>Ga0070712_100002170_pt1 | contig 12070 bp, 12 predicted proteins | sample LARL81metaG_FD_71396 | JGI IMG/M metagenome (GOLD analysis project Ga0070712, IMG submission 71396) | Corn, switchgrass and miscanthus rhizosphere microbial communities from Kellogg Biological Station, Michigan, USA - LAR L8-1 metaG | ecosystem: Host-associated > Plants > Roots > Rhizosphere ...
GAGCATGGCCTGGGGCCGCTGGCAATGCAGCGGGTGATCGGCCTCGCCTATCCGGAGAACATCGCCTCGCATCGGGTGATGGAGAAGGCGGGGATGACGCGCGTCGGCATGGTCACCGCCTACGGCGCCCGGATGATCCGCTACGAGGCGTTCAGGGCGGCCGACTGAGCCAGCGACGCTGGCTGCGCCAGCGGCGGATCGTCCGCAGGCTGGGCGCGGTCGCGTCGCCGTAGGCGGCAGCGAGGATGTGGGTGATGACGGCCTGGGTCGGCTGTCCGCCGGCGAAGGCGTGCTCTGCCCGGATGCGCACGGCGGGCCAGGCGTAGCTTCCCGGCAGCGGCCGAGCGGGGCGACCGTGAAGCGCGGCCAGGTGTGCCTGCAGGGCCTTGCTTCGGGCTGCCGTCAGGCAGCCGTGCGCCCGCCACAGTTGCTGCAGGGTTGCGACCAGGTCACGGCCCGCGCGGCGGGTCAGGAACTCGGTGCTCGCGTGGCGCTCGCAGAGCCAGACCGAGACGCCGTACCCGAGCTCGACGTGGTGCGTGCGGCCGCGGGTGCGTTCGACGCAGATCGCGCATACTGGATACTTGGACAGTCCTCGGGCCTTGTAGAGCGACGGCGTCGACATGGTTAGAGAATGCCGGACGGCGGGTCACGGGTGGGTGACGGGGTGTGGGGGAAGCGCTTGGAATCTCAAATGACACTCCCCACGACGGCCAACTGGCCACCTCAAAGCACCGTCGAGTCCTGCCTGGCGGACGGACCATCCGGTGACAACAACGACCGCCGGGCAACTAGCGTTCACGACGTGGAGAGGACGCAGTGGAAGGCTGTTCGGCTAGACGAAGTGGAGGCGGTGCCGTGGCGCGGCTCCGAGCTGGTTTGGCGGCCGGTGCGGGCCGCGCTTGACTCGCGGGTCGTCGGCCTGTCCGCATACACCGCGTCCCGGCCGGGGCAGGAGATCGTCGAGGACCACGTCGAAACCCTCGACGGGCGTGGCCACGAGGAGGTCTACGTGGTGCTCCGCGGACGCGCCAGATTTGTCCTCGACGGCGAGGAGGTCGACGCATCCGCGGGCATGTTGATCGCAGTCGGACCCGACGTGAAGCGCGCCGCGGTGGCGATCGATGCCGACACTGCCGTGCTGGCGCTCGGCGGGCCGCCGGATTTCGTGCCCGCCGAGTCCGAGTGGATCGACCGTGCACGCCCTCACATGAATGACGACCCCCGACGCGCGCGCCAGTTGATCGACGAGCTCCGACAGGAGTATCCCGAGTCTGCCGCCGTCCCGCTCGCCGAGGCGATCTTCGCGGCAGCTCGAGGTGACCGTACCGGCGCGATCGCCTGGATTCGCGCGGGAGTCGCGATCTCTCCCGCCGTCCGCGAGTTCGCGCTTGGAGAGCCGCTGCTCGCCGACCTCGTGACGGAGTCGGATGCGCCCGAGGCATGATTCTCGGCCATGAGGATCGCCACCGTCAGGGAATGCCCTGAGCTGCTCGAGCCGGCGTGGGAGCGAACCCGGGATACGCTGCCCGACTACAACCACCACGGTGACGTTCTCAACGAGTACTGGCCGCGGCTGAACGAGGAGCGGCCGGACTTCCAGTTCCATCTGGTTGGGGAGAACGACGAGATCCTCGCCCTGGCGCGGTCGATCCCCGTGCGATGGGACGGGGCGGTGGGGGATCTGCCGGCCGGCATCGACGGCGCGATCGCGCGCGGCTTCGACGACGCCGGCGCCGACGTGCTCTGCGCGCTTCTGATCATGGTGCCGCGCGACGTTCAGGGCCAGGGCGTGAGCGCGGCGGCCGTGCAGGCGATGAGCGAGATCGCCCGGAAGCATGGGCTCGGGTCGTTGATCGCGCCGGTCCGCCCGAGCTGGAAGGAGCGCTACCCGCTCGTCTCGATCGAGCAGTACGCCGCCTGGCGACGGCCCGACGGCCTCCTCTTCGACCCCTGGATGCGCGTCCACGAACGCCTCGGAGCCACGGTGCTGCGACCCGAGCCGCACTCGCTTCGGATCACCGGCACCGTCGGCGACTGGGAGGAGTGGACCGGGATGGCATTCCCCGACAGCGACGACTACTGGTTCCCCGGCGGCCTTGCCACCGTGCGCATCGACCGCGCCGGCGACTCGGGCACCTACTGGGAGCCGAACGTATGGATGCACCACCAGCTCTGAAGACCTCTCCTGGCCGGCGTGCGGTTCCCGTGACCGCAGATCGGGTACACCCAGCCCATGCTGATCTTCGTGCGCCTGCTTCGCAGCACCATCGGGCTGATGATCCTCCGCTTCGCCTGGCGCCGCCGGGCGGTCCTGGCGCGGCTGCTCCGGCGCGCCTATGCGGTCCTCAGGGCCGCCTGATCCCAGCCGCAAATCAGGCCGGCGCCAGCTCGACGATCTCGCGGCGGAAGCGCACATCGTCGCCGGCGTCGGGTCGGTCGAGCTCCTCGGCGTAGCGGTGGCCGTCCCAGACGGCGGCGGCGATCGTCGACGGCGCCGAGGCGTCGCCGATCGCCCGCACCGAGCGAAGGCCGGCCGCATCCCACTCGCCGCGCCGCGCCTCCAGGTCGGCCGCGATCGAATCGCGGGGCAAACGGGCGGTGATCAGGACGAGCGTATCGCAGGCCAGTTCCTGCTCGCGCTCGGTGTAGACGCAGGCGATGCGCGCCGCCTCGGCACTTGCCCCGGCCAGCGTCTGCGAGGTCAGAATCGCCACCTCGAGCTCCATCAGCCGGCGGGCGATCCGGTGCTGCTCCATCGTGTTGACCGTCCACTCCGACACTCGCGCGGCGGGGGTGACCAGCGTCACCCGGTGGCCATCCTCGGCGAGCCGCTCGGCCAGCACGCCGCCCATGTAATAGTGATCGTCATCGAAGATGACAACGCGCTCGCCGGCCGGGGCGACGCCGTCCATCAGGTCGTCCGGCGACAAGAGCTGGGGCGCCGGGTCGAGCTCGATCGGCGTCGGATGCCAGCGGCCGACGCCGTCGGTGCGCCAGCGCGCCCCGGTCGCGACGGCGACATGGTCGAAGCCGTAGGAGAGGATCTCGTCGGCGTCCAGCGGGCTCCCGAACGCGAGCTCGACCGACGGCAGCCGCTTCAGCTGCGCCTTGCGATAGTCCAGCACACGGATCCAGGGGGCCAGCCCGGGCAGCCGCGCCTCGCGGGCGACCCGGCCGCCCAGGGCCTGGGTCGCCTCCGCCAGCACCACCTCGTAGCCGCGCTTGCCCAGGGCCTGCGCCGCCTCCAGCCCGGCCGGCCCGGCGCCCACCACCAGCACCCTGGCGTCGCTTCCGCGCTCGGGCATCCGCTCCGGGTGCCAGCCGCGCCGCCACTCCTCACCCATGCTCGGGTTCTGCGTACAGCGGATCGGCGTCATCAGGGCGTCGCCGGTGACGCAGATGTTGCAGCCGATGCACTCCCGGATGTCCTCGAACCGGCCCTCCTCGATCTTGCGCGGCAGAAATGGGTCGGCGATCGAGGGCCGGGCGGCGCCGATCATGTCCAGGACGCCGTCGCGGATCATCCGCACCATCGTGTCCGGCGAGGTGAAGCGGCCGACGCCGACCACCGGCTTGCTCGTCAGCTGCTTCAGCCCGCGCACGTACTGCTCCTGGTATCCCTCCTCGCCGAAGCGTGACGTGATCGAGTCGAAGTCCCACTCGCCGACCATGAAGTCCCAGAGGTCGGGCAGCTCCCCGACCAGGCCCAGCACCTGCTCCATCTCGCCGCGCTCGATGCCCGACTCCCCGACCAGCTCGTCGACGCAGATCCGGCAGGCCACGCCGGCCCGTCCGTCCGCCACCTCCAGCGTGTCCTCGAGCACCTCGCGGAGCAGCCGGGCGCGGTTCTCGATGCTGCCGCCGTAGCCGTCCCTGCGGTCGTTATAGCGGCGGCTGAGGAAGTGCTGGATGGTGGTCAGGCCGTGGCCGGCATAGACGTAGACAATGTCGAACCCGGCCCGGATCGCCCGCTCGGTCGCCTGCCGGTGCCAACGCCGCAGGTCGCCGATGTCGGCGATCGACATCCGCCGCGCCTGCACCGGGTCGTAGGTCGCGGCGGGCAGCGCGGTCACTCCCATCGGCTGCTCGCGGCTGTACAGGTTCGGCCCGATGATCCCGTTGTGGCAGGGCTCGAAGCCGGCCAGGGCACCGTGCTCGTGCACCTTCTCCACCATTCGCGCCATGGCCGGGATGTCGCGGTCATCCCAGAGCCGGCCCTCGGTGTATGGCGATACCTCGGAAGACGGGTGGATCTCCACCTCCTCGGTGCAGACGACGGCCCATCCGCCCTCGGCCTTGACGCCCCGCATGTGTGCCAGCGCGGTCGGGTCGCGATGGCCCATGCCGTTGCAATGCGGCACCTGGTAGAAGCGGTTGCGGGCCGTCACCGGGCCGATCGGCACGGGATCGAAGAGGACATCGAATCGGGGTTCTCGCATGCGGGTCTCCGGCGGCGTGGTGGGGGAGGAGTGTGGGCCATCCTACGGGTTTGACTCGCGAGTCAGTCGAGACTTGACTCGCCGCGATCACCCGCCGGTCGAACGTGCTGCCGTCACCGCGAAGAGGGCCGCCGGGTGAAGGGCGCCCGCGTAGGAGCGGCTGCGAATCTCGGCGATCTCGTTCCAGGCCCGGCGGTTGCGCTCCGAGTGCTGCTCCCACCAGACGGCGGGAGCAGACGGCTAGGGGCTCGAGCCGAGGGTGGTGGAGACGTTCGACGTGGCAGTGGTCGTGCTGCCACTGGTGGTCGTGGTGCTACTGCTGCTGGTGGACGTCACGGTGATCGTCTGGGTGACCGTGACCGGCTCCGTCACCTTCTCGATGCTGGTGCTCGGCACCGTGGCAGTCACCGTCCGTGGCACGACCGTCGTCTGCGTTGTCGTGGGGCCGGTGACGTCGACCGTACTGGCCGGCACCAACACCTTCTGGCCGTTGTGGAAGACCGTGTGCGGCGGCACCAGCACCTTGACCGGCCGGCCGTGCACGCGCACCACCTTGCCCTTCAGCGTCAGCGTCGTCACGAACGCCGCGCCGGCCTGGGTGCCGACCATGTTGGCGGTGAACCACCCGGCCGAGAAGAGCAGGACGAGCACTGTCAGGCTGGGCATCCAGTACCGCGACGCCACCTCCATGCCCTCGCCCCTGGGGAGTGTGAAACGTGCCACATCGGCAGGATAGCGAGGAATCCTGGGTTACCGGCGACCGGGTGCGTCAGGATGGGAAGATCGCAAACGCCTGCTGGGCGTCCTGATCGATCTTCGTGAAGTCGCCGCCGGCCGCCAGCAGGCCGCCCGACGCGGCGAGCGCGAAGACGCCGTGCACGCTGTTCGGCCGCGGGTTCCAGGGTTCCAGCGCCCCCGTCCGGTCGCTCACCGCCAGCAGCTTCGACCGTGCCCTGGGCGTCTTGCAGACCTCCGCGCCGGCGCCTGGCCCACACGAGTTCTCGAAGTGCCCGCCGACGTAGACCTCTCCGCCGGCTGCCGCCAGCGCCTGCACGTTCCCGTCGGTGCCGGTGTGCCAGAGCCGCGCGCCTGACGCCGGGTTGTAGGCGACGACGTTGCCGCCGGTGCCGCCGCCGCCGACGTACACCGCGCGGGCGTCGGCCGCCACCGCCAACGCCGGGTAGGCGAGATTCGGGGTGGTGCCGAACACCTTGCCGGTCGCCGGCGAGAGCGAGACGAGGCTGCGGTGGGTCACGCCGTCGGCGGTCTGGAATGCGCCGCCGACCAGCAAGCGGGTGCCTCCCACATTGAACGCGAGCGCCTTCACGGTGCCGTTCGCGCTGGCGGCAAACGACGGCTTGGGCGTGCCGTCGACGGCGGAAAGGGCCGCCACCCGATGATGACTGGCGCCGTCAACCTTGGTGAACTGGCCGCCCACGTATAGGTGTGGCCCCTTCGCGACCAGTGCGTAGACCGCCGAGTTGGTGCTGGCTGACCATCCGGTCTGGACGGCGCCGGTCGTCGGGTCGACCGCCGCCAGTCGGGTGTGGGCGGCCGTGCCCACGTGGAGGAACGTCCCACCCAGGAAGACGGCTCCGGTGCCAACGGCGATCGCCCGCACCGGCGCGTCGGCGTCCGGGTCCCAGGGCAGGATCGCTCCGCTGTCCAGGTTGACGGCCGCGGCATGCGAGCGGGCGACCTCACCCGGGCCGCCCGGACTCGTGCCGGCCGGCCGGACGTGCGTAAAGCTGCCGCCGAGGTAGGCCACGTCGCCGCTGATCGCGATCGCGTACACCCGGCCGTCGGTCTGCACCGAGGGCACTGGGTTGACGCCGACGACGCTGGCCGCCGGTGCGCCGTGCGCCGCCGGCGCGGCCGCCAGGAGCGCAAGCGCGAGGAGGGGGACGGCTGCCCGCCGGCCCCCGCGGGTGAGCATCGAGCATGCGATCTCACCAGGGTACCGGCGAGTGGCCGATCGGGGAAGAGCGGGGCTGAACGGGAGCTCAATCTATTCATAACTAAACCTATTGACAATCGGGAGTATCATGGAGGTACCCGATCCGATCCCGCCCTCTGCGGAGGTTTGCCATGTCCACGAACCGCCCCCTGACACTTGTTCCGTCCGTCTTCGCCCGCGACGGCGCCGCCGACGCCGAGGCGCCGGTCGCCGAGCCCCGCCTCGCCGCCTGGTTCGCCGATTCCGCCCCCGCCCGGGAGCTCACCCGCCAGGAGCTCGAACTGCTCGTCGATGAGCTGGCCCGGCGACCCGACCTGTGGCGGCGCTACGTGCTGCACGACGCCGAGCAGCGCCACTACGTGCGGCTCGCCGCCGACGGACAGGCGGAGGTCTGGCTCATCTGCTGGTGTTCGAGCCAGGAGACCGGGTTTCACGATCACGCCGGAAGCCGCGGCGCGGTGGCCGTGGTCGACGGGGCGCTGGTGGAGACGCGGCTCGCCGTCGGAGGGGGCCATCCCCGCCACCGGTTCGACCGCGGCAGCAGCTTCTCATTCGGCGCCACCCACATCCACGACGTCCAGCATGCCGGCGGCCCGCCCGCCGCCTCCCTGCACGCGTACTCGCCGCCGCTGGCCGAGATGGGCTTCTACGACATCACCGGCGATGGCATGCTGCGGCGGCGAAGCGGCGGCTATCGCGAGGAGTTCTGTTGAGCGCGCTGCGATCGCTGGCGGCGGCGCCGGCGGGCGGGCCGAGGGTCGTCGTCATCGGCGGCGGAGCCTCCGGCACGCTCGTCGCGCTGGCCACGCTGCGCGCGCTCGCGAACGCCGCCGTGACGGTGGTCGAGCCGCGTCCCCAGCTCGGCCGCGGACTCGCCTACTCGACGCTCGATCCCCGGCACCGGCTGAACGTGCCGGCGGGCAGCATGAGCGCGCTGCCCGACGACCCCGGGCACTTCGTCCGCTGGGCCGGCGCCCACCACCGGTCGGTATCTCCGCTCTGGTTCGCTCCCCGCCCGACCTACGGCCGCTATCTCGCCGCCAGCCTGCGCGAGGCCGCCGCCCAGGCGCCGGCCGCCGAGCTACGCCATGCGAGGACCTCCGCGACCTCGGTCGAGCCGGCCGCAGATCGCTGGCGGGTGCGGCTGGAAGGCGGTGCCGACCTGGCCGCAGACGAGGTCGTGCTGGCGGTCGGCTACGGCCCGGCTGCGCCGCCCTCCGGCCTGCCGCCGGCGCTGCTCGAGCATCCTTCCTACATCGCCGACCCCTGGCGGCCGGGCGCGCTCGACGCCGCCTCCGGCGACGTGCTCTGTCTGGGCACCGGCCTGACCGCGGTCGACGCGGTACTGGCCCTCGCCGACGCCGACCTCGGCCGGCGCATCGTCTGCGTTTCGCGGACCGGTCTGCGCCCGCTGGCGCACCGCACCGGCGGCGCGTCGCCCGCTCCGCGGGCTTCCACCCTCCGTCCGGTGACCGCGCTCGGGCTGCTCCGGTCGGTGCGCGCCGAGGTGGCGCTGGCGGCCGAGCGTGGGGGAGACTGGCGTGATGTCGTGAACGGGCTGCGGCCGCACGTGAACGAGCTCTGGGCGGCCCTGCCGGCGCCCGAGCGGGAGCGCTTCAGCCGCCGCCTGGCCCGCTTCTGGGAGGTGCACCGGCACCGCGTGTCTCCTCCGATCGCCAACCGCCTCGAGTCCCTGGAGGAGGACGGCCAGCTGCAGTTCCTCTGCGCGCGCGTGGAAGACGTCGAGTCGCGCGGCTCGCAGCTTCGCCTGATCCTGTCCGGCGGGCCTGGCGAGCGCCGTCAGCTCGAGGTCGGCGCGGTGATCAACTGCACCGGCGCGGCGGCATCGATTCCCGCCCATCCGTTGCTCGGGCGCCTCGCCGTCGCCGGCCTCTGCGCTCCCGGGCCGCTCGGGCTGGGCGTCGCCACGACCGGCGATGGGCAGCTGCTGGATGGGTACGGCGTCGCTACCGGGATCTCCACCCTGGGACCGCTTCGGCGTGGCGATCTGTGGGAGACGACCGCTATCCCCGAGATCCGCCGGCAGGCGTTCGCGATCGCCCACGGGCTGGCCGCGCGGGCAGGCGACCGCGGTCACCGGCGCGCCGGTTGACCAGCGGCATAATCCCGACCAGCCACCTCTCGAAAGGACGCACATGAGCGCCACTGATCAACTACTGGACAACGCCGGCCGCTACGCGGCCGGGTTCGACAAGGGCTCCTTGCCGATGCCGCCGGGGCGCAAGGTCACCGTGATCGCCTGTATGGACGCGCGCATCAATCCCTACGGTCTGCTCGGTCTGAGCGAGGGTGATGCCCATGTCATCCGCAACGCCGGCGGCGTCGTCACCAGCGACGCGATCCGCTCGCTGGCGATCTCGCAGCGGCTGCTCGGCACCCAGGAGGTCATCCTCATCCACCACACCGACTGCGGCATGCTCACGTTCAGCGACGACGACTTCCGCCGGCAGGTGCAGGAGGACACGGGGATCAAGCCGGAGTGGGCGGCCGAGACCTTTTCCGACCTGGATGAGGACGTCCGCCAGTCGATCGCGCGCATCAAGGCGAGCCCGTTCATCCCGCACAAGGACCGGGTCCGGGGCTTCGTCTACGACGTCCACGACGGGAGCCTGCGCGAGGTCTCCTGAGCGACGCCCGTTCCGCCGTCACCGGCTCCGAATAAATTGCAAAGCCTGGCCGGGTGCCGTAAGGTGCCGCAAAGCCGGTGGCCTTGATACGCGCGGCGACGGGGGTGTGCCGTCACTGAGGCCACCGGGGGCTCTGCTTCCGAACCTTGGTGGTCGCTCCATGAATAACCCGTTCCGTTTCCGGGCGCGTCTGATTGCCGCGCTCGCGCCACTTCTCCTCTTCGCGTTCGCCGGTTCCTCTTCGGCGGCCGTCGCAGTCTCGGCCACGCCCGATCCCACCTACCAGACCGACGGCACCGTGCACGAGATCGTTCGCGCCGGCGGCGTCGTCTACATCTCCGGCCTGTTCCAGCATGTGCGTCCGGCCGGGGCGGCGGCTGGATCGCATCAGACGCCGCGGTCGTTCATCGCCGCATTCAACGCGTCGACGGGGCAGTTGATGACCAACTGGCATCCAGGCCTGAACGGGCCGGTGCGTGCCCTCATGGTGACCGCGAACGGACGGAACGTCCTGATCGGCGGGGACTTCACCGAGGCCGGGGGTGCCGCCCACAAGCACATCGCCCGGATCAGCGCCTGTCTCCATCCGTCCGGCGCGGCCTGCTCGGCCGCCGCCGTCGTCGACCCGTCGTTCAGCGGCCGCACCAATCACAGCGTCCACGCACTGGCGGCACGCGGCGGCCGGATCTACATCGGCGGCCTGTTCAGCCGGGTGGACGGCACCGTCCGCCACAACCTGGCGGCGCTGAACGCGAGCGGCGCCGTCATCCGCTGGGGTGCCGGCGCGGACGATGAGGTGCACTCGCTGCTGCTGTCGCCAAACGGCAAGCGGCTGTTCGCCGGCGGTGCCTTCAAGCACATCGGGAGCAGCCCGCAGCGGCACCTCGCCGTCATGCAGACCTCGAACGGCAAGCTCCTGCCCTGGAAGCATCATCCGGCCGACAAGGTCAAGGGCCTTGCCGAGAACGGCTCCGGTCTCTTCGTCTGCGGCGCCGGCTTCGGCGGATTCGTCGTTCGAGAGCGGCTGTCGGATGGCAAGCTGGAGTGGGCGAACTGGGCCGACGGCAACATCGAGGATCTCAGCGTGTCCGGCCCTGACGTGTTCATCACCGGCCACTTCCGGCAGGTCGGATCCAAGGCCTGGCCGCGCGTCCACCTGGCGGCGCTGAACGAGGCCACGGGCAAGATCGACCCGTCCTGGCAGGTGAACGAGAACGGCGTCCTGGGTGGGTTCTCGGTCGCCGCATCCCCGAGCGTGCTGTACGTGGGCGGCAACTTCACCAAGATCGCCGGCCAGCAGCAGGAGGGCTTCGCCCAGTTCTCGGCAGACTAGAGCGCTAGAACGCGACTGACGCGTCGGCAGCTGCCGCCGGATCGGCCTCGTCCGGCGGCAGCTCGCCGCGGCGATTGCGGGTGCCGACGGCGGCCAGCAGGGCGACCTCGACGACGGTGATCGCGAACCGGTTCAGGACGACCGTACTGAGCGCCGCCGGTGGGCTGAGGACGGCGACTAGAAGCCCGTACATGGCGCCCTCGCGGGCGCCCAGCCCGGACGGTGCGATGACCACCAGCACGGTCACGATCGCGCCCACCGCACTCACTCCGCCCAGGTAGGGAATATCCGACGGGTGCGGGTTGCCGACCGAGGCGGCCAGGAAGTAGAGGCCGGTACCGGCCAGCAGCCAGGTCGCCGAGTAGTAGGCCACCAGCGCCAGCATCAGCCGCTGCGACACCGCAGGCACCTCGCCGCCTCCGAGCAGGCGGGCGATCCGGCCGGCCGCCGGCCGGAAGACGCGCGGGTGCAGGAGCACCGCCAGCAGCACCGCCAGCCCGGCCAGCCACCACACTGGCGGATCCTTCGCCTCGACCGTCGGCAGCGCCGCCGTGAAGACGAGCACGCCGGCGATCGCCGAGAGGCCCGCCTCCAGTGCGATCGAGCCGAGTACGAGCGGCGTGTCGAGGACGTTCACGCGGCGCAGCGCGACGACCCGGGCGGCCGGCGTCCAGACGCCGCCGGGGACGTACTTGGCGACCATCGACAGCATCTCCGCCCGCAGCGCCGTCCGGTAGCGAAGGTTGACGCTCATCGCGCGCAGGATGACCTGCCAGCCGATCACGAACGCCAGGTAGTAGGCGGCGATTGCGAGCAGCGCCAACGCCAGGTCGACGCGGTCGGCCGAGCGCACGAGCGAGCCCGCCTCATGCCAGCTGCCGCGGGCCGAGTAGGCCAGCGACCCGACCAGCACGGCGACCGCGGCCAGCTGGACGGCTATGCGCAGCCGGGGGCGCGCGTAGAGCGCGCGGAAGGGGACGAGCAGCACCTGCAGAGGGCTCACCACTCCATGCTACTTGCCCGTCTGTGCAGGCGACGGTCGTCGACGCTGCCGGTCGCCGGGCCGCGCCTGCGGTACCGTTCGCCCGGTTCGCGGCGAGGAGGCGTTGTGGCGAGTTCGCTCACTGATCTTGCAGGGGAACTGGAGTCCCGGGCGCGGGCGTTCGTCCGTGAGCACCGGCTCCCTGGGGTCGCAGCGGCGGTCGTGCACGGAGACGATCTGCTGTGGGCGAGCGGGGAGGGCTTTGCCGACATCGCCGCCGGCCGCCGGCCCGACACGCACACGCTCTACCGCGTCGCGTCGATCACCAAGACGTTCACCGGCACCGCGATCGTCCAACTACGCGACGCCGGCCGCCTGCACCTGGACGACCCGGCAGTCGCATACATCCCGGAGCTCGCGAGCGCCGGAGCGCCGTTCGGCCCCATCGAGACTCTGACCATCCGCCGCATGCTCTCGCACGAGTCGGGCCTGATGGGCGATCCGCCGGGCACCGACTGGTCGGCTCGCACGTATCCGGCGGACATCGCGGAGATCCTCGGCCGGGTGGAGGAGGCAGGCCTTCGCATCCCGGTCAACGTTCAGCAGAAGTACTCCAATCTGGCCTACGAGCTGCTGGGCGAGATCGTCGCCAGGGCGTCGGGTAGGCCCTACCCCGAGTACCTGCAGGACAACATCCTGCAGCCGCTG
>Ga0070712_100002171_pt1 | contig 12069 bp, 10 predicted proteins | sample LARL81metaG_FD_71396 | JGI IMG/M metagenome (GOLD analysis project Ga0070712, IMG submission 71396) | Corn, switchgrass and miscanthus rhizosphere microbial communities from Kellogg Biological Station, Michigan, USA - LAR L8-1 metaG | ecosystem: Host-associated > Plants > Roots > Rhizosphere ...
AGGGCTTCTACACACGGAACGCCGATGTCGGCGCCTTCCTCGATGAGGCCATCACGTGGAGGGATCTCGGCTATCACTGGCACTGGTCGCGCCGGAAGGACACGGAGAGCTTCGAGCGGGCGCTGCCCGCGTGGGCGCTCAAGACCCTCGCCGATCACGCGGACGACGAGCGCGAGTACGTCTACACCCCGGCGGAGTGGGAGGCGGGAGCGACCCACGATCCGCTCTGGAACGCGGCGCAACGAGAGCTCGTGGTCACCGGCACCATCCACAGCTACCTGCGCATGCTGTGGGGCAAGAAGGTGATCGAGTGGTCCCGCTCGCCTGACGAGGCTTACCGCACGCTCGTTCACCTCAACAACAAGTACGCCCTCGACGGCCGCGACCCAAATTCCTGGGGCGGCATCCTGTGGTGCTTCGGACTCTTCGACCGTCCGTGGGCGCCCGAGCGCCCGGTGCTGGGCCGCATCCGCTACATGTCGTCCGCCAACACGGCGCGAAAGTTCCGCCTCGGACCCTATCTCGCCTACGTGGACAACCTGCCCAAGCCCGCCTGATCGCGCCTTCCCCCGGCCTGCCTAGGCCGGCCTGACTTCGGAAGTGCAGTGAGCGCAGCGGGTGGCCCCGAGGGGTATGGCGGAAAGGCAGAGCGGACACGGCCGCGTGGTCACGGGCGCCGTCACGGGCGGGAACATCCGATTCACCTGCTTGATCACAAGGAAGATGGCGAAGGCCACGATGAGGAAATCCACGATGGTCTGCAGGAAGGCGCCGTAGTTGAGGGTGGGCACGCCCGCCGCCTTCGCCGCCGCCACCGTCGGGAAGGGCTGTCCGGTGAGGCTGATGAAGAGATTGGAGAAGTCCGCCTTGCCGAGGAGGAGACCGATGGGGGGCATGAGAATATCGCTGACGAACGAGGCGACCACCCGGCCAAACGCGGCGCCGATGACCACGCCCACCGCGAGCTCGACGACGCTGCCCCGCATGATGAACTCTTTGAACTCTTTCAGCATGGCGTCCTCCCTGATTTGAGTCGGCTCTGGCTCGTTTAGTCGGCCTGTCTCCTGAGAAACGCCGGCACATCAAGGTCTTCCTCAGTGGGCTCTCCCTCACCTTCGGCGCGGATGTCGGCGGGCACACGGCGGCGCCAGTCCTTGGTGGTGGGCACGCCGGGACGGGTCGGGCGTGGCAGGTCCACCACCTTGCCTGACGGCTGGCTCGACTCCTTGCGCTCGCTGAATCCGGTGGCGATCACGGTGATCCGCACCTCGTCTTGCAGGCTGGGGTCGATGACGGCGCCGAAGATGATGTGCGCCTCCTCGTGGGCCGCCTCCTGGACGATGCGGGCGGCCTCCTCGACCTCGTGGAGCGAGAGATCCGAGCCGCCCGTGAAGTTGATCAGGATGCCGCGGGCGCCCTCGATGGATGTCTCGTCGAGCAATGGGCTCGCCACCGCCTTCTGCGCCGCGTCGAGGGCGCGATGCTCGCCCTTGCCCACTCCTGCCCCCATGAGGGCCATGCCCATGCCCGCCATGATGGTCCGCACGTCGGCGAAATCAAGGTTGATGAGCCCGGGCACGAGGATCAGATCCGAGATCCCCTGCACCGCCTGAAGCAGCACGGTGTCCGCGACCTTGAACGCCTCGATGAGCGGCGTGCCGCGATCCACCACCGCGAGCAGCCGCTGGTTGGGGATGGTGATGAGAGTGTCGACGACTCCACGCAGCTCGGCCAGGCCCGATTCCGCCTGCTGGGAGCGCCGCCGGCCCTCGAAGGCGAAGGGCTTGGTCACCACGGCCACGGTGAGAATGCCCATCTCCTTGGCGGTGGCGGCCACGATGGGCGCGGAGCCCGTGCCCGTACCGCCGCCGAGGCCCGCGGTGACGAACACCATGTCCGCCCCCTCGAGGAGCTTCTTGATCTGCTCGCGATCCTCGAGGGCGGCGTTCTTGCCCACCTCGGGATCCGCCCCCGCGCCCAGGCCCTGGGTCAGGCGCGCGCCCAACTGAATCTTGAGAGGGGCGGGCGAGGCGCGGAGCGCCTGGCTGTCCGTATTCGCCACGATGAACTCGACGCCGGTGAAGCGGGCTTCCATCATGCGATTGATGGCGTTGGACCCGCCCCCGCCCAGACCGATCACCTTGATCTTGGCGTTGTCCCTGGTCTCTTCGAGCTCGAACACCGGTCGTCCTCCCCGTGGCTCTACCATCGGCTCCTCCTTGACTACCGTGGGTGAGAATCGCGGCTGCTAGAAAAGTTCGCCGAACCAATCCCTCAGTCTGCGTACCACGCCGGGCGCCGTCGACACCCCCGCGTCGTCCATGGCGGCGCCGCTCCGTCGCCCGCGCACCCCGTAGAGAGCAAGCCCCACCCCGGTGGAATAGATCGGACTGTGTACCACATCCGACAGCCCGCCGATGCCCGCGGGCAGCCCGCGTCGCACGGGCAGATCGAAGACCTGCTCCGCGAGTTCGGGCACGCCCTGCAGGATGGACGTGCCACCGGTGACCACCACCCCGGCCGCCGCCGCGTCCTCCAGCCCCGCCTTGGTCAGCTCCCGCGCCACGAGGGTGAAGATCTCCTCCACCCGCGGCTGAATGATCTCGGAGAGGATCTGGCGCGACAGCTCGCGCGCCTTGCGCCCGCCCACCGAGGGCACCGAGATCACCTCGTCCTCCCGGACGAGCGCGGTGAGGGCGCAGCCGTGGCGTTTCTTGAGCTCTTCCGCCTCCGCCGTGGGCGTGCGAAGCCCCACCGCCACGTCGTTCGAGATGTGGTCGCCCCCCAGGGGCAGGATGCTCGTGTGCCACACCGCCCCGTCGCGGAACAGGGCCACATCCGTGGTCCCGCCGCCCAGATCGATGAGGAGGATGCCAAGCTCCTTCTCCTCGTCCGACAGCACCGCCTCCGCCGAGGCCAGAGGCTCGAGCACGATGTCTTGCACCTGCAGCCCCGCGCGATTCACGCTGCGCACGACGTTTCGTACCGAGGTGGTCGCTCCCGTCACCAGATGCACCTCGACCTCGAGGCGGACGCCGGACATGCCGAGCGGTTCCTTGACGCCATCCTGGTCGTCCACCACGTAGGTCTGCGGCAGGGCGTGGATGATCTCGCGGTCCTGGGGCAGGTTGATGGCGCGGGCCGCGTCGAGCGCGCGGTCCACGTCGGCCTGACTCACCTCGCGGTGCTTGCCGGAGACGGCGATGACACCCCGGCTGTTCACACCCCGGATGTGGCCGCCCGCCACCCCCGCGAGCACACTCGCGATCTCCACGCCCGCCATCTCCTCGGCGTCGCCCACCGCCTGCTTGATGCTCTCGACGGTAGAGTCGATGTTGACCACCACGCCCTTGCGAAGCCCACGCGAGGGGCTGGTGCCCACGCCCACGATGTCGAGAGTGCCGATGGACGACCACTCGGCGATGACACAGCAGATCTTGGTCGTCCCCACGTCGAGTCCCGTGATGATCTGCCGTCCTCTCGATCTGCCCATGGCCTCCCCTACCTCTTCGCGGTTTTCAGCACGACCTGGTCACGGAAGCGCAGGTCGATCGACGTCACGGTTTGTCCCGAGGCCCGAAGCTGCGCGAGCACGCCACCCAGGCGTCCCAGCCGACCGTCCCAGTCCTCGCTGCCGATCCGGACCTCGACACCGTCGAGCATGAAGAGCACCGGTCCCTCGGGACGGCTCACGTCCACCTCGGAGATCTCGCCGAGGAGCGAGCTCTGGGCCCGCATGAGCGTGCGAAGAAGCGCCACCCCCGTGGCCACGCGCTCGGAGGGCATACGGCCCGCCGCCGCCACGTCGGCCGCGGTCACCCCGGAGATCAGCGGGGCGTCCACGCTCACCGCCCGGGTCTCAGGGCCGAGGGGCACGCCCTGCTCGTCCACCCAGTAGAGAGAGCCCGCGTTGACGAGAGTGAAGGGCTGCCGCTCTTCCACCAAGAGGGTGACGCGATTGGGGAATGCCCGAACCACCTCGGCGCGCCGCACGAGGGGCAGCGCCTCCACGCCGGCCACGGCGCGGCGCGCGTCCAGGGTCCAGAGGCTCTGGCCGGGAGCGAGTCCTGAGGCCTTGACCACCTCATCGGCGGAGAGCCGGCTCTGTCCCGTGACCTCCACGCGCTGGATGGCGAAGCGCGAGGTCTTGAGCATCGAGGCGGCCACGGTGGTGATCGGGCCGCTCAGCACGGCTAGGAGCACGCCGACACCCAGCCATGCCCCGACGCGGCGGATTCGGCGCAGGAGTCGCCGCCGGCGTCGACGGCGGTCGAGCCGCTGGCCCCCGATGGCCGTGGTCGGCTCGGCCAGGTCGGCCAGGCCGCCGTGCGAGACCCCGCGCGGCGAGAGGACGCCGGTATGACCCCTCATCCTTCTCCCATGACCCGGATCTCGGGCTCGAGGGTGATGCCGAACTGGCCCTGCACGCGCTCGCGCGTCATGTCCATGAGGGCGGTGATGTCGCCTGCGTTCGCCCCGCCCCGGTTGACGATGAAGTTGGCGTGCTTGGCTGAGATCTCCGCGCCGTTGAGCCGCTTGCCCTTCAAGCCCACCTTCTCGATGAGCCGGCCCGCCACTTCGCCCGCGGGATTCTTCCAGACGCAGCCGGCGGAGGCGAGGGCGAGCGGCTGGGTCGCCTTCTTGACCTTGAGCCGCTGTTTCATCTCCTTCTGGATCTCGGCCTGCGGCCGCCGATGGAGCTGGAGCCGCGCCCCCACCAGCACCGCGCCCACCGGCGCCGCGAATGCGCGATAGCCGAAGGCCCCGTTGCCCGGCTTGAACTCGCCCAGCGTGCCGTCGGGGTGGAGGAAGTACACGGCAGAGACGAAGTCGCCGATCCACCCGTCGGGCGTGCCCGCGTTCATGGCGAGGGCGCCGCCGATCGTCGCGGGAATCCCCACCAGGCACTCGATGCCGCCCAGGTTGAGGGCGGCCGCTTCGCGGATGAGGGCGGAGAGTCCCACCCCCGCCCCCGCCACCGCCTCCTCGCCATTGAACTCGGCGCGGCCCAGGCACCCTTCGATCTTCACCACCACACCCCGCACGCCGCGGTCGCGTACGAGCAGATTGTTGCCGCCTCCGATGATGTCCACGGGCAGCTGCTCGCGATCCGCGAAGCTCAGGGCGAGCCGGATGTCCTCGACGTCCTGGGGGACGACGAAGATGTCCGCCGGTCCTCCAATCCTCAAGGAGGTATGGAAGCTCAGGGGTTCTTTGAACCGCACTTCGCCTCGAATCTCTCCCAGCATTAGGGCCTCCTGTTCGACGGGTCGCGCGGGTCGTTGAGGCGCGTGAGCAGCTCCGCGCCAAGCTGGCCAACATCTCCGGCGCCCAGGGTGAGCACGAGGTCGCCGGAACGGGTGGATTCGCACAGGTAGTCGAGAATGCCGGTCCGGTCGCCGTCCATGTACAGCACCTCCCGGTGACCGTGGGCGGCGATGCCGTCCGCGAGGTCCTTGGCGTGCACGCCGGGAATCGGCGCCTCGCCCGCCGCGTAGATGTCCATCACAATGAGGACGTCGGACTGATAGAACGCAGTCAGGAACTCCTGGCGGAGATGCTGGGTCCGCGTGTAGCGGTGAGGCTGGAATACCGTGATGACCCGGCGATCGAACCCCGCCTTGGCGGCGGCGAGGGTGGCGCGGATCTCCGCGGGGTGATGCCCGTAGTCGTCTACCACGAGCACGCCCCCCGCCTCGCCCTTGACCTGGAAGCGGCGCTGCACTCCCGCGAAGCCGGCAAGGGCCTGCTGGATTCTCTCGAACGGTACCTCGAGGTCGAGGCCGACCGCGACGGCGGCGAGAGCGTTGAGCACGTTGTGGCGGCCCGGCACCTGGATCCCGACCTGGCCGAGTATCTTGCCCCGGTTCATCACCTCGAACTGCGACTGCATGCCGGAGAAGGTGAGGCGACGGGCCGTTACGTCCGCCCCCGACTCGATGCCGTAGGTGATCACGCGCTTCTCGATGCTGGGAATCAGCTGCTGGATATTCGGCTGGTCGAGGCAGAGCACGGCCGAGCCGTAGAACGGCACCTTGTTCACGAAGGCGAGAAAGGCCGTGCGAATGGTGTCGAGGTCCGCGTAGTAGTCGAGATGCTCGGCATCGATGGTGGTGACCACCGCGATGGTCGGGGTGAGCTTGAGGAACGATCCGTCGGACTCGTCGGCCTCCGCCACCAGGAACTCGCCCCGCCCGAGCCGCGCATTGGTGCCGAGGCCGTGGACGCGCCCGCCCACCACCACGGTGGGGTCGAGGCCGGCCGCCCCCAGTACCGCCGCCACCATGGAGGTAGTGGTGGTCTTGCCGTGGGTGCCCGCGATGGCGATGCCGTATTTGAGCCGCATCAGTTCCGCGAGCATCTCGGCGCGGGGGATGACGGGGACGCCTCGCTGGCGGGCCACGTGAACCTCGACATTGTCGCGGGCCACCGCCGAGGAGTAGACGACGACGTGCGCGCCCTCGACGTTGGACGGCTCGTGGCCGGCGAAGACCTTGGCCCCCAGGCGCTCGAGCCGCTCCACCGCCTCACCGCGCTTCTGGTCGGAGCCGGTGACGCGATACCCCAGGTTCAGCAGCACCTCGGCGATTCCGCTCATGCCGACGCCGCCGATGCCCACGAAGTGAAGCTGCTGATACTTCTTGAACATGACTACCTCCCTCTCCCTGGGAGGGAGAGGACCGGGGTGAGGGTCCCTAGTCGGGACCGTCGCCCCTCACTCTTGCCCTCTCCCCCGAGGGGAGAAGGAACAGTTCTGAGATTGATCACTAGGTCGTCCCTGTGTGCTGCGAGATGTTCAGAAGGACTCCGGCGGAGAACAGCGTCATGGTCAGCGCCGAGCCGCCGAACGAGATGAAAGGCAACGGCAGCCCCTTGGTGGGCAGGGAACCCGTCACCACGCCCAGGTTGACGATGGTCTGGGTGGCGAGCATCACGGTCAGCCCGAGGGCGAGGTAGGAGCCGAAAGCCTCGGGCGCCCGCAGGCCGATGCGCAGGCCGCGCCAGATGAGGAGGGTGAAGAGCGCGACCACCACCGCGGCGCCGGCGATCCCGAATTCCTCACCGATGATGGCGAAGACGAAGTCCGTGTGCGCCTCGGGCAGGTAGAAGAGCTTCTGCTTGGACTCGCCGAGGCCGCGTCCGATCCATCCCCCCGAGCCGAGGGCGAGGAAGGACTGGATGATCTGGAAGCCCGAGCCCTGGGGATCGTTCCACGGATTCATGAACGCGACCATCCGGCGCAGGCGATACGGCTTCATGGCGATGGCCACCGCGCACAACGGCAGCGCGGCGCCCGCGATGAGGCCCATGTGCATGACGCGCGCCCCGCCGAGATAGGCGAGGGCCAGGGTGAGGATCACCAGCACCATGGCGTTGCCCATGTCGGGCTGAAGGAGAGTGAGCGCGGCCATGCCTCCCGCCATGAGGAAGAGGGGAAGCAATCCCCGGCTGAAGGTGGCCATGGCCTCCTCGCGGCGGGCGAGGAACGACGCGAGGTAGAGAAGGAGCGAAAGCTTGGCCAGCTCCACCGGCTGAAACGACACGGGGCCGAGGCGCAGCCAGCGGCGCGTGCCGTTGATCTCCTGTCCGAAGGGCGGCACGAGCACGAGAATGAGGAGGACGAAGGACACGGCGAGAAGCGGCACCACGAACCGCTCGAGCCGGCGGTAGTCGAAGAGCATGCCCGCCCACAGCGCGCCCATCCCCAGGAGCACCCACATGGCCTGCCGCTTCAGGAAGTGCAGGGGGTCGTGAAACCGATCCGCGGCCATGATGGCGCTCGCCGAGTAGACCATGACCACCCCAATGGAGACGAGGGCCACGATGAGGGCGAAAAACCAGAGATCTGGGGTGAGCTTCCTAGGCATGGGTGAGCTCGTGCACCACGGTCATGAACACCTCGCCGCGATGCTCGAAGTTGTCGAACATGTCGAAGGAGGCGCAGGCGGGGGAGAGGAGCACCACCTCGCCCGTGCGGGCGAGGGACCGCGCGGTGGCCACCGCCTCGCGCATCGAGCTGGCGTCGGCACAGGAAACCCCCGCGGACTCGAGGGCGGCGCGGATCGCCGCGCGGTCGGCGCCGATGAGCACGGCCTGGCGCACGCGTCCGCGCGCCGCGTCGGCGAGGGGCGAGAAGTCCTGCCCCTTGCCCTTGCCCCCCGCAATGAGCACGATGGGCTCGGGGAAGCTCTCGAGCGCCCTGATGGTCGACGCCACGTTGGTGCCCTTGGAGTCGTTGTAGTAGACGACGCCACGCTCCTCGGCCACCCGCTCGATGCGGTGGGAGACGCCGCGGAAGACGCCGATGCGGCGGCGGATGGCGTCGGAGGCGAGCCCCATCCAGAGCGCGCAAGCGGTGGCGGCGAGGACGTTCTCCACGTTGTGCTGGCCGCGCAGGGTGATCTCGGAGAGGGGGCAGATCTCCTCCACGTGGCCGTTGAGCCTGGCCACGATCCAGCCCTCCCGCACGAACACGCCGCGGTCGAGCGCCTTCACGCGGCTGAACCACACCACGCCGGCCCGCGTGCGGGAGGCGAGCGCGGCGGTGGCCGCGTCGTCGGCGTTCAATACCGCGCAGTCCGCTGGCTCCTGATTCGCGAAGATCTTCGCCTTGGCGTCGACGTAGCGCTCGAAGGTCCGGTGGCGGTCGAGATGATCAGGGCTGAGGTTGAGAACCACCGCGACCCGCGGCCGCAGCCGCTCGGTCGTGTCGAGCTGGAAGGAGGACGCTTCGGCCACGACCAGGCCGTCGGCGGGGAAGTCGAGCGCCTGCGCGGAGAGCGGCGTCCCGATGTTGCCTCCCACGAGGACGGGCCGCATGGTGCCGGCGGCGAGGTCACCCGTGAGCGCGGTGGTGGTGGTCTTGCCGTTGGTGCCCGTGATGGCGATGAGATCGGCTGCCATGACCCGCCAGCCGAGCTCGAGCTCACCGATGATGGGCACCCCGCGGGCGCGCGCGGCTTCGAGAGCGGGCAGCTCGAGGGGGACCCCAGGGCTCACGACGACCAATTCGGCGCCCGCGAACGCCGCCTCGGGGTGACCGCCCGCGAAGAGCGCGCAGCCGAGCGCTTCGAGTTGGATACTCTCGGGGGTGAGCGCCTCCCGAGGGCCCGAGTCGGAGGCGAGCACGCGGCCACCGAGGCGGCGAATCAGACGGGCGGCGGCCACGCCACTCCGGGCCAGCCCGACCACGGCCACCGTGCGCCGGGCAAGCCACTGGCGGTAGGCCGGGCCGCGCTCCGCCGTCATGTGATCCTCCTCCACCGTATCGGCTCTGGGCATGGGATCAGGCCGCTACCGGAGCTTGAGCGTGGTGAGGGCGAGCAGGGCGAGCATGAAGGAGACGATCCAGAACCGCACGATGATCTTGGGCTCCGGCCATCCTTCCATCTCGTAGTGATGATGCAGGGGCGCCATGCGGAAGAAGCGCCTGCCCGTCAGCTTGAAGTACGCGACCTGGATGATGACGGACACCGCCTCCACCACGTAGATCCCGCCGATGAGGGGCAGCAGCAGCTCGGACTTGGTCAGCACGGCGAGGGTGCCGATGGCTCCCCCCAGGGCGAGAGAGCCCACGTCTCCCATGAAGACCTGCGCCGGATACGTGTTGAACCAGAGAAAGCCCAGGGCGGCCCCCACGAGCGCGGCGCAGAAGATGGCCAGCTCGCCGGTGCCCTTCACGTTCAGGATGCGCAGGTATTCCGCGAGCCGGAAGTTGCCGCTCAGATACGCGATGATCGCGAAAGCTCCCCCCGCCATCACGATGGGGCCGATGGCGAGCCCGTCGAGCCCGTCCGTCAGGTTGACCGCGTTCGACGCCCCCACGATCACCAGCACCGCGAAGGGCACCCAGAGCGCGCCCAGGGTGACCAGCCAGCCCTTGAAGAAGGGGATGGACAGCGCGGTGGTGAAGCCGTCGGGCGGCCACAGGTAGAGCCAGGTCATGAGGGCACCCACGGCGAGGATCTGGCCGCCAAACTTCTGCTTGGCCAGGATGCCCTTCCGGGTGCGGAGCTTCCGATAGTCGTCGAGGAAGCCGATCATGGCAAAACTCGCCGTGGCTACGATCAGCACCCACACGTAGCGGTTGTGGAGATTCGTCCACAGGAGGGTGGAGACGAGGAGGGCGGTCAGAATGATGAAGCCGCCCATGGAGGGCGTGCCCGCCTTGGCGCGGTGGCGCTCCGGGGTGTCCTCGCGTATCGTCTCCCCGCCATACTGGAGCACGCGCAGCCGCGCGATCATCCACGGCCCGAGCAGGAACGAGATCGCGATGGCCGTCACCGTGGCCATGGCAGCCCGGAACGTGATGTACCGGAAGACATTGAAGACGATGCTGTCTCTCGCCAGCGGCACGAGGAGCTCGTAGAGCATCAGGCATCCTCTCCTCCGAAGCGGGCGAGCAGTGCGTCGACCACGCGCTCCATGCGCATGCCGCGCGAGCCCTTGACGAGCACGGCGTCGCCGGGAACGAGCCGCTTGAGGAGGAGGGCGACGGTGTCTTCGAAGGTGGCGGCGTGATGGCTCTCCGCGAGCCCCGCCTCGCGCGCCGCCTCTACCGCGAGCCGGCAGGCTCGCCCGAGACCGATGAACTCCGCCGCCCCCGACGCCGCCACCGCCGCCCCCATCTCGCGATGCACCGCGTCCGTGATGGGGCCGAGCTCGAGCATGTCGCCGAGGACGACGACCCGGCGGTGCTCTCCCGCGGAGGCGGCGAGGGTCTCGAGGGCCGCGCGCACCGACACCGGATTGGCGTTGTAGGTGTCGTCGAGGATCGAGAGGGCTCCCGCCCTCCGCCACACGCAGCGACCCTTGGCCGGCCGCGCTTTCTCGAGGCCGCGGGCGATCTCCTCGACCCCGAGCCCGAGGGCCACGCCGATGCCCGCCGCGGCCAGGGCATTGGTCACGTTGTGCCGCCCCGCGAAGCGGAGCCGCACCGGCTGCCGGCCGTGGGGAGTCTCGAGGACGAAGGCGACGCCTTCCGGCCCCTCGTCCACCGCGCCCGCGGAGCGGATATCCGCGACACCGCGCGCGCTGTACGTCCACACCCGGGCGCGGCTCGACGCGCGCATGGCGAGCACCCGCGGGTCGTCGGCATTGAGGACCACCGCCCCGTCCGCCGGGATGGCGTGAACCAGCGCGGACTTCTCCTCCTGGATCCTGTCGAGCGAGCCCAGGAATTCCGTGTGCGCGCTCGATACGGTGGTGACGGCGCCCACCGTGGGGCGCGCGAGGGCGGCGAGGGCGGCGATCTCTCCCGGACGATTCGTGCCGAGCTCGAGGGCGGCCGCGCGATGCTCGGCCGTGAGCTTGAGCAGGGTGAGAGGAAGCCCCCACTGGTTGTTGAAGCTCGACTCGGGCTTGAGCACCGGCCCGAGGGCGCCGAGCACGCCGGCCATCAGCTCTTTGGTCGTGGTCTTGCCGTTCGAGCCGGTGACCGAAGCCACGGGAATGCTGAAACGCGCGCGATGCCACGCTCCGAGGCGGCCGAGGGCCACCGTGGCATCGTCCACGAGAACGAGCGGGACTCCCACGGGCAGCTCGTCGGGGACCGTGTCCACGACGAGGCAGCCCGCGCCGCGGCCCACCGCGTCGCGGAGAAAGGCGTGACCGTCGAGCCGGTCTCCGCGAATGGCGAAGAACACCTCGCCCACATTGAGGGTGCGGCTGTCGATCGACACGCCGGCCACGGCAATGCCGAGATCGCCGCCGATGAGGGCGCCTCGGGTGCCGCGGACGATCTCCTCGACAGTGAATGCCGGCATGCGCGGTCCTATGTCGCCCTCCCGGTCAGAGCAGCCCGGGCCTGGGCACGGTCGTCGAAGGGGAGCACGTCGGAGCCGATGATCTGATAGGTCTCGTGGCCTTTGCCCGCGATCACGACCACGTCGCCGGCGCCGGCCCAGATCAGCGCGCGCTGGATGGCGGCTTTCCTGTCGGGAATTGTCTCATGCCGGTCGAGGGCGATCCCGCCCGGGATGCCGGCCACGATGTCGGCGATGATGGCCTCCGGCGGCTCGCTGCGCGGATTGTCCGAGGTGACCCACACGCGATCGGCGAGGCGAGCCG
>Ga0070712_100002172_pt1 | contig 12066 bp, 12 predicted proteins | sample LARL81metaG_FD_71396 | JGI IMG/M metagenome (GOLD analysis project Ga0070712, IMG submission 71396) | Corn, switchgrass and miscanthus rhizosphere microbial communities from Kellogg Biological Station, Michigan, USA - LAR L8-1 metaG | ecosystem: Host-associated > Plants > Roots > Rhizosphere ...
GGTGATCGGACCCGGCCTGACCATCACCGTCACCGATCCGGGGATGTCCAAAGACCTCAGCGACGTCTCGAAGGAGCGCGTCGCGGGCAGCCAGCAGGTGATCCTGGACCGCGATCTGCAACTGGTCGTCAACTCGCTGTGGGTCAGCGGCGCGGAGGCGATCTCGGTGGGCGGAGTGCGCATCGGTCCGAACGTGACAATCAGGCAGGCGGGGGGCGGCATCCTGGTCGACAATCAACCGATCAGCAGCCCATACGTCATTCTCGCGGTCGGACCGCCGCACGCCATGGCCGAAGTGTTCGACCGCAGCCCCGGCTTACAGCGCCTTCGGTTGCTGGAGACCAGCTACGGCGTCGGGGTCAATGTCAGCGCAGGCGAAGGCCTGACGCTGCCGGCCGGTTCGGTTCGAGATATCAACTTCGCCAAGCAGATTGGGCCTTAATGACGGGACGCAAATGATCGGAATCGCCGCACTTGTCATCGGGATCGCACTGGGTCTGGTGTTTCACCCCAGCGTCCCCGAGGTCATCCAGCCGTACCTGCCGATCGCGGTGGTCGCCGCGCTCGACGCGGTGTTCGGCGGATTGCGGGCCTATCTGGAGCGCATCTTCGACTCGAAGGTGTTCGTGATCTCGTTCGTCTTCAACGTGCTGGTTGCCGCGCTGATCGTCTACGTCGGCGACCAACTCGGGGTCGGTACCCAGCTGTCGACCGCGATCATCGTGGTGCTCGGCATCCGGATCTTCGGCAATGCAGCCGCCCTGCGGCGGAGATTGTTCGGCGCATGAGCACCCGAGGACGACCGCGAGTGAGGATCGCAGCGAGGTACGAGCGAGGACCGGAGCGAGCGGGAGTCGAGGCATAAGCCGATGAGTGAGCAACCGCCCCAGCCTGCCGCCGAGCCGGAACACCCGAGCCGTACCCCCGCGCGCGGGGGGGGACGCCACGAGTTGCCGCCCGAGGAGCCGGTGCCGGAGATCGGCGATCTGCACGCAGGCGGGGTAAGGGGCGTGGCGCGCAGAGGCCGGTCACAACTGATATTCGGCGCCCTGGCAGTACTGCTGTGCCTAGTGCTTGGGGTCGCGATCGTCACGCAGGTGCGGCAGAACGAATCCGGCGACTCACTGGAGACGGCGCGGCCCGCCGATCTGCTGGTGCTGCTGGATTCGCTGCAGCAACGTGAGGCCGCGCTCAACACCGAAGTGACCGACCTGCAGCGCAACCTGGCGCAGTTGCAGGCGTCGGGCAGCAGCGACCAGGCCGCCATCGAGAACGCGCAGGCCCGGCTGGCCGCGCTGTCGATACTGATCGGCACCGTCGCCGCGACAGGGCCCGGCGTGACGCTGACGATCGAGGACAAGGCGCCGGGCGTGCCCGCCGAGACGATGCTCGACGTGATCAACGAGCTGCGGGCGGCAGGCGCCGAGGCGATGGAGATCCGCGGCGGGTCGGCGGCGGTCCGGGTCGGGGTCGACACCTGGGTGGTCGGAACCCCAGGCGCGCTTGTCGTCGATACGGCGACGCTGAACCCACCGTATTCGGTTCTGGCCATTGGTGATCCGCCGACGCTGGCCGCGGCGATGAACATCCCGGGCGGTGCGATGGACAGCGTGGAGCGCGTCGGCGGCTCGATGGTGGTACAACAGTCCGACCGTGTCGACGTCACCGCCTTGCGGCAACCGAAACCCCGCCAATACGCTCAGCCAGTCAAATGAGCACTTGTCTGTGCCTGTCCATGAGGAGCGCCGTGAGCGAAATCCCAGCCGACCTGTACTACACCGAGGAACACGAGTGGGTCCAGCGCACCGGCGACGACACCGTACGCGTCGGCATCACCGACTATGCCCAGTCGGCGCTCGGCGACGTGGTGTTCGTCCAGTTGCCCGACGTCGGGGGCGACGTGACCGCGGGCGATTCGTTCGGTGAAGTGGAATCGACCAAATCGGTATCCGACCTTTACGCGCCCGTCAGCGCGAAAGTCGTTGCGGTCAATGGTGATCTGGAAGCAAACCCGCAATTGGTCAACTCCGACCCGTACGGCGAAGGATGGCTCGTCGACCTGCAAATCGACGGCTCTTCGCTGGAGGACGCACTGCGCGGGTTACTTGACGCGGACGGCTACCGCGCAACCGTGACCGAATAACGAGTTGTTAGGGTCTCAAGACCGAAGTCGAACACAACGGATCCGGCGGTGGTGGACACACTCGTGTCCACTGCGCGGTACGGTCAACAGCAGACATGATGGCTGGGGGCCCGGCCTGATATCGCCACAGCAGCCAGTGAGGAGCAGCGGGTGACGGAAAAGGACCATAACTTTGGGGCTGACCAGACGTCTGATGAACTCACTGTCGAGACGACCTCGGTTTTCCGCGCTGACTTCCTCAACGAACTGGACGCTCCGGCTGCGGCCGGTGCCGAGGGTGCGGTCTCGGGCGTTGAAGGGCTGCCCGCCGGGTCGGCGCTGCTGGTCGTCAAGCGCGGTCCCAACGCAGGCTCGCGATTTCTGCTCGACCAGCCCACCACCTCGGCCGGCCGACATCCCGACAGCGACATCTTCCTCGACGACGTCACTGTCAGCCGACGACACGCCGAGTTCCGGCTGGAGGGCGGCGAGTTCCAGGTCGTGGACGTCGGCAGCCTCAACGGCACCTATGTCAACCGGGAGCCCGTCGATTCCGCTGTGCTGGCCAACGGTGACGAGGTGCAGATCGGCAAGTTCCGCCTGGTGTTTCTGACCGGGCCCAAGGGCGACGATAGCGGCCCGGGCAGCTAAGCGATGAGCGCTCGCGCGAGGAGCCGATGACACAGCCCGACGTCCGCTCATCGTTGGCCGGCATGTCGATCGGAGCGGTCCTCGATCTGCTGCGAGGCGACTTCCCGGACGTGACCATCTCCAAGATCCGGTTCCTGGAAGCCGAAGGCCTGGTCACCCCTGAGCGCACCGCGTCGGGATATCGGCGGTTCACCGCCTACGATTGCGCGCGCCTGCGGTTCATCCTGACCGCCCAGCGCGACCAGTACCTGCCGTTGAAGGTCATCAAGGCGCAGCTGGACGCCCAGGTCGACGGTGAGCTGCCCCAGACCGGATCCGCTTACGGCGTACCGCGTTTGGTTCCTGTCGATGCGACTTCCGACGAGAGCGCGGACGGGTTGTCCGGTGTAGCGCCCACCCAGCTACGGCTGCGGCGCGAAGATCTGCTCGCCCGATCGGGCATCGATGAGGCCCTGCTGATCGAGCTGATCAAGGCGGGGGTGATCAAGCCGGGGACGGCGGGCTTCTTCGACGAGCACTCGGTGGTGATCGCCCAGTGCGCCAAGGCCCTGACGGAGTACGGCGTGGAGCCGAGGCACCTGCGGGCGTTCCGCTCCGCGGCCGACCGCCAGTCCGATTTGATCGCCCAGATCGCTGGTCCGGTGGTCAAGGCGGGCAAGGCCGGGGCCCGTGACCGCGCCGACGATCTGGCCCGCGAGGTGGCTGCGCTGGCAATCACGCTGCACACGTCGCTGATCAAGTCCGCCGTGCGCGACGTTCTGGATCGCTGAGGATTAGACTCGTTTCAATGGCTATCAGGCTGGCTTCTTTTGTGCGGAGGGCAGACACAGATGGGTGAGGTTCGTGTAGTCGGCATTCGCGTTGAACAGCCCCAGAACCAGCCGGTGCTGCTGCTGAGGGAAGCCAACGGTGACCGCTACCTGCCGATCTGGATCGGCCAGCCCGAGGCTGCGGCGATCGCGCTCGAGCAACAGGGCCACGAGCCAGCCCGGCCGCTGACACACGATCTGATCCGAGATCTCATTACCGCGCTTGGTCATTCGCTCAAGGAGGTTCGCATTGTCGACCTCCAGGAGGGCACTTTCTACGCGGATCTGATCTTCGACCGCGATATCAAGGTGTCGGCACGGCCGTCGGATTCGGTGGCGATCGCACTGCGTGTCGGCGTCCCGATCTACGTCGAGGAGGCGGTGCTCGCCGAGGCCGGCCTGCTGATTCCCGACGAGAACGACGAGGAAGCGGCGGGCGCAGTCAGAGAGGACGAGGTCGAGAAGTTCAAGGAGTTCCTCGACAGCGTGTCGCCCGACGACTTCAAGGCGACATAAGCGGCAGGCCAGCGGTTTTGTCACGGATACATCTCGTCGCGCTCGACACGCGGCGCGGGTTTCCTCCAACGGTGAATTGGGCAGCCATACTTGACGACGACGGGCAGTAATGGCTCGGCCAAAAGCGTATGCTCGACACATTCGAGCTTTGGCAAACGTGCGCCCATGCAGGTCACAGACGCGAGTTCGATCGGCGAGAGGATTCGAGAGTGGGAGACACGCCACGTCAAGAGCAGCTGGACCTGTCCACCAGCAGCGGGCCCGCTGAATCGCCAGCCAGTACGCCCAGCGAACCCGTGCAGGCCGGTCTCTTCCCCGACAATTCGGTGCCGGACGAACTTGTGGGCTACCGCGGGCCGAGCGCCTGCCAGATCGCCGGAATCACCTATCGCCAGCTCGATTACTGGGCGCGGACCTCGCTCGTCGTGCCGTCGATCCGTAGCGCGGCCGGGTCGGGTAGTCAGCGGCTCTACTCGTTCAAGGACATTCTGGTTCTCAAGATCGTCAAGCGGCTGCTGGACACCGGAATCTCGTTGCACAACATCCGGGTCGCCGTCGACCATCTGCGTCAGCGTGGCGTTCGCGATCTGGCCAACATCACGCTGTTTTCCGACGGGACCACGGTTTACGAGTGCACGTCGGCAGAGGAAGTCGTCGACCTGCTGCAGGGCGGCCAGGGTGTGTTCGGCATCGCGGTGTCCGGCGCCATGCGTGAGCTGACCGGCGCTATCGCTGACTTCCCGGGTGAGCGCGCCGACGGCGGCGAGTCGATCGCCGCGCCCGAGGATGAGCTGGCCTCTCGGCGCAAACACCGCGACCGCAAGATCGGTTGAGTTTCTCAGCTCGAGTGAAGCTGACCGGCCCTACCGGTAAACTCGTTAGTGCATCGCCCTTGTGCGGGAGAGTTCCGTGACCGCCAGCCACGGACGCCGAAGGAGCAACACCTCTCCGTCAACCTCTCAGGCACCCAGGACCGCGCAAGGCCCCGATGCCTCTGGAAAGCGGTAAGCGTCCTGCTTACCCGCCCATGGGGAAAGGTGCCTTCGCGAAAGGCCGCCGAATCTCTCAGGCGCCCGGAACGGGTTGACGACAGAGGGGGAGGAACCCAGCGGTTGTTGCCCTAACGCGTCTGGAGTACACGTCAGTGTTCGATCACAACCAACCCAACTTCGCCGATCGCCACATCGGACCGGACGCCGATGCCGTCGCGACCATGCTCAAGACCATCGGCGTGGGGTCTCTCGACGAGTTGGCCGACAAAGCGCTGCCCGCGGGCATCCTCGACGCGTTGTCCGACGACGGCGTCGCGCCCGGCCTGGATCAGCTGCTGCCTGCGGCCAGCGAACACGAGGCGCTCGCCGAATTGCGCGCCATGGCCGACTCCAACACCGTCGCCGTGTCGATGATCGGCCAGGGCTACTTCGACACGTTGACGCCACCGGTGTTGCGCCGCAACATACTTGAGAACCCCGCGTGGTACACCGCCTATACGCCGTACCAGCCGGAGATCAGCCAGGGGCGCCTCGAGGCGCTGCTGAACTTCCAGACGATGGTCGCCGACCTGACCGGGCTCGAGGTCGCCAACGCCTCGATGCTGGACGAGGGCACAGCTGCCGCCGAGGCGATGACGCTGATGCACCGCGCGGTGCGCGGGCCGTCGAGCCGACTGGCCGTCGACACAGACGTGTACCGCCAGACCGCCGCGATCCTGACTACCAGGGCCGAGCCGCTGGGCATCGAGATTGTCACTGCCGACCTTCGCGCCGGCCTGCCCGACGGCGATTTCTTCGGGGTGATCACGCAGCTGCCCGGCGCCAGCGGCGCGGTGGTCGACTGGACGGAGTTGGTGGCGGCCGCGCACGAGCGCGGGGCGTTGGTCGCCGTTGGCGCCGATCTGCTGGCACTGACGCTGATCGCGCCGCCCGGCGACATCGGCGCCGACGTCGCATTCGGCAGCACCCAACGTTTCGGCGTGCCAATGGGATTCGGCGGACCGCACGCGGGCTACCTCGCGGTGCACGCCAAGCATGCCCGCCAGCTGCCCGGCCGGCTGGTCGGCGTATCCGTGGATGCGGATGGGTCGCCGGCCTTCAGATTGGCGCTGCAGACCCGCGAGCAGCACATCCGCCGTGACAAGGCCACCAGCAATATCTGCACCGCGCAGGTGCTGCTGGCGGTGATCGCCGCCATGTACGCCAGCTATCACGGCGCCGATGGCCTGGCCGGAATCGCGCGCCGGGTGCACCGGCACGCGGAGATGATCGCCGGCGCACTGGGCGACGCGTTGGTGCACGCGAAGTTCTTCGACACCGTGCTGGCCAGCGTGCCGGGTCGCGCCGACGACGTGATCGCGGCGGCCAAGGCCAAGGGCGTCAACCTGTGGCGCGTCGACGCCGACCACGTGTCGGTCTCGTGCGACGAGGCCACCACCGAGGAGCACGTGGCGACCGTGATCGAGGCCTTCGGAGCCGGAAGGCCGGCGACATCGGGCCTCGGAGCCGGAAGGCCGGCGACATCGGGCCTCGGCGTGGCGTCAGCCGAACCGCTGCGCGCCGACATCGCGACCCGCACCTCGGAGTTCCTCTCCCATCCGGCGTTCACGCATTACCGCACCGAAACCGAGATGATGCGCTATCTGCGGTCGTTGGCCGATAAGGATATTGCGTTGGACCGCAGCATGATTCCGCTCGGATCCTGCACAATGAAGCTCAATGCGGCCGCCGAGATGGAGCCGATCACCTGGCCCGAGTTCTCCCGCCAGCATCCGTTTTCGCCTGCCTCGGACACGCCGGGGCTGCGCAAGCTGATCGCCGACCTCGAGACCTGGCTGACCGCGATCACCGGGTATGGCGCGGTGTCGCTGCAGCCGAACGCGGGTTCACAGGGGGAGTACGCCGGGCTGCTGGCGATCCAGGCGTATCACGCCGAGCGCGGCCAGCCCGACCGCGACGTGTGCCTGATCCCATCCAGCGCGCACGGCACGAACGCGGCGTCAGCAGCACTGGCAGGCATGCGGGTCGTGGTGGTGGCGTGCCGCGCCAACGGTGACGTCGACCTCGACGACCTGCGCGCGAAGGTCACCGAGCACGCGGATCGGTTGTCGGCGTTGATGATCACCTACCCGTCGACGCACGGCGTCTACGAGCACGACATCGCCGACATCTGCGCAGCGGTGCACGATGTCGGCGGGCAGGTGTACGTCGACGGCGCGAACCTCAACGCCCTTGTCGGGCTCGCCCGGCCCGGCCGGTTCGGCGGCGACGTCAGCCACCTCAATCTGCACAAGACGTTCTGCATCCCGCACGGGGGCGGCGGCCCCGGCGTGGGTCCGGTGGCGGTGCGCGAGCACCTGGCCGCCTACCTGCCCGGTCATCCGCTGGCCGAGGAACTACCGGAGAAGTACACGGTGTCGTCGGCGCCCTATGGTTCGGCCTCGATCCTGCCGATCACCTGGGCCTACATCCGGATGATGGGCGCAGGCGGGTTACGCGCGGCGTCGCTGACCGCGATCGCATCGGCCAACTACATCGCCAGGCGCCTCGACGAGTACTACCCGGTGTTGTACACCGGCGAGAACGGCATGGTGGCCCACGAGTGCATCCTCGACTTGCGTGGCATCACCAAGGACACCGGCGTCACCGTCGACGATGTGGCAAAACGCTTGGCGGACTACGGTTTCCACGCGCCCACGATGAGCTTCCCGGTCGCGGGCACGCTGATGGTCGAGCCGACAGAAAGCGAGAGTCTGGCCGAGGTCGACGCGTTCTGCGACGCGATGATCGCGATCCGGGGGGAGATCGACAAGGTGGCGGCCCGGCTCTGGCCTATTGATGACAACCCGCTGCGCGGTGCTCCGCATACGGCGGAATGCCTGCTGGTGGCCGACTGGGATCACCCGTACACCCGCGAGCAGGCGGCCTACCCGCTTGGCAAGGGATTCCGGCCCAAGGTGTGGCCGCCGGTGCGCCGCATCGACGGCGCCTACGGCGACCGCAACCTGGTGTGCTCGTGCCCGCCTGTCGAAGCGTTCGCCTAGCCGCCGAGTTCGAACGACGGGAAGTAGATTACCTGCCCGACCGTGATGAGGTCGGGATCGTCGATGAAGTTGGCGGCGGCGACCATCTTCACCAGGGTCTGCGCTCGATCGGTGCCGCCGTCGCCATAGTTGTCTTCTGTCAGCTTCCACAGCGTGTCCCCCGCGACCACGGTGTGCAATCGGTTGAGCCGCGGCTGGATCAACACCGTGCCCGGCGTTGGATCGCCGTCGGGCAGGTGGTTGGCGATCGAGATGATCGTCCACAACCCCTCTTCGCCGTACCAGCGCTGCGCCAACACCTTCAGCGTTTCGCCGGCGACCGCGGTGTGATGCCCGACATTCGCGAGGTCGGGGATCAACAACCATTCGCCAACGATGAGGTCCCGTTGCGCGGCGCCGTTCGGTATCTCGTAGACCTCGCTCATCGCGATGTCGTTGTAGAACTTCAGCGCCAGCTTCTTCTTCGTATCACCGACCTGCACCTGGTAGCGGAAGGTGACGTAGGGAATCTCCAGCCCCTGCCCGACGACGATGTTGTCCGGATTGGTCAGGTGGTTGATCACCGAGATGACCCGGAACAGGCGGCCGTCTCCGTAGAACCGTTCGGCCAGCTCCCACAGCGTGTCGCCGGCCTGGACCTGGTATTTCGAGCTCATTGTGTACCCCTCGTGCATGTCGTGTGTCGTGCCGTCCCGGGCGGGACGCTGGGCATAGTGTCGAAAACCAGGGGCCTGCGGGTCACGGGTAATGCACTACTCGAATCGTCGGCGGCCCACCTCAGCCGAAACGGTTACGGACCGCCTCGGTGATCCGCTGGGGCGCATCCTCCTGGATGTAGTGCTTGGCGTCTGGTAGCTCGACGAGCTCGTGATCACCGAACGCGGCCCGCATTCTCGGCAGGTTGGGCCCCGGCCGCAACGCGAAATCCTTCATGCCCCACCCCAGCAGCGCAGGCTTGACTGCCAGCTTGTCCGGAACTTCACGGGCCAGCCTGCCGAGCGGCGGCCCGGCCGCCAGGATCTTTTTTGGCATGCGTGCCATGCCGGCGCGGGCCTCCGGCTTGGGTTGCGCCGTGCGGTAATGCTCCATGACGGCGTCGCTGAACCGGGTCGCCGTCCCGGCTGGAATCAGCGCAACGCCTTCGTCGACAGATCCGCCGCAGGCCAGAACCAGCTGTTGCCGAGCACGACACCACGCACCCGGCCTGCACGGGCGACGTCGACGGCCATGCTGATCGGTCCGCCCCAGTCCTGGCCATGGTCAGGTAGCCGTCGAGGTCGAGATGATCGACCAGTTCGCCCATCACCTGGGCGTGCTCCTCGATCCGGTAGCTGAACCCAGACGGGCGTTCGGACAGCCCGAAACCGAGGTAATCGGCTGCGATGCAGCGGAATTGATCGCGGAGGCCGGTGACGATGTCCCGGTAGAGGAAGCCACGTCGGATTGCCGTGAAAGAACATGATCACGGGACCCGAGCCCGCGTCGACGTAATGCACACGCCCCCGTGAGCTGTCGAACCACCGAGACGTGAATGGGTACAGCGCCGGATCCGGGATGAAATCAATCCGCATTTCGTGTTCCTTCGCTGACGGTGTTGATACGGTCCGTCGGGTGTTACCCCCAAGAGTGGCAGAGTGGCGCGACGGCGGCAGATCGTTGACGACGCCCGCGGGCAGCGTGTTCGTCCGCTCGGCGCCCGGCGATGGCCCGACGATCCTGCTGCTGCACGGCTATCCGTCCAGCTCGTTCGACTACCGGCAGGTGGTCCCACACCTCGCCGGGCGAGCGTGGCTGACATTGGACTTTCTCGGCTTCGGCCTTTCGGACAAACCCCGGCCGCACCGCTACAGCCTGCTCGGACAGGCCGACATCGTGCAGACGGTGGTCGCCTCGCAGACAACCGGGCCAATCGTGGTCGTCGCGCACGACATGGGCACGTCGGTCACCACCGAGCTGTTGGCCCGAGACCTTCAGGGCCGCTTGCCATTCGAACTTCAGCGGGTGGTGCTGAGCAACGGCAGCGTGATCCTGCGCCGCGCCAGCCTGCGGCCGGTTCAGAAATTGCTGCGCGGCCCACTCGGTCCGCTCGCCGCACGGCTGTCCAGCAAGGGGAGGTTCAGCCGGGAGTTCGCGCGCCTTTTCGGCCCGAACCACCCGCTATCGCCGGAGGAAGCCGACGCACAGTGGGCGCTGATCGCCAACAACGACGGGCACCGAATCGCGCACCTGCTGATCTTCTACCTCGACGAGCGCGAGCGCTACGCCGAGCGCTGGCACGGCGCGGTGCGGGACTGGCCGAAACCGCTGAGCTTCCTGTGGGCGCTCGACGACCCGGTGGCGACTACGAACGTGCTCGATGGACTACGCGAATTGCGGCCCGCCGCAGACGTTGTCGAGTTGCCAGGGGTCGGTCACTATCCGCAGATCGAGGTGCCCGAGGTCTTCGCCCGCGCTGCGCTGAGCCTGCTGGCAACGGCGTCACACTAACCCAGGAACGTCGAGATCGCGGTGGTGAGCTCCGGGCCTGCCGAGCTGCCCAGGTTCTGGTAGGTGCCTCCGCTGGCCTGTGCGACGGCCTCCCAGGTGGCGCGGTCGGAGTCGGTGCCGAAGTCGATGACATTGACGGCGACCGGGCGCGCCTGATCGAAGGCCCCGCGAATGTACTGCTGCAGACCCGGGCCATCGAGCGACTGGTCCGTGTGCGGGCCGCCGGTGATTACCAGGATCGAATTGTTCTGACCCTGACGGTAATTCGCCATCACGTCGGTGTAGATCAAACGCAGCGTGGTAAACGACACGGCACCGCCACCAGAGGCGTTCTGTGAGTTCAGGGCGCTGGTCAACGCCGCCGAACGCGGCTGCCCGTTGAGAGGATCGGACAACGGGCCGGTGCTCACTTCGGACCTGCCATCGGTGCCGTCGAACGTCCACAGCCCGATCGCGGAACTCGGCGGTAGCGCCTGCAGTCGCGCATTGAGCGCCGCTACCACGTTGGCCAGCCGCGACTTGCCGCCCTCATCGGTGGGCATCGACTGGTCGAGCATGATCGTCACGGCGGGACTCTCGACCGGCGCGGTCAGCGTGTTGGCCAGCGTCGCCCGCGTCGCCGCGTCGCCCACCGGCAGCGGCGCACCCACAGGCGCAAAATTCGTCACATCGTTCTTCGGCGGCGTACCGCCCTCGGTGCGGAAGCCCGCCTTGGCCAACTCCGCGAGCTGCTCGGGTTTGCGCATGAAACGGGCGAATTCGCTGGCCGCGCTGACCTGTTCCTGGGACAGCCAGTTGCCGCTGAGCAGCACCGTCGGGTAGTCCGCAATGGCCGTCGGGCCGGACGGCAGCCACGATGCGACCTTGGTCTTGGCGTCCGGCATCGCTGCGGCGCGCTGAAACAGCTGCTGTTCGGTGGTGACCACGGCATGTACCGGAGCGGTGGCCGGATCGGTGGCGCTCAACATTGCGTCCATCGCGGTGGACGCCTTGGTGTCGGCGAGCTTGGGCTGATTACCCACCAGCGTGTTGACCGCGCCCGCTCCGGCGCCGGCAGGCGCGCCCGCGGGTGCCGACGCCGCCGCCACCGCCTCGGCCGCCAGGTAGGACGCGTCGCTGTCGCCGCTGAGTGGCAACGACAGCCGCAGCGGTCCCCAGCCGGTCAGGTTCAGTTCGTCTAATGCCGTCGAATCGGTCTGAAGGCCCGGCAGCGTTCCCCAATTCTGTTGCGCCAACGCATCTTTGAGCTGCGGCCGGACGGCAAGCAAAACAGGCGAGGTGACCAGCGATCGGCTGTCAGTGACGGTCTGCGCTCCCGCCGCCCCCTCGAGCCGGGCCTCGGACACCGAGCTGGCCGGTATCCACAGCGCTGGGCGCTCACCGAGTTCGGCAGGCCATTTGCCGATGAAGCCGTTGACGACCTGATCGGAATCGGCGGGCTTGAC
>Ga0070712_100002174_pt1 | contig 12061 bp, 9 predicted proteins | sample LARL81metaG_FD_71396 | JGI IMG/M metagenome (GOLD analysis project Ga0070712, IMG submission 71396) | Corn, switchgrass and miscanthus rhizosphere microbial communities from Kellogg Biological Station, Michigan, USA - LAR L8-1 metaG | ecosystem: Host-associated > Plants > Roots > Rhizosphere ...
GGCAGACACATCGGGATGAACCGCGCCGGATAGGCCCCGCACCACTCCTCGACATGCCAATCGTTGTAGGCCTGCAACAACGCCAACGAAAACTCGGGATCCTCCGTCACGAACAACCGGCCGGCGAAGCCCGGAAACGACGGGAAACAGATCGACCCCAAAATGCCGCCGGCGTTCATGTCCTTGACCCGCTCGTCGACCTGCCAACACCCCGGCCGGATCTCATCCAGCCCCTGCGGCTCCAGGCCGTACTCCTCCTTCGGCCGGCCGGCCACCGCGTTCAACGCCACGTTGGGGATCACCACATCACGGAACTGCCAGGTATCCGACCCGTCCGGATTGTGCACCAACCGCGGCGCCTCATCCAAATACTTCTTGGCCAGATGGTTCCTGAACATGTCCGGCGGCTCGACAACGTGGTCGTCAACGCTGATCAGGATCATGTCGTCCTTGTTCATGCCCGGTCCCTCCCAAGGCCCTTACCGTATGGCCAACAGTTTAGCGATGCCATGACCTCAAACGACAACTTACGGCGACGTGAGGCGATGATGGTTCGAATCTCGCCTTCAACGGCCCTCGCTTCAGTGCAAACCGATGATCTCGGCCAGGGCGACCGGATCAACCTCGGGGTGGCGGCGATACTCGGTCATCGCCCGGAAGTCGCGGGTGCGCTGGGCGCGCTCAAGGCGGCGCTGAAAGCCAGCGGCACACTGCCGCCACGGTTAGTGGAGCTGGTACGGCTGCGGATTGCTTTCCACAACAAATGCCGCAGCTGCATATCAGTGCGCTACCAGAGCGCCATCGACGACGGCCTTACCGAGGGTCTGGTGTGTTCGCTCGAGCAGCCGGCCGCCGCCGACGATCTGTCGCCGGCAGAGAGCGAAGTGTGCTTCGCCGACATGTTCGCCACCGACCACGTTTCCATCGACGACACGGTTTACGACGACCTACGGCGGCACTTCACCGAACACAAGCTCGTCGAACTCGGTGTGCACTGCGCCTATGCGGTCGGTATGGGCCGACTGGCGGCCACGTGGAACGTGACCGACGACGTACCGGAGGCGTTCCGGTCAATGGCGGATTCGCCTTTGGCGCCGTGGATTTCCGACGGCGTCGTCGCCTCGGGCTAGCCGGCCGTCAGCAGCAGCGCGCGTTCGGGTTCGACTCGATCGCGTCATGCCGCATCCGCCAGTACTCGCGCTCGGACATCACCGGCTCGCCGGGGTGCGTGCGCCGGCGATGCTCGACGTAGCGTCGATAGTGGTTATCGCCCATCAATGTTGCCGAGTACCAACTCAATTTGCTGAAGTACCAACCGATCTGGCGTGCGATTGCGGCAGCGCGTCCCATTGCTTTTGCACCTCCCGTTCCACCTTGGTGGGGATAAGTCCCGATGGCGCGAAGAGTTTCGACGCGACGGGCTCGTCTTCAGTTAAGGGCGTGCCGCCGCCTCGCAGGACCCGCATCACCATGATCAACCCGGTGGCAAAAACGATGATCACCATCAACGCGAACAGGATCGACAGCGTGCCCTGGATAAACGTGTTCCGGATGACCGCTTCCATCTGGTCGACGTTCTTCGCCGAGCCGATCGACGTCTTTCCGGAATCCAACGCGTTGCGGTATTGGAAGTGTTGTGTCCAGTAGCCGACCTTCGGATCGCCCGAGAAGATCTTCTGCCATGATGCCGTCAGCGTCACCGTCAGATCCCAGAGCAGCGGAATGCCCGGTATCCAAAGCCATTTCAGGTAGCCTTTCTTGACCACAATCACCGACACGAGCGTCAGCGCGATCGCGGCAAGCAACTGGTTGGCGATGCCGAACAACGGGAACAGCGTGTTGATCCCGCCGAGAGGATCGGTGATGCCCATCAGCAGGACGCTGCCCCACAGCGCGACGACAGCGAGGCTGCACACCCATACGCCGACCCGCCAGCTCGGGTCGCGGAGCTTGCGCAGCGGCCCACCGAGATTGCTCAGGCCGTCGGAAAGCATGAACCGTGCGACTCGGGTGCCGGCGTCGACCGTCGTGAGGATGAACAAGGCCTCGAACATGATCGCGAAGTGGTACCAGAACGCCTTCAGGCCGGCACCGCCGAACACGCGGTGCAAGACTTCCGACATGCCGATGGCCAGGGTCGGCGCCCCGCCGGTGCGCGAGACGATCGACTGCTCACCGACGTCTCGAGCCGCCTGCTCGATCTGCTCAGCGGTGATCGGGTCGCCGGACAGAGGCAGATTGTTGACGTACTCGGCGGCAGTCGCCGCGGTGCCTCCTGTCGATGCGGCCGGCGCGTTGAGCGTGAAGTACAGGTGCTGGTTCAGAATCGCCGCGGTGATGAGCGCCATGATCCCGACGAACGACTCTGTGAGCATCCCGCCGTAGCCGATCAGCCGCATCTGGCTTTCCTTCTCCAGCATTTTCGGCGTGGTGCCCGAGGAGATCAGTGAATGGAAGCCGGACAGCGCGCCGCACGCGATCGTGATGAATAGGAATGGGAACAGCGAGCCCGCGAACACTGGGCCGGTGCCGCTCGTGGCGAACTCGGAGACCGCGGGCGCCTGCATCACTGGGCGCGCGATCAGGATGCCGATTGCGAGCAACGCGATGGTGCCGACCTTCATGAACGTCGACAGGTAGTCGCGCGGCGCAAGCAGCAGCCACACCGGCAAAACCGATGCGGCGAAGCCGTAGACGATCAGGCACCAGCCCAGCGTTACCGCGGAAAGGCCGAACCATGACTCTCCCCAGGCCGTTTCGGCAACCCAGCCGCCCGAGACGACGGCCAGCAGCAACAGGGCAACCCCGATCAGCGACACCTCGGACACCCGACCCGGACGCAGGAAACGCAGATAGATGCCCATGAAGATCGCGATGGGTATGGTCATCGCGATCGAGAAGACGCCCCACGGACTCTGGGCAAGGGCCTGCACCACCACGAGTGCCAGCACCGCCAGGAGGATCGTCATGATCGTGATGATCCCGATGATGGCGGCCGCGCCGCCGGCGGCACCGAGTTCATCGCGCACCATCTGACCCAGCGAGCGGCCCCGTCGTCGGGTGGAGATCCACAACACGAGGTAGTCCTGCACACATCCAGCGAATACCGCGCCGATGATGATCCAGATGGTGCCGGGCAGGTAGCCCATCTGCATCGCCAGCACCGGTCCGACGAGCGGTCCGGCTCCCGCGATCGCGGCGAAGTGGTGGCCGAACAAGACGCGCCGGTCGGTCGGCATGTAGTCGGTGTCGTTCTCGAACACCTCGGCCGGCGTTGCGTTGTCGTCACGCGGACGGACGATATTCAACTCGATCAGCCGCGCGTAGAACCGGAATCCGATCACGTAGGTGCAGATTGCCGCGATGACGAACCACACCGCGTTGACTGTCTCCCCGCGGAAGAACGCGATGACTGCCCAGGCGATCGCACCGAGCAGCGCGATGATTCCGAAAATAATCTTGTGTCTGGTGGTGATCGGAGATCGGTCGATGATCGCTACCGGCGGCAGGTCCTTCTCCGTGCGGATGTAGGTGACGTCGCCGTCCTGTTCCTCGATGCGCTCCGTTGGTGCGGCGGTGGGTGTAGCCACGGTCTCTCCCTCGACATCGCTGTCTTACCCGTTTCTGTGATCCTTTCACCGCACGAAACGGTGTTGGGGCGATTCGGGGTATCGATTCGGTTATGAACTGCGCTCGTATATGGCGCGCACGGTGTCGATCGTGTCGGCCTCAGCTGGGCTTTTGTCGTCGCGGTAGCGCAGCACGCGCGCGAACCGCAGGGCCATCCCGCCGGGGTAGCGCGACGAGCCCTGCACTCCGTCGAATGCGATCTCGACTACCTGCTCGGGCCGCAGTTTCACGATTCTGCGGTCCGTCGGACTGATGTCTGATGTCGCCGCCTCCGCGGCTCCTTCGGCCAATTCCATGAAGCGGGTGGTCTGCCAATCCAGCATCGCGTCCGTCATCCCCTTGAAAGTCTTTCCCAGCATGACGAATCCGCCCGTCACCGGGTTCAACGCGCCGAGGTGGATGTTCGAGAGCTTGCCGGTGCGGCGGCCGGAGCCCCACTCGACCCCGAGCACGACGAGGTCGAGGGTGTGCACCGGCTTGACCTTCAGCCAGCCCGCGCCGCGCCTGCCCGCCTCGTACGGCGCGGTCAGCGACTTCGCCATCACCCCTTCGTGACCCGCGTCGAGTGTGACGTCGAGAAATCGTTGCGCGGCATCGGCGTCGTCGGTGATCAATCGATCCACCCGATGGACCTTTGGCACGATGGCATCCAGGGCGGCTGCCCGCTCGCTGGTCGGCCGGTCCAGCAGGTCCTCGCCGTCCAGATGCAGCAGGTCGAACACGAACACCGATAGCGGCTGCGACGCGCGGGCTTTCGCGATGTCGACGCTGCGGCCAAACCGCGACGCGGTCACCTGGAACCGGTGCGGACGTCCGTCGGAGCGGAGGGCGATCGCCTCCGCATCGGCGATGAGGTCGGTCACCGGCAATGCCAACGTAGCCTCGACCACCTCCGGCAAGCGTTCGGTGACGTCGTCGAGACTACGGGTGTAGATCGACACCGCGTCGGCCGCGCGGTGGATCTGCACCCGCGCACCGTCCAACTTGGCTTCGAAAACCGCTGTGCCGCCGAGGCGTTCGAGCGCCTCGCCGACACCGGTCGCGGTCTGCGCCAGCATCGGTCCCACCGGCTGGCCGACCTTGAGGGTGAACTGATCGAGCGCGGCCTCGCCGCCGGTCAGCGCCGCCGCCGCAACCGCGGGCAGGTCGCCGCCCAGCATTGCCGCGCGCCGGACCACCGGCGCGGCGACGTCCGCAGCCTTGGCCACCGCATCGGCCATCACCCCGAGCAGAGCGCCCTGCCGCAGCTCGCCGCCGAGCAGGCGGCGCAGGAACGTCTGCTCGGGCTCGGTGGCCGCGGCGAACAGTCCGCTGACGAGTTCACTACGCCGCGCCTGCGAACCCTTCCCGGCGACTTGACCGATCTCGCTGAACGCGGCGTCGACCTGCAGGACGGACAGCGACGCCTCGGCCGCGGCGGGCGGCAACGAGCGCAGCGCTGCCCAGCCAACCCCGATCTGTCGTTGCGGCAACTCCCCGGACAGCCAGGACACCACCACGGTGACCAGCTTCGGGTCGTCGTCGGCGCCTGCGCCCCGCAGCAGGTCGGCGATGCGGGCGATCTTGGCCAGCCGCGCGGAGGTCGCGCCGACCTCGGCCGATGCGTCGGCGACGTCAATGAGCTGCACACGCCCAGCCTGGCACGGCCGTCAGACACTTCCGAGCAGTTCGCTGAGCACCGCCGCCTCGGAACGAAGGGTGGCGGCGCGCTCGGTGTGGCCTCCAGCGGTGACGGCCCGGGCCGCAGTCAACCGTTCGTCGATCTCGGCGTTCAGGAGCTCGCGGATCCGCGCGTCGGACAGCTCACGCCGCGCCACCTCGGCGGCGCCCAGCCCAGCCACACCGCCGGCCATTGTCCCGCTCGACGGGGCATCCACCCGGGCGTTGTCTGGCGTCTCGGCGTTGTCGATCGCGCTCAACGCAGAACGCAGCGCCGAGACGCACGTGGTGTTTCGGGTCCTGCGTGCGCGCAGCAGTATGTCGTGCAGAGTCTGACGCCACCGCTGCGCTGGTTGAGTAGTCACGTCAGGCAGCGTAGGCGGAGGTGTATCGCACGAGGCAAACGATTTCCGTCGGAATACTCCGTGTGCAGAAGGCTGTTCGATCTGGCGTGACTGCAGTGGATACGACGAGGCATGACTTCGCCATCAGCGTGCTGGGTGGGCCCACCACAGTGATCGATGTCGCTGGCCGGCGGCTCGTGATCGATCCCACGTTCGACGCACCTGGCGCGCACGGCCACCTCACCAAGACGGCCGCTTCGGCCGTTCCCGCATCCGCGTTAGGTCCCGTCGATGCGGTGCTGATCAGCCACGACGAGCACGCGGACAATCTCGACGACGACGGGCGCCGGTTCGCGTTGGCGGCGCCGATGATTATCACGAATCCCGGCGCAGCGAGGCGTCTCGGCCCGCATGCCCGAGGGCTGGAGCCCTGGCAGGCGGTCGAACTACCGACTGCCGACGGCGAACCGGCGTTGTCGATACAGGCCGTGCCGGCCGTGCACGGCCCGGCGGACGGCGAGCGCGACGCGGCCGGAAATGTGACGTGCGAAGTCATTGGCTTTGTCGTGAGCGGAAAGGGAATTCCGACGGTCTACCTCAGCGGAGACAACGCGTCGCTGACAGTGGTCGCTGAGATCGCTGAGCGCGTAGGGCCGGTTGATGTCGCAGTCCTCTTCACCGGGGCGGCCCGAGTCGCGGTGCGGCAAGGCGGGCGTGCGCTGACTCTGACGAGCGCGCGGGCGGCCGCTGCCGCTGAGGTTCTTGGCGCCAAAGTCGTGATCCCCGCTCACGTCGACGGATGGGCTCACTTCACCGAGGGCATCACCGATGTCGTTCGCGCATTCGACGACGCAGGCTTGGCCGGTGTGCTTGCACGGGCGCCGCTGGGGGAGTGGATGATTCCCGCCGCATGACGCGCCAACCGCGGAGCGAGCGACCGCATTTGCACAGGATTTTCCGGCGTGTCTGCGTGCGGACACGGTCACTCGCGGCTGGTTACTTGACCGCGAACGACACCGTGTGCCAGCCGCTGGCGCCGTCAGGGACCGGGTCGGCCGTCTCGGACGTCTGCACCGCGCCGGTGTTGTCGGTCGCCCGCACCGTGATGGTGTGCGACCCGGGTTGCGACGCCTGCCAGGCGAAGCTCCACAGCCGCCACGTGTCGTTTGAGTAGCCGGCGCCGAGATCCGCCGGCTGCCAGTCGCCGTCATCGATGCGGACCTCGACAGCGCGCACGCCTCGGTTCTGTGCCCAGGCGACGCCGCCGAACGTGACCGGTCCCGCGGCGACGTCTTGCCCGCTGCGGGGCACGTCGATGCGGGACTCCGTCTTGATCGGGCCTCGAGGCGACCAGCCGAGCTCTGTCCAGTACGCCTCGGCCCGGTCGAATCGGGTCAACTCCAGGTCGACGACCCATTTGGTGGCCGACACGTAGCCGTACAGGCCGGGGACCACGAGCCGGGCGGGGTAGCCGTGAGCGGTCGGCAGCGGCTTGCCGTTCATCCCGACCGCCAGCAGCGCGCCGCGGGTGTCGGTCAGCGCCTCGACGGGCGTGCCCGCGGTGAACCCGTCGATCGACATCGACAGCACCATGTCGGCGTCCGAATGCACGCCTGCCTCGGCCAACAGGTCGCGCACCCGATATCCCGTCCATGCAGCGTTCGAAATGAGATCGCCGCCAACAGGGTTCGACACACAAGTCAGCGTCACCAGCTTTTCGACGACCTCGAACCGGTCTAGATCCTGGAAGCGGTAGGTGATCTCGCGGTCCACCATGCCGTGGATCTTCAGCTGCCAGTCCGCCCGGCTCAGCTGCGGGACGCTCAGCGCGGTGTCGATCCGGTAGAAGTCGCTGTTGCTGGTGACGAACGACGGCAGCGCAACGCCCTTCGGCTGCACCGTCGGCGGCACCGGCGGGGCGCCGACTTCGACCGGCGGCAACGCGAACGCATCGCGGTCACCCGAGACCGACCTCAACATGCGCGACAGTACGACGCCACCGACGCCGCTGAGCGCACCTGCGCCGAGAAAACCCAGCGTCAGCAACGAGAGCCGGCGGCCGCGATCGGGGGAGTCGGGGTCCTCCGTCTGCTCGGGCCCGTCGGTGAAGCGCCCGGAGGTGAGGAGCCGCAGCACGGAGACCCCGCACACTGTGCCGACCACGGTGGGAACGATGTCGACCGCCGTCGCGCCTGCGCGCGAGAGCACCGCCGCACAACCCAAGATTCCGGCGAGCACGATCGCGCCGCTGCCGACCGGAACACGACGCGTTTCCCATCTCGCGGTCACCGCGGCGATCAGGGCGATCACCCCGAGCACGAGGACCGTCAAGACGAGTTTGTCGGCTGTGCCGAATGTCTGGATCGCCCACTCTTTGACCGGCCCGGGTGTCAAATCGATGACCGCCGAGCCGATCGCCGTGCGGGCGTCGGCCTCCGGGCCGAACGCGACGGCCACCAGTTGGGTGACGCCGAGTGCGACGGCGGCCGCGGCTATGCCGGCCAGCATCCGCGTTTCGCGCGCTGGCTCGGGCATAGCCAAAACCTACCCGCGAGCGGGACCGCCACGCCTTACGAAGTCGTGACGGCGCCGAACACCTGCGAGGACCTACCCGAAAGCCTTACCGAATGCGCGATGTTATATGTTGCTTGGCGGTCCCACCACAGTCCTTGAAAGGGAGCTAGATGGAGATCGAGGGCAAGAAGGCCGTCATCGTCGGTGGTGCGTCGGGCTTCGGACGGGCAACCGCAGAGTTGCTCGCCAAGCGTGGCGCGAGCGTTGCGGTGTTGGACCGGCCGCAGTCGAAGGGCGCTGAGGTGACCGATGCCATCGGCGGCACGTTCCACGAGGTGGACGTCACCGACTTCGCAGGCACCGAGCAGGTGTTGCAGCAGGCGGTCGAGTCCCTTGGCGGACTGCACATCGCGGTGACCACTGCGGGCGGCGGCATCGGTGAGCGCACCATCAAGAGGGACGGGCCGCACAGCCTGGATTCCTTCAGGGCCACCGTCGATCTCAACCTCATCGGCTCCTTCAATATCAGTCGGCTCGCAGCCTGGCAGATGAGCAAGAACGACCCCGTCGACGACGAGGCCGAGGAGCGCGGTGTCATCATCAACACGGCATCGATCGCCGCCTTCGAGGGGCAGATCGGCCAGGTGGCCTATACCGCGTCCAAGGCAGCGATCGCGGGCATGTGCCTGACGATGGCCCGCGATCTGGGCAGCCTCGGGATCCGCGTGCTGGCGATCGCGCCGAGTCTGTTCGCCACCGGGCTGACCGAGGGCATCCCCGACGAGTTCGCCAAGCAGCTCACCAAGGATGCGGCATTCCCGAAGCGCCTTGGGCGGCCGGAGGAGTTCGCGAGGCTCGCTCTGGCTATCATCGACAACCCGATGCTCAACGGCCAGTGCATCCGATTGGACGCCGGCCAGCGCTTCGCCCCGAAATAAGTCGTGAATTCGGCGTGATTCGTGGCGGTGAGCGCAACCAATCACGCCGAAATCGCATACGGTGGCGGAGTGGCAACGGTCGCCGATCACGTCATCTCAGCACTACTGATTAGTGACGTTCGCCGTGTGTACGGGCTGCCGGGGGACAGCCTCAACGGCTTCACCGACGCGATCCGGCGTTCAGGTGAAATCAGTTGGGAGCATGTCCGTCACGAAGAGACCGCCGCGTTTGCAGCCGCGGCGGACGCCGCGCTGACCCGACAGTTGGCGGTGTGCGCCGGTAGCTGCGGACCGGGCAACCTGCATCTGATCAACGGCCTGTTCGACGCGCAGCGCAGTCGCGTCCCCGTGCTTGCGATCGCGGCGCACATCCCGCGCACGGAGATCGGCTCCGAGTACTTCCAAGAGACGCACCCGCAGGAACTGTTCAGCGAATGCAGCGTCTACCGCGAACTCGTCAGCACACCGGAGATGGCGCCGCGGATCCTCGAGATGGCGATGCGGGCCGCGGTCGAGGAGAGCGGGGTCGCCGTCGTCGTCATACCCGGCGAGATCTTCCTGCAGCGCGCCGATGCCTCGGCATTCCAGGCGCGTCCGATCGTCCCGACCCATTCCATCGTGCGTCCCGACGACGAGTCGTTGCGCAAGGCGGCCGAAATCCTCAACGGCGCGGAGGCCGTCACGATTCTTGGCGGCGCGGGCGTCGAAGGCTCCCACGACGAATTGATCCAGGCGGCTGCGACGCTTGGCGCTCCGACCGTGCATGCGCTGCGTGGCAAGGAGTTCATCGAGTACGACAACCCGTTCGACGTCGGCATGACGGGACTTCTGGGTTTCGCCTCTGGATACAAGGCCATCAAGGAGGCCGACGCACTGCTGATGCTGGGCACCGACTTCCCGTATCAGCAGTTCTATCCCGACAACGCCAAAGTCATTCAGGTCGACATCCGCGGCCGCAATCTCGGCCGCCGCACCCCGATCGATCTCGGACTCGTCGGCACCGTGAAGGACACCCTTGCCGCGCTGCAGCCGCTGCTGCAGCAGAAGAATCAGCGTGACCACCTCGACCGCTCGCTGCGGCACTATCGAAGGACCCGCAAGACGCTGGATGAGCTGGCCGTCAACGATCGTGACCGCAGCCCGATCCGGCCGGAATACGTTGCCGGACTTGCCGATCGGCTCGCCGCCGACGACGCGGTCTTCACCGTCGACGTCGGATCGCCGGTGGTCTGGGCTGCGCGCTACCTGAAGATGAACGGCCGCAGGCGACTGGTGGGATCGTTCAACCACGGCACCATGGCGTGCGCGCTGCCGCACGCGATCGGCGCGCAGACCGCATTCCGCAACCGCCAGGTGGTCGCGCTCGCCGGTGACGGCGGCCTCACAATGATGTTCGGCGAACTCGTGACGCTGATCCAGAACCGGTTGCCGGTCAAGGTGATCGTCTTCAACAACTCGTCGCTGAACTTCGTCGAGCTGGAGATGAAGGCCGCGGGCATCGTCAATTTCGGCACCGAGCTGGTGAACCCGGACTTCGCCGCCGTCGCACAGGCGATGGGTATCTTCGGCCGCCGCGTCGAGCAGCCATCCGACCTGCAGCAGGCGCTGGTGGACGCGTTCGCGTTCGACGGACCAGCCCTCGTCGACGTCGTGACGGCGCGTCAGGAACTGTCCATACCGCCCGCGATCACCGTCGAGCAGGCCAAGGGTTTCTCGCTGTACGCGATCAGGACCATCCTGGCCGGCCGCGGCGACGAGCTTCTCGACTTGATCACTACCAACGTCGCCCGACGAATTCTCGACTGAGCCGGTCGCCGTTCAGCCATTTCTGATCTTGACCGCTAATGTTTGCCGATGCGAATCAGGGCGTGGTCAGTGGTGGCTGTCGTTTTGCTCTTGGCGGCCTGCGGTGGCGTCTCCGGAGTGGGCCAAAAGTCAGGGTCGCCGCCGGACACCAGCAATATCCAGCTCCATGGAATGGGAGTACCTGCTGCTGACGGCGCGCAAGGCCTGACACGATGTCGGCATGCCCGACGACGCGCAGCGCCTGCCGACCCTGAACGACGACGACCAGGCTGCGCTGCAGCGCTGGGTGCGACAGCGGGGTCTCGGGTCTGAGGTCACCGGTGTCGAGCCGCTGACTGGCGGGACGCAGAACATCGTGGTGCGGGTGCGCATCGACGGGCGTCCGGTGGTGCTGCGGCGCCCACCGGTTCACCCGCGGCCGACAAGCGACAAGACCATGCTGCGGGAGATCGCGGCGCTGCGAACGCTGGCAGGCACACCGGTGCCGCACCCTGGCTTCATCGCGGGCTGTGACGATCTCGCTGTCCTCGGCGTGGTGTTCTACCTGATGGCGGAGGTCGACGGCTTCAACCCGGGCGACAGCATGGACGAGGCGTACGTCCGTAACGCCGACTGGCGGCATCAGGTCGGGCTGTCGTACGCGGGCAGTCTCGCCCAGCTCGGCAACGTCGAGTGGGAGGGCAGTCCGCTGGCGGAGCTCAAGCGGCCGGGCTCGTTTCTGGAGCGCCAGGTTCCGCAGTTTCTGCGGCTGCTGGAAAGCTATCGGCACGAGCGCTATTCGCCCGAATCGCTGGCCGTCACCGAGCTGGCCGGGTGGTTGGAAGCCAACCGGCCTCAAGATGGGAAGCCGGGAATCATGCACGGCGACCCGCATCTGAGCAACGTGCTGCTCCGCCGCGACAGGCCCGAGTTGGCCGCGTTCGTCGATTGGGAGATGTGCACTGTCGGCGACCCGCTGCTGGACCTGGGTTGGATGCTGATCTGTTGGCCGCTGGAGACCAACATGATCACTGCCGGTGGCGAGCTCGCCGCGCTCGGCGGGCTGGCCAGCAGGCGCGAACTGCTCGACGCGTACCTGGCGGCCGGCGGTCGGGAATCGTCGAGTCTGGATTGGTATGTCGCGATGGCGTGTTTCAAGCTGGGCATCGTCATCGAGGGCACCTGGTCGCG
>Ga0070712_100002176_pt1 | contig 12046 bp, 11 predicted proteins | sample LARL81metaG_FD_71396 | JGI IMG/M metagenome (GOLD analysis project Ga0070712, IMG submission 71396) | Corn, switchgrass and miscanthus rhizosphere microbial communities from Kellogg Biological Station, Michigan, USA - LAR L8-1 metaG | ecosystem: Host-associated > Plants > Roots > Rhizosphere ...
CCTTCGCAATTCAAATTTATGGGAAGATTTGCCCCTAAAATGTCAGCTAAGCTATTGATTTTATTGGTCGGGGCAGCTGGATTCGAACCAACGACCTGCAGTACCCAAAACAGCGCGCTACGGTGGAAAACTCGGCAACGGGCGGAAAACCAGATTCACTTTAGGTCGCAAATCATTCATTTTCATTGGAGACCATCAGTCACGGCGGCAGCCGGTAGCAAACGTGGTCGGTTCTGCATCTTCCCATAGTCTTCCCAGATTTATGCAGATGCATTGAAGGGGCGCTCCGATGAAACTGACCGAGAGAAACATCCGCTCGCTGCAACTACCTCGCGGCAAGACCGATCATCTCGAATGGGACGACGAGATTCCGGGGTTCGGGATCAGGTTGCGGGCGGGCGGTTCCCGGAACTGGGTGTTTCAGTATGCCCTGGGTGACAAGCATCGTCGGATGTCACTCGGAACGACCACGCCCGAGAGCTTCAAGACCATCAAACAGGGCAACGAGATCATCAAGCTCGGCATTCGGGAGCAGGCTGCACAGCTCTATGCGAAGGTGAAGCTCGGCCAGGATCCGGCTGGCGAAAAAACCGAGAACCGGAAACGCGCCAGCGACACATTCGAGGCAATCTCTGCGAAGTACCTGCTCGCAAAGAAGGAGAGCATACGATCCAGCTCCTACCGTGAAACCGAACGGCACATCTTGAAGCATTCAAAGCCGCTCAACGGTCTGCAGGTGGCAAACATTACTCGGCGCGACATCGCAACCCTGGTCGGAACCATCAAAGACAACAGTGGGCCGGTTGCAGCCAACCGCGTGAGATCCACCCTGTCGGACTTCTTCAGCTGGGCTATGTCGGAAGGGATCGACGGGGTCGAAAACAACCCTGTCACCAGCACAAACAAGTATGTGGAGTTCTCCCGCGAGCGCGTACTTGAGGATCGCGAACTGCGGGCAATCTGGAAACACGCTGGCGACGACCACTACGGCTCCATCCTCAAACTCTTAATGCTGACCGGCCAGCGCGCCGATGAAATGGCAAGCCTGCGCTGGACAGAACTCACCGTGACCACCGTGCCAGAGAAGCGTGTTACCGACACGATCAAGCTGCCTCAGATCAACGTCAGCGCAATTGAACTTCCGGCCGAGCGTACAAAGAACAAGCGGCCGCATATTGTGCCGCTATCGCCGCGGGCAGATGAGATCCTTTCTGCGCAGCAGCGTCGCGTCGATGGCGACGGCAAACTCCGGGAATTCGTGTTCGGCATCGGGCAGCGAGGTTTCTCGGGGTGGTCCCGCTGCAAAGAACGCCTCGACGCGCGGGTGTTCAAGGAGCTGCGCGAGGTTGCCGAACATCATAAGGATCAAAAGCTGCTCGCCCGGCTTTTGAAAGTCGAGGAACTCAAGGCCCAAATTGAAAAGACCAAAGGAGCAGAGAAAAAGGCACTTTCGAAGCAGCTCAACCGAATCTGGTGGACGCACCATGATTTACGCCGGACGATGGATACCGTCATGAACGATAGGCTCGGGGTTCTGCCGCACGTCGTGGAAGCAGTCCTGAACCACGTCAGCGGCTCCAAGGCCGGGGTCAGCGGCGTTTACAACAGGGCGGTGTACCTGCGGGAGAGAACCGATGCGTTGAATTTGTGGGCCGATCACCTGCTGTCGATCTTCGAAGACCGGAATAATGTCACATCGCTGCGGAGGGCGTGATGAGAAGCACCGAAGAAATCGCCGCATCGATTATCGAAGAGATTAGGAACGCGGAGCCCGCCGCGGATGTAGATGAGACTGTTGTACACGGACTGATCAAACTGATTCACAAGGGAACGGTGCCACGCATTCGTGGTTCACAATTCGGTAATCGAAAGCAGAATAAAAGATACGCTGAACAACTCATCAAATGGATCGAAGACGGACAGAGGCTTCTCGGTGGATGCCCAGACACTTTTGATCCCGTTTTGCTCTTTCGTGAAGAACCGATCGACCCCGACAGAACTGTAAGTGTGAAAGAGTCCGCAGCCGCACGCGCGCGGTCACTGAAAGATATTCTCTCCCACATACGACGTCAGGCGACATTGATCAAGAACGACGAGATTGGCGCACATGGCAACTCCGGTCAGGATCAGATCCTGGCCGCGGAAGTTGCGCTAGCATTGGTGATAGCACACGGGCTGCCAGCCAGATATAGCTCGGAGAACAGCGTGTACTGCAAAGTCGCCCGACTGTGTTTCGAGGCAATGACAGGACGACATTCGGAGAACGGCAAGGACATCCGCCGCGCCTGCAAACACATCGCCACGGAACACCCCGCCGTGAAATCGGCGAGACCGTCAATGGTCCTCTCGTTTGTCAATTCGCACTTAGCTGGTTTGCTGCTTAGGGAGCTGCGAAAAATTGGTATAGGTGATCGTGATTTCACCTTTCGAGAGCCTCGGTACAGAAAAAGCGTGTGAAGAGTAGTTTTCTGTACCGGACAGAAACACGCGAAAAAAGTGCTTTTTCTGTGTTGGCGAAAATCCCGCAAATCGTGGCAGTAAACGGCCTCCATACGAAACTAGAGGAGGCCGTGGTACATGAAAACTCTTTCCGCGAAAGAAAGGACGATCCTTGATAATTTCAAGGCATTGCCAGACGACGCCGCTGTAGGTCTGAATTGCGCCGCGCTGGTGTCGGACCTTTCCGACCGCACCTGGCGCGATAGTCCCCCCATCGAAACCTTTCACATCACGGCGCACAAGCGCGGCGTGAACGTTGGCAAGCTCCGCAAGCTCCTACGCGGCGAACTGACTCCCTGCGCAGCGTGATCACATGAAAAAAAACCGGGCGCCTGTTGTGGCAGGCGCGCCGGCTGGAAAATCACAGAAGCAACTTGTCTCGTGTAGCTCTCATCTTCTAGCGCAGGCGCTGCTGTTGTCAAATCGGGAAGCGGGCCTTTTTAGTGTCCACTTCCCCCCAAAAGGTAGGCACCTGACGCGCTCAGGCAGCCGTCATCTGCCGTTCCGTCCTGACGATAGGGTTGGGTATGCGGCAAGCCGGAAGCACGAAGCCTGCGCCCGCGGTGGCCACACAATCTGCTGGCCTCCTGAACGATTAGAGGTTTCAGCACCGCCGCGTGCTCGATTGTCAAACCCAGAAATCTATCTCTCCCAATTCGCCGAATTACTTCGGCGTGTATTCGTTGCGTTGCGTATCAGCCAAACCCGTCCCTAAAATCGAAGGAAATTGACAAATGAATGTTATCGCAAGAATGAACACAGCAGCAATCGCAATACCTCACGAAGATGATCCGTGGCTGGAACTCGCCAACGAAGCCGGCGGCCAGTTCGGCAAGATCATCAAATACGCCAAAGGCGAATGGCTCCATGGCGAGAATGAAGTACCGATCGGCACCGAATTCCTGGTTCTGATACGCGATGCCATGAGAGGATGGGTCCGCTTTGCGGAAAAGAAGCCGGTTGAGCACCGGATTGGTTATATCCGCGACAACACGAAGTTCGCCGACCGGAACGAGCTCGGTTTCGCCGACAAATCCTTGTGGGACACAAATGACCGAGGGGAGCCGAACGATCCATGGGCTCAGCAGCATTATCTACCATTGCAGCACTGCGAAAACGGCGATCTCTATTGCTGGGTATTTAATTCGCACGGCGCGAAGCAAGCATTCCGCGATTTGGCGCGTGCATACTCGCCGTACCGCAAGACCAACGTGCTGCCTGTCATCAGCCTGCAATCCAACAGTTACCGGCACGAAACGTATGGCAAGATCCCGGTTCCGGTTCTGAAGATTGAAGCGCTGGGACGATTGCGGCGCTGCGCCGACGGCTTCGGCAGAAGTGCTCGCGGCTGCAACCGCCGACATCAACGACGATCTTCCGCCGTTTTAGTCCAACTTAAACCTAAGGCCGGCCTAAAAGCCGGCCTTTGTGTTCATTGAAGCCATGCATCTCTCATTGTCCCATATTGCCAAAGCTCTTGGCGGCGAAGTCTCGAACGGCCAAGTTCGCGCGCCAGGCCCCCGCCACAGTGCCAAGGATCGGTCGCTGTGCGTCAAGCTCAACGAAGCCGGTGATGACATCGTTGTGAAGTCATGGGCCAATGATGACGCGATCGCTTGCAAAGACTATGTCCGCCAGAAGATTGGCCTGCCTGCTTGGCAGCCAAAGAAGGGCAGAAATGGCAATGGCCGCTCAATCGACGATGAAATCGACACCGCTCTCTCGGGCACGTCTGCGAAAATATCGGTATTGCCGCAGGCCACGACAGTACTCGGGCCAGCGGCGACAGCCTCACACCGCAAGCTAGTTGCCAATTACGACTACACCGACATCCATGGCAAGCTGATCTACCAAGCGCAGCGCTGGGATCCGAAGAATTTCACCCAGCGCCGTCCCGATGGTCGTGGGGGCTGGATCACGCAAAAGGTTTTTGAGGGTATAAGTCGCGTCCCTTTTCGCTGGCCAGAATTGGCGCAGGATATGGCAGCATTTCCTGATGCGCCGATCTTCGTCACCGAAGGCGAGAAAGACTGCGAGAATGTCCGAAAACTGAACTTAACGGCCACAACATGTGCCGGCAGTGTCTGGACAGACGAATTCGCCGCCTTGTTCAAGGGCCGCGACATCATCATCCTTGAAGACAACGACAAATCCGGACGAGAGAAATCCACCAAGGCGGCCCAGGCGCTTGCCGGCCATGCTGCGAGCATCCGCGTTGCGAGCTTTGCGGATCTGCCGGAAAAAGGAGACGTGAGCGACTGGATCGCACTCGATCCTCAAAAGCACAATGCGGATGCGCTTGCGGCCCGCTGCCTTGACGCGCCACTCTGGAAACCGGAAACGGCAAAGGCGGTTGTGGAATCGAATATCCCGCGTCTTAACGAATGGGACGCGGGCGATGACACCGATCTTCCACCACCACGTCAATGGCTCCTTGCCAACCAATTCTGCCGAAAATTTCTTTCTGGCCTTCTCGCGCCAGGCGGAACCGGCAAGACTGCGCTGCGAACGCTGCAGGGCCTTTCGCTTGCCACAGGAAGGGACCTATGCGGCCAACACGTATTCAAACGCTGCCGGGTGCTGATGGTGAGCCTCGAGGACGATCAGGACGAATTGAAGCGGCGTATAGCGGCAGCAAGGATTCATCACGGCATTGATGCAACCGAATTGAAGGGATGGCTGTTCTGTGCCGCGCCGAAAGGTTTCAAGCTTGCCGAGATAAACGCCAAAGGCGCGCGGGAGATCGGAATTCTCGAAAAGATGCTCCGCAAAACCATCGAGCAGCGGAAACCCGGTCTCGTAATGCTGGATCCGTTCATAAAGCTGCATGCGCTGGAAGAGAACGATAATGGGGCAATGGATTTCGTCTGCGACCTGTTAGTGCAACTCGCGATCCAATACGACATTGCCATGGACGCGCCACATCATACCAAAAAAGGACAGCTCACGGCCGGCGACGCCGATTCCGGCCGCGGCGCAAGCGCTGCCAGGGACGCAGGCCGTCTTATCTATACCCTCACTCGGATGTCCGAAGACGAGGCCAACGCCTTCGGCGTGAAGCCGGAAGACCGGCCGCTGTACGTCCGACTCGACAGCGGCAAGGTGAATACTGCACCCCCATCGCGCAAGGCAATGTGGTTCAAGCTCGTAGGTGTGCCGCTCGGCAACGGCAACGACGATTATCCCAGCGGCGACGAAGTCCAAACCCTTGTTCCTTGGCAGCCTCCGGAAACATGGGCCGGCCTGTCCAGCGCCGTCCTGAATACCGCGTTGACTGACATCGAGGCCGGGATGCCGAACGGGCAGCGCTATTCCGACGCGGCCAGGACCTCGACCCGCGCCGCGTGGCAGGTCGTCCAGCGGCACTGTCCCGACCGCACTGAGGCCCAGTGCCGTGAGATCATCAAGACGTGGGTCAAGAATGGCGTCCTCTATCACGAGGATTACGACGATCCGGTCGACCGGAAAGAACGTAAGGGCCTCCGGCTGGACCCCTCAAAGAGGCCGCCATGAGTTGCGCCACCAGCCCATTTTTGGTGGCGCAGTGGTGGCGCAGACCTTTTTGCGCCACCACCACTGTGCGCCTAAGGGAAAAAGGTGATGGCGCAAGGCGCTCCATCACCCCTTTCCCTAATGGCGCACTGATGGCGCAGTGGCACACACGAAGGGCAAGAAAACGGTTTCCAGAAGTGCGGAGGAGGAAAAGGCGTTCAGCTGCGGGTGAGTCGGCTATAATCGTTGGCGACCTCGAAAGCGAATAAAACATCAGTCAGCAATGCCGCCGCTCGAAAATCCCCGCGAAGAACTGGTTGCTCAAGGCCTCGCTATGGGGAAGAGCCAAGTTAATGCGAGACACGTTCGCGATGATCGAGGAGGATTTGGGGGCGAGCATGACTATACTGGTGCAGGGAGGGCGGAGTGATCACCCTACGGCCAGTGCCCACATTCCGCTCGCCAGCAGCGTCAATCCCGTGACGAACATTGCCGCCTCTAATCCTGTGAGCCAATTGTCACGCATGGCGCGCCTCAATTGTTTGACCCCTTAATCGTTTAGACAGTGTCGGAGCAGGATGGTTCAAACCCGAAGCGTCTTCATGGTATTGTTGGGCATGGCGACACCATTTCCGGCCGCAGATGCCTGCACTTAGAAACCAACGCCGAGAACAATTCGCGCAAGGTCTCGCAAGGGGCATGTCGGCCGCACAGGCCTATCGAGAAGCTGGTTATGTTGATAATCGGCGCAACGCTTCCGCACTCAAGACAAATAAGGACGTAGTCGCACGGGTTTTGGAATTACAGAAAGAACAGCAAGATCGCTTCATCCTTACCCGCCAATGTCTGCTCGATGCGCTGCTTGAAAACATCGAGAAAGCCCTCGGCCGTCGACCCGTGAAGATCGGCGCAGAAGGCAAAGAAGTTTATGTTTACCGCGGCGACGTTGCGAACACCGCGATCAAAATGGCCGGTAGCGAACTCAATCTCTTCATAGAGAAGAAAGCGATCGCGCATCGAACAAACTTCGACGATCTCTCCGACCTTGAGCTAGTTCAGAAGGTTCGGGACGAGGCGCAGGTGCTGCTGGAGTATCACAATCAGTGCGAACACGGTGAGAACGAGGCGGAGTAACACGCCTTGAATCGTATCTCAGGTCGCTAGTGCGCGCCGTCGGCCCTCGGTGATCCCACGAATAATCAGGCTTACTTCAGGAAAATAGGTCCCACCAACAGCGCCATGGGCATGACCCCGAGGGCAATCGCAAAAGCTATGAAGATGAAATTATCACGGCGCATGCCATGAAGATAACGCGCTCGGCAGCAAATGTGTCCGACAGGACTGTGAGGTTTCGACGTATTTGGGCTGCTGTGCCAATTCAGCCACTCCCGTCAAAACTTACGATTAATTCCAGGATGGATACGGTTCTCAAGCTCAGCGCGTCGCCATTTCTGCGTCACTGAAAGGTATAGACTTCAGCGACGTCGAGGTCGAAAGGGGGCGGCTGCTCCGTTAACACCCGCTGCACGAATCCCGTTCCGACGCCGAGTGTCTTACCAATCTTCACCATGCCCGTGCCGCCCTTGTAGAGGCGCCGGATGCGCTTTTGTAGCTCGGACCTGCTCATCCCCCAGCGCTCTTCGTCCGCGCTCCGGCGCTTGTCCTTCCGATTCCCACGGCCGAGTTTGACGCCCTTTGCCTTGGCCCTTGCCAATCCGGCATTGACGCGCTCCACGATCATAGCGCGCTCGAACTCGGCAAAAACGCCGCACATTTGGAACATTGCCCGTCCTGAAGGTGTGGTCGTATCGATCGCCTGCTGGTGCAGATAGAGATGGCAATTTAGCGCCTGCAATTCATTCAGGAAGCCGACAAGGTGCTGAAGGCTGCGGCCGAGCCGATCCACTGACCAGGCCGCAATCATGTTGATCTTGCGGGCCGTGGCATCCTTCAGCAGCCGGTCCAAGCCAGGGCGCTTTTCCCGCCCGTTAGAGCCAGAAATTCCGGCGTCTTCGTAAATGCCGACCACTTCCCAGCCAGAACCAGCAGCAACAGCCTCAAGTTCACGGCGCTGGTTCTCCGTCGTCTGCCCATCGGTCGAGACGCGAACATAGATCCCTACTCGTCGTTTCATTGTCGAGGCCTCCAAATTAGCCGCGAGACGTGATAGCAGGTCGTTAATACAAAAAACAGCTGTTTTACGTATTGAAAATGCAATCCAATTTCAACAATCAGATCAATGTTGCTGCTCAGCGTTTTTCGGAGGGGTTTTCGGTATAGGCCGGGGTCGCATCATCGCGGATGCTGTCAGTCCTTGCGGCCTTGCACCCAGTGTTCGAGCATCTGAAGCGCCATGGCCCGGTCGTCCTCGGAGGCCTTGGCGATCGCCATGTTGTAGCTGTCCCGGATCCAGGTCTCGTCCGCTGGCGCGCTGTCGCGCGCCAGCGTCAGCCACATCAGCCCGCGCGCCCGCTGCTGCGGCAGCCGATCGCCATTGAACAGCATCTGCCCCAGCAAGGCCTGCGCCTGATGCTGACCCTTCTGGGCGGCCAGCCCAAGCCATCGCGCACCATAGCGGAAGTCGTCGCGCGATGTGCCGGCGTTCTTCAGATAGAGCCGCGCCAGATCGTATTGTGCGTCGGCATTGCCGAAATAAGAGGCCGCGTGGGAAAACATCTCCCTCGCCCGCTCCGGGTCGGCCTTGATCGATGAGTTCGGAATACCGCTGAGGTAATACCGCCCGAGCGCGACCAAGGCGTTGGCGACAATGGCGGCTTGCGGCGCGGAGGGGCTATCTTCCGCATGGGTATCGGCAATCCGCCTGAAATACTCGAAAGCGCGCAGATCGTCCTGGACCACCCCATCGCCATCCGCATACATGCGTCCCAGCTTCCACTGCGCCACGGGATGACCCCCCTCGGCGGCATATTGCAGTGAGGTCAGCGAGCTGTCTGGAGTGGATGCCTCCTTCAAGGCGGCAGGGGCACCGGCCTGTCCTAATGCCACCGGAGTGGCCCCGTCCTGATTGATCGGCGCGCCATCGAAGGCGCCGGCGGGAAGGGCTTCGGCTTGCACCGGTTTACGACCTGTTTGCGTGATCCCTACCCTCTTATCGCCGTCGGCGGCCGCTCCGGCAACAGCAGCCATGCGCGCCAGTTCGGCTCTTTCGACTGCTTCCTTGGTGTCGGTGTTGGCAAGCCCTTCGCCGGACCCGAGATTGCGGTCGAGCCTGTCGAGCTCCACGACGGATGCGGGAGGATTCGTTACGCGATCTTGCGTTTCCCGGTAGAGAGACAATGAGGCGCCAGAAGCAACCAGTATCACCACACACGCCCCGACGACCCGCCAGCGTTGCGCCGGCCGGAAGCCATCTCCAATCCGCGACCACAAGGTAGCACCGCCGACCGGCGACGCGATGGCCGAGGCCAATTCCTCCACCAGATGAGCGGGGGCAACCTGAGTCGACTTTTCGACGGCTTCGACAAATGCGAGCGCCGACTCCGCTTCGAGGCGGACCGCCGACGAACCTGTCGCGCGGTTGACCAAAGCTTGGCGTGCTGCCTCCGTGTCAGAGCCTGACAGCAATGCGGCAAGGATTGCGGTCAACCGGTCGTCGTTCTCGTCGGCGGCCGAGATGTCAAAGAGCGCCCGAGCAGCCTCCCTGCGCAAAGCCTGCAACCCGGTTGACGCCTCCGCCGTTCCATCGGGCGTAACCTCACACAACGTCTCGATCAGGTTGGTAATATCGTTCTTTTCCACCGACGAATACTCCTCGCCCTTTGTTAGACGGACAGCCTCCATCTTTTTATCGTATCGGTTTCACCAATTTCCTCGCGCAAAGTCTTTTTGACCCTTTGCGCGAGCTTGTGGACGGCATCGACCGGCAGATTGACGAGCCGGGCGATCTCGCGAGGCGGGTAACCGTTGAGCGCGTATTGCAAATATAGGCGTTCCGTGGTGTTTAGCCGAGGCAACGCCTGCTGCAGTAAGGTCAGGGCCTGCTCGAGCAGGTTTGCCTCCTGGCCCGTAATCATCCGATCCTCCGGCGTTGGCTCGGTCCATTCTTCGGACCCACCGACCAGCAGGGCCTCTTCGACGACTGAAAGTTCGACCATCTTGTCGGGACCGCGGCCTTCCGCAGAGTAGCCGGATGGGAGCGCCGCCCGAACACGGATAATGGCTTCTGCGACCTCAGCAGCGGTGGGCTGTGATTCCGCGCGCGGGATGTGGGGTAGCAGAGTGCGGCAGTCGGGCGCGAGCCGTTCCCAATAGAGCAGGCGGAACACTGACTGATCCAGCGTTGACAGCCGTTCGATGGATGCGGGCAGTCGCCGGCGCGGCACGATCGTGCGCGCATAGTCAACAACAAGGTTTTCGATGACCTGGAGAATGAAGCCCGAGGGGCTGCCGCGGCCGGAATACGCGCGCAGCCTTTTCTTGTCGTTCTTTAGCAATGCTTCGCACACGGTCTGGTAAGCGTCCAAGCGGTCCTGCTCGCGGTCCGGTCCCGGCAGGTTGCGCTGAATGATGCGTCGAATGTCCTCGGAAAAAAAAACCTCGAAGGAGCGCCATCCGGAGTCAACGTTGAGCGCCAGAAGCTTGATGACTCGTTCCGACAGCAAGTCTCGCACGACGAGCGCAGCGTAGACGCGCACCCGCGCCCGTCCATCAAATCCCCTGAGCCGCGCGAAGCCGTCAGCGCGCAGTGCCGCCATGACCTCCCGAAATGCTGCTTCGGCGTCGGCCCCGCCGCGTGTAACGCGCAGGCAAGCGGTCCACACAAGGTTGGCTAGTGCCCGTGCAAGTTCAGTTGCCGCGGCGAGATCCCCCTGAAGGGCGGCCTGAAGAAGTTCTTGTTCTGGATCGGTTCGTTCGGTCACAAATGCCCCAGGGTCCTTGCACCCCGCTTAGCGGCGGGGCGAAGCGGCAATTTAGTCCCCAGTCAATTCCGATCGCGATGAAAATTCTGCAGCTGGCCGTCTAACGCTCTGCCGGCAGATCAATCGACTCGCCGGTCTGTGCTGAAGGAGCGCTCGATGACCGGAAGATGGAAAAGTGTCCTAATTGTGGTTTCATTTTTTTTGCTGCTTGGAAGCGGAGCTTGCGCGGGCACCAATGATCCCGGCGCGCACCGCGTGTCCGAGCCCGCGGTGTACGGAAACCTCGCGATCTACTTCGTGCACGGCGTGTCGCGTGGAGGGCCCGTGCCTCTCACCTTGCAAGAGGCTTTGGACAGGAAAGTCATCTTGGTGGCCGAGATCGGCCAAGTCAACGAGTTGTTGGTCAGGAATACGGGCGATGAAGAAGTCTTCATCCAGTCCGGCGACATCGTAAAGGGAGGGCAGCAGGATCGCGTGCTCAGCGTCAGCCTGCTGTTGCCGCCTCACTCCGGTGTAGTCCACATCGCTTCATTTTGCGTTGAGAGCGGACGCTGGTCCGCCCGCGGCAGCGAAGATGTCCTGTCGTTCTCCAGCGCGAATGCTAATTTGCCGGCTCGCATGGCTAAGCTAGAGATTGCCGGCGCAGTGGCTCTGAAGCCCGACAGCACGATGCCTTCATCCGGCTCGCGCCAGGCGGAAATCTGGAAAAGCGTCGAGCAGATCCAGGATAAGCTGTCGCGCAATCTCGGTGCGCCAGTGGCGGCACCGCAATCGCGAACCAGCCTTGAGCTGGCGCTTGAGAACGATCGGCTCGCTCGCGAGCAGGCCGAATATATTGCAGCCCTTCAGCCGAAGGGTGAGCAGGGCGACGACATCGTCGGTTACGTGTTCGCGGTGAACGGCGAGGTCAACAGCGCCGATATCTATCCGTCCAATGGTCTCTTCAAGAAGATGTGGCCGAAGCTGCTGCGCGCGAGCGTGACTGAGGCGATCAGCGAGCGTGACGCCGCAAGTGCACCGGCGCCGTCCGTTGATACCGTCAACGAATTCATCGCAAGCGCGGAGAGGTCAGAACTGGCCGATACGAAAACCAGGGAGCAGACAGTGATCGGAGTCAGAGAGAACTCCAGAGTGATGTTACTTGAGTCACGACCCACCGCCGCAGCCGCGGATGC
>Ga0070712_100002177_pt1 | contig 12044 bp, 11 predicted proteins | sample LARL81metaG_FD_71396 | JGI IMG/M metagenome (GOLD analysis project Ga0070712, IMG submission 71396) | Corn, switchgrass and miscanthus rhizosphere microbial communities from Kellogg Biological Station, Michigan, USA - LAR L8-1 metaG | ecosystem: Host-associated > Plants > Roots > Rhizosphere ...
GTCATCGGCGCGATTTATCTCGATGGCGATTTCGCGACGGCGCGGGATTTCGTTTTGCGCGAAACTCGTGCCGCCCTTGAGTATGTGCGCGAAGCGCCAGTCGACATTAATCCCAAGGGGCAGCTCCAGGAGATTTTGCAGAGTATCGCCATGCGCGGGCCGACATATGAGATGATTTCCGCGACGGGCCCGGAACACGCAAAGACGTTTGTGGTGGAGGTACGATGGGAAGGAAGCGCTCTCGGACGCGGGACGGGTTCGAGCAAGCAGGCCGCCGAAGTGGAAGCCGCAAAAGACGCGCTGGAAGGCAAGGTTTGGGAGAAAGAATAGTGGACTGTAGCTGTCGCCCTGTGGGCGACACAGATGCTTCGCACAGCGAAGTACCTGTTTAGCGTTGCCGTGCTATATACCATTTCATTAACACCTCGCTTCAGCGAGGTGCGTGGCCGATGCTGCTACCACAACCCCGAAAGCTTTCGGGGTTTCCTTATTCACTGACAAAAAAACCGCTGAAGCGGTTCGGGCTCCTCCGGCGGCATTAACACCCAGCTAAAGCAGGGTGTTAATGAGAGGGTCAGGCGCCCCTAAACACATACACAGCGAAACAACTACAGCCCGAGAACTTGCCGTGATCGAGCATCTGGTTGCGCAGACTCCGCCTGAAACCCGTGTGCGTGTCGCCCCGAATCGCGCAGGATGACGCGACAGCGCGGTTACAAAGACTGGTTAAGGGCGAAAATTCTCGCGCGGCCGGATTTCCAAACGAAATGCGAGCGAATGGCGGACGTAACAAATTTCTTCGCTGTCGCGATGGCGCGAATGAGCTCGGCGCCCTTCGCCAATTCAGCGGTGATGGCAGCCGAATAAGTGCACCCAGTTCCGTGCGTCTTCACCCGCGGCACAAACGGAGCCGAGAATTCCCTGGTGCCATTGCCAGAAAAGAGCACGTCAATTGCTCGCCGTCCGCGCAGATGGCCGCCTTTCAGTAAAACGGCCGCGCCATACTTTTTCCCGAGTGTTCTAGCGGCTCGATGCATGTCGCCCAGATTTCCAATCGGCTCGCCCATCAATCGCGCCGCCTCATCCAAATTTGGCGTGATTAAAGTCGCGAGGGGAAAAAGCTCGCGCTCGTAAATCTGAATTGCCTTCGGTGCAAGCAATACATCACCGCTGGTCGCGATCATCACCGGATCGACTACCAGCTGGCGCCGCTTCACCTTGCGCAGATTCCGCACAACCTCCGCGACGATTGCGGCGTTGCAAAGGAGACCGGTTTTGATCGCCGCCACCGGAAAATACTTCAGCAGCAGCTCGATTTGTTCATGCACGATTTCAGGATCGGCCGGTTGAATTCGTGAGACTTTCCCCGGCGTCTCCGCGACAATGCAGGTCATGGCAATCACACCGTAAACCCCAAGCGCGCTAAATGTTTTCAGGTCCGCTTGCGCGCCGGCGCCAGCGCTACTATCGGAGCCGGCGATGGTTAGGGCGACAGCTGTGGCGGCGCTCTGTGAGCGCCGAGCCTTTTTCTTCGACATCGCGAATCCGGCGGTCACAGACCGCCACTACAGGACAAATTTACGCGCCGTCGCTGCCGATTGCCTCGACCGGGCAACCTTCCATCGCCTCTTTGCACAAGGCATCTTCCTCGGGCGATTCGGGTTGTTTATAAACGTAGGAATGGCCGCCGTCATCGTTGCGACGGAAGTTCGCGGGAGCGGTCTCACGGCAAAGGTCGCAGTCGATGCACTGGTCATCGACATAGAACTTTCCGTCGACATTTTCGGGATATTTATTTGCGGCATCAGCCATTTTTCAAAGCTTCTGGTAAAGCGTCGGGGAGTTTAGGATGAATCAAAATTGACGCAATGGCTTTTTACCGTGCGCAACCGCGCCCAATCTTGAGAACGATGAGACTATAACATGAATCCACGCTCGAAAACAGAGGTTGGGCGCACCTTGCGGGCGTTCGTGGTGGAGTTACTTGTCTACGCCGTGCTCGTCACGGCCTATTTCTTTGCCGTCCTGCATTTTCTCGGCGGCTGGTTAATGCGGTTGGCGACTGAACACATCCACACTTACGCGATTGTCGCCATCCTTCTGATTATCGGACAAGCGGTTGTCCTCGAAGCCGTTACAACCGGCCTGTTGCGACTCCTGCGCGGAGGTCGCTCCGAATAATGTTTTTCCCAATCTCGCACGCGCACGTTAGCCCCGTCTATCTTGGTGTCGTCGGGTTCGTGATCGGCGTTCTCGGTGGGTTCTTTGGAGTCGGCGGAAGTTTTCTAGCCGGACCAGCCCTTCGCGTAGTCGGCATCGACTGGAACTTCGCCGTCGGCACTGATTTGGCCCACATCGTCGGCAAATCTGTGGTGGCGGCGAAACGTCACCGCGCGCTCGGCAACGTCGATTTGCGCCTCGGTCTTTTCATGGCAATTGGCACTATCGCGGGCGCGGAAATGGGTGCGCAATTGATTCAAGTCTTTAAACGCGCTGGCAACGTCAACTTCGTTGTCAGCGTCGTTTCGATCGTCATCTATCTCAGCATTTCGGCTTTCATGCTCTGGGAAAGCTCGAAAACCCTCGGCCGGCAGAAGCAATCCAGTGCCAGGCCAAAGTCCACTGCACTCGTCGCCAAAGCTGACGATTCGGCGTTCAAACATGTGACCACGGCCATTCAGCGCTGGCGCATCCCGCCGATGATTTCGTTGCCGGCATCGGGAGTCACGATCTCATTTTGGATCATTCTGCTGGTCGCTTTTGTCGGCGGGTTGTGCAGCGGATTTCTTGGCGGCGGTGCAGGCTACATCCGTATGCCCTCAATGGTCTATGTCCTCGGAATTCCAACCCATCTCGCGGTCGGCACCGATCTTTTCGAAATCATCATCTCCGCCAGCTACGGAACGTTTACTCACGCCATCAAAGGCAATGTCGATATTCTGATTGCGCTCGTCATGAATATCGGCGCTGCCGTCGGCGCGCAACTCGGCGCCATCTCGACCCAATATTTCGCCGGCCCGAAAATTCGTCTCGCTTTCGTCCCGCTTCCGGTGATCGGCGCGGGCATTGTCATTTACACAATGTTTTCCGGTCACAAACTATGAACATCCTGATTTGTAGCGACGGTACACCTGCTTCTGACGGTGCCGCGCACCTCGGCGGTATGCTGGCCCGAGTAACCAAAGCCCCAGTCACCCTCCTCGGCATCGTCGAGAACCCAGCCGACGACCAACCGCTGCGTCAAGCTCTCGATCGCGAGACCGGCATTCTACGGCAAACTGGCGTCGAGCTTCGGAGCGTCATCCAAACCGGCGAGCCGACTGCGCAAATTCTCGGCGAAACATCTGCCAGGAAGTACGATCTCATCGTCATCGGCTCGCGCCGCAAGAACGATTCCGGGCATTTCTGGCAATCGCAGCGCACCTACGAAATCATCAAAGCAGTCGAACCGCCGGTGCTGGTAGCGATCGGCGCGCATGAGCGTCTGTCGCGCATTCTTCTTTGCAGTGGCGGAAAGCGTTTTATCGATGATGCCGTTCGCCTCACTGCCACGTTAGCGGCCGCGTTACGCGCCGAGGTGACCTTGTTCCATATCATGGCCGAGCCTCCCGCGATTTACGCTCATCTCATCGAACTGGAGGAAGATGTGGATGCTTTGCTCGCTTCCCGCTCGGAACTTGGCCGTAATTTGGCGGCGGAAAAAAAGGCCCTCGAAAAACTCGGCGTCGCTGTCAAGATCCGCATCCGGCACGGTTTCATTATTGATCAGCTTTTGGAGGAAATGCGGGAAGGGAATTACGACCTCATTGTTTCCGGCTCCACGCGCGCGCGCGGGCCATTGCGACATTATATTATGGGCGATGTCACCCATCGCATTCTCGATTCGGCCGAGTGTTCGGTATTGATCGCCCGCTCTCAACCGCAGGGACCGACCAAAGGTTTGTGGCAATCAATGGCGCGCCTCTTTCGCTGATGTTGTAGCGGTGATCGCCGCTCGCGGCTCGGTTGGCGCCAGTAAATGACGCCACAGAATCCCTTGGAGAGGCGATCTCTGCGAGCCCGCGGCGTCGCAGAGCTCCGCCCTGGAGCGGCCAAGCCGCGGCCCGACGACCGCGGCTACAGATCTTTGATCGAGATCTCGCCGCGCATTAATCCTTCGCCGACTAGCAACGCGTCAACTGGCAACGCCGCCATTCGCTTCAAATCCGCTGCCGTTCGAATTCCGCTCTCGCTCACAATCGTGATTCCATCCGGAATTTCCGGAAGCAATTTTTCCGCGGTGGCAAGATCGACCTCCAACGTCGCCAGATTACGATTGTTGATTCCAATGATTTTCGCGCCGGCCGCAATGGCCATGCCGATCTCCTTGCGCGTATGCACCTCGACCAACACGCTCAGTTTATTTGCGGTCGCACGATCGTAGAGCGCGCGCAGTTGTCCCTGCTCCAATGCTGCGACAATTAGCAGGATCGCATCGGCGCCGATTGCAACCGATTCAATAATCTGTCGTTCATCGATGATAAAATCCTTGCGCAAAATCGGCAGCGCGACTGCCTCACGCACCGCGGTTAAGTGTTCCGGCCTGCCACCGAAATAGTTTTGCTCCGTCAGCACTGAGATCGCATCGGCACCGTTTTCTTTATATCTCATCGCGATTCCCACCGGATCATAGTTCGCCGCGATCACCCCAGCCGATGGCGACGCGCTCTTTGCTTCCGCAATAATCCGGACGCGTCCGCTCCTTCGCCGAATCGCTGCATGAAAATCGCGGAAATCATCACGCCGTTCCGCGCGTGACCGAAATTCCTCCGCATGCATCTTCGCGATGTCGCTTCGCTTGCGTGCGATGATTTCGTCCAGCCAATTCACTTTGCAGGGCGTCGGTGTCGGACGCCAAGTTATCGGCGTCTCACAGAAACGCCTACAATTTCGCCACGATTCTACGCACTCGCATTATTGTTCACGATGGAAACGGAACGGGAATGCGCCCGCCGGGAAATACGGCGACGCAGCTGGCTGGGCCATCTCTGGCACGAATGGATCGTCGAGAGCCGACGATCCATCGCACCGGCATTCGCGCACCCGACCCCCGAAAGTTGGAGCAATGACGATCTTACCGTGGCGTGGATCGGGCACTCTACCGTTCTGATTAATTTCTTCGGGATAAAAATTCTCACCGATCCCGTCTTGTTCCCGCGCATCGGAATTCGCCTGCCCTTTCTCACCGTCGGCCCGAAACGTCTGACCCAACCGGCGCTAACGTTTGTCGAACTTCCCCCGATCGACCTCGTTCTCCTCTCCCACGCGCATTTCGATCACATCGATCGGCGCACGCTGAAGTTATTTTCCGACACAACACGCGTGATTACGGCCAAAGGAACATGCGATTTGCTGCGCGGAATGAAATTCTGCGAGGTGATAGAACTGGGTTGGAACGAATCAGTGCGCCTCACGCTGCGTGAACTCGACCTCGCAGCCCGCGCGTTTAAGCCGAAACATTGGGGCGCGCGAATGCAATACGACATCCATCGCGGATACAACAGCTACGTCATTTCCCGAAAGAGCCGACGCATCATTTACGGGAGCGACACCGCCATGACCGACGCGTTCGCGAAATTGAACGATGGCGTACCCTACGATCTCGCCATTATGGGCATCGGCGCTTACGATCCGTGGATTTGGGCTCATTCCACTCCGGAACAAGCCGTCGCGATGGCGGACGCGGCCGGCGCTCGGTTCATCATGCCGGTGCATCATCAAACATTTCGTTTGAGCATAGAACCTTTTCGCGAGCCAATCGAACGCTTCACCCGCGCGCTGGCCAAAACGCCGGAGCGAATCGCGCTGCGTGAAATCGGGGAGACATTCGTGCTGCCCAATTCTCGTTAGGCTGGCGAAGAAAGTTTTGTTTCCGCTGGTTACGAGCGGTGTGGAAGATTCTGGGCAGCGCACGCGCCTTCGCATGCTGGCGCTTGTGCCCGGCCATCGCGAACTTTTCCCTGACTGGCAGGGTCGACTTCAAAGTCGCCCATTTGCCGTTTAGATGGCGGCTTGGAACCCCGCCGCTCCCAGTCACTAATCGCTCGTCGCGCTCGGCGTGGACGTGGGAAACGCGAACGTCGGATGAATCAACGGCGGCGAAGTGGGCGACGGCGTTTCACTGAAAAATGGAGTCGACGTCGGTGAGACGGAAGGACTCGGCGAAATCGTTGAGCTCGGTGTTGGCGTTGGAGTTGGTGTCGGAGTCGGCAGCGGCGGCACGGTGTTAACCCAGTGATGCAGCGGTACACTGGCGCCGCCAATTTCCTTTACCAGCGCCTCGCAACGGACCTGCAGCTTTTCCAGATCAGGCGGACCCCACGTTGAATCCGCTGTCCCGTTAAACACGATATAGGTCGCTTTCAATTCGCTGAGCGGCCGGTTGTTCGGATTGGAGAGCGCGTTCACCTCTTTTGCGATCCGGAGCGATGCCTCCCCCACTCGATCGTTGGGACCGACATCACCCACGATTGCCGGATAAATCGTGTTGCCGACAATCACTAACGAATAATCGCCGACGTGCGCGCCATCGCTTCCCTTGGTGAAACTCGCCGGCACCACGATGAACGGATCATACGTGCCGATGAGATAACTGTATTTTTTCATCGTGTTGATCTCGTCACGCAACTCGGTCACCGCGTTTTTCAACTCGCGTTTCCGCTCGGGCGTCGCCGTTTTTTGTTCCAGTTCAAGCCGGTGCAATCGCTCTTCAATTCCTGGCAGGTAGGGATTGGGACGATTCGATTTCTTTCCCCAGCGAAAACTGGTGAACGGTTTGAACGTCGGCGACACACCGTTGCCCGCCGGCACCCGATCACCATCGGAGCCGTCTGCATCCACATCCATGTCCGCCTGAAAGAGCAGCGCGCGGCGTTTGGTTTCCGAGTGCTTCAATGCCAGCACCGTCTGGCAGTCGTAGAAATTGTGACGCGAGAGCAGCAGGTCCAGCCGATTCAAATTCTCGCGCAGCTCGCGCACTTTGGTCTCATAAAGTTGCGCAAAGAATGGGGAAACTGCTTCGGCTTTGGCCATTGTCGTCAGGCCGGGCAGCAAGTTGCCAAGATCCGGACTCACCTTTCCGAGCTCATCCACACTGCGATTTGGCGTCGGCACTCGCGCGTGCAGTTTCAAATCGATTACGTAACTCATCGGGTCGACCCGTTCTTCGGATGCGGCTGCGCCAGCCGCCGTTTCCACTTCGCTGCGCAAGGTGATACCATTGAACAGCCGCGCGACGTCGAACTTGCCGGAGAGCACAGGCGGTCGGGTCGCCGTTGCTGATGGCGCCGCGGTCGGTGTCGGAGAAGATTCTTCCGTGCGCGTGATCGTCCAGCGCCAGCGCTCAAGCGAAATCCAGCGCAATGTAACTGCCGCGAACAATGCAAAAAAAATGAGGAGAACGATCCGGCGCAGAGTGCCGAGCCCCAACTTCCGCACGCGATTATTTCCTCAACCAGGCCGCGATCGCGACAACAATTCCGAGCACACTCAACACTGACATCAACCCTGCGGGCATCACTTTGTGAGTGCTGAAAAACTTAGGAACGAATTGCCCGGCTAACAGGACCGAAACAATAAGCGCGACGATCAATCCCGCAGCTTGATGGTCCGGCATCAGGCACGCTGCCACCAAAAGCAATACGCCCGAAATCGATCCCGCAATGATCGAAACCACGCTGCCAGCTTTAACGTAACCGACGATTCCGCCCGCGATTGTCAGGATTCCGAAAACGATAAAATAAATCTTAGCCGCCCCAAGCATTAGTCGGATTGGTAATGCAACACACTCGCCCTGTCCAGTTGGCTCGCGGCGCGGCCGATTCATTCTGGGGAGCGCAGGCTGCCAGCCTGCAGTTCGCGGCAGCCTGCCGCGAACCGATTTTCAGCCGCAGATTGAACTCGTAAAGAGGGCATTCGGCACAGCGGCCGAATGCAGCAGGCTGGCAGCCTGCGCTCCCCAGAGTTGCGGCTCTATTCTGTCAACATAATTCCGCACGAGCGGAACGATTTGCGCGCGCAGAACACGGGCTGATGTTCACATTGATGACGGAACGTTTGCACGCTCATCACGAACACGCCCACGAGGGTGGGCGTGGGCATTCGCGTGGTCATGGCAAACACGGCCACACTCACGGCCTAATTGATCCGTCGATCACGACATCAGAACGCGGTATCTGGGCGATCAAGTGGTCGTTCATTGGCCTCGCTGTCACTGCCCTTCTCCAGCTAGTTGTCGTTCTGCTTTCGCACAGCGTCGGGTTGCTCGCCGATACAATTCATAACGTCGGCGATGCCACCACCGCCATCCCGCTGTGGATCGCGTTTATGCTGTCGCGCTGGAAGCCGAACGAGAAGTTCACTTACGGTTACGGTCGCGTGGAAGATCTGGCTGGTATGGCAATTGTCCTAACGATTCTAGTGAGCGCCGTTGTCGCCGGCTACGAAACGGTGCAACGCTTTTTGCATCCGCAACCAGTCGATTACTTGTGGGCGGTGATGGCCGCTTCCGTCATCGGCTTCGTCGGCAACGAAGCGGTGGCAATTTTTCGGATAAACGTTGGCAGGGAAATCGAAAGCGCCGCGTTAATCGCGGACGGTTATCATGCGCGGATTGATGGCTGGACCAGTTTGGCCGTGCTTTTCGGCGCGATTGGCGTCTGGCTGGGTTATCCGCTGGCCGACCCCATCGTCGGGGCGCTGATCACGATCGCGATCGCGCAGATTGTCTGGCAATCTGCGAAAGCGGTCTTTACTCGCGCGCTCGACGGGGTCGATCCAAAAATTATTGATGAGCTTAGGCACGCCGCGACTCACGTCCGCGGTGTTGAGAAAGTGACCGACGTGCGCGCGCGCTGGCTGGGGCACCGGCTGCATGCCGAAATGAACGTGGCGGTTGCGCCGCAACTTTCCGTCGAGGAAGGGCACGCCCTTGCCAAGGAAGTGCGCCACGAAGCGATGCATCACTTCGGCTACCTCTCGAATGTTGTCATCCACATCGACCCGATGCAGGAGGCCGGCGAAGAATTTCATCACATTCACGCGCACACACACGACGGCCTTCCAGTGCACTCGCACTAAGCGGATCGCAATCTCGCAGACCGGCCGGAAATTGCTCTTGAATATCTGCTCACGCGGCGCAAACTCCGCTCACATGTTGCGCTTTCGCGGAGAAACCGGCTGGATCCGAGTTTTCGCGCTCGGTTGCATCTGTTCATTCCTGTTTGCGATCGCGCTTTCGGATGCGCCGCAACTTCACAGTCGGCTTCATCCAACCTCCGGAGCGAATCATGAGTGCGCGGCGACGTTGATCGCATCCGGCAATTGCGAACACAACGTGCCGCCACAAGGCGCGCCAAAGCTCGAAAACGCGCCGAATTCGCCGGCGTTCCTACCGCAGCGATTCCAGTCCGTTATTGCCGCTGTTCCTTCTTCAGTTCAGGAACACGCACCGCCGGTCGCTCCGTAGCGCGAAACCGCCGCGTTTGCGCGCGGAATTGATTTTCTACCGCTGAAGCAATCCCGGCGTTTACTCGCGCCCGCGTTCCTCATTTCACCGCAACCGCGCCGAGAGGCGCGTTGCATTCATCCAATTTGAATCATGAAAACTTCTAATGAAAAAAATTTTGATAATCGCGATCGCGATGCTGAGCGGGGCGAGCATGGCGATGGGACAAGACGCGTCTGCCTCGCCCAGTCCTTCATCATCGCCGGCGGCGTCACCAGTTTCCAGAACGGCGACCGCTGAAAGCGTTGTCGTTACAAGTCAGGAACTCGATATTTCGCGGGAGCAAATCGTGCCGAGCCTGGGGGCGACGCGCTACACCGTCGGTCCGGATCGTCTTAACCAGCAGGCGCGAGGAGAGGACGCGCCCTTTAACCAAACCATCCTGCGTTTCCCCGGTGTGGCGCAGGATTCCTTCGGGCAATTACACGTGCGCGGCGAACACGCGAATTTGCAATTCCGCATTAACGACGTGCTCTTGCCGGAAGGAATCACCGGCTTCGGTCAGGAACTGTCGACGCGGTTTGCCGACAACGTTTCGTTAATTACCGGCGCACTCCCGGCGCAGTTTGGCTTCCGCACGACCGGGGTAATCGATGTTCACACCAAGACTGGAGCGGATTTCACCGGTGGCGAAGCCTCGGTCCAAGTTGGCAGCTTCGACACCATCCTGCCGAGCTTCGAATATGGCGGTGTCACTGGAAAGCTGACCTATTACGGCGTCGGCAGCTATCTTCACAACGGTATCGGGATTGAAAACCCGACGCGAAGCAGTGATCCAATCCACGACGATACCGATCAGTTCAGGAACTTCGATTACTTCTCCTATATCATCGATGATTCGAGTCGGTTCGTTTTGATGCTGAGCGGCATTTACAGCAACTTTCAAATCCCGAATAACCCCGGGCAACCGACCGCGTTTGTGGTGAACGGTCGGACGAACTTCAATTCCGCCAACCTCGATGAAAATCAGGCAGAGAACTCTGCCTACGGAATTCTGACGTATCAAAAGAAATCCGATCAGTTCAACATGCAGGCGTCAGTGTTCACTCGTTACAGCGGCGTCCTCTTTCGCCCCGATGACGTCGGCGATCTCTTTTTCAACGGAGTCGCCTCGCGCGTGGACCGTCAGATCTACACCAACGGCCTCGAGGTCGACATGAGCTACAAGCTGAACGATCAAAACACGCTCCGGGGCGGTCTGCTCTTCACCGCCTCGCACGCTACGGTCGGAAGTGCCACACTTGTTTTCCCAGTCGATGCGATGGGAAATCAGACGAGTGATGTGCCGTTCCGAATCGTCGATAATTCCTCCTTAAACGGATACTTCGCTGGTTTTTACCTGCAGGATGAATGGAAGCCATTTGAACAACTGACCATCAATTTTGGTGGCCGGATCGACATTGCGAAGACAATCAAGACGGAAAGTCAATTCAGCCCGCGCATCAACATTGTTTACACGCCCTGGGCGGCGACGACTTTCCATGCCGGTTACGCGCGCTATTTTACCCCGCCGCCCTTGGAAAATGTCGATCAAAGTACAATCGCGAAGTTTACTGGCACGACCAACGAATCCGCCATCACACTCGATTCGCCGGTAAAGGCGGAGCGGGCCCATTACTTCGATGCGGGCGTGACACAGAAGATAGGAGACGGTTTGCAGCTTGGCATCGACGGTTTCTACAAACACGCGCGCAATGTTCTGGATGAAGGACAATTTGGGCAGGCGCTCATTCTTTCGTCCTTTAATTACCGGGAAGGTGAAATTTACGGCGGGGAACTTACTGCGAACTACCAGCATGGCGGGTTCTCCAGTTACCTTAACGTTGGTTACGAATATGCGCGCGGCATGCACGTTAGTTCCGCCCAGTTCCTCTTCGATCCGGATGAGTTTGCCTACATTCGAGATCACTGGGTCTTCCTCGATCACGATCAACGTTTCACTGGCTCAGGCGGAATAGCCTACGCCTGGAACGATTGGACTTTTTCCGCCGATGCGCTCTACGGAAATGGATTGCGCCGCGGCTTCGCTAACACGCAAAAGAATCATCCCTATGAAACTTTAAACCTCGGGGTGGAGCGTAGAATTTCGCTAGGTGGAAAGCAAGCGATCAAAGTCCGGTTCGATGTCGTGAATCTGTTCGACAAAATCTATGAGCTGCGCGACGGAAGCGGCATCGGCGTGGGTGCGCCGCAGTTTGGGCAGCGCCGCGGATTTTACGGAACAGTTGCGTACGATTTCTGAACCATTGCAGACCACGCGGCCCGCGACTTTCCACAAAATATTGGCAAAGATAACAGGGGAATGAACAGCGATCCTGCAAAACTGACATTCAGGTGTGTGGCGCTCGACGACGGGATTTAAATTTCCACTATCTGTAATCGGTCGAGTTTAGGGCACCGGCAGAAATTTCTTGCGCACTAATTCACCCCGATGGAATCTCGGCGGCAGATGAAGGCGTGTGCTCGCGTTGGGATTAGCGTTTTGTTCGCCTTTTTTGTG
>Ga0070712_100002178_pt1 | contig 12038 bp, 26 predicted proteins | sample LARL81metaG_FD_71396 | JGI IMG/M metagenome (GOLD analysis project Ga0070712, IMG submission 71396) | Corn, switchgrass and miscanthus rhizosphere microbial communities from Kellogg Biological Station, Michigan, USA - LAR L8-1 metaG | ecosystem: Host-associated > Plants > Roots > Rhizosphere ...
CTGAAAGCCGCCGAAGAGATCGCGAGCGGCGAGCCTATCGTCGCTTGCTATCCTGTCGGATTCATGAGCGCGAGCAAGATGCTCAAAACAACGATAGCGCCGAATGAGAAATATGCGCGAAAGCTGCGTCAATTGTACCGAGACGCAGGAAAGCCGTCATTTCGCGTTCTCGCCGCCGAGGTCGAATGCAGTCATTCGACTATCGCCGATATCCTGAATTGCAAGAGAATGTCAGACTGGCAGAAAGTCGAGAAATTGATAAAAGCACTCAACGGCAATCCCGATGAATTCCTGCCGCTATGGCTGGAAAGCGCCGATCCGAACGAATCCGAATAGATACGCCGCTGGTGTTTTCGGTGCTTTCGTGGCGCAGAGCCACGCTCACGGCGCGGTCCTGGTCGCGCTGTTCGGATTTTTTCGGTTCGAGCCGCTGGCCTGCGGAAATGGGGTCTATAGAAAACGGGCGATCGGCTCCGGCGTCTTCACCAGCCATTCTTAAAAAACCGCAGGTCAGACGGTGTTTTCCGAACAACGTCTCGGTGTTCGGACACTTCGTCTCGTTTTCGGTTCCCGAACACGGTCACCCTCCGCTATCATCGCAGGTCATCGGCAGTGCCGGCGAAAGACATTCCTTAAGCAATCCACCATGCAATTAACTACGCATTAATGCGTAATGAGTAACGCGAATGGAGATAGTGTCATGACAGACGATGGACTACAGCGGCTCGCGCAAGAGATACGCAGCGAGCACGCCAATCACATTAGCGGACTAGACGAATGGAAACAGCATAGCCGTTACGTTACTAAAGGCGGGCTGCGCGAATCATATTCAAGACTCCGCGGTTTGATCTGCGGACATATGTTGGCTAGCGGCTGGGTTATTCCGTCTGGTATCGAACTCGCACTAGCCGTTAACACTTATGCGGTAACCGAATTCCAGATCAACCTACCCGAATTGTATCCTCGGAATGTAGGTCTGTTCAGGCGTCGCAGGCCATAGGCAGATAACGAACGAGACGCGCTTACCACTTAGGCAGCGTGCGACGATGCGCTCTGCGCTTGACTCTGCGTCTCGCCGATCTGTTGCCGATGACAGCGCCGGCTGCTCTGTTACAGCGTGCGTGCGCCAGGCGCTTAGGTCCGTCGCTGCCGCCATGCGCGACAGCTCTCACGTGATCTAGGTCTAGTGCCTGCCATGAGCGCATAGGACGATGACAGCGCCAGCACATGTCGCCATCACGGAACTCAGCTAGCGCGAGACGCCTGTCTCGCTGATGCTGTGAGCCGTACTGAGATCGTGACACCATATCGCCTCATGACTAACGCCGGTGCGCCGATGTCCGGTCTTGCCTTTGATATCTGCGAAGTGCTGAAATGGTAGCCAATCAGCGCCGTCATTCTCGCAGACTATTGCCTGCCCTTTTCGGGACCGAGACCAGCAATTCAGATGTTCATAGGATATGCCACTATTGCCGTAACGGTATCGATTCCCCGGCGATTTGATATACGGCGGGTCGATAAACCATGTCGCCTCAATATCCGGTGCGTCCGCATAATCACCGTGAATTATCTTCCAGTGCCGAATTCTGCAAAGCGATGACGCTATCCGCTCGCGAATGGCCGATCCCCACTGAGAATTCGGGTGAACCAATGCCCATGAGGTTTGTGTTTTGCATGGCATCGTAGTTCCCTTATTCAGCCACCAGCCAATTAGCCAGCGCTGTTCTTGCGTCAGATTGAAATCATCGATCGACTGCCCTACGGTCAGCAACGGCAATCCGCGGATTTCATCTTCGCGAACATTAACTAGGTAATGCCATGTTCCGGCGATTATCTCGTCTTTGTCTATCAGGATAACGTCGCGATCGACATATCTGAGCGAATAGCCAGCCGAGCCGGCGAACGGTTCTATGATCGTCTGATAGCGCGGCTGCGGATACCTCGGTGCGCTACGCCATTTGCCGCCCATGTAAGTAAAGAACGGCTTTAGCTGCAATTTACAAGCTTCGAGTAAAGCAACTGCGCGAGCATGCCAGGCGTGACGTAACCCGGCCAACGATTGTCCGTAAACAAATGAACGCCGGCATCTGCATAGGACTGATCGACTAGCTGAGAGCAAATCATATGCTTTGAGCTAGCGACGTACTCTTGCAGACCCGGCGCATTGATACGCAGGCGATGAGCGGTAAGAGCGAGATAGTCAAGGAATGAGTAAGGCGTGCCGACATAGCGCATAGCGGCAGACGCGATCTCGTCGCGCTGGCGATTCGTAAGCGTGATGAGATCGGACGACCACAAGACATTGGAATAGCCGAACTCTGACAGGCGTGCGCCAGACGGCGCAGCTTCGACTATGCGATTATTCTCGACGTAGACGAATGCGTGCTCGAAGTCGGTAAACCCGTCGCCGTTGAATAGCTGCGCTACCCTGATTGAGCGCGCGGCAAATCCGGGGCCCATCGGCACTAGCCCGAAATCCCCGGCCTTTACTTTCTTCGGCACAGCCGTCATACGAGAATCGCCTTGATCTTCCGTGAGTAGTAAGTCAGGTAAACGTAAAGAGCAAGCAGGATCGGCAGAGCCGCCCGCGGATCGACTAGAACGACTAGCGCGCTTTGAATAAGCGCCAGAATGACGTCTGGTACACTGATCATCGAAAGGAGGTATCCTCACCAGTTGCGAGCCGCCGGCTATGCCGGCGGCTCGTCTTTCTTTTGGTCAATTAGTGGCGGGGGCCGGATTTGAACCGGCGACCTTCTGATTATAAGTCAGACACGCTACCGAACTGCGCTACCCCGCTAAGGTGGCGATAACATCACGTGATACAATTCTCACAGAAAGGAGGTGAGGGTTAGTCTCTTTGAGAACGGGCGGCTTTTGCCGCCCGTTCTTCTTTTATGCCTATGGACATCCGATTTCTCATCGGCTACAATACGACCTAGAAAGGAGGTAGGCTCTCGTAAGATGAGTTCGTGATCATGGGAACGAGCGGCTTTGGCTTCGCCAGGCTAAAGCCGCTCGTTTCTTTATGCTCAGATACCGCCGAAGTGCGAGATCAGCACGATGATAAGGCCGACGATGATAGCGACGATACCCAGAATCCACAGAATCGGCATGACCAGGAAATAGCCGAGCAGCGCGAGCGCTATTCCGATGATAATGAGAATCATAGCTGAACAATCTTCGCCATGCCGTTGCACGTGTCGCAGACGTCGTTAGCCGGCGGATTCTGCCCGCCGTTACAGGTCGGACAGTCGATCATGAAAGGCTGCGAGTCAGCCATGATATCTCTCTTCTTTCTCTAGCAACCTTTGACGTTCGCTAAAGGCTCTCCCAGGAATTACCTAACGACGATCAATCGTTATCCTCAACCACGGCCGCCGGGCCACGTTAGCGGCCTTTGCCAGTTTTTTGCCTCATTCCTTTAATAAGGGAGAGCACTATTTAGGTTTATGGCGCGATAACCCCAAATCGCGCCGCTCGGCAGACCCGAAACTCGCGTTCAATCTGCTTTCCCTATTCGGCCGTTCTTTGGGCTTACGTAGTGAGAGGCCACGGGGAGAAACGGTCAAAGACCCAATTCTAAGGATCAACGGACTCGCCAGGCGAGCTAGCACGAGCGCTCAGAGAGCGCGCATGCGCCAGAGCAGATCTGCTGACGACTGATATCGGCTCATCCTGGATTGACGCCTGAGCGTCAATCTTGTTCTGTTCAGATCAGACGCTCTTAAGAGCGTCTGATTATCTGTTCTGTTCTGGTCAGCGCCTATGCGCTGACTAGGTATCTTCACTTATATTTAGTTCTTTTTTAGCTCGTTTATTCCCGACGAATGATATTCGTCGGTGTGATCCAGGTCACATCACTTCTGAACAGCATTTTTAAGGCAATGTGATCTAGGTCACACCTAGGCGGCGTGACACTCGGCTTTACCCTTTTAGCGTCAACTTGTAACCGTCGCGAAAGGGGTTAATAGCTCCGATGATTTACAACGGCCACCTTGGACGCCTTGACGACATAGCGCCTACGGTCCGCAAATGCGCTGATCGCTTGCGACCGCATAAGGACAAGTATGACGTCATTGTCGCGACAGGCTTGTCAGGCGTGCTCGTCGCGAGTCCGCTGGCTATCCGGCTGCGCAAAGAACTTGTCGTCGTGCGCAAGCCGAAAGAGGATTGCCACTCGCTGAATCCGGTTGTGAACTCCGAAGCGCTCGTTAACAAGCGCTTCTTGTTCCTAGACGATTTCATCTCGCTTGGGGGCACTTACGATCGCGTGCGAACGATCATGAATGCCCCATGGTTTCACACTCGCTATGCCGGCTGCTACATGTATAACGATGACGTTCTCTCGTGGGACGGCGACGGCATTATCGATTACAGGCCGAAGAATCCGCCAGACGAGCGAAAGACGCGAGTCGATTATCGTCTCGCCTCTCTCGGCCAGATTGATTTCAGTAAGATTGCTTTCAGTAAGAAGGCCGCCGCATGAAGCGGCGGATTCTTGATCTCTTCTGCGGAGCCGGCGGGGCCGGCAAGGGATACGACGATGCCGGCTTCGACGTTATCGGAGTCGATCTCAATCCGATGCCTAATTTCCCGTTTGAGTTCTATCAGGCTGATGCGATCGAAGTTCTTGACCTATTGCTAGATGACAAGCCTTTCGGCGACTGCCCGTATCACTTGCACGACTTCGATGCGATCCACGCTTCGCCGCCGTGCCAGGCTTACTCACACTCGACTCTGTTCGCTCGCAACAAAGGCACGACCTATCCGAAGCTGATTGAGCCGACGCGAGAGCGCCTGAACGCGACCGGCCTGCCCTGGGTTATCGAGAACGTGCCAGGCTCGCCGCTGAGACCTGATTTCAAGCTTTGCGGCTGTTACTTCGACCTGCCGCACCTACGGCGTGTCAGGCTGTTTGAGACGAATTGGCATCATGCGCAGCAAGCGCCGAGATCCGAGCATCGCCATACGATGCCGGCGATAAGCATTTGCAGTCACGACGCTTTCAGCAGTCAGCGCAAGCTATGGCTAGAGACGTACGGTCGCAGGATCAACGAAGCCGACCGGCAGCGAATCATGGGCGGCGTTGACTGGATGAGCAAGAAAGAGCTGAGCGAGTCGATACCGCCTGTCTATACCGAATACATCGGCCGCCTTCTTGCCGAAGAGATCGAGAGGCGCGAGCGCCGTGCGCTCGCCGCTGTTGAGAAGTTCGCAAGCAATCTCGCGCAGGCGGCGTGATGGAACAGCCGATACTGCTAGATCTCGGATGCGGGGCAGGCGGCGCGAGTTTTGGTTACAACAGAGTCGGCTTTCTCATCATCGGGGTGGATATCGAGTCGCAGCCGCATTACCCGTTTCAGTTCATAAAGGCTGACATGCTCGAAATCTTGCAAGCCGTTATCGCTGGCGACGTCCAGGTCGATGCTATTCACGCGAGCCCGCCATGCCAGCGATTCAGCAAGATGACGAAATGCCGGCCCGGCCTGAATGATACGCATGTCGATCTGATAGAGCCGGTCCGTTTCCTGCTGCGTCGCACGAACCTGCCATATGTGATCGAGAACGTGCCAGGCTCGCCGCTAGTCGATCCCGTGACGCTCTGCGGCTCGCAGTTCGGCCTTCGCTTCGATTGGGATCAGTGGCCTTCTGAGAGCGTCTATCTCAGGCGTCATCGTCTCTTCGAGACGCACGGCTTCGACCTGCCGGACGCAGGCGAGCACGATCATAGCGGCGCAGCTCTTACCGTCGCCGGCCATGGCCGGCCAGACAGGCGCTTTAAAGGCGCGAAGAACTACACGGATGCAGCGCGCAGGCTGATGCAATGCCCTTGGATGACGCAGCGAGAAATCAGGGAAGCCGTCCCGCCGGCTTACACCGCTTATGTTGGCGCTCATCTCATGAATCGACTGCGGACAGAATATGTTCTCACCGGATAAGTACCCGCGCAGAATCGGCAACGTCGGAACGCCGTTGTCCGATCCGCTGAACTCGCTTGCGTTGCAGCGAATTCAGTTCAGGCGAGCGGCAACGAGCATGATCGCAGGCACGCCGGGAAGCTGCAAAAGCGTTATCGCGCTGAATCTGCTCGTTCACTGGGCAAAAGATAAGAACGGCTGCTTGTATTTCTCTGCCGACTCCGAAGAGTTCACCGTCGTTCGCCGGCTCGCCGGAATCCTTACCGGCGACGATCTAGACACGATCGAAAAGAAGATGCTGAGCGGTCAGCATGGCCGGTATGTGCGAGAGCTGAGCCGCATCGATACGGTGCAATTCGAGTATGAACAGCTTGACATCCAAGGCATAGCGAACCGGGTCAAGGCGTATGAACAGATTTACGGCGCTTACCCGGACGTGATCTTTGTCGATAACCTGCTGAATTTCGTTGAGTCGCCTGACGATTGGGGCGGCATGCTGCTGATGACGCGAGAACTCGACGCGCTAGCGCGCGAGACGAAGAGTCATATCTGCATCTTGCATCACGCGAAGCTGCGAACGACTGTCGCCGGCAAGACGCCGGATTTCGGCAGGCCGCCAGCCGACTATGAAATTCAGGGGAAAGTGACGCAGATCCCGCGGCTCGTGCTCACGGTCGGAGCCGACAACCTGACGATACGACTCGCCTGCGTCAAGAACACGAACGGTCCGCAATGGAGGGATGCCAGCGAATATCTCAACTTCTCTCTTACGAACAGCATGCGCATTCAAGAACTCGATTTCGCGATGGGAAGGGTATGACGTGCCGAATCTCGACAACATTCGCCTATGGGTTGCCGCGCTCCGTTCCGGCGAGTATCAGCAGGGTTTTAGCGCGCTGCATAGGCCGGAGGATAATACCTTCTGCTGCCTAGGCGTCGCGTGCGAGATCGCGCGAAAGAGCGGTCTTGATTTGACAGTCGGCCAACTTGGCACCTCTGTCTCTTATGACAGTCATGTCGATTACCTGCCGCTCAGAGTTCAGAATTGGCTCGGTGTCGATAGCTTCAATCCGAGACTTAACGGGACGCTCGCGACCGAACTTAACGACTTCAATCGCGCGTCTTTCGCCGAGATCGCTGATGCTATCGAAGTCGAATACAACCTGAAAGGCTGAGAGATGATTACTCGCTACTCCTGCGGCCATGTCGGCAAGCAGGCAGGCAAGAAGGTAAAGCGCTTTATCAGAGTCGCTGAGATCCGACGCCAGGCGGTAGAGGAGTCGCCGAAGCCGTGCCCGGACTGCAAGCGCGACGGCGAGACGTAGCGATGCTATGAGCGATATCGAGATATGGGGACCGTATGACGATGAATTCCAGCATCACAAGATCTTCTGCGGAATCTGCGGTAACGACGGCTGGCCGGTCGGCTGCGCCTATCGCCCGCACACACTCGATTCGTCTTGCTGGTGTATGCGGACGAGTCAGTCGCGAAAGCTAGGCGTCTGTTATTTCGCCGTTGAATTCGGGCTCGCAGAGCCGAAGCCTAAGCCGCTACCGAGACCGCTGGATATAGCCGGCCGTGAATTCTCGATCAGCTTCATACCAGACGAGGAATTCACGAGAGCGCTCAACGAAGCTATGGCCGAACTCACAGGAAGGGAATTCAGGTAATGAATACCGAGAACATCGAACTTTGGTGCGCAGCGCTGGAATCCGGCGAATACCGGCAAGGCGTCGGCATGTTGCATGATCTCGAATCCGACGTGTGGTGCTGCCTAGGCGTCGCGTGCGACGTCGCGCGCAAGAACGGACTAGACCTGCCATCTGGCAGTAACGGCGGCGAGTCTGAATACTTCGGAGACGAAGCCGCCTTTCTGCCGCTTGAAGTTCAGCGCTGGCTCGGCATCGGCCGGGCGAATCCGGCCTTTACCGACGATAGCGGAAACTCGCATATGGCCACCGAATGGAACGACGGCTATATGGCGTCATTTTCCGAGATCGCTCGCGCGATCAGGAATACCTACCTGAGAGGGGAAACCGTTTGACCGATCCGAAGCTAGCTCAGAACACAGCAAGAGGCCGGTATTACACGCATCCCGGCAACATGAGCACGGTACCGAGCATCACGAATATCAAGGACATGAAAAACATTCCTGGCCTGAAATTCTGGGCGGCGAAGGAATGCGGCAACTATGCGGCAGACAACCGCGCGAAGCTAGCGACGCTGGAACGCGACGAGGTATTTCAGCTAGTGCGTAACGCGCCGTTTGCGCCGAAGAGCAAGAAGAATCAATCGTCTACTGTCGGCGACGTCGTGCATGGATGGTTTGACTCTCACGTCAAGGGCGAGCCGGTAGACGGCGAGACCTATATCGACAAAGAAGGCCGCACGCAGCAAGCGCCGATTCAGTCTCGGCAGATGTGGCGGCAAGTCATCGGTAAGGGCGGCTTCGTGGAGCGCTACGCCCCGCGATTTGTCGAATCAGAATTCACCGTATGGAGCAACGCGTACGGCTACGCCGGAACGGGCGACCTCGCCGCGTATATCGGCCGGTATCTCGTGCTCATCGATCACAAGACGGGTAACGACGTCTACCCGGACGTAGCGATGCAACTCGCAGCGCTGGCGAACGCAGATTTCATCTTGGAGCCTGACGGCACAGAGCGCGATATCCCGCCCTTCGAGAAATACGCAGTACTGCATATCCGCCCGCGCGGATACCGGCTCATTCCCGTTGACAACATCGATGCGGCTTTCAGAGCGTTTCTCGGCTTGAAAGAAGTATTTGATTGGGTCGTCAGCTACGAAGAGAAGACGCTTCTTTATGCGCCTAAGAATGAGGTGAGACTAGCAGCATGACGGATATGACGAGCGCAGCAATAGCGGTAAACAGTTTTCTCGAAGAACTCGAAAGCCTCGGCTTTGGTCCCGAACTGACTCAGAAGGTAGTCATTGCCGCGGCCCCGGTAATTATCGCCGTCGTTACGACGCGAGAAAGTGAGGTCTAATGCCGACTCTTACTGTTGACCTCTCCGATGAGATCCTAGATCGCTTCGCCGAAGCGCTCGCGCTCGCACGAGCGCGGCAGACGCTCGCCGATGGCGGAATAGCTACCGAGCGCGTGTCGTCTGAGACAGCTCAGGCTGACCCGTGGGCCGACGACTGGCCGGCAGACGCAGGCGGCTCGCAGAACGTCTCAGAGACGCGCTCAGCGCCGTCTGGGCGGCAATCTGCGCCTGGCCGTCAGCAGCAAGCCGGCACGATCTTCGTAGACACTCCGAAAGGCCGCCAGCGCTGGACTCTCGGAGCCGCTAACGCGCCTGTCTGTCTCTGCAACCCTCCTGCGCCGGCGGCTTACGTCGAAGGAAAGACGAACGGCCGAGGCTGGAAACGATGGACCTGCGCGCTAGGCGCGAGTCGCGATTCGTGGCAAAACAAGTGCGACTTTTCCCAGTGGGCGTAACGAAATGGACAGCAACCATATAACCCTCGACGAATTGCGCAACGCAATTATAGAGCAGTACCCGGAAACCGAGCCGGATCAGGTCTCCGACCTGGTACTCATCCTATGGGCGAGAGTTATGGCAAAGCGAATCGGCTTGTCATTCGACATAGCGAAATACAGGCGGGGTTACTAGTGAAGCCATACGGGCAGGTTCTTTATGAAGCCTACTGCGAGCACGCCGGCTGGATTGGCTATAACGGCGACTCGCTGCCTGACTGGAATGACGTAGACGAAGACATTCGCGCTCACTGGGAATACGCGGCCGTCGTGCTCGCCGGCGAGTTTTACGAAGAATTCCAGACTCAGGCATGAGGCCCCCTCGTCTTTGCAAGCGATGCGGAAAGCCGCTCTCGAAACAGCGAGCGCGGCAGCGAAAGAAGTATTGCTTCCGTGACGAGATCATAGTCAAGCGCGAACAGAGCGACGCAGCACACGAAAGGCGATGCGAATCGCTTTACGGTCTTAGGCCCGGCGATTACAAGCGGCTGCTAGCGGCGCAGGGCGGCCGATGCCCGATTAAAGGTTGCCAGGCTCGCGGTATTTCTCGCCGGCTCAGCGTCGATCACGATCACAAACTCGGCTTTACCAACCGGCGAGCAGTCCGCGGACTGCTCTGCAAGAAACATAACGGCATGCTCGGTGACGTCGCCGACGATCCCGAAGTATTCGAGTCGCTAGCCGACTACCTGAGAAACCCTCCAGCAAGAAAGGTTCTGACTGATGGCGATTGACGACGAAGCGCGCGAACTCCTGAACACGACGCTAGGCGACGAGAGCAACGAATTCATACGCGGCTATCTCGCCGCGCTCGGTGACTGCGTTCTCTTGCAAGCGCGAGAGACGATGATCAATCGCGAGTCGTATCGCTGGCTTCGCGACTACGCGACCGAGCGCGGCATCAGGTCGGCATGAGCTGCGCTGCATATGAGCCGCTGACGATCGACGTCGTATCGCGCCCGTGGCTCGCTCCGAAGCCATGCAACGGCAAGCCGGGATGCAGAAACCCGACGAAGCTTTACGCTGCCGGCTGGCGCTGCGAAAAGCACCCGCCGGCGCAGCCTGACGCAGAGTCTTTCGTCGTCATCAGCGGCAGGCTATTCGACGGAACGGAATTCACGCGATGACTTATGACGACATGTACCCGAATGAGCCTGTCGATTTCTGGACTCACGATAACGCAGACGATGACGGCGTTATCAAGGTCTCGAATTCCCGGCCGTGCTGGGAATGCGAAAGGCCGACTGCTTTCGTTGATCTCGATTTTCAGGCTCATCTGTGCTCGCCTGAATGCCGGGATCTCAAATGGAACGAATACTTTCGCGCGCTATCGGCTAACGCGCGATACGACGAAGGGATGACGACATGGCCGCCGCAAACCTGAATGTAGAGATCTTCGTTCTGTCTGATCGAAATGCAACTGTCGTATCTGCTGAGCTAATCAGTGATTGCGATCTCGAATTTCCGGTTCTCAGCACTACCGGCGCTTCTAAACGCGAGCAAGGTGATATCTACGATCAGGAGATTGCCACGAACCTAGCGCTTAGCCGAGCGCTGGAACGCATGAGCCGGCAACTGCGACGCCAGGCTAACGCGAAGGTGAGAAGGGCGACGACATGCCCCGCGTAAGGGAATGCTGTTTCTGTCATTACGTAGGCAGCGAGCGCAGGTTCGTCAACGTCGGCACAGAAGACTACCCGAACGATTATCTCTGCGAGCTATGCGATACGGAGACTGACGAGTGAGAACTCATGCGAAACGATTCTGGTATCGAATCGGCCGTCGCGGGTGCGTGCTGCTCTTTCTCGGCTTGCTGGATGCGCTCTTCGGCTATTCGTTTCTCGTGTCTCCCATGCTAAGCAGCATAAAGATTGACTATTTGCTGCCGTATGTCGTTTGGGGGTGGATCTGGGTTATTGCCGGCGTTGCCTGTCTCGCATTCTGCCCCGCTCGCGTCGATCGGGTCGCATTCGCACTCGAAGCCGCCGTTATGTCAGCTTGGGGACTCGTCAGCGGCTACATATGGGCAACGCAGCACGCACCGCGGCTCTGGGTCTCGGCTGTTATCTGGCTCGCGTTCGCCGGCTTGATCCTGATCATTAGCTCATGGCCGGAATCGCCAGAGATTCACGTCATGCGAGAAGTGCTTTACAGAAAGGGCGGTAGCTAAATTGGACCCCGCCACTCTGGCGACGCTGATCGTCGGCGCACTTGCGACGCTGATCTCGATCTTCGCTTACATGTCGTCGTCAAGGGCGACGAAAGTTCAGGCCGATACGGCAGCGAGAGCGGTGGACGCTGGCGCATACGAGCGAGCGAGAACGATTTACGAATCGTCGCTGAAAGCGCTAGAGATTCAGGTCGCACGGCTGCAAGAGCAGTCAGAGCGCATGCGCAAGCAACTCGATACCGCCGAAGGCACGATATCGGAACTCCGCTCTCAGCTAACGCAGATGCAGCAGAGCCGAGAGCAAGAGATTCGCGACCTGCGAGCGCAGGTGAGTCAGCGAGACAGCACGATTGCCGAACTCAAAGAGAAGCTAGAAAGGAAAGCAGCGTGACCTACGAGCCGAAGGCCGGCGATGATATCCGTTTCATGCTGGCGACGCCGTTT
>Ga0070712_100002179_pt1 | contig 12036 bp, 8 predicted proteins | sample LARL81metaG_FD_71396 | JGI IMG/M metagenome (GOLD analysis project Ga0070712, IMG submission 71396) | Corn, switchgrass and miscanthus rhizosphere microbial communities from Kellogg Biological Station, Michigan, USA - LAR L8-1 metaG | ecosystem: Host-associated > Plants > Roots > Rhizosphere ...
GAGCTTTACAAGGACGGGCTCAACCGCGCGCTGTTCGTGCCCTTCATCGACTTGATCGAAGAGCACATGACCTGCGTTCGACTGGCTGCCCGCGCCGACTTTCGGTTGGAGAAGCTGTCAGGCAGAGCGACCTGGCATGTGCCCGCGGATGCCGCGGCGGCCGCCGCACTGGATCAGGCCTGGCGGGATCTGACGACCGGACATGCCGGCGAACGGCGACAGCTGCACGTCATGGGACGCAAACTCGTGGTACCTGTTGCGGCAATGGGCGTCGCGCGCTTTTCGTTCCGTGAGCTCTGCCAGCAGCCGCTGGCCGGCACGGACTATCTCAAGATTGCGCGGGAGTTTCATACGGTCCTCATCGACGGGATTCCAATCATGGACTATGCCCTTCGTAATGAGGCGAAGCGCTTCATCATTCTTGTCGATACGTTCTATGACAACGCGGTGAAGCTCGTGGCGTCCGCCAATGCGGAGCCCGCTGCGCTCTATCGAGCAACCGAAGGGTTCGAGGCGCATGAGTTCAGACGCACCGCGTCGCGCCTGATCGAAATGCGCTCGCAGAGTTATCTGGCATTACCGCACGGCCGTGGCCATGCAGTCGCCGCCGATTCTACAGCGGGTCTTGTGGAAACGTGATTCTGAGCGAATACACCGAGTGCCGACGGAGCGGTCAGGGCCGAGATTGCGGCTTGAACGAGAACCCCCAAAAAGGTTATGACGCCCTGCGCTCCTCCACGTTCTGACCCGAGGTTTTTTCGCACATGGCTCGCCCCAAGATTGCGTTGATCGGTGCCGGCCAGATTGGCGGCACGCTCGCTCATCTCATCGGCTTGAAGGAACTGGGCGACGTTGTCCTGTTCGACATTGCCGAAGGTATTCCCCAGGGAAAGGCGCTTGACCTCATCGAGTCTTCACCTGTGGACGGCTTCGACGCGAACTTCCTCGGCACGAATTCCTACGATGCCATTGACGGCGCGACCGTCTGCATCGTTACCGCTGGAGTGCCGCGCAAGCCGGGTATGAGCCGCGACGATCTTCTGGGCATCAACCTCAAGGTGATGGAGCAGGTCGGCGCTGGAATCAAGAAATATGCTCCCAATGCGTTCGTGATCTGCATCACCAATCCGCTCGACGCCATGGTTTGGGCCCTGCAGAAGGCATGCGGTCTCCCGAAACCGATGGTCATCGGGATGGCAGGCGTGCTCGACGGCTCGCGCTTTCGCTACTTTCTTGCCGACGAATTCAACGTTTCCGTGGAGGATGTCACCGCCTTTGTGCTCGGCGGCCACGGCGACAGCATGGTGCCCTTGATTCGGTATTCAACCGTCGCCGGCATTCCCCTTCCCGACCTGGTGAAGATGAAGTGGACTTCGCAGGCGCGGCTTGATCAGATAGTTCAACGCACACGCGACGGCGGGGCCGAGATCGTCAATCTGCTCAAGAGCGGCTCGGCTTACTATGCCCCGGCAGCTTCCGCCATCAGCATGGTGGAGAGCTATCTCAAGGACAAGAAGCGGGTGCTTCCGTGCGCGGCCTACCTCAACGGCGAGTACGGCATCAAGGATCTTTATGTCGGCGTACCGGCAATAATCGGGTGCAAGGGCGTCGAGCGCATCGTCGAGATCCAGTTGAACGGTAGTGAACGCGCCATGTTCGACAAGTCAGCGGAGGCGGTGCAGACACTGGTGGACGCCTGCAAGAGGATCGCGCCGCATCTCGGCAAATGATGTACCGCCCGCGCCTGCGCTACGGGGGACAGGTCCCGCATGAACGTTCACGAATACCAGGCCAAAGCTGTGCTGCGCAGTTTTGCTGTACCGGTGCCGCGGGGTGATGCAGCTTTTTCTATCGACGACGCGCTGAAACTTGCCGCTGAGCTCGGCGCGCAAACCTTGGTGGTGAAGGCGCAAATTCACGCCGGCGGACGCGGCAAGGCGGGCGGCGTCAAGTTGGTACATTCGCTCGACGAGGTGGGCAAGGAGGCAGCGCGCCTGCTCGGCTCCATTCTCGTGACGCATCAGACCGGGCCTCAGGGAAAGCAAGTCAATCGGCTCTATATCGAAGAGGGCTCGGCAATCCAGCGGGAGCTCTATCTTTCGCTCCTCGTCGATCGCGAAAGCTCACGCGTTGCCCTTGTGGGATCGGTGGCCGGCGGGATGGATATCGAGGAAGTCGCCCGCACCCAGCCAGCCAAAATCGTGACGTTTTCCATCGATCCTGCAACCGGGATCATGCCGCATCACGGCCGGCGCCTTGCTCAGTCGTTGGGGCTGCGCGGCGATCTTGCCAAGCAGACGGAAACGCTCGTCTCGAGGTTGTATGGCGCTTTCGCCGCCAAGGACATGAGCCTCCTGGAGATCAATCCTCTGGTCGTGACCGGTACCGATCAACTTATTTGCCTCGACGCCAAGATGGCGTTCGATGACAATGCGCTTTACCGCCATCCCGATATTGCGGCGCTGCGCGACTTGTCCGAGGAGGATGCGAAGGAAGTCGAGGCGTCGAAATACGACCTCAACTATGTAGCGCTGGACGGCACCATCGGCTGCATGGTCAACGGTGCCGGTCTTGCCATGGCGACCATGGACATCATCAAGCTCTACGGCGAGGCGCCGGCCAACTTTCTCGATGTGGGCGGCGGCGCCACCCAGGAGAAGGTCGCGGCAGCGTTCAAAATCATCACTGCGGATCCCAAGGTAAAAGGCATTCTGGTCAACATCTTCGGCGGCATCATGCGGTGCGATGTCATCGCGGAAGGAGTGGTGGCGGCGGTAAGCGATGTCGGCTTGCGCGTGCCTCTGGTGGTGCGGCTCGAGGGCACGAACGTGGAGCGCGGCAAGGAGATTATCGCGACGTCCAATCTCAACGTCACCTCCGCGGACGATCTCGATGATGCCGCGCAAAAGATCGTCAATGCGGTAAGGGCGGCTGCTCAGAGCGGGGTTCGATGAAATCGAATCGCGTTCGCGCTGTAGGGTGGGCAAAGGCGCGCCCCTCCTCGTCTCTTATCCATGCACGATCTCGCGCGCCGTGCCCACGCGGCTCGCATGCGGCTTGGTTGACGCGTGGGCAAAATCGCTTGGACACCGAGCGCTACCGCAGGCCTCGGAGCACGCGATTTTGCCCACCCTACGAACCCACGCAGCCATGCAGGCGGTGAGAGCGGATGTCCATCCTCATCAACAAGAACACCAGAGTGATTTGTCAGGGCTTCACCGGCAAGAACGGCACGTTCCATTCCGATCAGGCCATCGCTTACGGCACGCAAATGGTTGGCGGGACTTCGCCGGGAAAGGGCGGTATCACGCATCTCGGGCTGCCGGTCTTCGATACGGTTGCCGAGGCGAAAGCGAAGACGGATTGCGATGCCAGTGTGATCTATGTGCCGCCGGCTGGGGCTGCGGACGCCATTTGCGAAGCGATTGAGGCGCAGATTGCGCTCATTATCTGCATCACCGAGGGGATCCCGGTGCTGGACATGATAAGTGTCAAGCGCGCCCTGTCCGGATCGTCTTCGCGTCTCATCGGCCCGAATTGCCCAGGCGTGATGACGGCGGGGGAATGCAAGATCGGCATTATGCCGGGAAATATTTTCGCGCCCGGCAAGGTCGGAATCGTGTCGCGCTCCGGCACGCTCACCTATGAGGCGGTCTATCAAACCACGCGCGCCGGTCTCGGTCAGACCACTGCCGTGGGCATCGGCGGCGATCCGGTGAAGGGCACCGAATTCATTGAGATTCTGCAAATGTTCCTGGCCGACAAGGCGACCGAGGCGATCATCATGATCGGCGAGATCGGCGGATCGGCAGAAGAGAATGCCGCGCAGTTTCTTGCCGACGAAGCGAGGCGCGGCCGCAAGAAACCGGTGGTGGGTTTCATTGCCGGTCGCACGGCGCCGCCAGGGCGACGCATGGGCCACGCCGGCGCAATCATCGCCGGCGGCAAGGGCGATGCCGAATCGAAAATCGCTGCAATGGAAGCTGCCGGAATCACGGTATCGCCGTCGCCCGCCCGACTCGGCAGCACACTGGCCGAGCGTCTGCGCGCTGGGGCGTAGAGGGCAAGAACCGCGCGAGATGCAAGGGTCTGCAGAAGGCAAATTTGAATTTGTGAGAACGCAATTGTCGCATACATAATATACGCTGCGATGCGAAATTCGTGACCCGCCTTCCTCCGGGCACGGCAAATTCAAGGACGCTTTCATGTCGCGCCACGACGCCAACGCTGCCTTGGCCCGCACTTCGTTCCTTTATGGCGGCAATGCGGGATATGTCGAGGATCTCTATGCCCGGTTCGAGCAGAACCCGGACGAGGTCGATGTCCAATGGAGGGACTTCTTTCAGAGCCTCAAGGACGAGAAAGCAAGCGTGTTGCGTGTCGCGCACGGCCCATCGTGGCAGCGGCAGGATTGGCCACAGCCCGCGCGCGGTGAGTTCCTCTCCGCCCTCGCCGGCGACTGGGACGAGGTTCGCAAGGCGGTAGGCGACAAAATCGCCGCCCGCGCCCAAACAGCCGGCGTCGAACTCTCCGCTCCCGCGGTTCAACAGGCTACCCGCGACTCGATCCGTGCCTTGATGTTGATTCGGGCCTACCGCGCCCGCGGCCATTTCCATGCCGATCTCGATCCGCTAGGCCTCGAGCTGCCAAAAGACGAGCAGGATCTCGATCCGCGTTCCTACGGGTTCACCAACGCAGATCTCGACCGCACGATTTTTCTCGACCGCGTGCTTGGCCTTCAATTCGGAACGCTGCGTGAAATCCTGGTTATCCTTCGGCGCACCTATTGCCAGACGCTGGGCGTGGAATTCATGCACATCTCCAACCCCACGCAGAAGACCTGGATGCAGGAGCGCATTGAGGGGCCCGACAAGGAGATCACGTTCACCCGCGAGGGCAAGCGTGCCATCCTGAACAAATTGATCGAAGCGGAAGGCTTCGAGAAATTCTGCGATCTCAAGTTCACGGGAACAAAACGTTTCGGCCTCGACGGCGCCGAGTCAATGATCCCTGCCCTCGAGCAAATCATCAAGCGCGGGGGGGCGCTCGGCGTTCAGGACATCGTCATTGGGATGGCGCATCGTGGACGGCTCAACGTATTGGCGCAGGTGTTGGGCAAGCCGCATCGGGCCATCTTTCATGAGTTCAAGGGTGGATCCTCTACGCCGAACGAAGTCGAGGGCTCGGGTGACGTGAAGTATCACTTGGGCGCGTCATCCAACCGGGAATTCGACGGCAACCACGTGCATCTCTCGGTCACCGCGAACCCCTCCCACCTCGAGATCGTGGATCCAGTGGTGCTGGGCAAAGTGCGCGCAAAGCAGGATCAGCTGGGCGCCACGCGCGAAGACCGCACGATGGTGATGCCGCTGTTGATCTCCGGGGATGCTGCGTTCGCCGGACAGGGTGTTGTCGCCGAGTGCTTCGGCCTTTCCGGATTGCGCGGTCATCGTACCGGCGGTTCGGTGCATTTCATCATCAACAACCAGATCGGGTTCACCACCTATCCCCGCTATTCCCGGTCCTCGCCCTATCCCTCCGATGTCGCCAAGATGATCGAGGCGCCGATCTTTCACGTCAATGGAGACGACCCGGAGGCGGTGGTGTTTGCAGCCAAGGTTGCAACCGAGTTCCGGCAGAAATTCCAGCATCCGGTCGTCATCGACATGTTCTGCTACCGGCGCTACGGGCACAACGAGGGTGACGAGCCGTCATTCACGCAGCCGCTGATGTACAAGGCCATCCGCAAGCATCCGCCCACCGGCGAGATCTACACCAAAAAGCTTTTGGCAGAGAACGTGATCTCCGAAGGCGAAGTGGAGAAAATGCGCGCGGATTGGCGCGCCAAGCTCGACGTCGAGCTGGAAGCCAGTCTTGGCTACAAGCCGAACAGCGCAGACTGGCTGGACGGACGTTGGGCCGATATCAAGGCGGCGCGCGATCCCGAAGATCCGCGCCGTGGGCAGACCGGAGCACCGTTGGACCGGCTTAAAACGATCGGCGAGAAGATCACGGCAATACCGAGCGGCTTCCATGCGCACCGCACCATCCAACGCTTTCTGGAAAACCGCCGCAGGGCGATCGACACCGGCCAGGGCATCGACTGGTCCACGGCCGAGGCGCTGGCATTCTGCTCGCTGCTGCTAGAGGGGCACCCGGTTCGTCTATCCGGTCAGGACACCGAGCGCGGCACTTTCTCGCAGCGCCACTCGGTGCTGGTCGACCAGGACAACGAAGACCGTTACATCCCGTTCAACAATTTAGGTGAAGACCAGGGACGCTTCGAAGTCATCAACTCGATGCTGTCGGAGGAAGCGGTTGTGGGCTTCGAATACGGCTACTCGTTGGCCGAGCCCGATGCACTCACGCTGTGGGAGGCGCAATTCGGGGATTTCGCCAACGGCGCTCAGGTGGTCTTCGACCAGTTCGTGTCTTCGGGCGAGCGCAAGTGGCTGAGAATGTCGGGCCTCGTCTGCCTGCTCCCGCACGGCTACGAGGGGCAGGGACCGGAGCATTCCTCAGCGCGGCTCGAGCGCTTTTTGCAGATGTGCGCCGAGGACAATATGCAGATCGCAGACTGCACGACACCGGCGAATTATTTCCATATCCTGCGGCGGCAGCTCAAGCGCAACATCCGCAAGCCGCTTATCCTGATGACGCCGAAGTCGCTGTTGCGTCACAAGCGAGCGGTGTCGCGACTGGATGAGCTCGGTCCGAACACGACTTTCCACCGGCTCCTCTGGGACGACGCCCAGCTGTATGCGGACGAGAAGATCAAGCTCGCGGCTGATCCCAAGATTCGCCGAGTGGTGATGTGCTCAGGCAAGGTCTACTATGACCTTTATGAGGAGCGCGAGAAGCGCGGGATCGACGATGTCTACCTCCTGCGCCTCGAGCAGCTCTATCCGGTACCGCTGAAGGCTTTGGTGCAGGAGCTCGGCCGCTTTCCCAGAGCACAATTCGTCTGGTGCCAGGAGGAGCCGCGGAACATGGGAGCTTACTCGTTCCTGGAATCGTACCTGGAATGGGCTCTGCATCAGGTCGGCGCACAGAGTGAACGGCCCATCTATGCCGGCCGACCTGCCTCCGCTGCGACGGCAACCGGTCAGATGTCGCAGCATCTCAAGCAGCTTCAGGGCCTTTTGGACGACGCACTCGGATGAGGCCAGGTGAGGATCCGCAACATGGCTGAAATCCGTGTTCCGACATTGGGCGAATCAGTTACCGAAGCCACGATCGGCAAATGGTTCAAGCAGGCCGGCGACGCGGTGATGCTGGACGAGCCGCTGGTGGAGCTCGAGACGGACAAGGTGACGGTTGAGGTGCCCGCGCCGGCTGCCGGTGTGCTCACCGAGATTGCCGCCAAAGGCGGGGAGACGGTGCCGGTCGGAGCGCTGCTTGGCCAGATCAAGGAACAGGCCGCAATTCCCGGGGCCGCCGCGGCGGCTCCGTCCCCGCGTACGGAACAGAAAACGGATGGTGCGGCGCGCGCCAGGGCGGCGGAGAAGGCGTTGTGGGGAGAGCCGCGTCGGCCTCCCGTTGTAAAACCGGAAGAGGCACGCGCATCCGGTGCTTTGCCAGTTCCCCCGTCGGTGCGCAAAATCGCCGCCGAAAGCGGGCTTGACCCGTCCACCCTGCAAGGGTCCGGCAAGGACGGACGCATCACCAAGGCGGACATGCTCGCAGCCATCGAGCGCGCCGCAGCCGCGCCGACGCCCATCCCTCACCCCTCTACCGGCGTTGCGATGCGGACACCCACCCCGCCCGACGACGCGGCGCGCGAAGAGCGAGTGCCGATGACGCGGCTGCGGCAGACCATCAGCCGCCGGCTGAAAGAGGCGCAGAACACCGCGGCCATGCTCACGACCTTCAACGAGGTCGATATGAGCGCCGTGATGCACCTGCGCAATCAATACAAGGAGGTATTCGAGAAGAAGCACGGAGCCAAGCTGGGCTTCATGGGATTTTTCGTGCGCGCCTGCGTCCAGGCGCTCAAAGACATTCCTGCGGTGAATGCCGAGTTGGACGGCAGCGACATCATCTATAAGAACTACTATCACATAGGTGTCGCGGTGGGCACGGAGCGCGGGCTGGTGGTCCCGGTCGTGCGCGATTGCGATCGGAAATCATTAGCGCAGATCGAGAATGACGTTGCCGCGTTCGGCCGCCGCGCGCGCGAGGGCGCGCTGAAGATCGAGGATCTGCAGGGCGGCACTTTCACAATCAGCAACGGCGGAGTCTACGGTTCGCTGATGTCGACGCCCATTCTCAATGCGCCGCAGTCCGGCATTCTGGGCATGCATAAGATCCAGGAACGCCCGGTCGTCATCGCAGGGAAGATCGAGGTACGGCCGATGATGTACCTTGCGGTGACCTACGACCATCGGATTGTGGATGGACGGGAAGCCGTGTTGTTTCTCGTCCGCGTCAAAGACACGATCGAAGACCCGGCGCGGTTGGTGCTGGAACTCTGAGAGTCATGCCCTACGACCTCATCGTGATCGGATCCGGGCCGGGGGGCTATATTTGTGCCATCCGCGCGGCCCAACTCGGCATGAAGGTTGCTGTGGTCGAGAAGGACAAGACCTTCGGCGGCACCTGCCTCAACGTCGGCTGCATTCCGTCCAAGGCGCTCCTGCATGCCACCGAGCGATATGATGAGGCGGGCCACTTGTTCGGGCGGATGGGAATCGGGGTTGGCAAGCCCAGGCTTGATCTCCCTGCAATGATGAAATTCAAGGATGAGGCGGTCGAGGCGAACGTCAAAGGGGTTGCCTTTCTGTTCAAGAAGAACAAGATCGATGCATTTTACGGGGTGGGCCGCATCGCAGCAGCCGGCAAGGTTGAAGTCAAAGGTATCGGCGATACGACTGAAATCCTCGAGACAAAGGCGATCGTGATCGCTACCGGGTCGGACGTGGCCCGGCTGCCCAGCATCGATATCGACGAGAAGCGCATCCTCTCTTCGACCGGCGCATTGGCCCTCGAGAAAGTGCCGCAGCGGCTGCTCATCATTGGCGCTGGGGTGATCGGGCTCGAGCTCGGCTCAGTTTGGCGGCGCCTCGGGAGCGAAGTGGTCGTTGTTGAGTTCCTCGAACGCATCCTACCGGGAATGGACGATGAGGTATGCCGGCAGTTTCACCGCCTCCTGGAAAAGCAGGGCATGACCTTCAAGCTTTCGTCGCAGGTCACCACCGTTTCGTCATCGAGCAATCGGTTGCAGGCCAGCGTCGCTCCGAGAGCCGGCGGTAACCCTGCGATGATTGAAGCCGATATCGTGCTCGTCGCGATCGGACGTATGCCTCACACCGAAGGTCTTGGTCTCAGTGAATCCGGCGTGAAGACCGACAACAAAGGTCGCATTAGCGTGGATGCAAATTTCGCGACCAGCGTGCCCGGGATCTATGCCATCGGCGATGTGATCGCCGGGCCGATGCTCGCCCACAAGGCCGAGGACGAAGGGGTCGCGGTAGCCGAGATCCTGGCGGGGCAGGCTGGCCACGTCAATTATGGAGTGATCCCGAACGTGGTCTACACCTCGCCCGAGATCGCCTCGGTCGGTCAGACGGAAGAGGAGCTCAAGCAGGGCGAGATCGACTACAAGGTCGGGAAATTCCCGTTTATGGCCAACAGCCGGGCGCGGGTAAATCTGGAAACCGATGGCTTCGTCAAGATTCTCGCGGATGCCAAAACGGATCGCGTTCTTGGCGTCCACATCCTGGGCGCCGACGCCGGGAACATGATTGCGGAAGCCGCAGTAGCCATGGAGTTCGGCGCCGCATCTGAAGACATCGCCCGCACCTGCCATGCCCATCCGACCCTGACCGAAGCGGTCAAGGAGGCGGCGCTGGCCGTGAGCAAGCGCGCACTGAATATGTAACTGCTCCGACTTTCAGACGTGTAGCGGCGGGTTTGAAATGCCCGCACGTACTGTGAGTGCTGCCGCTGCGGTAAAGCGTCGCCTGCGGGGATCAGGATTAGCTCAGCAACTAAGCTTCGCTCAGCAAATAAATGGGGCTATTCGCATCTGGGGAGCGGCTATGCCCCGGCTGTATGGCTGTTGGTCCATACAGCGGTCATAACAGCGCTGCAGCGGCCAATGTGCATATCATGCAAGAATGTGGCCCGCGAAATCACGCGTCGGCCTTGGGTCCGCACCAGCCCGGCAGATATTCCGCCTCTTCGCTTCGCGCGAGCCGCAGCGCTCGCTCCATGGCGGCGGCAAAATCCGCTTCGACAGTCTTTCTTTTGATCTTCAGGCGGAAAAAATCCGCCCACAAAAACTCGCTGTACGGGGTCGTGTCCTTCGCGAAACCACCCGCCCGCCGCAGTTCGCCGGCGAGGCTGCGGAACGGATCGTCCTGCAACTGCATGACAGTCTTCGGAATGTTCGCAAAATCCCGCCGGCGGCCACTTGGGTCGAAGGGATAAACCATGTTTTTGTGATCGAGTACGCTCCAAAACGCGTTGGACTCGAGTGCGCTGAGGTCGAGCACGACGGTGACAAGCACGTGCCGCAATCCCTCCTTGTGCAGGGCCAGCGAAAGATGATGATGGTCAATGATGTAGTGCCGCTTTTTCGGCCCCAGGACGACAGGTATCATGTGCTGGCCAATGTACGCGCCGATCTTCTGCGGCTTGTGCTTTCGTAGCCGTTTGCGTTTTTCCTCAACCTCCCGCATCCCGACGGTAATCTGGGTAGGACGCAGGCTTTCGATCGTGACGGGCTGCAGAATAGGCTCGCGGGCGTAAGTCATCGATTGCTACTCCGGAGCAAACTGGCAACCAAATCATCATCGGTCTTGCCCTTTGCGTCCGTCAACCCCAATCCGTGCTGACTGCGGAGGTCTTGGTGTCCGACCTGACGATCACACAAGCTGCTCAATGAGACACAAGACGCAATTCAAGATCGGGCGAGCTGGGCAATGTCGGGACGACGGCGGTGGTCGCCAACGCAGTCTATCATGCGATGGGCGTGCGCATTCGACAGCTGCCGATCCGGATCGAAAGCTGATTGTTTGAAGCCCCACAGTTTCCGATGGCGGGCGACCCAATAGGCCCGTCGTAGGGGCGAGGCATTGCCTCGCCCTCTTTCCACACGCGCCCGGTGAAATGCTGCGAGGGCGCGTAAGCGCCCTCGCATTGCACTGAATGGGCGTGCCGTTACTGTCCGTAGCCGCCTGCAGGCATGCCGCCCTCCTGGGGGGTCGGCGGATTTGTGGGGAGCGCCTGGGCACTGGCCATGTTGATGCCGGCAAGCAGCGTCGCGCCTGCGAGCAAGGTGGCGATGATCTTCTTCATAGGATATCTCCTTCGTGCGGTTGCATACGTCTGCCGCCGTAACATGGATTGCGAACCGGCGGAGCTCGTGACACGCCCGAGCGCTCGCCCAGCCGTGCCTTTACACAACAGAGCTAATGCGTTCCCCGGAGATTGCTTTTTCGATCTTGCGGCGTTGTGCTTGGTCTTGCTGCGCTGATCGGTGCTAATCGCGCGCCACCGGACCCGCCTGCGCGCGCGTGAGATTGCCCTCCACGCTCAACCCGAACCAAGTCCAAGTCATTTCCTTGTTGGCACAAAAGCGAATGGGTTGTGCTGAACGCACCCGTAATAGGAAAAATATCTTCTCATTGCGAGGGATGCGGCCGACCCCGCTCAGCAGCATGTGATCGAGGTGGTGATCCGTGATCAAAGAGCTCAGCGTTCCCGCAGGATCTCCTGCCGGTAACGCATGAGCGGCGACGATAGATAGCTCAGGATGAGGCGGGATCCGGTCTTGATTTCCACTGTCGCCGCCATGCCGGGTGATAGATTGACCGTCCGGCCGTCGATCCGCATCGTGCTGCGATCCAGGGAAATGCGCGCGCTGTAGTTCAGCTCCTGGCCCTTTGGCTCGCTGGTGTCATTTTGCGTCCCCAAATTCCGGTCGCTGGATCGGTCCTGCTGCCGATCGCGGACGATCGCATCCTGGGAGACACTGAGAACCTGACCCTGCAGGAGCCCGTAGCGAGTGAAGTTGAAGGTATCGACCTTGAT
>Ga0070712_100002180_pt1 | contig 12032 bp, 10 predicted proteins | sample LARL81metaG_FD_71396 | JGI IMG/M metagenome (GOLD analysis project Ga0070712, IMG submission 71396) | Corn, switchgrass and miscanthus rhizosphere microbial communities from Kellogg Biological Station, Michigan, USA - LAR L8-1 metaG | ecosystem: Host-associated > Plants > Roots > Rhizosphere ...
ATAGATGCTGGATCGGACCAGGATCGCGTCGGTCTTCAGCTCCTGCCAGGCTGAGACCGCCGCGCGGCATGCCGGGTCATACGCATGCATGGTCCCCACCACGACGGGTGTTCCGGAAGACTGCGCAGCGGCCAGTATCCGCTGGCCATCGGACCGGCTGGTCGCCAGCGGCTTCTCGCACAGGATCGCCTTCTTGCCCGCCGCGCACGCCGCGACAACCTGCTCGGCATGCCGGTCGGCCGGGCTGGCGACAACCACGATGTCCACGGCGGGATCCTCGAGTACCGCGTCGACGTCAGTGGTGGCGGACGACGCTGCGACAGCCGCGACTTTCCCGGCTATCGCAGCGTCGGTGTCCATCACGCGAGCCACCCGCAGGTGGTCACCCAGGGCGGCCACGGCCGGCAGGTGGATGGCCTGGGTTGCGGCACCCGCCCCAAGGAACCCGACCCCGAGGGTGGTCATCCCGCCCCGCCGGCGCTGCTCGCGTCAGGCACTGTCACGGTCCAATCAGGCCTGGCCCGCAAGGGATTCCACGAACTCCCGGGCCGCCGTCATATCGGGCACGGGGTTCGCTGCGGCGTCGAGCTCCAGGATCGTCCAGCCATCGAACTGAGCCGCGTTCAGGCCTCGCAACCACCCTGCCCAGTCGACGCTGCCACTGCCGACGCGCCGGAAGTACTCCGCCTCGAGGACGAAGCGGTCCTGGTTGGCCTGGTCGTCATTGGGCCAGCGGCCGACAGCGTCTTTCCAGTGCGCGATCGTGACCCGCTCCGCGTGGTCGTGCAGCACGTCGACCGGTGAGACTCCACCCAGGAAGATGTGCGCGGTGTCGGGGCACATGTCGACGTAGGCAGGATCAGTGAGCAGCATGAACAGGTCAATGTCCCGCCGGACGCAGAACACAGAGCCGACTTCGGGATGCAGTGCGAGGCGTACGCCCTCACCCAGCACCGCCGCCCCCAGCCGGTTGATGAGATCCGAGAGGTTCTTGGCATAGTCGAAGTCGACAAACACGGGCTGCTCGGGAGTGCCCCGGCGGCGCATGGGCATGCCGGACACCAGCACCGACGCACCGGCCTCGCGGAGAAAGGCCGAGTACCGCTTGGCGTCATCGACCACCTTGCGCTGAGTGGCTTCGTCCTGCAGATCTTCGGACATCTCGAGCCCGTCGAAGAACCCGCTGATGACGCTGATGCCGGCGTCGCGCATGACCCCGGCGAAGGCTCCCCCCGAACCATAGGTCTGGGCCGCGGTCTGCCAGTCACCCGGCGGGAACGTCAGCTCCACCCCGCTGATGCCGGCCGAGACCACGGTGTCCGCGATCTGGCTCCAGAACCACCGCGGATCCTTGGCGGCGTGCTCTTCCAGCATGCCTCGATCTGTGAAGCCCCAGAACCCGGGGTGGTAGAAGGTGATCAGGTCAACACCAAACCGGAACTGCACGGAACTACATCCTCTCTTTCGCGCCGATGCCATCGGCTGATACCACGGCCAGCCCGTCCAGATCGCGTGGGGCGACCGGTTCCGGGCGATCCGGCGCGGTCTGCAGCCGGATGATCTCGTCGCGGATGCTGGCTACCTGGACTGATTCGAGAACCTCGAGAACGTGATGGGCAAGGCCGGCGCTGGCCCGCTGTGGCCGGCCGTCGATGGAGTCGAGGAGATCGGCGACACCGAGCCCGCGGACCCGCTCTCCCGGCACCGACCAGCCCGGCAGGCGGGTGACCGGCGGCAGCACGGTCCACGTCTCGCTGCCGTTCGGCTTGAGGGTCACATCGCCATCGAACTTGTCGGGATCCGGCAGCCGGAGGATGCCACGGGACCCATAGATCTCGATGTGCGGCAGGTGCTCACTCCAGATGTCGAAACTCGCGGTGAGGGTGCCGATGACGCCGGAGGCGAACTTCAGTACCGCCACCGCATGCGTGGGCACATCGACCGCGACGCTGTCCACCAGCCGGCCCGGTGCACTGACCGGCCGGGGGTTGGTGCCGATGCGGGCCGCGCCGCTCACCGTGGTCACCGCGCCGAGGCAGTTCACCATGGCCGTCACGTAGTACGGCCCCATGTCGAGCAGCGGCCCGCCGCCCGCCCGGAACAGGAACGACGGATCCGGGTGCCACTCCTCGGCCCGGCTGTGCGGTATCGCCGCCATGACCCCGATGGGCTCTCCGATCAGCCCGGAGTCCACCGCTGCCCGCGCGGTCTGACCCGGAGCGGCCAGGAACGTATCCGGCGCCCCACCCAGCCGCGCGTCGCCGCTGGCCGCAGCCGCCACCATCGGCGCGGCGGCGGCCAGCGAAGCCGCGAGCGGTTTCTCGACGTAGACATGCTTGCCGTGCTGCATGGCGTCGAGCGTCACCGCGGCATGGGCGAGCGGCGGCGTGATGTTCACGACCAGGTCGATGAGGTCGTCATCGAGCATGGCCGCCACCGACGGGTAGGCCCGGACGCCATTCGCCTTGGCCATCCGCTCACACCGCGCCTGATCCACGTCGGCGCAGCCAGCCACATTCGCCGAACCGAGCCTGCGCAATCCGCGCAGGTAGGTCTCGAAAATGTTGCCGCAGCCGATGACGCCGACGTTGCGGGGGCCGATCATGCTGGCCGCAGGTGCAGCACGACGACCTCGTCCCACGGGGACGCTACTTCGTTCATCTCGTAGGGATTGCTCGCGCTCGGCCAGCCGACCGCGTGGTTGGTCGTGTACAGCGCCCAGGCCCCGCCGTTGAACAGCGGAATGACGGGCAGGTCGTGCACCATCAGGGACTCGATGGTCGTGTAGGCCTTGAGCAGCTTTGACGGGTCGTTGGTCGCGGCGGCCGCTTGCAGCGCGGCGTCGGCCTTCGGGTTCCTGTACCGCTCGAAGTCCCCGCTGGCCGGCTTGCCGGCCGGCGCGGTCAGCGAGCTGTTGAGCATGTAGTTGTAGATCGAGTAGGGATCGTTGGTGGTGAACTCACCGCAGAAGGTGAGGTCGTAGTTCCCGGTCGCGTAGTCATTGCTCCAGTCGCTCACCGACACGCCGCTCACCGAGGCGGAGATGCCAGCCCGCTGCAGGTTACTGGCCATCAGCTGGGCATCCGTCATGAAGTCGGTGTACGGAGAAGGACCCAGGATGGTCAGCTTGAACGGCGCGCCGTTCGGCTGGTTGAGCATGCCGTTGCTGCCGGGCTTGAAGCCGGCCTTCTCCAGCTGAGCCTTGGCCGCGGCAGGGTCGAACTTGGTGGTCGCGCTGGCGAACTGCGGTGCGAGCCAGGTCTTCCATCGCGGCAGGCTCAGCCCGGTAGCGCTGGTGGAGGCGAAGTAGTAGCCATGCTCGCCCTCACTGGCGAGCGTGTTCCGGTCGATGGATTCGCTGATTGCCTGGCGGACCGCAATGCTGTTCAGCGGCGGCCTGGTCAGGTTGGGGCACAGGTACCAGTCGCCGATCGGCGAGATCGAGACGTGGTTCTGCCCGGGATTCTTGTTCACGAAGCCGGTCTGGTAGTTCGGCATGTACGCGGTCGACCAGTCGACCTGTCCCTGGCCCAGCGCCAGCCCGGCGCTCGGGTTGGACGCGTAGGCGAGGAAGCGGAGGGTAGCGATCTTGGGCAGGCCGTGCTGCCAGTAGTGCGGGTTGCTGGTCAGCGTGAACTCTTGCGCGGTGAAGCTGCTGGGCCGGTACGGACCGGTCCCGACCGGGGTGTCGTCGGGGTAGGTAGCCGGCTTCGCGATGTGCGCCCAGATGTGCTGGGGGACGATCAGCACCTGGCTGATGTTGAACAGCTGGCTGTAGGCGGGCTGCGCGAACTTCAGGACCGCCTCGCTCGAACTGGGCGCGCTCGCGCCCGAGAACGTCACGCCGTTCGCGTCGAGGGCCGGGTATTTCTTCATCAGGTTGAAGGTGAAGGCCACATCGGCCGCGCTGAACGGCTGCCCATCTGACCACTTCACGCCAGGACGGGTGTGCAGGATGAGTTCCTTGCCACCCGAGGCCCACGACCAGGACTGCGCGAGCCATGGGTAGATCTGGCCCACCTTAACCAGATTGAACTGCATGAGCGGCTCGTAGATGAGCCCGGTGGCCCCCTGGACGTAGGCCGAGGTGGACAGTGAGAACGGGTTGAACCCGTTGGTGAACGGTCCGGTCGGCGAGGCCACGATGGAAAGCTCTCCGGCGGCGCCGCTAGCGCCACCGGAGTTGCTGGAGCCCGCCGGAGACGAAGAGCAGGCCGCGGTGATGAGGGCGAGGACCGTGAGAGAGAGGGCGATCCGGTAGCCCGCTCTCTTCTTCCGGAAGAACGACTTAAACATCTGACTGCTCCTTACTGCGCCGCTTGCCGGGCACGCGGCGAGACGCATTCCACCCTGCAGTGGATGCGGTCGATGCGGGAACCTTCGGGGACGGTGCGGCCGCAGACGACTCCTGGTCGCCGTACAGCCAGCAGGAAACCCAGCGACCAGCGTCCAGGCTGAATCTGGGCGGACGTTGCTCCGCACAGATCGGCATGGCCCGCGGGCACCTGGGATGGAATCGGCAGCCCGGGGGCGGCGCGATCAGGCTCGGGACTTCGCCGGGCGACTGCAGCTTCAGGCGCTCCTCGCGGCGGGCGGCATCGGGGTCGGGCGCCGCCGAGACCAGGAGCTGGGTATAGGGATGGGCCGGGGACTGGGTGATCTGCTCGGCCGGCCCCGCCTCGAGAAGCTGCCCCGCGTACATGACCAGGACCCGTTCCGCGAAGTAGCGGGCCGACGCTATGTCGTGGGTGATGTACAGCAGAGCAAGCTCTCGCTCGGCAACCAGTTCGGACAGCAGATTGAGGATGCTGAGGCGGACCGAGACGTCCAGCATGGAGACCGGTTCATCGGCGATGAGAACACTCGGCTGCACGGCGAGCGCCCGGGCGATCGCCACCCGCTGACGCTGGCCGCCGGACAGTTCGTAAGGGAGCTTGTCGATGATCTGCCGGGCCGGGGTGAGGTGGACCTGCTCGAGCAGGGCGAGCGCCTTAGCCCTGGTCTCGTCCTTCGAGCGGGCCAGCCCGTGAATGCGCAGCGGCCGCTCAAGATGGTAGGCAACCGAGTGCACCGGGTTCAGTGACGAATAAGGATCCTGGAAGATCAGCTGTACTTGCCGCCGGTAGCGGCGCCGTGCTGGTTTCCGCCGCAGGCTGGGCTGGCTGCCCTCGAACAGCAGCCGCCCTGAGGTGGGAGGCTCCAGGGCGGCCAGCACCTGGCCGACTGTGGTTTTCCCCGACCCGCTCTCCCCGACCAGGGCCGTGGCGGTGCCCGGGTACAGCGCGAATGAGACGTTATCGGCGGCGTGCACGACGCGGCGGCCGGCCACTGGCCTGGCCTTGCGGTCGCGCACCGGGTAATGCTTGGTGAGATCTTCGACCTCGAGCACGGCCTCGCGCGCTGCAGCGCTCTCGCGCGCCTTACTCACTGGCCCCACCTCCCAGCGTGGCCGTGTGGTCCCCCGCCTGCCGGGTATCGGCCTGCGGCGCATGCAGCCAGCAGGCGGCCAGGTGGCGGCCCGGCCCGGGGCTGGCTAGCTCGATGAGCGGCGGGTCCTGCTGGCACGTTTCCATCGCCTGGCTGCAGCGCGGCGCGAAGGCGCAGCCGGCGGGCAGGGCGCGCAGGTCAGGCGGGAACCCAGGAATGCCAGTGAGTTCCCGGCGGGGCCCGGTCAGCGGCGGGAACGAATTGATCAGCCCGCGACTGTAGGGATGCGCAGGCGCTTCGAGCAGCCGCTCGGCGGGTCCAGTCTCGACGATGCGGCCGGCGTACATGATGGCGACCGAGTCGGCGATGTCGAGCAGGAGCGACAGGTCGTGAGTGATGAGGACGACGGCGAAGCCGAACTGGCTACGGAGATCTTCGAGCTTGTCGAGGATCTGCCGCTGGGTGACCACGTCCAGCGCGGTCGTCGGCTCATCCATGATGATCAGGTCGGGCCGGAGCGTGAGGGCCATCGCGATCATCACCCGCTGGCGCATGCCGCCCGACAGCTGATGCGGGAAACTGCGCAGCCGGTCACTGTTCACGCCCACGAGTTCGAGCAGCTCAACCGCCCTGGCCTGCTGCTCCTGGCGGCTCATGGCGGGCTGGTGGGCGTGCAGCGCGTCGACCAGCTGGCTGTGCACATCGATGACGGGGTTCAGCGCGTTCATCGCGCTCTGGAAGACCACTGCGATCTCTTCCCAGCGGAACCGGCGCAGTTGCGATTTGGCCAGGGCCAGGACGTCGATCGGGGTTGGGCGGCCGGAGCCGTCTGCAGCCCGCGGGTAGTAGAGCACCTCGCCCTCGGTAACCACGGCAGGTGGCCGCAGCAGCCGGGTGATCGCGTGGGCCAGGGTTGACTTGCCCGATCCGCTCTCGCCCGCGAGCCCGAGTGCCTCGCCCCGGTGCACCACCAGGTTGACATGGTTCACTGCATGGACGGTCCCGTCCGCCCCCGGGTAATCCACGCACAGGTCGCGGATCTCGAGCAGCGGCTCGGCCGCGGGCGCCCCGTGCTGCTGCCCGGCCGCGGTGGGTTCGTGGGCAGAATTCGCTGAGGTCATGGCAGTCATGCCCGGATACGTTCTGCGAGCGAGACAGCAGCCGGGCGGTGTGTGGCCCGGCGCCACCTGCGACGGCGGGGCGTGCCGCGAACCGCACTCAGCCGCGGGTTGGCGATCTCGTCCACGCCGAAGTTCATCAGCGCGAGGCCGGTACCCAGCAGTGCCAGGCACAGGCCGGGCGGGACGAACCACCACCACGCCCCGGACCCGAGTGCCGAGGCGTTCTGGGCCCAGTAGAGCATGGTGCCCCAGCTCCACGTGGTGACCGAGCCCACGCCGAGGAAGGCCAGGCCGGCCTGGATCAAGATGGCGTACAGCACGGTGATCAGGAACTGCGCCGCGATCAGCGGGATCTCGTTGGGCACCAGCTCGAACCAGATGATGCGGTTGGTCGACTCGCCCATCACTTGGGCCGCGCGGACATAGTCGCGCCGCCGGAGGGACAGCGTCTGGGCCCGCAAGATCCGCGCTGTCCACGGCCATGAGGTCACCGCGATCACCAGCGCCACTGCGAGCGTCCCCGCGCCGTGCAGGTAGCCTGCCAGCACGATTACCAGCGGCAGCGCGGGGATGACGAGAAACGCGTTGGTGATCGTGGACAGCACCTCGTCCCAGATGCCGCCGAGGAACGCGCTCAGCAGCCCGATGGCCACGGCGATCACCGTCGAGACAAATGCGGCGACGAACCCCACCACGAGTGAAACGGTGGTCCCGTCGACTAGCTGGGCCAGCACATCCTGCCCGGTGTCGGTGGTGCCCAGGAGATGCTGCGCGGACGGCGGCGCGAATGCGTCCGGGCTGGTCGCCGACGGGTTGCCGACGAAGGCCGGGCCGATCAGCCCGAACAGCACGAAGAACACCACAATGCCCAGGCCGACCAGCACCTTCTTGGACAGCAGGGCGTTGCGCAGCCAGCGCCGTGGAGACCGTGTGTCAACCGATGCCACTGGTCAGCTCGCCTCCCGGGTCCGGGGATCAAGCGCGACGTAGACCGCGTCCGCGATGAGGTTCGCGAGCAGCACGAGGATCGTGATCATGAGGAAGATGCCTTGCATCAGCGGGTAGTCCTCGTTGGTTACGGCCTCGAACAGCACGTAGCCCATGCCTGGGTAGGAGAAGACAACTTCGGTCAAGATGGCGCCGCTCACGATGAAGCCGAGGGAGAGGGCGAACCCTGCGATGTTCGGCAGCAGGGCGTTGCGGGCGGCATAGGTGAACGTGACCCGGCGCCGTGTCAGGCCCTTGGCCTCCGCCAGCAGGACATAGTCCTCACCGAGCGTGGAGACCATGACGTTGCGCATTCCGAGGAGCCACCCGGCGATCGAGCTCACGATGATGGTGACGGCTGGCAGTATCGCGTGTACCACGGCGCTCCCGATGAACGCGCCGCTGAAGCCCACGGTGACGGCTGGGTCGTAGCCTCCGCTGAGCGGGAACCAGCCCAGTTCGACACCGAAGATGGTCAGGACCACGAGGCCAAGCCAGAAGTACGGCACCGCGGACAGGAACGAGGTCACGGGCAGCAGCGAGTCGACCCAGGTTCCGCGGCGGGTGGCGGTGACGATGCCCAGCAGCGTGCCGAGCAGGAAGCTCAGCACCGTCGCCACGCCCACCAGCGCCAGCGTCCAGGGCAGCGCGCCCCGGATCACCGAGGCCACGCTGGCCGGGAAGTAGGTGATCGAGACGCCGAGATTCCCGTGGGCCAGCTGGTCCAGGTAGGCAATGTACTGAGCGAAGATATTCTGGTGATTGTTCAGGCCAAATGCGACGACGAAAGAATTGATGGCCGCCGGCGTGGCCGCGTGCCGGACGCGATTGAATACCAGCTCAACCGGGTTGCCCGGCATGAGGCGGGGGATGAAGAAATTGATGGTGATCGCGATCCAGGCAGTCGTGAGGTAAAAACCGAGCCTGCGCGTTATGAAAGCCATGGCACTAACCCGCCAGCGGAACGCTGTCTTGGGCAGGCCGCCGGATGAAAGGGCGCAACGCGCCGTGCGCGATCAGCAGCCCGCTCAGCACCCGGTCCTGAGTGCCGGCCCACACCGGGTCTTCGTGCTCGATCGACAGGACCCCGGTGAACCCCGCCTGGTACAGGGTGTCAATGACCTCCCGCCAGTTCACCGCGCCCAGCCCGGGGACCCGGTAGCGGTACCAGCCGTTGTCCCACGGGTTGCTGCGCCGCAGCACCCGCCCGTAGCAGCCCACCTGGTTGCGCGCGCCCAGGTCGATTTCCACGTCCTTGGCCTGGGCGTGCAGGATTCGGTCCGGGCAGGCCTGGATCGCGGCTATCGGGTCGATTCCGAGCCAGGTCAGGTGGGACGGGTCGTAGTTCAGGTAGAAGCCCAGGGAGAACATCCACTCCCAGAGTTCCGGTGAGTACGCCAGGTTGCCGGGATAACCGTCCGGATGCCAGCCTTCCATCGGGCAGTTCTCGACGATGAGCCGCACACCGCGCTCACCCGCATATTCCACGAGCGGGGGAAGTTCCTTGCCGGCCAGCTTCACGTTCTCGCCGACCGACCGGCTCGGGTCACGGCCGATGAACGTGCCCACGAGGGAGCATCCGAGCAGCGCCGCAGCGTCGATGCAGCGCCGCAGGTGGGCGTGGATTCCGGCCCGGATGCCCTCGTCGGGATGCAGGTTGTTCTCGTAGTAGGCGAGGGCCGAGATCTCCAGGCCTTTCCCGGCCAGCGCCGACACGAGTTCATCTGCGGCCGGCTGGGCCAGGGAGACCACATCGAGATGGCTTGCCTCGAACGGCCGCTGGACTTCCCGGCGCGGCCAGGCGGCCACTTCCAGTGCCTCGAAGTCCCGGGCTGCCGCCCAGTCCGCGATGGTCATCAGCGGGAGCTCCGGAAGGCAGGCGGTCAGGAATCCCAGCTTCATTGGCCCACCTTCACCCAGGCGCGTGCCCGCGCCGATTCGAGGACAGCGGCGCCGAGCCGGGCGGTACGCAGGCCGTCGTCGAACGACGGGTGGCCCGGCTCGTGGTCTTCCCGGATGGCGCCGTAGACGTCACCGAGGAAGGCGGCGAAGCAGTCCACGAAGCCCTGACCATGCCCAGGTGGGAGGGTGCTCAGCCGCCTCGCGTCCGGCGCCAGGATGGCGTCGTCGCGGACCAGTTCCTCGCCGCGGTCCCGGTGACCGACCCACAGCGACTCGGGCCGTTCCTGGTCAAAAACGAGGCTGGCTGCGGAGCCGTCGACTTCGATCCAGAGCCGGTTCTTCCGGCCGGCCGAAACCTGGCTGATGGCCACCGTGCCAACCGTGTTCTCGGTGGTCCGGAACATCAGGCAGGCCAGGTCCTCGGTACTGACCTGACACATGCCCTGGTCCGCCGCAGGCGCAGGATGCTCGAATGTCCGGTGTGCGGCGGCCGCCCGCCGCGGCAGCACGATCTCGGTCGTCGCGATGAGTTCGGCTATCCGCTGCCCGGTCGTCCATTCGGCCAGGTCACACCAGTGCGATCCGATGTCGGCGAAGGCCCGCGATGCGCCGCCGAGGCTGGCATCCACCCGCCAATTGCTGTCCGCTGGGGACAGCAGCCAGTCCTGGAGGTAGCTGCCGTGAATCAGATGGATCCGGCCCAGCGCCCCGGACAGCACCATGGCGCGGGCCTGCCGCATCATCGGGTGATACCGGTAGGCGAAGGGGACGGCCGCCACAACCCGGGCCTCCCGGGCCAGTTCGGTAAGTGCAGCGGCCTCAGCATCCGAAATGCCCAGCGGCTTCTCGCAGACGACGTGCTTGCCGGCCGCGAGGGCGAGTTCCACCAGTGGGCGATGCAGGTAGTTCGGCGTGCACACATGCACGACGTCGACGGCGGGATCCTGGATCAGGGTGACTGCATCACCGAAGCTCCGGTCGGCACCCAGTTCCCGGCCGGCCGCAGCCGACCTGGCGGGCGTTGAGGCGGCGACACCGGCGAGCCCGATGCCGAGCAGCCGCAGCGCCCGGGCGTGTACCCGGCCGATGAACCCGGCTCCAATGATCGCTGCCCGCATCCGATTTATTACCTTCCGGCGTCCGAAGATCGTTTAGCGGGAAGATAAGACCGGCGAACTAATGTCGTCAAGGACGCATACATAATCCATACGCGACGGAAGATTGGGCACCTTGGTATGGTGACGCCGTGGAAACCGACACATCCGGGCTCAGGACGTGGCCACTACGGGGTCCCGAGGAACTTGGCCAGCTGCTTTCCCTGGTCGCGGCCGGGCAGGCGGCAACCCGGGCGGAGCTATCCCGGCTAACCGGGCTGGCCCGGTCAACAATTTCCCAGCGGGTGGAAGTACTGCTGCGCAGCGGGCTGCTCACCGACGAAGGCGACGGGCCGTCCACCGGTGGCCGCCGGCCCTCGCTGCTGCGCCTCAGCCCTGGCTTCGGGGTGGTGCTCGGCGCTGACATTGGGGCGACGCACTGCCGCATGGCGGTAGCGGATCTCACCGGTCACATCACTGGTCAGTTCGGCGAGCCGCTGGCAGTCGCCGACGGGCCGGAGGTTGTCCTGGGCCGGGTACTAGCTGGCTTTCACCAGCTGCTCAGCGAGGCCGGCCGGGACGCCTCCGACGTCCGCGCCATCGGGATCGGGGTCCCCGGGCCGGTCGAGTTCGCGACCGGGACCGTCGTCCAGCCGCCGATCATGCCCGGCTGGGACGGGCTTTCCATTCCGGAATGGTTCCGCGAACATTTTCCCGCAGCGGTCCTGGTGGATAACGACGTGAACATGATGGCTCTCGGCGAGTACTGGGGCCGTAGGCTGACGGATGGGCAGCTGCTCTATGTGAAAGTCAGTACCGGGATCGGTTGCGGCATCGTCAGTCACGGCCGAGTGCACCGCGGTGCCGACGGTGCGGCCGGTGACATCGGGCATATTCACGTGGCCGACCAGGATGACACTTTGTGCGCCTGCGGCAATACCGGATGCCTGGAAGCCGTCGCCTCTGGTTCGGCTGTAGCGCGGCAGTTGCAGCGCGAAGGCCTGGATGTGCAGACCGCCCGGGACGTGGTGCAACTGGCCCAGGCCGGGGACGCGCGGGCGGTCCGCGGGGTGCGAGTGGCGGGCCAGCGAATCGGGGCTGTACTCGCATCGCTGGTTAACTTTTACAATCCGTCCACCGTCATCGTCGGCGGATCCATGGCCGACCTGCGGGACGATTTGCTGGCCGGAATACGCGGCGTTGTCTACCATCGCGCACTGCCGCTGGCGACTCGCCGCCTCACCATAGAAACAACGGCGCTAGGGCTGCGCTCTGGCGTTATGGGGGCCGTTATGCTAGCTGCCGACCAGGCCCGCTCGCCCGCCGCCATGTCACAATTCCTGGCCAGCCACCGCATAACGAGCTAACCAGCTGACTCCGGGCATCAGGTAACCGGCGGGGGGTTGCCCTCCGCGCTGGCCGCCAGGGCAGGGTCCCACGAGCAGGCCAGGCACGCCTGGCGAAACGCGGACCGGGCGAACTCCAGCGCCACGGCATGCGG
>Ga0070712_100002186_pt1 | contig 12018 bp, 5 predicted proteins | sample LARL81metaG_FD_71396 | JGI IMG/M metagenome (GOLD analysis project Ga0070712, IMG submission 71396) | Corn, switchgrass and miscanthus rhizosphere microbial communities from Kellogg Biological Station, Michigan, USA - LAR L8-1 metaG | ecosystem: Host-associated > Plants > Roots > Rhizosphere ...
GCTCGAGCTCGCGAGCGAGTCGCACGGCTTCAGGCAGCCGGCCGATCCTGACATACAGGAGCCCGAGCTGAAGCTTCACGTCGGCCAAATTCGGATTGACGCGCAAGGCTGCCTCGTACTCCGCCTGGGCCTGCGCGGGCTGACCCTTCTGTTCGAGGTACCTACCCAGCAGCGTGTGGGCCCCGATGTGGGAGGGATTCGCTCGCAGGGTGGCGCGAAGATGATTGGCTGCCTCGTCGGGATTCCCCTGCTGGAAAGCGATCTGAGCCATCAAGTAGTTGCCCTCGGCGTGGGCCGGGTTCAGATCCAGCAGCTTCCTGAGTTCTGCCTGCGCCTCCTTGACCTGATTCTTGCGGAGCAACGCCTTCGCCAATGTTTCGCGGAGGGGGACGTTCTTGGGATCATTCTGCAGCGCCGCCTGCATCTGCTCGATCTGCTTGGTTTCGTCCGGCTTCTGGCCGGAGAGCGCAGCCAGTTCGGTCTTGGCCGCCTCGAACCCTGGATTGAGCTTGAGGGCCTCCTGGTATGCTGCCTGCGCCTCCGGCACTCGCCCCAGCGCTACATACGTGCGAGCCAGGAAGTAATGGGCAGCGGGCGCCTTGGGGTTGGCTTTCACGACCGCGGCAAATTCTTTGAGGGCCGCATCACTTTTGCCCTCGACCAGATAGGCCTGGCCTCGGATCAGGCGCGCTTCGGCCAACTCCGGGTACTGGGAGAGAAGATCAGACATCAGGGCGATGGCATCATCGTATCGGCCCTTCTTCACATATAGCTCTCCGAGGGGCAGGGCAAAGTTGGGCTGACGTGGCGACGCTTTGAGTGCCGCCTCTAGAACCGGGAGCGCCTGGTCGTACTGGCCGGCCCGGTCATAGAACGCCGTGAGCAGAAGGACGGCCGTGGGCTGATCAGGCCGGTCCTTGAGCACCGCCTGAAGATGGCCAATTGCTTCCTCGTCCTTCTTCAGGCTGATGGCAACCCGGGCTAGCCCAAGGCGGGCGCCGACCGACTTCGGATCGAGCTCGAGAGCACGGCGAAAGGACGCCGATGCCTTGTCGTTCTGATTGTCGGCCAGATACAGACCGCCCAGGAGGTTGTGAAATCCGGCATCCTGAGGATTTGCCTTGGTCGAAGACTCGGTGAGTTGTATTGCCTCTTTGATCCGCTTCTCCTTCATCAACGCAGCCACTTTGGCCTGCACGGCCTGCAGCGATTTAGGGTTCGCCTGAATCGCCGCATCAAACTCCTTCATCGCCCCGTCCGGGTTGTTCTGTGCGAGGTCAAGTCCACCAAGGGCCAGGCGCGCGGGCACATAGGTAGCGTCGACTTCCGCAGCCTTGGCGAACATCTCACGCGCGGCCTTCTGGTCACGACGCAACGTCTGAATCTGCCCCATGAGCAGGTAGACCTGGGGAGCCTGCGCCGCCAGTCGCTGGGCGGCGTTCGCTGCGGACAATGCCTCATCGAATCGGCCCAGAAGGAGAAGAGCCTGACCTCGTTCGATCTGGTACTCGGCCGTCTTTTCCAGCGGCTTGGCGAGCGGGTCAAATTGAGCAAGCGCGTCCCGAGGACGCCCCGCCCGCGAGTAGGCGACGCCGAGGCGGAATCGCGTTGGCACATTGTCGGGGAGCTGTCGCTGGACCTCTTCGAGCTGGGCAATGGCTAGCTTGGGATCGTTGTTCGCGAGGTAGGCGAGTCCCAGCAAATATCGCGCGTTGAAAAAGCGTGGCGCTCGCTCGACCACGGGGGCGAGCAAGCGCACGGCATCGGCGGGCCGATTGGCCCGAAGGTAATAAGACCCAAGCGCCATCACCGTGTCAGCCGACCAGGCTCTGGGATCAATCTCCTCGAGCTCCTTGATGGCCTCCGGCAGATGCCCAAGCCTGGCTTGGGAGATGGCCGCTCCCTGCCGAACGCGTGGATCGCCCGGCTGAATCGCCTTCGCTTGCTCGTAGAGCTTGAGCGCCTCGGCGGGTTGATTACGGGTGAGCTCGATCGAGCCAAGGCCGGCCAGGCTCAACACATCCTGCGGATTCTTGGCGAGGACGGCCCGGAACGCCTGTTCCGCCTCCGGAACCTTGCCGAGCCTGAAGAGCGCTGACGCAGTCGCCCGACCCAGGTCGGGGGGAGCAGAGCCTGCTGGAGCCGCCTGAAGGACAGCCTGAGCCTCGTTGACCTTGCCCTGCCCCAGCAACGCCATCGCGCTGATATACAGACCGTCGAGGTTCTGCGGCTCCTTTCCCAGGATCAGCGCCGCCTGCGCCTCCGCCTCCTTCCATGCTCCGGCCTGAACAAGCGCCCGTCCGAGGTCGACGGCGATCGTCAGTGAGTCGGGCGACAGCTTCTGGGCGCGCTGGAGCTCCCGGACCGCATCGCCATTCCAGGACTTGAGGGTATAGGCGCGACCAAGTCCCTGCGCGGCTGGCACGAAATTCTGATCCTCCTGAAGGGCCGCCCTGAACTCGATGATGGCTTCGTTGAGCTTTCCCTCCTTGAGGTATTGCTCGCCGCGGGCCAGGGCCTTCTGCTTCTTGACCTCGGGACTCTGGCTACAACCCGTCCCCCCCCAGAGCGCGATCGCGATCAGGAGCAATGCTCCCAGCTGCTGCATGGCTTTCCCCGTTCCTCTCAAAACCATTCCTCCCGGCTATTTGTCGCCCTTGAGAAGACTTGCATTCGATTGCTCGGTCCGAATGGCCTTGGCCCGCGCTTCCATCTCTGCCGCTTCGTCCTTCCGATGCATCTTGCCGAGCAATGCGGCGTAGGTGTCGAGGCTCGCGGCGAGCTCGGGGGCCTTGGGACCTCTGAACTTCTCCTGAATGGCCAGCGAGCGCTTGAGGAGCGGTTCAGCCTCGGCGTACTTGCCCTGCGCCTCGTAGAGAGCGCCGAGATGGTCAAGGACGCTCGCGATCTGCGGATGCTCCAAACCCCCAGACTTTTCCAGGATCGTCAGTACCCGCTTCAGAACAGGCTCCGCCTCCGCGTACCGTTCCTGGGTACGATACAGCGTCGCGAGATTGTCGAGGCCGGCCGCGGTGCCCGGATGCTCCGGCCCGAGGGCAGCTTCCTGGATCGTCACGGCGCGCTTCAGGAGTGGCTCTGCCTCCGCCGTTCTTCCGCTGGCCACGTAGAGATTCCCGAGGTTGCCGACGGCATTGGCGACTCTGGGGTTGTCTGCCCCGTACGCCTTCTCCAGGATAGCCAGCGTTCGAAGGTATACACCCTCCGCTTTGGCATATTCACCCCGTGCCCTGTACAGCCTTCCCAGGTTGGTCAAGCTGTCCGCGAGAACAGGATGCTCGGGACCAAGCGTCTTCTCCCAGTTGGCCAAGGCTCGCTCGAGGAGCGACTCGGCCTCGGCGACTTTGCCCTGCGCCTCAAACAGTGCGCCCAGATGGCCCAGGGTGGTGGACATCTGAAAAGGATTTGCGTCTCGAACCTTCTCTTGGATCGTCAAGGCGCGCTTGAGGGTCGCTTCAGCCTCGGGATACCTGCCCTGGGAGGCGTAGAATGCGCCGAGGATGTCGAGGCTGGCCGCCACATCCCCATGCTGCGGCCCAAGGGCTGCTTCGCGAATCCGCAGGGCTCGCTTCAAGAGCGGCTCGGCTTCTGCGGCCCTCCCTGCTGATCCATAGACGCTCCCAAGATTGCTGACCGCGTTGGCGACTCGTAGATGAAAGGGGCCGTAGATCTTCTCCAGGATGACCAGCGATCGCCGATAGTAGAGCTCGGCCTTCTCATAGTTTCCCTGTGACTTATAGAGTGCTCCCAGATTGTTCAGGCCATCGGCTACGTCGGGGTGCTCGGGGCCCAGGACCTTCTCCCGAATCGCCAGCGCCCGTTCGAGGAGCTGCTGCGCTTCCGTGACCTTACCCTGCATCTGGAACATCTGGGCCAGCCCAGTGAGGCCGTCGGCCACGCGCACGTGCCCAGGCCCCACCGCCTTCTCCGTGATTGCCAGGGACCGCAGATAGAGCTGCTCCGCCTGCACGTACGCACCTCGATACCCGACCACCGCACCCAGACTGCTGAGGGTCATACCCAGCCGCCGGTCCTCGGGTCCGAACTTCTCCGCTTCCTTCACGGCGGTCCGGAGCCATCGCTCGGCTTCGGCATACCGTGATTCGGCGAGGGCCTTCGATGCGGCCTTCATCGCATCGTTCCACTCGAGTTCCTGGGCAAAGCTGAATTCCGAGAGAAAGGACAGGGCCAGCGCTCCCATCAAAGCAGCCCTGCGCACTCTGAATGCTAGTGTTCGAGGGGACGTCGTCATAGGATCGGCTTCCCTCAATTGCCGGACCGATTGCCTCTCGTGGGCTACTGAAGGGACTTATCTCAAATCTAGCACGCTGGGACCTCGTCCCCAGCAGGATCCAGGGGTCCGATGGAGTGCCGCTCGCGCATGGGAACGAACTAGCCAACTCAGGACAGCCTCAAGATACGCCTGCCCGAGGACCACAGCGCGTAGTGGTCAAGGCGGGGCCGGGATACTAGCTAATGCTCGGGACGAGCAACCCTTTGTTACGATGACAGTATTGTGGAGGACACTCAAGTCGTATTCCCGTCGGCTTTCCCGCTCCAGGACGCGAGCCCACGAAGTATCAAGCCGCAGACTCAGACGCTGGTCGTCAGTCATACCAATGAGTCGCTCTATATGCGAGCCCAGACACGAAACCGTTGAACAACGCCCGGTGAGCGTCGCTGTCAAAGAGACATGAAAAGACTCGCGTGGAGACGATTGTCCCTCTGCCTTCTGCTGGCGACCGTACCTCTCCCGGCGTGGAGCGGGGAGATCATCCTGCCCTCTTCCGCCGTCGATCGCGATGCTCGAGTCCAAGCGCACTACAAGACTGAGCTCCCAGGGACTGGAAAGGGCCAACTCACCGTCACTTGGACGGATGTCTATGGTCGCCTCATCGAGCAGCGCTCGATTCCTTTCAAGCTTCGCGATACCACCGAGGTGTCTTTTCTCTTGGATCTTCGTCGGGCCGTGGCGATGCGGAACACTCTCGCCGTCCGGTTCTCCTTCATGGGCGTTGGCAAGAGAGGCGCACAGGACCGTCGTGACGAACGCGCGGAGATCTCGTTCATCGCCCGTCCTCCGGACCGCACCTGGTGGGACTATCAGATCATCATGTGGCAGACGCGCACGGCCGAGCAGTACGCCGCCCTCAAGACGCTTGGCGTCAGCGCCGGGGCGGCGGTGTATCGCGACAGCGCTCAGCCGCCGCCTGACGACCTGCTGCGGAACGATCTGCGATGGTACGTCGAGAATATCGCCACCGATTTCTACTCCGCTTACCATCGGCTGTCTCCGGGCCGGGAGAAGAACTGGAAATTCCTGGAAGCGAAGCGCCTCCACGCCAGGGACCTTTCCGGTCGGAAGTCATTCCATCGAGATCCGAGCCTGAGCGACCCGGGGTGGCTCGCCAAGATTCGCGACCGGCTCGTGGCGACGGCACGGCACAATGCGCCCTATCGCCCCCTCTTCTACGATCTGGGCGATGAGCCCGGCATAGCCGACCTCTCCGCGTTCTGGGATTTCGACTTCTCTTCGCACTCGCTCACGGCAATGCGGGCGTGGCTGGCTGAGCGATACGGCACCCTGGCCGCCCTGAACCGCCAGTGGGGTACCACCTTCACGACGTGGGGCGACGTCATGCCGGACACCACGAATCACGCCATGAAGCGCGCGGACCACAACTTCTCTTCGTGGTCCGATTTCAAGGAGTGGATGGACGAGGCCTTCGCACGGGCCCTCAAGGCCGGCGCCGACGCGGTTCACTCCGTTGATCCAGCGGCCTACGTGGCCATCGAGGGCGCACAGCAACCGGGCTGGGGCGGTTACGACTACTCGCGCCTGACCACTGTGCTCGATGCCATCGAGCCCTACAACATAGGAGGCAATGTCGACCTCATTCGCTCTCTCAATCCCAAGATGGTGATTCTCACCACGGCCGCGGCCAGCGGTCCTCCAGAGAAGCATAGGGTGTGGTACGAGCTCCTACACGGAAGCCGTGGCTTGATCCTCTGGGATCCCAAATCCGAGTTCGTCCGGCCCGACGGGACGATAGGTCCCCGCGGGCGAGACGCTGAGCCCTACTTCAAGGAGATCCGGGGCGGCATCGGTGCCTTGCTAATCAACAGCGACAGGCAGTCCGACCCAATTGCCATTCACTACTCACCGCCCAGCCTCCGCGTGGAATGGATGCTCGAGCAGAAGCCGAACGGTGAAGCCTGGGTCAAACGCTCGGCCAGTTCCGACGAAGACGGTCCCATGCGATGGCTACGCGAATCGTACTGCCGGCTGCTCGACGACCTCGGACGGCAGTACACGTTCGTCACATCGGCGCAGATCGAGGGCGGCGGCCTCGTGAAGGGCGGATACAGGGCCCTGATTTTGCCCCGGTCGACGGCGCTCTCCGAAGCCGAGGCGGATGCGATGCGCGCGTTCGTGAAGCAGGGCGGCGTACTGATCGCCGATGGCAGACCCGGAACCTACGATGCACACGGCCGGAGACTCCCGAGCCCGTATCTATCCGAGTTCTTTGGTCCTCCCCTCACCGGGATCGTTACCGAGCGGAGCTTCGGACAAGGCAAAGCGATTCACCTGAATGTGGATATGGCCGGCTACTATCGCGATCGGCTCGTGGGCAAGGAGAAAGACGTTCATCATTTAATGGAACGAATTCTCGAAACCAGCCTCGCCGCGCCGGAGTTTCGTCTCACCGACCAGTCCGGGAAGCCCGTGGTGGGGGCCGAGATTCACGTTTTCCGCAACGGGGGAGTCACGACGATTGCTCTCCAGAGCAATCCTCAACTGTCGCTCCCCGATCTCGGCCCACTCGGCTTTCTCTCGAACAAGCGCTTTGAGGTAGCTCGTTCCGTCGTCCTGACGCTCCCGGGCAACCGGTTCGTCTACGACGTGAGAACCGGACGCGCAATCGGACAGCAGAAGCAGCTGACGGTTAGCCTGAATCCATATGAGCCCACCATTTTGAGCACGTCAGGCGCCGCGATTCCGTCGCTCGCCATTTCTGGTCCGCGTCATCTGCGCGCTGGCGAAAGCGGAACGTTCGCCTTGGCCCTCGCCGGCTCCTCTCCGGCCGCCCTCCATGTATTCCATCTGGACATTGTCGACCCCTCGGGCAGCATCGTCGCGTACTACTCTGGGAATCTCCCGGCTCCCCAAGGTCGCGCGACGGCAACGCTGCCCCTGGCGGTAAACGACAAGCCCGGCAATTGGGAGATTCGAGTGAAGGATCTTCTCAGTGGCCAGAGGCGCGCTTCAACCGTCGCGGTCTCTGCGGGCAATTGAGCTCAAGTGGCGAGGTCACATCGCCTTCTGTTTCGCCACCCACGGCCCCACCCAGTCCTTGAGGGCGACTACCATCTGATCGAGATAGACCTGCTGATCACTAAGGTTGCCGACAGCGCCCCCCTTGAAGACGTCCAGCCAGATCGTTCGGACATGGAGATTGTCGTGTCCGGGAATCCGGAAGATCATGTTCTTCTTCTCATAGCTAAGGATCCCGTCGACCCTGCCCTCGATCACGCCGTCGGCTTGCCCAGGGGTGTTCATTTTCACGTGCATTTCGATGAGGTACCATCGGTCATTCAGGAGGACACCACCGTCGCCAATTCCGCAGATGGTGTTGTTCGGAACTCTCTGACAAGTACCGCCTTTCCCCGAGAATCCACCAAATGGGTTACTGTCCCAGTTGCCGTTGTGCCCGGTAGAACTCCCATCGCCCACCTCCTGCTGGTAGAAATACAGATATGACCCGAAGCGCATCGATGCCCCCGGCTTCGTGTTGCACGCCCGATAGCAATGGGTGAATTCTGCGCGCATTGACCAGCAGTTGATCCCGTCGGCCGTCTCCGAGCCATTCCCGCACTGCCCTCCGGGGTCACTGGTGCCTCGGACGTCGGCGAGACCCGGCAGCTTGCCGCCCTGCCCAACGATCTTCCCCGTCGCATCACCCGAATACACGTTGAATGTCGGCCCCAGCTTGAGGTAATAGCGGAGGTACAGTTCGTCCGGCGCCAGACCTGCTCGAGCGAGCGGCCAGTGTACGGCCAGGGCACGCGTCTCGCCTTTGAGCATGTCGAGCTTCAAGCACTTTTCATAGACGCAATTGGCAGAGACGAGCGATGATCGATAGAGGGCGTTTGCGTCCGCGGGCCGATCGATGCTCTTCGTCCCGTCGGCCTGATACCCAGCCTGCCACCAGGTATCGATCTCCCATGGCTCGCAAAACACGATGTCCGTCCGGGCCACCAACCCACCCTCAGACGAACAGTCACCGCGGAGGGACATCCCGGGCTTGCCAGGCGGTGCGGTCGCCGGCAATGATACCGTCGTACCTACCCTGAACGGCTTCGGAGACCCAGGCAACTCGACACGCTTACCGTCATCATCGACCGCCCACGCGCGCAGGGTATGCGGCTTGCCGTCTAGCACGGTGGCGGGGAGCGTGAAGACAAACCCATGATTGCCCACAAACTTGGGATAGGCAGCGGTCACGTCTGGCCTGGGCGCATTCGACGTCACGATGGCAAGATCGATTCCATCGACCCCGAGCACAACCTTCACGGGCGCCGACGGTCGATCCTCGTCGGCGGACCAGCCCTCTACCTGCCCCTTGGTATCGACTTTGTCGAGATAACCGACTGGCGGCCGGTTGTTGCCGGGTGCGGACGGCTGGTTCTGCGCACCGCTGGTAGTAGCGGAGCCGAGAAGTATCGAGAGACAGGCCAGCCGAACCCACTTGCCGTATCGCATGCTTGCTCCTTGCTGAATTGGCGTTTCCGCCTTGCTGGACCGAGACAGTGACGTTTTCCTCAAGGACGTAAGGGTCGGTCGCAGGCGGCCCCATCGATCTATCGATTGCAACCATCGTCTCGATGATTGCCCGGTATTAATTAAACCGGTATTAATTAAATAGGGTAGGTGCTTGCGCGCCGGCTGGTCACAACCTTAGTCTAGGCTACCTGACGCGCCCTCCGTGAAGACAGTTGTGAATCGATGATCCGTTTCCTTCATGCCGTCTCGATCCCCGCTCCAGTCAGCCGGCGAGACTGCGGCGATGAGAGGGATATCGTGTCGGGCCTCTTGAGAGTGCTTTGCTCACCTTCGAGTCGTGCACCCTATCGCATTGAAAAGAAGGCTAAATCTGATCCGTCGCCATGGGCTTGAATTATTTTGTCACGCAACGCGACGGACCTGATCCGCCCAGCATGAACGTCCATGAAGGAGAAGTTCTCTCGCTGCTGAGCCATAAACACCGGCACTGTCTGATCGAACCATTCCTTGATGAGCTTCACATTGTCCTCGACCTTGGGCAACTGACCCGCCAGTGAGAAGTGTCCGGCTTTTGACATGTGCCCTTTCCAGTCCTGCTGCAGACCTTCGAAAGAATCGAATCCGTAGATCGTGGTGTCGCGCAGAGCTGAGACGCACATGACGCCTCCGCCCATTCTTGGAATCTCCACTATGCCTGAAGTAGTGTCGATTTGAGCGATGTCCTAGATGCCCTACCGCCCCCCAGTGTCCAGGAAATGTAACCTGGGACCGATATGCCCAGTGAACACCGGGCCCCTTCGGGTAACCCGTTTCGGACTGACCCACCGAGGAGTGCGGGCTCCTGACGCGGCTGCCACCCAGCGCCGGACTCCTTCCCGCCCACCGTCGCACGCTGGGCTCCGATCTGGGAAGCGAGAACCATTACCATGCAGTCCTTCCCCACCTCCGTCCCCGTGCCGCGGCCCGCAAAGTCTACTTTGGAAGTGTCTACTTGACGGGGAAGCTTACGCTGGGAGGAGCAGCTTACGCATCGTCATCGGCTTCTGTCTGCTGCAAATCCCGTTCGGCAAGCGACGCGAGGCAAGCACGGCAGTCGTTACCGATCTCGACGGGGGACGAGCGTCTCACCATGGTTAGACTAGTATGAGCTGCGCAAGAGTGGTTGCATCTCGCGTGCGGAAGCTATGGCCAAAGGCGGGCGAGTCACATCGGGGTCAGGACCCCCTGGACAGCTTGATGAGGTACACCGGTGACGTGGCCGTCGGCGCAATCCCGAAGACGTCGTGGTCCGGGGAGTAGAAGAACCGCTTCCAGTTCCCCAGGTGGTTCCCCGTAAAGGAGGACGTCACCGTCGCCCCCCCAAACGTGACCTTCTTGGTGACCAGGGTGTCCGGGTTCATGAAGTACAGGGCATTGGGGTCTCTGCCGTTGTAGATGACGTACTGATCCCCGATCGGATCGTACCGAGCACCGGGGGCGCTCAAGCCCCCTATTATGGAGTCGGTCAGATCCCCCGTGGGCAACACTTTCGTGGCGGCGCCCGTCGTGGGACGCTTGGAAAAATCCCAGACCAACATTCCCCGGGACTGGCCATCGTAGACGCTCCCAGCCCCGATCATGATGGCCTTATTCCGCTTCGGGTCGAAGAACATCGTGGAGTAGTTATTGGTCCCTCCCCCTTCGTCAGGACCCACCGCGGTGATCCGGGAGCCCTTCGCCGCTTGTGGATCGTAGGCGAGCAGCCGGTTCCACAGGAAGACCAACACACGCTTCCGATTGGAATCCCACGTCATAACGGGACCAAGACGCTGCTGGTACCAGTTCGTGGTGCCGAAGTTCCAGTCATCGGTCATGAATTCGTACTTCTTCGTCGCCGCGTCATACTCCATCGGGATCAGGGTGCCGATCTGCCCCCACGCCCCACCCCACAGGAAGAACCTATTGACAGGCGCCCCCATGAAGGTGATGGCGTCATACGTATGCCGACCGCCCGGATAGAGTTTCTGATTTCTTAGCCCCGTGTAGATGTCGGTGACTCCCACCGCATTGTTGGGATAGGTGTTGACCGGGCTGCGCCATGGATCCCCGGTGTTCCACGGGGAAGCATCCGAAGAGTCATTGAAGTAGAGAGGAAACTTGGTCGACGGGAAGACGACTTGAGAGGGAGGAACCGACGGCCCATAGAAGCTGTTCGGGGGAATGAGTCCCGTGGTCGGGTCGACATCTCTCTTCCACGCCCGCGATGCCATGTTGAAGTTGATCACTTCATTGGACGACCAGTCCTGGTCGCCCCCCGGCACCAGGACGTTCAGTTCATTTTTCTGGGTGTCGTAGTCTCCACCCACCCATGCAGCGAAGGCATCGGCTGCCGAACCCATGTTGCCCTTGATCTGGCCCACATCCCGCCCCGACCTATCCCGCCAGATCTGGCTATAGTAGGTATTGCTCCCCACCGCCGTCCACTCGTTCGGCGTCAGGTTTAGCTGAGCCTGGACAGGCATCGCCCAAAGGAGCTGAAGAGCAAGAATACTGAGGGACCGAACAAGCTTCACTGAGGATCTCCTTGCTGAACTACCGGATGCCACTAGACGTCGAGGCCTCTCGCGAACCGCTCGGTGGTTGAAGCGCCCCTGAGGGTCGGTCGGCCAACAACCTCTTCCGCAGTACCAGGGTACCCATTCCCTGTTCTCGGTAACGCACCCATATGCAGCCGTTCTCAGTATGCGCAGCCTGCGCTTCCCGCTCGTCACACTAGCCCTCCGACTGACCCGCATCGGCGGGCACACGTCCCGCGACTCTCCACACTCTCTCGCTCCGCCCTCACCGAGGCCCTCAGGCCGCCCGAAAACTGAAAACCCTGGAACCGAGCAGCTCGACGTCACAGTCACCACCGGGCCATAGAGGTTTCCTGCAGATGTACGGGGCCAGCAGAGAGAATATGATCGCGATCCAACGCGGCTGCGAAACTCGCAATGATATCGGAGATCCTCGAGCAGAGGTCGCGCCTAGAACACCTGCAGATGCAGGCCATGGAACTCCCGATTGAAATTACGCATGTCCGGTAATAGTACACTCGACTCCATCACGTCGATACCTCCGCATCGCTTCGAGGCCCGCCCAATGCACATACTCCGCCTGCTCAGCCGGAGCAGACACGAGACTCTCGAGAATCCGTGGGTACACCGGCCGGTAACGATCAGGGTCTGGACATCCTG
>Ga0070712_100002188_pt1 | contig 12013 bp, 13 predicted proteins | sample LARL81metaG_FD_71396 | JGI IMG/M metagenome (GOLD analysis project Ga0070712, IMG submission 71396) | Corn, switchgrass and miscanthus rhizosphere microbial communities from Kellogg Biological Station, Michigan, USA - LAR L8-1 metaG | ecosystem: Host-associated > Plants > Roots > Rhizosphere ...
CAGATGCGCACCGAGATCAAGAAAATCCATCAGACGGTCACGACCACCACAGTCTATGTCACGCACGACCAGGTCGAGGCGATGACCTTGGCCGATCGCGTCGTTATCATGAACGGCGGACGGATCGACCAGATTGGCACGCCTCACGAGGTTTACCACAGCCCGCAAACGCAATTCGTTGCCGGGTTCATCGGCTCGCCGACAATGAACTTCCTGCCCTGCCGCCTGGTCCAGAACGGCAGCGGGCTCACCGTTCGGCTTTCGGACTGGCTCTCTTTTCCGGTGCCGTCTTCGCGGGAGGCGCGGTACCGCCCGCGGGTCGGCCACGAACTGATCTTCGGACTTCGTCCCGAGCATTTCAGGGAAGGGCGCGGTGAAGTGCCGCCCGGCTCGGCCGCCTTCGAGGCGCGGCTCGACGTGGTTGAGCCGATGGGCATGGAGACGATGGTTTATTTCGTCGTCGACGGCGTCGAGGTCTGCGGTCGGGTCGACCCCGTCGCTGCCGGCAACGTGGGCGAGCCGATGCGGCTCATCGCCGACCTCAATCAAATGCACCTGATCGATCCGCGCACCGAATTGGTGATCTGAAGCATAGGCGGGTTCAACCGTCTCTTGACGAATCCACATGATTGCGTTATTATCAAGAGACGAGAGAGAGGGACGAGAATGCCGTTGCCTGGCCTCCCTGGCTGATAATTTGCTGCAAAAACAGCAAAAGCAGCCAGGCCCGACAGCGCGGTTCGCGGTCTCTCGGTTGCGGTTTTCGGGTGAGGAGCGACAGCACGACACAATTGACGGTTCGTGACAAAGTCGTCGTCACCAGGGCGGCCCGCGGGATCGGGCAGGAATTCGCACGAAGCCTGGCGGCGGCGGGAGCGTTTGTCGTTGCCGCGGACGTGAACGATTGCGCGGCGACGTTGGATCTCATGGAGGCCGAGAGCGGGAAGGCGGTCGGCGTCACGCTCGACGTCAGAAGCGCCGGCTCCGCTTCGGACATGATAGGCGCCGCCACTCGGGCGTTCGGGTGATCGGCCTGACACGGGGGCTCGCGCGCGAGCTCGGGCGGGACGGGATCCGCGTCAACGCCCTCGCACCCAGTGCGGTGTTGACGGAAGGCACACGGGAGTTCTTTGGCGAGAAGGCCGGCCGTGCGCTCGAGGTCATCAAGGCCGGCCAGTCGATCCAGTACAACCTGACCCCACCCGACCTCGTCGGCGCGGTCACTTGGTTGGTTTCGGATGCGAGCCGGCTTCGTAACCGCTCAGACGATCGCTATCGATGGCGGCACGGTGATGCTCTGACCGCGTGGGGGTCGGATGAAGCTCGCTGGAGGTTGCGTTTGTCAGCGGAGCCGGTCGGGCGATTTCGCTGGCCCTCATCAGGCCGATGCAGGGGTCGTCTGCTACGATATCGATGCGGTTTCGGCGGAAGAAACCGCGCGTCTCGCCCGAGAAGCCGGGGTCGGACAATTGCCCGCCATTGCGACGTTCCGTAGAGGTTGGGACCGAAGCAGCTGCACCACACCAGCGACTTCCTCATCGATGGCGGTTATACGGCCGCCTAACGGCCTTCGTGGTTCAGGCTGTCAGCAGTTGCTCCACCCGCTGGGTAGCGGTCGTCTCGTCGATCCGCTCGACGGCAGCAAACTCTCGCACCAAGCGATCGAGGGCCGCTTGATAGATCTGTCGCTCGCTGTAGGATTGCTCGGGCTGGCCGGTGTTGCGATAAAGGTCGCGAACCACTTCGGCAATGGACCCAGGATCGCCGGAGGCGATCTTTGCCTGGTACTCCTGGGCGCGCCGGCTCCACATCGTGCGCTTGGCACGCGATCGGCCGCGCAATTTGGTGAGAGCCGTATCCATTTCCTTGTGACTTGACAACCGGCGCAGCCCGGACACCTTAGCCTTGGCGAGCGGCACACGCAAGGTCATGCGATCCTTGTCGAAATGCACCACGAACACACTGAGCGTATCGCCGGCGATCTCCTGAGTCTCAATGCCGACGATCTTGCCGACCCCGTGGGTCGGGTAGACGACGAGGTCACCGGTGTCAAATGGCAGCTTCTCGGAATTCATATCCGTCTCTCACAATCGACCCACTAGGCGCTGCGGGACGCTTCAGTTGGTCGCTGGACTGGGCGACGGTCACACCCGCAACTCGATAAGAGCGCGGCACGCACGGTCAAACGCAACAGCAGCAACAGAAGGATACCATGAAAATACGCCGCGATGCCAGCCGGGGAGCGCATATCCGCTCCGCAAATCCGCGGATGCGTGGTCTTCGCGACGCTATGCCGCGTTCAGCTTCCGCCAGGTTTGGAGCTGAAGTACTTCTCGTATTTGTCAGGGACATCCTTGAAATCATCGGCATCGGCCGGATAGGCCTTCTTTCGTGTAATATTCGGCCAAGCCGCCGCGTATTCGCGGTTGAGTTCGAGCCATCGCTCGGCAGGCGGCTCGCTGTCCGGAATGATCGCTTCTACCGGGCATTCCGGCTCACACACGCCGCAATCGATGCATTCGTCGGGATGGATCACCAACATGTTCTCCCCCTCGTAGAAGCAGTCGACAGGGCAGACCTCTACGCAATCCATATATTTGCAACGGATGCAGGCTTCGGTGACAACATAGGTCATGGTCTTCGATTGCTCTCCTCAACTTGCGGCATCCGCGCCTCGGACGGATTAAGTCGTCTGGTCGAGACCTAGCCGTTTGAGTACGCGCTGGCGCGCCATGCCGCGCTCACGGTCGGGGACATAGATAAGTCCGCCGACGCGGCGCAACAGGCTGTCCTCGTACTCGTCGAGCACCCGATCCGCATATGCAACCTCCCACAGCATCTCGATGAGCCCTACGCGCTCATCCAACGATAGCCGCTGGTTGATGATCCTGGTGAAGTGAAACAGTTCAGCTGATTCGGAGGCTGCCGTCTTTCCCGCGTTGAGCAATGCGTCCGCATCCGACCGAGACAGATTGAAGCGGCTCTCCAGCAGTCGCGCGATGACCGAGCGCTCCGCCTCGTCAAACCGGTCGTCGCTGTAAGCCACTTCGATCAGCAACGCGGTCAGCGCAACCTGCAATGCATCTTGCCGACTGCCAACGTCCTCCCGGCGATCCGGCCGAGCACCACTGATCCACGCCCGGATGCTGTCGATCATCGCCTTGCCTAACATGTGGGGTCGCCTCGGGGCAACCCCATGCGGTTTGGGGTTTTCCCGACACTTTCGGAGTCGATGGCGCGAATAGGAAATTACCTGTCGCGCCGCCCGTTATCGACGAGCTGTCCCGAAACCGATTGCGGAACCACTGTGGCAAAGCGCGGCGACATTATCGTTCTTCATTTCGCGGGTCAGATGCCGCTGGCCGGCATCGGCTGGCAAGCGATGCACTACCTCGTTGGGCTCGAGCAGCTCGGGTACCGGTGCTGGTATGTCGAGGACGGCGGCGCCAATCCTTTCGACCCCCGCGCCAACAGCGTCGTGATGGAGTGCGACTACAATGTTCGTTGCCTAAGTCAGTCGATGGAGCGATACGGGTTTGGTCAACGCTGGTCTTATTGGGATGCGATTCACGACGTACATTACGGCCTATCGCGTCGCCGGGTTCGCGCGCTCTTTCGCGAAGCAGCTGCTCTGATCAACCTGTGCGGCGCGACGCGGCTGCGGGAGGAACACCTCGTCTGCCCTGTACGAATCATGATCGATACCGATCCGGTATATGAGCAAATCAAATACGCGACCGCGGACCCAGGGTCACGCGCCTATCTCGAGGCGCACACGCATTTCTTCACCTATGGTGAGAATCTCGGCACGGAGGACTGCCCGGTGCCGTTGTGCGGCATCCCGTGGCGCCCCACCCGCCCCCCCGTGGACATCGCGCTGTGGCCCGAATCGCACGACACGCCGTCCTGCTTCACGACCATCGCCACTTGGGAGAACAAGGGCAAAAATATCGAATACGCCGGTGCGAGCTTTGTCTGGTCGAAGCACGTGAACTTCATCCAATTTCTCGATTTGCCGAGGCGCCGGCCGGACAGCTGCTTCCGCATGGCAATGCTGCCACCCGATGACGGGGTACGCGCGGCGGTCGCTGCCGGCGGCTGGGGCCTAGTCGATCCGCGTCCGATTTCGGCCGACATGCAGTCCTATCGAGATTTCATCGCCCGATCACGCGGCGAGGTGACGGTGGCGAAGGACATCTACGCCCGGCCTAACAGCGGATGGTTCAGTGATCGCAGCGTCTGCTATCTCGCAGCCGGCCGGCCGGTGATAACCATGCGGACGGGGTTCAGCAAACGGTACCCGGTCGGGCGGGGCTTGTTCGAATATTCCAGTCATGAGGAGGCTGTTGCCGGCGTCGACGCGCTCGCCACCGACTACCGAGGTCACAGCCAAGCGGCGCGCGAACTGGCCAGGGAATATTTCGCCCCGGATCGCGTTCTCGCCGCTCTACTGGGAGAGTGCGGCTTGTGAGCCGATCCCCTGCGGCTTGACAGGCGCGCCTACCTGACGTTCAGATGCTACGCCCAACGAGGGAGCTGCGCCGCCGCAAGGCCGCCAACCCCAGCTTAGGCGGTTTCGCGGTGCTGCATTGCGGTGAAAACAGGGCAGCTTCTCGTCCCCTGCCGCTGGCAGCTGTAAGAAGGGTTCTATTAATTCGTTGCGGATCGACTTCGACAGGGACGGCTCACCAGGACCATGGGGATGGGCGTTTTCTCGATTAGTCCTGTCGCGAAGCCTATTGCGGTAGCTCATCCCCCTGACGACGCGCCATGGTTTCCCCGCTGCGATACCGGGCCATGGTGGGACGGGATTTCACTGGCTCTCTTTTTGGCCAGCGTGCTCCTGGTGGTATTGACCTTTCGCGACTATGGCGTCACTTGGGACGAGGACGTTCACAATTGGTACGGAAATTTCGTTCTCGACTACTACTTGTCTCTTTTTGGCGACAAGACCGCTCTGCACTGGCGCGACCTGTATAATTACGGCGCTGTGTTTGACATGGTAGCGGCAGCGCTAAATCGTGCCTCACCAATCGGTGTCTACGAGACCCGACATCTTCTGAACGGCCTTGTCGGAATTCTCGGAGTGATTGGCTGCTGGAAGCTTGCTCGCACGGTGTCGAGCGCCCGTACCGGATTTATCGCCGCTCTATTTTTGATTTCGACCCCGAATTATTACGGGCAGATGTTCAATAACCCAAAGGACATACCGTTCGCGGTCGGCGTTGTCTGGAGCACCTACTACCTGGTCCGAATCGTACCGACGCTGCCCCGGGCTTCCCTAGGGCTGACAACCAAACTCGGCGCGGCGATCGGTATGACGCTGGGGGTGAGGATCGGCGGCCTGTTGCTTATGTGCTACTTGGGTCTCCTCTTGACCCTAGACGTGACATGGCGAGCCGTCGCCGCCCGCCGCATAGGCGCGCTGACCGATGCCGCCCGGGCCAGCTTCTGTCGGGTCCTGATACCGGTTATCCTCGTCGCGTATCCGGTCATGTTGTTGTTTTGGCCTTGGGCGCAGACCGACCCGATCGAGAATCCCTTGCGCGCGCTTGCGTTCTTCTCTCATCAGACTTTCCCGTTTTACACTCTATTCGACGGACAGTTCGTACCGGCAACCGACCTGCCATGGACCTATCTGCCGACTTATATCGCCCTTGCGCTGCCCGAGCTCGTTCTGGTCCTGTTACTCTGCATTCCGATCGCAGCGCTTGTAACCGTCTGGCGCGGGAGCTTCTGCTTACGCCGGGAGCAAGCGCTCGCAGCCTTCGTCGTCGGCATCGGGATCGTTTTTCCGGTGGCTTATGCTATCGCCATCAGGGCTGTGTTGTTCGACGGCATGCGCCATTTCATCTTTGTACTGCCCTTGATCGCCGTTGCCGCCGCAGTAGTAGCCGATCGGGGGCTCGCTTGGTTGACGCGTTTTACGTACCAGAAGCCGATTTGGATTTCGCTGGCTCTGTACGGTTCCGCGCATGTTTCGATTATGGCTATGCTGCATCCTGATCAATATGTCTACTACAATGCCTTTGTCGGCGGAGTGGAGGGCGCGCAGCACAAGTTCAAGCTCGATTATTGGGCCAATTCCTATGCCGAAGCGGTACAAGGGCTCGAAGATTACCTGCGCACCGAGTATGGCGCAGATTTTGAAGAACGTGAATTTACCGTCGCGGTATGCGGGCCGCCGATCTCGGCGGGCTATTATTTCCCGTCGAATTTTCGGTTGGTTCGCGATCGCGCCCGTGCCGAATTTTTTATCGCCTTCACCAAGGATAACTGCGACCGATCGCTGCCCGGCAGACCGGTTTATCGGGTCGAGAGGATGGGCGCCCTGCTTTCGCTGGTGCTGGATCGCCGCGATCTCGTCGTCGAGCAACCGGCCGCCAAGCAGGCCTTGGCAGCATCGCCGTTGAAGTCGATCCGCGGATCGGGGATGCCGTTAAACTTTGGCCCCCGGCCGTAGAAAGGATCTCCGTGAGACCCTGCGAGTACGACGAACTCGACCGCGTCGAAGACCGGATGTGGTGGTTCGCTGCCATGCACGCAAACCTGATCATGGCGACGCAGCGATCCACGCTCGACACGCTCGATCTGCCCATACTCGATGCCGGTTGCGGAACCGGAGGGTTTCTTACGCGGTTGGCGGGGATCTCTTGCAACAGACCCACAATCGGGTTGGATCTCGACCTCCGGGCTTGTACCCGCGCGGCGATCAAGACCGCCCAGCCGATATGTGCGGGCTCGGTCAACGACCTGCCGTTCGCCGATGATGTTCTTGGCCTTATTTTCAGCGCTGATGTCCTGTGTCATGAGGGGGTCAACGAACGTCGCGCCCTGCAGCAATTCCACCGGTGTCTGACCCGCAACGGTTGGCTCATCCTCAACCTGCCGGCTTACCAATGGATGCTGTCGCAGCACGACGTGGCCGTGAGCAACATTCGGCGTTATACCGCGACGGGTCTTCGCCGTCTGTTGGAGGCGGTTGGGTTCCATCCGGTTTACGTCACCTATTGGAATTCGATGCTATTTCCGCTGATGGTGATCACGCGCAAGCTTATTCCTGGAGATCACGGCGTGGCCAGCGATGTGAAGCTTTACTCTCGTCCGGTCGAAATCTTTTGCCGCGCGGCGACCGCGTTCGAAGCCGCATTGCTGCGCTGGGGTGTCAGATTTCCCTACGGTGGCTCAATTCTCGCCACCGCAGTAAAGGAAGGCGACGGTCGTGACTGAAAAGGCACAAACGACATCGGGGTGCGACACGCGCCGACTGGTGCTCTCGATCGTGGTTCCGGTTTACAATGGAGCCGACAGCATCGCCGAATTGGTTAGTACGCTGGAAGAACTGCCGATAGAGGGAGGACACGAAATCATACTCGTCAATGACGGCAGTCCCGACCGCAGCCTTGAAGTGTGCAGGGCTCTCGTCGACAGGGCCCGAGTGCCGATCACATTAATCGATCTCGCACGAAACTACGGCGAGCACAACGCCGTGATGACAGGCCTGCGCCACGCAAACGGCGCGTATGTAATTACAATGGATGACGATTTGCAGAACCCGCCGGAAGAGCTCGCGCGACTACTCGCCTATGCTCAGCGCAGCGGAAAAGAGGTGATCTATACTTATTACGACGAGAAGAAACACGCGATATGGCGGAACCTTGGGAGCCGCTTTACGAACCGGGTCGCCGATTTCGTACTCGAAAAACCGAGGGGCCTCTACCTCTCCAGCTTCCGCTGTATGAGCGCCTTCGTGGTTCACGAGATCACCCGCTACGACGGGCCATTCCCCTATGTCGACGGGCTGATCCTGCAGGTGACCCGCGACATCGACCACTTGACGGTGCGGCATCTGCCGCGCGCGGCAGGGCGGAGCAATTATACCGTGCGTCGGCTTCTGCGGTTGTGGACGAGCATGTTCGTCAATTTTTCGGTTATGCCGCTGCGCGTCAGCACGATAACGGGCTTTGTCTTGAGCGGTATAGGAGCCGTTGGCGGCGCGATGGTCATCGCCGAGGCGGTGACTTCATCCCCACCCGCCGGCTGGGCTTCGTTGATGGCGGCAGTGTTGCTGCTTTCGGGCGTGCAGCTGGTAATTCTCGGCATTATCGGCGAGTATCTCGGCCGGCTCTATTTGACTGCCAACAGAAAGCCTCAATCGGTCATTAGGGAAGTGCGTCGCAGCCAATCCCCACGCATCACCGAGGCAAGGTCATCAGTCCGGCTCCGCGAGAGCGCAGGAACATGATGTCAATTTATTATACTAGCCTGGTGGCGGCGATATTGCTCGGCATTGCGGGGCAGATCGCACTGAAATCGGCGGCTGAAGGATCGGCGACAGTCGGCGCGCAGTTTCTCAATCCGCTGACGATAGTCGGGCTCGCAGTTTATATTATCGCTGCGCTCTGCTATATTCTGGCTCTCAAGAAGATACCTGTCTCGACCGCATTTCCGTCGGTTGCGGCGAGCTACGCAGTTGTAGCGGTGTTCGGCCATGTGCTGTGGAACGAGCCTCTCGGGTGGCCACAGCTGACTGGCATCGTGCTGATCGGCGGGGGCGTGCTCTTGATCCATCACCACTAGCGCCCGGCCTTACCTGAAGAAACCGCGAATTTCGGCGATAACGCGATCTATCGCCTCGTCGGAAAGCTGCGGATAGATTGGCAGGCTCAAAATTTGCGGTGCGGCGCGCTCGGTCACACCGAGCCCTGACGGACCACAGGGGAGACGCCTGACATAGGCCGGCTGTTGATGGACCGGAACCGGATAGTGGATACCACTCCCGATCCCGGCCGCGCGCAATTTCTGCCGTAACGCGTCGCGCTTGGCGAGCCGGATCACATATTGATGAAACACGTGTGACGTCTGCGGCGAGCGCGCCGGGAGTAGCAGGGGCAAGCCGCTGAGACCCGCGTCGTAACGGTTTGCAATGGCTTGCCGTCGCGCATTGTAAGCCGCCAGGGACCCGAGCTTGACCCCGAGGATCGCTGCCTGAATGGGATCGAGACGCGAATTGATGCCAACGCGTGCACTGACATAGCGCTCGCACCAGCCGTACTCCCGAATTTCGCGCAGTGCTGCAGCGATCGCAGAATCGTTGGTAACGACCATACCGCCATCGCCGAGCGCACCGAGGTTCTTTGTCGGATAGAAGCTGAAGCAAGCAATATCCCCGAACGAACCGACTGCCGTGCCGCGATAGAGCGCGCCATGGCTCTGCGCACAATCCTCGATCAGCCGTAATCCATACGCCCGGGCGATCTCGGTGAGAGCCGATAGTTCCGCGGGCTGTCCGTAAATATGCACCGGCAGGACCGCCGCCGGCCGGCCGGCTGGCGGCGACTTCAAGGCGCTCGAGAGTTCGCCGGGAGCCATCGTGTATGTGCCTGGCGCCACATCGATCAGTACCGGCGTCGCGCCAGCCCGCTCGATCGCAGCAATGGTCGCGACCGCAGTGTGGGACACGGTGAAGACCAAGTCCCCCGAGCCGATCTCGCAGGCGCGCAATGCGATCTCGATGGCATCCGTCCCGTTGCCGACGCCGACCGCGTGCGTAACCCCCACGAAGTCCGCAAAGGCGGCCTCAAACGCCTCGACCTCTCTGCCGAGAATATACACGCCGCCATCGAGAACGCGGGCGATGGCGGTGTCGATCACGGTCCGTTCCGCGAGGTACCCAGCTCGCGGGTCTGTCTGCGGGATGACAACGTCCGGCCGGTTGATTGTCATTGGCTCTCAGATATAGCTCGCCAGACGGCTGCGGTAATATTCGAGGGAACGACACAGACCCTCAGCGATACCTATCCGGGGCCGCCACCCGGATAGAGACCGGAAACGGTCGTCGTCGATCAGGAAATCACCGACATCAATGCGCTTGCGTTCCGGTGGAAACTCCCGGATCTCATATCTCCCACCGCCATTCGCTTTGATGATCGCTTCCGCCAGGTGCGCCAGGCTGACCGGATCGCCCCCGCCGACATTTAGCGCCAACCCTTCGGCCTTGGGTGTCAACGCGGCATAGAGGAACGCGTCGGCGGCGTCATCCACATACAGCAGATCGCGACGCTGTTCGCCGCCCCAGACCTCAAAGGGCTCGCCCTCGATGATCCGGCGCAGCCATATTCCAAGGAAGGTCTGGCGCGCATCCTTGATGCGCATGCCGGGCCCGTAGACATTGGTCAGCCGCAGAGAACGAGTCTTGATGCCATAAACGTCGCGATACAGCAGGTGATAGGCTTCGCCCGCCATCTTGTTGACGCCGTTCACATCGACAGGCCGCAACGGATGACGTTCGTCGACTGGGAGATATTCGGGCCGGCCGTAGACCTGGCGCGTCCCGGCATGCACGATCGCGATCCCGGGATTGACCGCCCGGCATGCCTCCAAGAGCTGCAATTGCGCCGTGCAGTTGATCGCAAGGTCGTCTTCCGGTGCCGACATCGAATCGAGGTGGCTGGTCTGCGCTGCTAGGTTGAATAGAAAATCTTGGCCGGCCAGCAGATGCGGCAGGGCGTAGCCGCCGCGGATATCGGCGATGTTGATCGTTACCCGATCACGAATATCTGCGGCATTGGCGAGATTGCCGCCATATTCCGGGATCATGCTGTCGACCAGCAAAACCTCGGCGCCAATCGCGACGAGGCGGCGGGCGATCGCGGAGCCGATGAGGCCCAAGCCGCCGGTGATGACCGCCCGGGCGCCGGCATAGGCATCGAGTGGTGCTTCAGGATTCCGAGGCACTTTACCTCGCTCGGACGTCGGTGAATCCACCGCCTAGCGCATCCTCCGCCCAACCCGGCTCGATGCCGCGCCGGGACGGACGATAACGCCGCCGCTCTGCCCACTATTCCGACTGCCCGTCCGGATTTTGATCCGCCTGTTTTTGCATGGGATTTACAGGCAGCTACTTCCTTTCCTTCGGCGCGGTCGGGATCCAATATGACCGCAACGTACCGCAGGTTATAATGCAAATATGGCAATTTTATCGTTGGGGATATCACTCGTCACCGAGGACGCGGCGGTTGGCTACCCTCGGGCTGAATACACTTTTTGCACTCTGGAGAGGAGAGATTCGCTATTACCTCGGCTTGAGGCGGGCTGCGATCGCCATGATACCTTTTCACCAGTTTACAATACATCAGCGTAACCCCGCTCTTGTCCACTGTTTCTGCATTGATGTCAATCGGCGGAACAAGTCAAAGGCATCGGCATACTCGATTTAGTCAATTGTTATGCGACTATCCCAAGATATGTAGTCTAACGAGGTTTGACCCCGAATGCCTGGTAACCTCAGCGGAATCAGTCGCATTCGCACAGATTAAGATCAGGCTTAATGGCGAAGGTCGCCCGATCCGCACCAAGGTCTCTATTGGCTGCAGTTTCTGTTAGGAGGCTCTGCGGGTCAAGCCGTGTCCCAATGGGGCAACTGTGCTCCGCCAGATCGATGGCCGGTTCGAGCAATGTCTGCCGGCTCGCTCAAATAAGCGGCACGGTACCTCGACTGGTGATCGTGAACGGCCCAAAGAGCGACAGCAAATTGAAACTGTAGGCGGTGGTCAACGTCATCGACGAGGGTGTGCCAGCCGAGGTGGTGGCGCTGACACAAATCTGACCCGCGCTCGGTGTCGTGCAAATGGATGCTGAGGCTAAAACAGCTTGCATCTGGGTCTCGGCGCAGGAGACATCGCAGCTGCTATTGTTGACCATCACATAACGGCCGGCCTGCTCGACGGCGAGCAGCATCGTGTTCCATTGCCAAAGAGCCGTCCCAAACTCGACGATACCGAGGATTGCAAAAAAGAGCACGGGGGCGATTAGCGCCGCTTCTACCGCCGCCGTTCCCTCGTCCCGGCGCGGCTTTGGATTTTGCCAACGTACCAACATTATTGCGTGCGAACCACGCTCGCCGCCGTGACTGTCGACGGAAAAGCAAAGCCAGTCCAAGAGAATATGGGGCTGAAGCTTCGCGTGGCCGTGACAGATACAAATTGAAAAACTCTCGTATCGGTCTGACCCG
>Ga0070712_100002192_pt1 | contig 12008 bp, 10 predicted proteins | sample LARL81metaG_FD_71396 | JGI IMG/M metagenome (GOLD analysis project Ga0070712, IMG submission 71396) | Corn, switchgrass and miscanthus rhizosphere microbial communities from Kellogg Biological Station, Michigan, USA - LAR L8-1 metaG | ecosystem: Host-associated > Plants > Roots > Rhizosphere ...
CCTGGATGAGTTCGTGAGCCCGCAAAGTAAGTTTCTGGTAAACGCTAAAGACCTGGTTTTCCACGAAATGCCGTCGACGGTGACGAAAAATCGGCAACCGGTCCAGTGGTAAGATCTGAGTACAAAATCACTACCCAGAAGTAGAGATCCTTCGCCCCGGTGAAAACACATCCGCCCAGGATGACGCCGTCGCGGAAGCGGCAAACCGCACCACTACCAGGATGGGAGAGTCGCCCTTGAAGAAGGAGAACAAGAAAGGGGCCCGGCTTGACGAGTTCTTGCAATTGTCGAGAGTCCTGGCAGCACAGGAGTTGGACGTCCACCTGGCCGAACAGTACCTTGAAAGAGTACGCGACGCGGCCGGGGCGGACCTCGATACGCTGCTGGATCGTTTTCAGGCACGGGTGAAAGCTGGCGATGATCCCGTAAAGATCGTTAAAGATAGGCTTCTCCCAGATCCCAAACTGGGCCCTCTGGCTAAAACGATCCTCCTGCTTTGGTATATCGGGGGAATTCAGAATCCCGGCAGCGGGGATTGGGAAATGACGTCTGCGGATCACTACTACCGGGCCCTGGTTTGGACAGCGATCGGCGCCCATCCTCCCACGCTTTCGAACGGCTACTTCGGGCATTGGAAGTATCCTCCGGAGATGTGAGCATGAGTAAGGCTAAGACTTCGATTCCGGCACAGGACACTTTTGACGTTGTGATCATCGGCTCCGGCGTAGCGGGCGCCCTTATTGCGGATGCACTGCGCGACAATGATGTTCGAGTTCTCCTGCTGGAGGCCGGGGAAACTGGAGTCGACCGCGATTTGCTAGTCTGGAATTGGGCGCAACGTACCATCAAGAATTTTCCTGGCACGCCTTACACGCCCAGCGATCCCAAAAAGATTCCCGGACCCGAACAACCCGCCGACGAGAAAGATCGCAAGAACGCACTCAACGTTTACTACGATCAGGGGAACCATCCCGAAAAATACCTGAGCACCTACGAACGCCGCGTCGGCGGGTCCACTTGGCATTGGTTGGGACACACCCCACGCTTGCTGCCGAACGACTTTCGCTTGAAGACCGAGTACGGAAGAGGAGTCGATTGGCCGATTGGTTACTCCGATCTTGAACCCTGGTACTGCAAGGCGGAACAGGCCCTGGGCGTGGCGGGGGACGACGCGGAGTGGAAGAATGTGCATGGGGCGTTTCGGAGTCAATCATTTCCCATGAGTAAGATCTGGCCGAGTTGGTCAGATTTGCAGGCCGCCCGCAAACTGAGTTCGGTGCAGATCGCGGGACAAACAGTAGCGGTGCTGAGCACGCCTTCCGCGCGAAATTCGCAAGCATACGACGGACGTCCGCCTTGCGCTGGCAATGCAAGTTGCGTCCCTATTTGCCCCATTGGCGCCAAGTATGATGCCTCGGTCCATGTAAACAAGGCCCTCAAGAAGAACGCACAACTGCGCGAGAAGTGTGTGGTGACTCGCCTTGACGTCGATGACGACAACACGATTCATCTGGTTCACTACAAGCAGTGGGACGGTACGCAAGGTACCGTGTCCGGCCGAATCGTTGTGCTTGCGGCGAATGCAATCGAGTCCGCCAAGCTCTTGCTTATGTCCAAGAGCGATCGCGCACCACAAGGAGTTGCGAATTCTTCCAGCGGTCAGGTAGGAAGGAATCTAATGGACCACCTGCAGAAGGCGGTCCTGGCCGCTTCGATCGACCCCGTTTTTCCGTTTCGCGGCCCGCCCTCGACTTCTGGAATCGAGACTTTTCGCGATGGCCCGTTTCGCGATCGCCGCGGGGCCTTTCGGCTGTCTCTGGGCAATGATGGCTGGAGCCGTGCCGGCTCGCCGTACAACGACGTTGCTCATCTGGTCCAGGCTGAGGGGCTATTCGGCAAAGAACTGAGAGCGCGCCTGTTTCACGACGTATCGCGTCAGGTGCGAGTCAGTTGCTCGATCGAGGTCCTACCAAACCCAGACAATCGGGTTACGCTGTCCGATCTGAAGGATGCTTCCGGACTTCCACGACCGGCCATTAACTTTGCCACGGATGATTACACGCGATCGGCCTTTGGTCCGGCGTTGGATGTGATTGCGGAAATCTTGCGGGCCCTGGGTGCGACTCCTACCGTTGTGGACCGCGATCCCCGGCACTACTCGGGCGCCGGCCATGTGATGGGCACTTGCCGCATGGGATTTGATCCGGCAACTTCGGTGGTGGATCCCGACCTTCGCTCGCATGATCATCGCAATCTCTGCATCGTCGGCAGCAGCCCTTTTCCCACCTGTGGTACCGCCAACCCCACGATCACGATCGCGGCTCTGGCGCTGCGTGCCGCAACTAACATCGTGGCAACTCTGTCGCAGTTTCCCGCGAACGCATCGGAGACCCATTGATGGCGATTCAAGAATCTCGCTCCCGATCCGACCTGCTTCGTCTGCTGACAGAGGCCTGCGAACTCGAACATGGTCTGGCGTGCTCTTACTTGTATTCGGCAATGTCTTTGCGCCAGGCACCAGTGGGGGAGGAAGTGAGACCTGAGGAAGTTCCGCTCGTGCGGCAATGGGCAGCTCAAGTTTACTTTGTCGCCTCGCAGGAAATGCTCCACCTGGCGCAGGCCTGGAATCTATTAACCGCTTTAGGAGGCACCCCTTACTATCTGCGTCCGAATTTTCCTCAGGACACAAGATATTATCCGATACACATGCGGCTTGCCCTTGAGCCATACGGGGAAGCCGCCCTCGACCGGTTCATTGGCTACGAGAAACCCACGCAGTTGCTGGAAAAGCATTCCTTTGTTGAGGAAATAATAAAGCCGCGGGCTGCCGACACTAGCCTCAGCTTCAGAACGGTTGGCGAGCTCTATAACACAATCGAAGACGGAATTGTCCAATTACCCACTGCAATCATTGGGGATTCGTCCGCCCAGGTCGGGCCGGATCTGGTCGACTTTCCGGATATCGTTCGCGTCGTCGATGTGGATTCCGCCCGCGAAGCCATTCATCGCGTTACTCACCAAGGCGAAGGTACTGGACAAGATCGGGACGACTGCCACTTCGGCATCTTTCTTGCCCTTCGCGATGCCTTGAAGCATCAGAAGAAACGAAATCCTCGATTTGCGCCGGCTCATCCGACTCTGAGTAATCCGGCGGTGGACCGATCCGAGGCTTATGGAGCATCTCGCGCTTCGCTCATTGAAAATGCTTACTCTGCGGACGTGGCCCGGCTATTTGACGGTCTCTATTCGCTGATGCTGCGCATGCTCAGTTATACCTTCGCACCCGGCGGAGAATTCGACTTGCGCCGGACTTTGGGACAGGGAGCCATCATTCTTATGGCTACTGTCATAAAGCCTCTCGGAGAAGCGCTGAGCGCCCTGCCGGCGGCTCAAAATCCAGCCCGTACAGCGGGGCCTCCTTTTGGACTGACGCGGCACGTGCTGTTACCGGTAAATGCAACCACTGCCCAGCTCTTGGTAGCCGAAAGACTGACCGAGCTCTCGGCATTCTCAGCGGCTCTAGCTGCGTCACCAGATGCGCCGGTGAGTCTGGCGCGAGTCGCAGCAGCATTACAGCGCCTGTGCAATTTTCCCGGGATTGGATTGGCATCTACGCACGATGTCCCTTCGGTTCAGCACGAAACGACAGCTTAGTAACCAACTCGAAGGAAACAATCAACTACTGGAATCGGCGTGCAAAACCGTGGGTTTCAGATCGCCCAGTTAGCTAAGCGAATTAGTCTCGAGGAGGTCATTCAATGGCAATTACGAACGCTAATGAAATCAAGAATCCTACCAAACCACTAACCCCTTGGGCCCGGCCACAAGGTGGGCATGGAAGTCTGCGGGGTGCCGACTCCCCAAGTTCGTCCCCCCAATTCGAGGGACTGTTTGGGAGGATGTTCAGGACTTTGCCGGCGGCGGCTTTTGAAGACAACGATTTGAAACTTCTGGCCGATGCTATGACCGCAGATCCTGAAATTGTGACCAAGCCTGACGGCACGCCAAAACGGGACGACAAGGGACGTCTGATCCCTAAGGCGACTCCGGAAACTGAACTCGACGACGAGGAGAACCTCGGAATCCCTGCTGGCTATACCTATCTCGGGCAGTTCATCGACCATGACATTACTTTTGATCCGGCCAGCAGTTTGCAGAGGCAGAATGACCCGGAAGCATTGGTCGACTTTCGCACGCCCAGACTGGATCTCGATAATCTATACGGCCGCGGCCCAGCGGACCAGCCATATATGTTTGCGTCGGATGGTGTGAGATTTCTACTAGGCAGCGATCTTACTCGCAATGGAGCGTCGACTAATGCCAAGGACCTTCCGCGTGTCGAACATCGAGCCATCATAGGAGACAAACGTAACGACGAGAACGTGATTGTGTCGCAATTGCAAGGCGTCTTTCTGCAATTTCACAATGCTGTCGCAAACAGATTACCGCAGAAAACCCTGAAGTTTGAGGATGTTCAGCGCCTGGTGCGCTGGCACTATCAATGGGTTGTGCTCCATGATTTTCTTCCAAAGATCGTGGGTGAGCAGACCCTGCATCTGGTGTTGCCGCACCTCAAAAACAGGACGAGCATCTACAAAGACAAGCCGGACTTGCGTTTCTTCCAGTGGAAGAACGACCCATTCATGCCGATTGAGTTTGCTGCGGCTGCCTACCGATTCGGCCACTCGATGGTCCGCCCGATCTATCGTCTCAACAAAGAGCTGGTTGGGAATGACGAGCAGAAGACGCGGGGAGTGGATGGACGGCAGTTCATCTTTGGAGCTTTGCGCGATCAATCCCTGAATGGATTTCGGGATTTTCTTTCGATTTGGGCGATTGATTGGCGGTTGTTCTTTGAGTTTGGGCGAAAACTAGACGATCCCAAGAACCTGGGTCCCGGGCGGGTTCAGCCATCCTACAAGATCGACAGTTCTTTGGTGAACCCCTTGGCATTTTTGCCAGAGTTTTCCGTGCCTGATGATGCGGGCAATAAGGGTGACTTTCAGATGGACAGCGATGGACATCCAAAAACTCAAGAGAACCAAATTGCCAAGTTAGCTCAGCGCAATCTCCTTCGCGGAAAAGCCATGGGACTGCCATCAGGACAGACGGTTGCCCGCAAGATGGACATTGAGCCGATCCCTGATGCGGAGTTGAGAGTGGGAAAAGCGAATGTGGATGGCCTTAAAGACAATAAGGCCATCGCCGATCTTGCGGGCCGGTTTGAGGACAACGCGCCTTTATGGTTCTACATTCTGGCAGAAGCCCAACACGAGTGGGCCAAAGCGGCGAAGGGTAAGAAAGGCGATGACAATGCAAAGAATTCCATCCACGTGAAACTCGGTCCGATGGGGGGACGTATTGTGACGGAAGTTCTGGTCGGGTTGATATTGGGTGACCGATTCTCTTTCTTGTCACAATGGCCGGGATGGAGTCCGCTGATGAAGCAACCGTCCAATTTTGCCCCATTCGCTTCTGGTCTGAAAGGAGAATTTGGGATCTCTGATCTGATTACGGCCGCAGGCCTGGCTTAAGACTCAAAGACAACGGGGCATAATCGTCGATTTGTCAGTGGTCGTGGTGGGTAGCTAGACCGTCGCTCAAAACCAAGACGCCAGCGTAATCATTCACAACGCGGAGGCGGAGCGAGGTACAGCGCCCACACCTTAATCGCGATTGGCGGAACATGGCCGATTTCGCGAGCCGGACTGAGTTCTTGAGACGAAACCAGCGACCGCCACGCAGTTTACCGGGGCGGCCACGGGGTAGGCGCGCAGTTAAACCAGCTGGATTGGTATTCACAAAGTTCAAACACGCGGGCGGGGTGACCAAAATCCACGTCTGATTTCCAAGCGACATGACAATCAATAGCCGAATGTGGGGAGTCAGCTGGAGGAGGCCGGCGAAACCGGTTTCCGTGCCCAAACGCAGGACTGTCCAACCCGGGGAGCAGGACTGGCGAGAAAAGATACGCAAGACGGGCCTGCCTTCTGTCCCGGGACGCACCGCACGGTTGAAGGCAATCTATCTCCTTCAAGTTGCCGCTGAAATCGAACATGCTCTGATGGTGCAGTACCTCTATGCGGCCTATTCGTTGGACGAGGCATTTGGCCAAGGCGATGGCGACGAGACCACTCAGATTGTTGATGCCTGGAAACGCGATTTGCGTTTAATAGCTCGGCAGGAGATGGCTCATTTTGTCACCGTGCAAAATCTTCTGATATCGCTGGGCGCGGAAGTCTATGTCAACCGCGAGAACAATTTCTCCGACCACCCCGATGCTTACCCTTTTCCCGTCCGCTTCGAGAAGTTTGGAGTGGAATCGCTGGCCAGGTATGTGGCAACCGAGGCTCCCGCTACCGAGGAAATAAGAGATAAGCACATCAGGGCACGCCTGAGCAATGTCCTAAGGCGCGTAGATGCGACATCGAAGACCAAGGTCAACCGCGTCGGTGTTCTCTACGCCGTGTTGTATTGGTTGTTTCTGCCCAACGACGCTTCCCGTTCCGCATGGCAAATGCCACAGTCCATCAGGGGGTGTATGAGCTGGTTGAAACTTGATGGCGTTCATGTCAAGAAGGCAGACTTTGTAGCGATCGATGAGTACAGTGAGTTCGCAGCAAACCGTGAGGAGTGGGAAGTGTATGAGGACAGTCTCCGCGTGGGCGATACCGATCCTCGATCTCGCGCCCTCAGGGCAATTCACTGGATCATGCTTCAAGGGGAAGGGCCTGGCGGGGGGGACTGTGCGGGCGTCGAATCGCATTTCTGCAGATTTCTCGATATCTATGACAAGCTCACGAGTCATCCGCACCTGACCGCCGCTGCCCGGAGGGTCCCGCTGAATCCTTTCGTTCGCGACAGCCATAGAACAGAACCTGTCAGCCCGGGTGCGGAGGCAATCACTAATCCTGAAACTCAGTTGTGGGCAAAGCTGTTTAACGCCCGCTATCAGATGCTGCTGCTCGACATCCTGTTAGCGCTCTCCACCAGCCGCGTCCGCGACCCCAAACTAAGGACCGAACTGATTACTTGGGCCTCACGCAACGAAATGGAGTTTCTTAAGCAAATTGGCCAGCTTCTCCCCAACCTTCCCCGAGATCGTGGAAATTCGGAGAAGCGAGCCGGCGCACCCTTCGAGACCGTACAGTTCCCAGCAGATAACACCAAGCGCTGGGACCAGCAGAGAGTGCTGATTGAGGGATCGCTGGAACTGGTGCACAGGCTGAAGGCAAAAACTATGCCGCACGACCAAAGGTACAGCCTGCTGCAAGCGATCGAAACGTTCGATCGCGGCAGGAAACGCTCAGTCGAGCAGCGTGCTACTGCTTCAGGGGACTACGTTTGGAAGGAGGGCAACCGGCGCGTTCAACGCTGAGTCCACCTGCCAATGACAAACAAGCCCATCAGAAAGATTCGCATCCATCCGGCAATCGGCGTAGCCAGATTGGGCAACAGTCCTGAAGAGTATTTCCTAGGTCCGGAAGTGCCCGGCGTCTGGCCGGCAGTGAGCCGGTATCGCGACAAGGAGCACTGCCTTAAACGCCAAGCCGCACGTTTCCATCTGTTCGCCTACGACGGGAACGACGAGGTCATCGGCGAGATTACCAGCCATGATCCGAGGGTCAAAAGCATTCGGTGGACCGTACATTTAAGAAACACCAAAGCAGCGGGGCGACGCTTCGAGGGTGTGCTCCATCCGATTGCGCGTTATCGGAATGAGGGCGTAAGAAGAGATCTGCTGGTGCTCGACGGGGGAGCCACCGACATCGAGGGCGCCAACCACACCAAAGTGGATATCCGTTGTGCCACTTTCATGAACGAGAGGTTTTCTGAACCACTCAAGCTTGGGACGTTGCTGACAGACGAGGCTGGCAGGCTACTGGTCCTCGGAGGTCATGGCCAGTCCGACACCGCGACTGGAACCGGACTGGACGAACCAGGGGATGATTTCGCCAACCACGACGGATGGTTTGACGACACCTCGGATGGTCCCGTGCGCGCCACCATCACCTGGAAATCAGGGAAATCTCATACTCCGCCTGAACCCGATACCGCATGGGTTCTGGTCGCTCCTCCAAAGTACGCGCCGTCCCTGGAGAGTGTCGTTACTCTATATGACGTGCTCTATCAAAAGGCGCTTGAGGATAAACGTCTAAACCGTTGGCTGGGTTCGCGCTGGCTGAAACGCGTTCTCGCGCAGAGATCCAGGCCTTCATTTACTGAAGACATCTATCCAATTCTGAGGCGAGCCCACGAAATGAAGTGGGTATTTGCCAGAGCTGAGGTTGGACACGAGAACGAGATTGACTTCGCGCGCCTTTCACAACCGCGGAAGATCTTTGAGCCGTTGCGACTGCATATATTCAGGCAGTTCCGTCGTCCCTCCGGCCACCCCAGGAAACCGGGATCAGGCACCGGCAAGATGCCATACATATGGTCGGATCTTTACTTCATGGATGACGACCAGAATAATCCCAACCCCGTAAATGCAACCCTGACGCAACATCAGTATCAATTGATGACGGCATGGGCCAATGGGAATTTCCTCGGCGGTCCAACGCGTCGCAACCGGTCAAGAAGGGTAACGCCAGAGGGCCTCGACCGAGCGGCCCTGGAAGCATGCGTCGGAGCCGCCTTTTATCCCGGCATCGAAACCAGCTTCCATATTCGCGACAAGTTCCATTACATCGAACCGTTTCGCCTCGATGCGGATCGGGTAGACCCGGGGGATGTCACGCAACAGATGTCATTGCCTTGGCAGACCGATTTCGTGGATTGTAGCGATGGCGACTTGCCTTTCGTTTGGTGGCCAGCGCAGCGCCCGATCGATGTTCGTCGGGCTCGCACGAAACCACCAGTGCGCTGGGCACGAGACTTCAAGGGGAACAAAACGGATATCAGCGCACGGGAAATGATCGACGACTGGTGGCGCCTCGGACTACTCAAACCCGTCGCCCACGGAGTTGTCGAAGTGCAACGGGCAAGTCACGTGCGCCATAAGTCTCGAAGGAAAGTCCGGTTTGTCAGATCGCGAATATGAGACCCAGCGATTATGCCGTGGCTGTAATCGGCGGGGGTCCTGCCGGATGCATCACCGCTCTACAACTTGTCCGCTCCGGCATTTCGGCTCTGCTGCTGGAAGCATCCGAGTATGGCGCTCCTCGTCTCGGCGAAACCCTATCGCCTCATGCCTCCCGATACCTCGCTCAACTGGGAATAGCTCGTCACGCGGATTCTCGTATACGCCAATCCGCCAACGGTGTCTTATCGGTATGGGGCAGCCGCAAACCTCGTGTAACTGACTATTGGCTTGGAGTGCATGGCGCCGGCTGGCACGTTGACCGCGCCGCATTCGACCGTATGCTGGCCGAGACTGCCCGCAAAGCGGGAGCAACCGTCTGCCCGGGTTCGCGGCTTGTAAGCGTGCCGAGGCGAAACAGAAAACGTTGGGTATTCGAGTTCACTCGTAATGGCCAGAGATTCGCATGTTCTTGCCGATTCCTTGTAGATGCAACAGGCAGAACTGGAACGCCCTGGCTCGGCCCCCTCTCGCCCCGAATCGTGCACGACCGGCTCATTGCTGTCGTATGGACCGGAAAATCCCGTAGTAGTTCCCCATACCTATCCGTGGAATCGGTGAGCGATGGGTGGTTTTCTTCCGCGAACCTCCCACACGACCAAACCACCATTGCGTACATGACGGACAGCGATCTATATCGCGGAGGCTGTCAAATAACTTCGGATTTATGGCGATGTCGCCTCAATCAGACGGCGTACGCGCGTGAGCGACTCGAAATCGGCGCGGATCTTTCGAAATTGCGGATCGTCTCTGCTGCTACGGTCATTCGCGCCACCCCAGTCGGAGAACATTGGTGCGCAGTCGGCGACGCAGCATTCAGCCATGATCCGCTGTCTGGCCTGGGAGTGCATCACGCTTTGCAGTCGGGCGCTCACGCTGCGTCCGTCATCAAGTCTTTTCTCACTGGAGATGCCGCTCTAAACAGCTATAAATCGTGGATCGCACGCAGTGTTCAAGAATATTTAGTCAGCCGCGCCCAGCACTATGCAAGCGAGTACCGTTGGCGGTCTTCACCGTTTTGGAAACGAAGAACCTCTCAGACATTTGCAGTCACAAACACCTCTTCAAATAGCTCACGATTCGCAAGTTTGTAATAAGCGACTGTCATTCTTGAGAGAGTCCATGAATAAGTCCTACGTCGTCTTTGCCGCTGCGTTTTTTCTAGTTGTTGCGGTCACTCAACCCTCACGATCTGAGCAAACAACAGTGGAGGTTGTATCTAAATCAGAAAAGATTCCACGAAACTTCAAAACCCGGCTATTTCAATTGAGCCCTGTGGCTTCAGGAAGGTTGAGTCACGATGTAGCTGCGCGTAATCCTGCCGACAGAAGTGGTTCCGGCCTGCCGCATGATCGTTCTTAAATGCAACCGGATGCCGACAAACTACGGGCTTTCGCAGAGCGCTACACCGCAGCCTGGTGTAGCCAAAACCCCGAGAGCGTGGCATCGTTCTTCTCGCCCAGCGGTTCGCTGTCTGTCAACGGCGGAACTCCGACCGTTGGCAGGAAAGAGATCACCGAACTCACTCGGTCTTTCATGACTACGTTTCCCGACCTGAAGCTTGCTATGAACGATCTCCGAATTCAGCCTGACAGTACGGAGTACCATTGGACCCTGACAGGCACAAACAGTGGTCCGGGAGGAAACGGGCACAAGGTTCAGGTCAGCGGTTTTGAAAAATGGCGCATCGGATCCGATGGCCTGATTGCGTCTTCCCAAGGCCATTTCAACGCGGCCGAGTATCAAAACCAATTGGAGCACGGAAGCTAGCCCAACTGCATGCACCCTGCTCTCCCTTAACTCCTGAACGCCTTCTGGATCAAGGTATATCGCGCCGCACCCACCATTCCGGAATTATCGTTCAGAACAATCTTCACCGGAATATCGCTCAGCAAACCTTGCATGCGACCCTTCGCCAGGAATGACTCCATGAACGTCGGAAGTTGCATCAACGGCAGAATCTTCGCCGCGATGCTACCGCCGATAAAAATCCCGCCCGTGCTCATGAAAGTCAATGCGCAGTCTCCGGTCTGCGAGCCGTAAACTCCTACGAAGATCGATAGCGTTTTTTCGCAGATGGGTGCCTTTTTCTCGAGCGCCAGTCGCGAGATCAGGGCCGGCCCGTCCGGAGCCTTCCCCATCTCGTCCTTCAGCCAACCAGGCTCCTGCTCTTTTCCCATGTCACGCAGAAACTCGTAGATGCTCTTGATGCCCGGCCCCGAAAGCACGCGCTCGCAACTCACGCGGCCGTGTTTCTTGTGCAGATACTGTAGAAGCTCGATTTCCAGTTCGTTGCCCGGAGAGAAGCTGCTGTGTCCACCTTCACAGGCAAACGGGTGATGACGGAACCCATCCCAATAGAGACCGGCCACCCCCAAACCTGTTCTCGCGGAAATTACAGCGCGATTGCCAATCGCGTCTTCGTGGCCCTCGCTCAACGTGACGAAGTCCTTGGAATCCAATCCGTCAATGCCGTAAGCATAAGCTTCGAGATCGTTGATCAGCCCGACCGACTTGAGTTTGAGCAGGCCGGCCAGTTCGTCGGCGTCAATCGTCCAGGCCAGGTTTGAGATCTTGCACGTCTTTCCTCGTACGGGTCCGGCCACGCCGAAACATGCGCTGTGCACCGGGATGCCTTCGGTCTTCACGAAGTTCGAAATGATATTCGGCAGGCTGCTCTCCTGCTGGCTGAGATACGTCTTCTCAACCACTGTGTTGAGCCGGTTGCCGTCATTTTCGAACGCTGCAACACGGGTCTTGGTTGCGCCAATTTCTCCTGCGAGAATCATGCTCCGATGTTCCTCCATTCACGCTCGTCGCGCAGCATCAGATCGTCAGCTTCCTTCGGCCCCCACGTGCCCGCGGCATAATTCGGAAATTTCCGGGGAGGCAGCACCTTCCACACGTCGAGCACCGGATCGACCAC
>Ga0070712_100002193_pt1 | contig 12006 bp, 12 predicted proteins | sample LARL81metaG_FD_71396 | JGI IMG/M metagenome (GOLD analysis project Ga0070712, IMG submission 71396) | Corn, switchgrass and miscanthus rhizosphere microbial communities from Kellogg Biological Station, Michigan, USA - LAR L8-1 metaG | ecosystem: Host-associated > Plants > Roots > Rhizosphere ...
GCCCGTCCACAGCCACGCCGCGACGGCGTTCACGTGAATCGTGCGCTCGGCGCCATTCGGAAGATAGACACCGGGATGCACGGCGGTGTAATTCCAGCGCAGCTGGCCACGCGTGAGCCGGCCACTGCCGATTGCGTCGGCGCCGACGAATGCTTGCCACATGCCCGGATGCTGACCGCCGCTGCCGACACAAGCAGTGCCCTGCGTCGACTTCTGCACCAGGGTTGTGGATAACCCGAAATCACAACCCTCATGCAGATCTCGACGTGCGGTGTGACAAAACCGAGGAAACTAGAACGTGTTTCAAAAACATGTCCCACCGACGGTCAACCCCTGCTACGGTTCGCCGGCGAGGGAAGGAAGACACAAGTGATTCTTGACAGGTTTCGGCTGGACGACCAAGTCGCGGTGGTGACAGGAGCGGGCCGCGGGCTGGGCGCGGCGATCGCGCTGGCCTTCGCGGAAGCCGGTGCAGACGTGGTCATTGCGTCCCGGACGCAGCCCCAACTCGAGGAAGTCGCCGAACAGATCCAGGCCACAGGCCGACGCGCCGAGGTCGTCGTCGCCGACCTCGCGCATCCCGAGGACACCGCCAAGCTGGCGGGCAAAGCCGTCGAGGCCTTCGGGAAACTAGACATCGTCGTGAACAATGTCGGCGGCACCATGCCCGCCCCGTTGGTCAACACCTCCACGAAGGACCTACGCGACGCGTTCACCTTCAACGTCTCCACCGCCCACGCGCTAACCGCGGCCGCCGTCCCGCTCATGCTCGAGCACTCCGGTGGCGGCAGCATCATCAACATCACCTCCACGATGGGCCGGCTGGCCGGCCGTGGCTTCGTCGCCTACGGCACCGCCAAGGCCGCGCTCGCGCACTACACCAGGTTGGCCGCGCTCGACCTGTGCCCCCGCATCCGGGTCAACGCGATCGCGCCGGGCTCGATCCTCACCTCCGCGCTCGAGATCGTGGCGTCCAACGAGGAGCTGCGCACTCCGATGGAGAAGGTGACGCCGATGCGCCGGCTCGGTGATCCCGAAGACATCGCTGCTGCCGCCGTGTATCTCGCCTCGCCCGCAGGAAGCTTCCTGACCGGCAAGACGCTCGAGGTCGACGGTGGCATCACCTTCCCGAACCTCGACCTGCCCATCCCGGACCTCTGAGGAGCTAGCCATGACTGAATTGTCGGCTCGGCCGACGAAGGCCATCAAAGTCGCGCAGATCGGCACCGGCAACGTCGGCCAACACGCGCTCACCCAACTGGTCACCGACCCACGGTTCGAACTCACCGGAGTCTGGGTGTCGAGCGACTCCAAAGCCGGCAAGGACGCCGCAGAGCTTGCGGGACTTGACAATTCGACGGGTATCACCGCGACCACCGATCTCGACCAAGTGTTGGCGACCAATCCCGAATGCGTCGTCTACACCGCGATGGCCGACAATCGCCTGCCCGACGCGCTGGAGGACTATCGGCGCATCCTCGCCGCAGGCGTCAACGTCGTCGGGAGCAGCGCGGTATTCCTTCAGTACCCGTGGCAGACCCTCCCCGACGAGCTCCTCGCGCCGATCGAGGACGCCGCCAAGGCGGGCAACGCGAGCATCTTCGTCAACGGCCTCGACCCCGGCTTCGCCAACGACCTACTTCCGCTCGCGCTGGCCGGCACCTGCCAGAGCATCGAGCAGATCCGTTGCATGGAGATCGTCGACTACGCCACCTATGACAGCGCCACCGTGATGTTCGACGTGATGGGTTTCGGCAAGCCGCTCGACGAGCTGCCGATCCTGCTGCAGCCCGGCGTCCTCAGCCTGGCGTGGGGATCGGTTGTGCGCCAACTGGCCGCGGGCCTTGGCATCGAACTGGACGAGGTCACCGAGACGTACGTTCGCGAACCCGCACCCGAGGACTTCGACATCGCATCCGGTCACATCGCGACGGGCACCGCCGCTGGGCTGCGGTTCGAGGTGCGCGGCATGAAGGACGGCAAGCCCGCCGTCGTGCTCGAACACGTCACCCGCTTGCGCGGCGACCTGTGCCCGGACTGGCCGCAACCCGCCCAGGAAGGTGGTTCCTATCGCGTCGAGGTGACCGGCGAGCCGTCCTACGTGTTGGATCTCTGTCTGAGCAGCCGCAAGGGCGATCACAATTACGCCGATTTGGTCGCCACCGCCGCGCGCGTCGTCAACGCCATTCCCGCCGTCGTCGACGCCGTACCGGGAATCCGGACGACGTTGGACTTGCCTTTGATCACCGGAAAAGGGCTGTACGCTGGCTGATATCTGGGGGAACTAATTGAAGAAGGACTTGCCTATGCGGAAGATCCCAGGCTATTTCACGCCGCTGATCGTCGCGGCAGGCGCCGCAGCGGCAATTCTTTCCGCGCCCGCCGCCGTCGCCCAACCCGACGACTCGTCCACTCTGCCGGCGTGCACCGACACCGGTGGCGCTGAAGCCCTCGGCGGCTCAACTACCGAATGCACCACCCCCGGCAACGTCCAAATCGACGCCACCCCGGCCGAACCAACTTATGTGTATCCGTGGGATGACGAGTTCTATGGTCCTGCGTTGATCATCGGTGGTGGTGGCGGCGGCGGCCACGGCGGCCGCTAACCCAAGATTTTCGTGGCCCACTAGGAGGCCAACCATGCGAACCAAGATTCGCTCTTTCGCACCGCTTTTGGCGGCTGCTGGCGTCGGTGCTGCTGTCGCGTTCGCGCCGGTCGCTGCGGCGCAACCGCGATGTGTGACTACCGCCCCGAACACCACGCAGTGCCAGACCAACGGCAGCGCACAGATCGTCACCTCACCGCAGCAGAACAACAATTGGGCCTGGCCGTGGGGCGGCGGCGGGCTAGTCATCGGCTTCGGCGGCTGGGGCTGGGGCTGGTAACCGGCCGCAGCTAGCTTCCTCGAGAGGTTTCGTCTAACCTAACTTTTCTATTCGCATCACCGGATAGAGGTGGGTTAGTTGGTCCAGGACACCGAGCCGCGTATGCGGCCCAGCTGGCTCCTGCTCGGGCCGGCGTTCGTCGCCGCCATCGCCTACGTCGATCCCGGCAACGTCGCCGCCAACGTCAGTGCAGGCGCGCAGTACGGCTTCCTCCTCGTCTGGGTGATCATCGTGGCCAATGTGATGGCCGGCCTGGTGCAATTCCTGTCGGCCAAGCTCGGCCTCGTCACCGGACGCTCGCTGCCAGAAGCCGTCGCCGACCACACCCGTACCCGGACCCGCATTGTGTACTGGCTGCAGGCCGAATTGGTCGCCATGGCAACGGATCTCGCCGAAGTCGTCGGTGGCGCGATCGCGTTGCACCTGCTGTTCGACCTGCCGCTTCTGGTCGGTGGCGTGATCACGGGACTGGTGTCGCTGCTATTGCTGGCGATCCAGAACCGACGCGGCCAACGCATGTTCGAGCGGGTGATCAGCGGGCTGCTGCTGATCATCGCGATCGGATTCCTGACAAGCCTGTTCGTCGAGCCTCCGTCCGCGGGCGAGGTGGCAGCCGGACTGCTGCCCCGGTTCGAGGGCGCCGAGAGTGTGCTGTTGGCCACCGCAATGCTGGGTGCGACGGTCATGCCGCACGCGGTGTACCTGCATTCAGGCCTTGCCCGCGACCGGCATGGTCATCCCGAACCCGGACGGCAGCGCCGCTGGTTACTCAAGGTGACGCGGCTGGACGTCGGGCTGGCGATGCTTGTCGCCGGCGCCGTGAACCTGTCGATGCTCCTCGTGGCCGCGACCAACCTGCAGGGCCGCGACAACACCAACTCCATCGAAGGCGCGCACGCCGCGGTTCGTGACACCCTTGGCCCGACGATCGCGCTGTTCTTCGCAATCGGGCTGCTGGCCTCCGGCCTGGCCTCGACGTCCGTGGGCGCCTACGCGGGAGCGATGATCATGCAGGGTCTGCTGCGCCGCTCCTATCCGTTGCTGTTGCGCCGCCTCGTCACCCTCATCCCCGCGCTCGCGATCCTCGCGATCGGCGTCGACCCCAGCCGCGCACTCGTGTTGTCCCAGGTCGTGCTGTCCTTCGGGATTCCCTTCGCTTTGATCCCCTTGGTGCGGCTGACCAGCAACCGCAGCCTGATGGGCGAAGACACGAACCACCGCGTGACCACGGCACTCGGGTGGAGTGTCGCCATGTTGATCAGCCTGCTGAATGTGGTGCTGATCTATCTGACCGTGGCTGCTTGACCGCTGCAACGGCCCCGTTACCCGCATCTGGGATGATGTATGTGATGCAGACGAGTCATAGCTACTTCGCGTACGGGTCCAACCTGTGCGCGCGGCAGATGGCGCGGCGATGCCCCGGTGCGGTCAATCCACGGCCGGCCATGCTGACCGACCACGACTGGCTGATCAACGAGCGCGGGGTGGCCACCGTCGAACCGTTCGACGGCTCCCGAGTGCACGGCGTGGTCTGGCAGGTGACCGACCATGACCTGGCGACCCTGGACAGCGCCGAGGGTGTTCCGTCGCGATACCGCCGCGACCGCCTGACCGTGCACACCGACGACGGACCGTCCGAGGCGTGGGTCTACATCGACCACCGTGTCGATCCCGGCGCGCCGAGACCCGGGTATCTGGAACGCGTCGTCGACGGCGCGGTGCACCACGGCCTGCCGCAGGGCTGGATCGAATATCTGCGGCGCTGGGATCCCTCGCGCTGGCCCATGCACAACAACAGATCGGGTCCGGCTGCGCCGCGGTCACTTTCGGAACTACTGGCCGCTCAGGGAATCATCGAGGACGGCACGCTGCGCTCGCGGTTCGGATTCATGGCGATCCACGGCGGCGGGCTGGAGCAGATGACCGATGTCATCGCCGAGCGGGCCGCCGACGCCGCAGGCGCGTCGGTGTACGTGCTACGCCATCCCGATCGCTATCCGCACCACCTGCCTTCGGCGCGGTACCACGCGCAGGAGTCCGAACGGCTGGCCGAATTCCTCGACCACGTCGAGGTCGTGGTGTCGCTACACGGCTACGGCCGCATCGGGCGCAGCACCCAGCTGTTGGCCGGCGGTCGCAACCGCGAGCTCGCCGAACACCTGGCGCGTTTTGTCAACGTGCCGGGCTACCAGGTCGTCACGGACCTGAACGCGATCCCGCGCGAGCTGCGGGGTATGCACCCCGACAATCCGGTCAACCGGGTCCGCGGCGGCGGCACCCAACTCGAACTGACACCACGCGTGCGCGGCATCAGCCCAAGAAGTGGGCTGCCGGGCGACGACGGCCTGAGCCCAGCGACATCCAAGTTGGTGCAGGGCCTCGTCGCGACCGCCCGCTCGTGGCAACTAACCTCGGCTTAGTGCGCATCACGATCATCGGTGCCGTTCTCCTCGTCATCACATTGAGCGGCGCCTGCGCGGACGCGCAACCCGCCGCCGGCGTCGACAACGCTCTGAGCCAAGTCGTCGCCCGCGACGAGCTGGCCGGTGGCGTCGCCGTCGTCCGGGACGGCACCGACATAACCAGATTCTCGGCCGGGTACTCCGACGTCGACACCCGCGCCGGATTCGCGCCGCAGACCCATGTCCGCGCCGCCAGCATCACCAAAACCTTTGTCGCCGCGACGATCCTGCAGCTCGTCGCCGAGGGCAAGCTTGACCTGGACACGTCGATCGAGACATACCTGCCGGGCCGGATCCGCGGCGAACGCATCGACGCCAAGGCGATCACGGTGCGTCAGCTGCTGCGCCATCAGAGCGGCCTGCCCGAATACTTCGACGCCGACACCAAGCCACCCGTCGAACCGGTCAGCGGCGACCAGCTGCTCGACGCGGCGCTGACCAGGCGTGCGCAGTTCGCGCCGGGCAGCGCGATCAAGTACACGAACACCAACTACGTCATCGCGGGCCTGCTGCTCGAGAAGCTGACCGGCCACCCCGCTGTCGACGAGATCACCCGACGAATCATCGTGCCGCTCGGGCTGTCCGACACGTACTTCCCCGCACCGGGTGACACCGGGCTGCGTGCGCCGTTCGCGCACGGCTACGAGGTGGTCGACGGGAACCGCAAGGACGCAACGGTGTTCAACGCGTCCGCTGCGGGCATGGCGGGCTCGCTGGTGACCACCAACGAGGACACGTCAGCGTTCATCACCGCGCTCCTCGACGGCCGGGTCGTCCCGCCTGCGCAGCTGCGCGAGATGATGAACACTGTCGACTGGACTGACGCCGGACCGGGCTTCCACTATGGGTTGGGCCTCACCGGCATTGATTTGGAATGCGGCGTCATGGTGTGGGGCCATGGCGGCGACATCGACGGATACCACAGCCTGATGGCGAAAGGCTTTGCCGGGCCCGCGGTTTCAATCGCGTTCACACAATCACCGCCGGAGACCGACTCCCTCGCCAGCGATCCGCGTGCCGAGGTGCTGAACGCGGTCTATTGCCCGAAGTAGGACGCGGCACAGTCCCGAGCGATAACAGACTCGAATCAGCTTGTGTCGCACGGCCTCACGACCGCGACGGAAGTGAGCTTCTCATGGCCAAGGTTCTCTTCGTGGTGACCGGCGCGAGTTACTGGACGCTGAAAGATGGCACCCGACACCCGACCGGGTATTGGGCCGAGGAGTTCGCCGCCCCCTACAGCGCACTCGGTGGCGCCGGGCATGAAGTCGTGGTGGCCATCCCGGCGGAGTGGTGGCCCACGTCGACGTGATGAGCCTGCGGCCATCGATGGCTGGCGGTGAACAGATCGCCCGCGACCTGGAGGATATCCTGCGCTCCGCAGAAGAGTTGCGCAGACCGATCGAACTGGCTGACGCCCGCTTGGAGGATTACGACGCCGTGTACTACCTCGGTGACCACGGTCCTATGGAGGACCTGTGGAAGGATGCCGACTCGGGCAGACTGCTGACCGCGGCCATCGCCTGCCACGCACCGGTGGCCATCCTGGCCACCCGACGCAACGGCTTGTCACCGTTTGCCGGCTACCGTGTCACGGCGTTCACCAACGACGAAGAAGACGCGGTCGGCTTGCGGGAAAGAGCTTTCTGGACGTCCGAGGACGAGTTAGTCAAACTGGGCGTCGACTTCACCCGCGGTGAGATTTGGAAGCCCTACACCGTCGTGGACCGCAATCTGTACACCGGTCAGAACCCAGCCTCCGCCGCGCCGCAGGCCGAGGAAATCCTGAAGGTCCTCAAGTAGACGCTGCCGCGCGACGCCCGCAAGCATTAGACAGCAGGTTGCTCACTCCTCCACCTGCAGAACGGGCGTCGGCCTTTGGAACCCGCGCGTCACCCACAACAGCCACACGAACCCGACGGCAAGCCAGATCAATCCGACCTCCAGCGCGAGAGCAGACAGGCTTGTCCACAACCAGACGGTCAAGGCGAAGCCGATGAACGGCAGCACGAGGTTGTTCACGAAGCCACCACCGCCACGGTCGCCCTCGTCGACGAAGTAATGCTTGATCACGGTGAGGTTGACAGCCGAAAAGGCTACCAGTGCACCAAAACTGACGATCGAGGCCAGGTCTGCCAGATCAATCCAGATCGCACCCAGCGAGATCACCGAAACCACGAGGATCGCGTAGGTCGGGGTGGTGAATCGCGGTGGAATGTGACCGAACACCCGTCGCGGCAGAATGCCGTCGCGGCCCATCGCGTACAGGATCCGGGCGACCGAGGCCTGGGAGGTGATCGCGGAGCCGAGCGCACCGGCGACGTAGGCGGCGGTGAAGAAGGTTTCCAGGAACTTTCCACCTGCAGTCGTCATGACATCCAGCGCGCCCGAGTCGACGTTGGCGAAATCGTTGGACGGGAACACCAACTGCGACACGAACGAGAGCACGACGAACATGACACCGGCCGTGATCGTCGCGATCATGATGGCGCGCGGCACGCTGCGGGTCGGTTCGTTGGCCTCCTCCGACAGCGTCGACACCGCGTCGAAGCCGAGGAACGACAGGCACAGGATCGCCGCACCCGCGAGCACCGGGTTCAACCCGGGCGCACTGCCGTCGCCTCTCAGCGGTGCCATCAGATCGACTGTGCCGCTGTGCGATAACGTCACGACGGCCAGCACGAGGAACACCACGATGAACACCGCCTGCATCGCGATGATCAACATATTGGCCCGCGCCACCGAGACGATACCGATTATGTTGAGCACCGTCACGATGGCGATCGTGATGAGGACGAACACCCATGGCGGCACGGCGGGAATTGCGGCGTTGAGGTAGATGCCGATGACGAGATAGTTCAGCATCGGCAGGAACAAGTAGTCCAGCAGAAGCGACCATCCGGCGAGGAATCCGATCGGTGGGCCGAAGGTTCGCTGCGTGTATGCGTACGTCGAACCCGCCACCGGGTATGCGGCGGCCATCCGCGCGTACGAGCGAGCGGTGAACACCATGGCCGCCAATGTCACCAGGTACGACACCGACAGCCGGCCGCCGCTGGTCTGGGTGACGATCCCGTAGGTGGTGAACACCGTGAGCGGCACGATGTACACCAGGCCGAAAAGCACTAGCGCCGGCACGCCCAGAACGCGGCGCAGGTGACCTTCGCCAGGCCCGGTGGGCCGCGGGGTGGCAGCAGGGGTATCCGACGGCGCTGTCGACATGGCAATCCCTTTCAACCTGTGGCCGTGTAAACCGACCTTCCTGACAGATACGTGGCACGGATGCGGACATCCGGAAGCTCGAGCGGCGGCGTCGCACGCGGATCTGAGGCCAACCACACCAGATCGGCGCTCGCGCCGGGTGTGATTGTGCCCCATTGCCCTTCGGCGAAGGCCTGCTTTGCCACTCCCGCGGTGTAGGCGCTCAGTGCCCGCTCGACATTGAGGAGCTCCTGCGGCGTCCACCCACCGCGTGACACCGCGATGGCGATCCCGTCCAACGGCGCGCCAGATGACACCGGCCAGTCGGAGCCGAACGCCAGCGGCGCTCCCGACTCGTCGAGGCTGTGCATGCGGTACTGCTTGTCGCTGCGGTCGGGCCCGAGCCGCGGGATGGTCAGCTCGACCATCAGCGGATCCAGTTGTGCCCACAGCGGTTGCATGTTGGGGATCACGCCCAATGCGGCGAAGCGGTCCAGGTCGGTATCGTCGACCAGCTGCGCGTGCGCGATCACCGGTCGCCGGTCGCGCGGTCCGTTGGTGGCGACGGCATGCTCGATCGCATCCAGCGCCTGGCGTGCGGCCGCATCGCCGATTGCGTGGATGTGGATCTGGAACCCGAGTTCGTCGACGGCGCGTGCCGCGTCGGCGAGGTTGTCCCAAACCTGCATGCCGTGGTTGTGAAGCGAGCCGCAGTACGGCGCCAGCAGTGCCCCGGTTTCGTTCTCGATGACCCCGTCGGCGAAGAACTTGACGGTATTGGCGGTGAGCAGCGGCGAGGCTATCTCGTGGACGCGGCGACGCGCGTCGACGAAGTGGTCGAGTTGGGCGTCGAAGTAACGGGGGTCGGCGTAGAGGCCGAGGTTGAACCGGAGGTCGAGCGCGTCTTGGCGGGCGGCGTCGATGTAGGTGTCGACGTCGGCAGGCTCCACCCACGCGTCCTGTACCCAGGTCACACCGGCCGCCAAGTAGTATTCGGCGGCCGTGCGCAGTGCCCCGACGCGCACCTTCGGATCGTGCTCCGGCACCACCTTGTACAGCAGGTCGACGGCGCCCCACTCGCGTAGCGTGCCCAGCGGCGAACCATCCTCGCGGCGCGGAATCTCGCCGAGCACCGGATCCGGGGTATCGGCGGTGATCCCTGCCCGCTCGAGCGCAACGCTGTTGCACCACACCGTGTGGTAGTCCCACGCCCGCAGCACGACGGGCCGGTCGGCGACCGCAGCGTCGAGCCAGCGCGCGTCGAACAGCCCGCCAGAAGCCATGCTGCTCTCGTAGGAGGCGCCGACGATCCACTCGTCGTCGGGATGCTCGACGGCGAATCTCTTCACCTCGGCGACGATCTCGTCGACCGACTTGCACTGCCGCACCTGCGGCCCGACCGCCTCGAGGCCACCGGGCAGCGGGTGGGCGTGTCCGTCGCCGAAGGACGGCATCAGGAAGCCGCCGCCGAGGTCGACCTCCTCGGCTCCCTTGGCTTGTGCGTGTGCGGCTTCGCCGACGGCCTGCACCGCTCCGTCGATGACCAGCAGCGCGTCGGTGGTCTGCCCGTTGACGCCGGTCCAGATCGTTCCGCCGCGAAAGAACGTCGAAGACACCGGGGGAACGTACCGCACCAATCCGCCCGCCGTGCGGTTCCGAATACCTGGCATGGAACGGATGCATTCCTTAGAACGCTCTGTCGCCGTCATAGGCAGTGGTGTGGCCGGCTTGGTCGCCGCGTACGCGCTGTCGGCGCGTGACCGGGTCACCCTCTTCGAGGCCGACACCCGCATCGGCGGGCACGCGCACACCCACTACATCGACAGGGGCGACGGCTCCATCGTGGGCGTGGACACCGCCTTCCTGGTGCACAACGACCGCACCTACCCGACGCTGTGCCGGCTGTTTGCGGAGCTAGGCATCGCCACCAAGGAAACCGACATGTCCATGTCGGTGCGCGACGACGGCAGTGGGCTGGAGTACGCCGGGGCACGGGGCATCGGTGGGCTGTTTCCGTCGTGGTCGTCGCTGGGCCGGCCGCGGTACTTGCTGATGCTGGCCGAGGTCAAGCGCTTCCACGCGGCGGCGACCCGGCTGCTGCAGACCGACGCCGACGGCGCGACGCTCGGCGCGTTCCTGGACCGGCACGGATTCTCCAGTTACTTCGTCGACCATTTCATGACACCACTCGTCGCGGCGGTGTGGTCGTGCCCGCCGGGAGAGACGATGCGCTACCCGGCGCGCTACCTGTTCATGTTCCTCGAGCACCACGGCATGCTGTCGGTGCTCGGCTCGCCGACGTGGCGGACCGTGGTCGGTGGCTCGGCCAACTACGTCGAGGCCATCCTCAACCGGATCGACGAGGTACGCGCAGGCGACCCGGTGACGTCGGTGCAAAGGTTCGCCGACGGGGTTCAGATAACCGCGGGCGCCACACGGATTTTCGATGCCGCCGTGATCGCGACCCATCCCGATCAGGCGCTGCTGATGCTCGCCGAACCGACCGCGGCCGAACGTGCCGTGCTCGGCTCGATTCCCTACTGCACCAACCACGCCCAGCTGCACACCGACGAATCCGTGTTGCCCCGCCACCGCCGGGCCAGGGCGTCATGGAACTATCTCGTCGCACCGAACAACGACGGCGTGCTGGTCACCTATGACGTCACCCGCCTGATGCGACTCGATGGGCCACGGCGATTCCTCGTGACCCTCGGCGGGCGCGATCACGTCGACCCGGCGACGGTGCTGACCGAGATGACCTACAGCCACCCGATGTACACCCCGGAGTCGGTTGCCGCGCGACAACTTCTGCCGACCCTGGACGACGACCGGGTGGCGTTTGCCGGCGCGTACCACGGCTGGGGCTTCCATGAGGACGGCGCCGCGTCGGGTCTGCGCGCGGCGCGCCGCCTTGGTGCCCAATGGCCCACGGCTGCACGCAGAGCCGAGGCGGTGGCGTGTTGACCCCGGCGCTGTACCGGACCCGGATCACGCACCTGCGCCGCGCTCCGGTACACCACTACTTCGAACACACCGGCTACAGCTGGTACGTCGACATCGACCGGCTGCCACAGCTGCCGCGCTGGCTGCGCCCGTTCGCCAGGTTCGACGCCCGCGACCACCTTGACGGCGCGCCGAACGACTCACTGCGGCAACGCATCGACGCCTTCCTCGCCGAGCGTGGCATCGACCTGCGCGGAGGCCGAATTACCGCGCTGATGCAGGCCAGGGTGCTTGGCTACGTGTTCAACCCGTTGACTTTGTATTGGTGCCACGACGCCAACGGCGTCCTGCGCCACGTCGTCGCCGAAGTACACAACACCTACGGCGGCAGGCACGCCTACTTGCTGCCGCCCGACAACGACCGACCGGCAATGGTGCGCAAGAGGCTCTACGTGTCACCGTTCAACGACGTCGACGGCTACTACCTGGTTCGGGCCCCGCTGCCGGATGCCGA
>Ga0070712_100002201_pt1 | contig 11984 bp, 9 predicted proteins | sample LARL81metaG_FD_71396 | JGI IMG/M metagenome (GOLD analysis project Ga0070712, IMG submission 71396) | Corn, switchgrass and miscanthus rhizosphere microbial communities from Kellogg Biological Station, Michigan, USA - LAR L8-1 metaG | ecosystem: Host-associated > Plants > Roots > Rhizosphere ...
ATGTTTGCGCAACAGGAAGGTTCGGTCGCAGCCCCCACGGCAGGGCTGCATTTCACGGATGCGCTGATTGCCCGCCTCAAGGAGCGTGGCGTGTCGCTCCATCGCGTTACCCTCCATGTCGGGGCAGGGACCTTCCTTCCGGTCAAGGTCGCCGATACGACCGAGCATCGGATGCACACCGAGCACGGGAGCGTGAGCGGCGAGACCGCAGCCGCGCTCAACGGCGTACGGCGCTCGGGGGGGCGCATTGTGGCGGTCGGCTCGACTTCGCTGCGGCTGCTCGAATCGGCCAGCACGGAGGACGGCACCATCCGCGCGTTCAGCGGCGAGACAGCGCTGTTCATCACCCCGGGCTGCCGTTTTCGCGTTGTCGACGTGCTGATGACCAATTTCCATCTGCCGCGCTCGACCTTGTTCATGCTGGTTTCCGCATTTTGCGGGCTCGACGTCATGAAGCGTGCCTACGCGCATGCTATCGAGAGCGATTATCGCTTTTATTCCTACGGCGATGCCTGCTTGCTTTTCAGGGAATGACCGAACCTTTCTCCTTTCGCCTCCTCGCTCGCGTCGGGACTGCGCGATGCGGCGAGATCACCACCGCCCACGGCACGGTGGCCACCCCCGCCTTCCTGCCGGTCGGCACACAGGCGACGGTGAAGGGCATGACTTCCGAAGCTCTGCGTGCGAGCGGTGGCGACATCGTGCTCGCCAACACCTACCACCTCATGCTGCGGCCGGGCCCGGAACGCATTGCGGCACTCGGCGGACTGCACAAGTTCATGAACTGGCCCCACGCCATCCTCACCGATTCAGGCGGGTTTCAGGTCATGTCCCTTGCAAAGCTGCGCAAGGTGGAGAACTCCGGTGTCACCTTTCGCTCCCATCTCGACGGCGCCACGGTCGAGCTCACGCCCGAGCGCGCGATCGAAATTCAGAAGCTGCTCGGGTCCGACATCGCCATGCAGCTCGATGAATGCATCAAGCTGCCGGCGCCGCGCGCCGAGCTTGAACGCGCCATGCTGCTGTCGCTCGCCTGGGCCGAACGCGGCAAGCGCGCCTTCGCGGACGCCGGGCAGGAGCGAGCCCTGTTCGGCATCGTGCAGGGCGGGGACGATGCGTCCTTCCGGCTGCAAAGCGCGTGCGCGCTGGTCGATATCGGATTTCACGGCTATGCGATCGGGGGACTCGCCGTCGGCGAGCCGCAGCACGTCATGCTGCGTGTCCTGCAAGAGACCGTCCCCGCACTGCCCATTGATCGGCCGCGCTACCTCATGGGCGTCGGCACGCCGGCGGATATCGTCGAGGCGGTGGCGCGCGGGATTGATCTCTTCGACTGCGTGCTGCCTACGCGCAACGGCCGGCACGGGCTTGGCTTCACCCGTGGCGGTCCGGTCAACCTCAAAAATGCCAAGCACGCCGAGGATCCCCGCCCGCTCGATGCGGAAAGCAGCTGCCCCGCGGCTCGCGACTATTCCCGCGCCTATCTGCACCACCTGTTCAAGGCCAATGAGATGCTGGGCGCGATCCTGCTCACCAGCGTCAATGTGGCTTTCTATCAGCAGCTGATGGCCGATATTCGCGCGGCGATCAAAGGTGATAAATTTGACCTATTGCGCTCTCGAGTCATTCGAGTCTGGAGGCGCACCGAGGACTTCCTGAGCGAGGAGCCGGGCACAACCAATGCGGGCGCGCCGGAGCCCTCATTGTAAACAACAGGAAAATTTACAATGATTCTGCTACCTCAAGTAGAGCAGGTATTACGATGCTGACGCCGTTTAGCGCAGACGGGCCATTTTCGTAGGGGCGAGGCATGCCTCGCCTCTCTTTCGGGATGCATTACCGCCGATCAGGGCGACGCATGCGTCGCCCCTACGAAGGAAACCTGGGGCCGCCGAAAGAAAAAACCCGGTGCGGTGACCGCCCGGGCTTCGGCTGGCTTCGGCATAGTTCGCAAGGATGCGTTTTTTTACTTGAGTCCCGTTACATTGTCGAGGAGTTTTTCCGGAGCTTTGCGCCCTCGACGCAGGGCCCGAGCAAGCGCAGGATGGTGCACGCCAAAGAACGGCGCCGCCAAGCGAGTCCGGGCTCGCGCCGCGCCGTCCGTAGCTCCCGCATGTCGCTGCGCTCATGCGGGCTACGTGGGATGATAGCGGGCGTGCGGACCGAAAAGTCCAAACGGTATTCGACGGAGAGATACGGAATGCAGACTGGTAATGCCGCAACATTCGTGCCTGTCATTCCGGCCGAGCGAGCGGGGCTTCGCCCGGCGAGCGAGAGCCGGATTCCGGTAACCAAAGTGGTTCGCGCACTCACGCCTGCCGTCGATTGCTGGGTCCCGGCTCGCTCGAGCCCGGTTGAGCCGGGCTCGCTTGGCCGGGACGACAGCCCATATGCAATCGCTGCGGCACAAGGGGGAGGGGAGTACACCGAGTGTGCGGCACGGTTATTAGCTCTCTTGACGGCGGGGCTCTTCACGGTCGTCGGGCTGCCCGCGCTGGCGCAGGCGCCGAAGATCGGCGACGCGCCGGAAGCCAAGAACATGCGGCTCGTCGGCTTCAACGATTTGCAAGGGCGCAGCGCGTACCAGCCGATCATTCAGCGGCAGGGCGATCGCTACATCGCGTATATCGGCCACCACGGGGGCACGGAGTCCGTGCCCAAGCCGTTAAATCCCCTCACTCATCAGAACGAGTTCAACGGCACCTCGATTGTCGATGTGACGGATCCGAAGCAGCCGAAATATCTCGCACATATTCCGGCCCAGGAAGGTCTGGGCGAGCAGGGCGGGGCGCAGATGGTCCGCGCCTGCGACGGCAAGAGCCTGCCCAAGGGCGACCCCAGCAAGACCTATCTGCTGCGAACATTCGGCAGCCAGGGTCACGAGATGTGGGACGTGAGCAAACCGGAAAGCCCAAGCCTCATCACCCGCGTGAGTTGGAATCTCAAGGACACGCACAAGAGCTGGTGGGAATGCGATACCGGCCTCGCCTACCTGGTCTCGGGAGTGGATGGCTGGCGCGTGCGCCGCATGACCGAGGTGTTTGATCTGAGCGACCCGACGAAGCCCGTGAAAATTCGTGATTTTGGTCTTGCCGGGCAGCAGCCGGGCGCGACCGGTGCGGTCCCGACGGAACTGCACGGGATGATCTCGACCGGGCCGCGCGGCAACCGCATCTATTTCGGCTATGGCACCAACAAGGGCGGCGTGCTGCAAATCATTGATCGGGAAAAGCTGTTGAAAGGTCCGAAGGAGCCCACCCCGGAAAACCTGCGTTACCCCCTGGTCGGCGAGCTCGATATGATCCCGCTCAACGGGGCACACTCGACCATTCCGCTCGGCAAGATGAAAATTCCGGAGTTCGGCAAGGATCTGGCCGGCTCCGAGCGCGACATGGTCATGATCGTGGACGAGTCGCTGGTCAACGAATGCCAGGCGGCGGAGACCCGGCAGATGGTGTGGTTTGTCGATGCGACCATCGAAGCCAAACCAATGGTCGTGTCGAACTTCAATGTGCCCGAGGGGGGCGGCCATTTCTGCACCCGCGGCGGCCGTTTCGGCTCACACTCGGGCAACGAGAGCATGGCGCCGATGCTCTATCAGAAGCTCGCGTTCGTCACCTGGTTCAATGCCGGCGTGCGCGCCATCGACCTGCGCGACCCCTACAGCCCCAAGGAGGCCGGCTACTTCATCCCGGCAATCACGGAGGCCACGGACAAGCGTTGCATCAAGGTCGATGGCCAGGAACGCTGCAAGGTCGCGATTCAGAGCAACAACGTGGAGACCGACGACCGCGGCTACGTCTACGTCGTCGATCGCGCCAATACCGGCATGCACATCCTCGAGCTCACTGGTGAGGCGCGCGCCATCGCTCACCTGCAGTAAGGACCAAGCATATACGCAGCTGAACCATTTGGTAGGGGCGACGCATTGCGTCGCCCTGCATCAACAACGACGCATGTTGAGAGGGGGGCGAGGCATGCCTCGCCCCTACGAAGTCGTGTTGCAACAATCAGAGATCTTACGGAGGAAACTTGACCACCAGCTCGTTGAGCTGCGCCTGGGTCAAGGGAGCCGTCAGGTATTTCAAGCTCACCGCGTCCTGCGCAATCGCCTCGAGGCCGGAGATCCGGTCGGGGTCGAGGGCCTGCCAAGGATAGAACTCGTCACGGGTGCGTTTTGCCTTCGCAAGCGAAATCCCGAGCCAGTCGGCATAGAGCTTGAGCGCGGCATCGTCGGAATAGAGCCAGCGCGCGGTTTCGCGATACGCCCGCACGAAACGTTCGATGGCCTCGCGCCGCGTCGCGAGCGTCTGCACATTGGTAATGTTGACCCGAACAGTCTGGTCCTTGAAGATCACAGCGTCATTGCCGTTCGCGATATATCGAATATCCCCGCGGTCGAGTTGATCAAGCCCGTCGGGTGGAGCGACCCACCCCACGTCGATCTGGCCGGACATGACTTGGGTAAGCGTGGGTATCGGTCCGCCGGTCGCGATCGGTTTGAGCTTGAGACCAAGCTCCTTCATGAAGGCGGAAACCACCATGTGAGTCGAGGCGCCGTTTGTGGAATAGGCGACGGTCTTGCCGCCGAAATCCTTCAGCGACGTGATGGGCGAATCGGCTTTGACGTACCAGTAGAGATCCGACGCCCCCGTGGTCTCGGCGCCTATGATGCGCACCGGGGCGCCCTTGGCAAAAGCGCTCATGGCTCCCATGGTGCCCGGAGCGATGCCGATGTCGACGCTTCCCGCGATGACCGCCTGCTGCGTCTCTCCACTGCCCTGGGTGTAGAGAAGCTCGAGCGCGACGCCATGCTTCTTGAAGATGCCGGCCCGTTGGCCGATCTCGGCAACCGAGGTTGCCCAGTTTCCCCTCTGACCAACGGTGAGCTTGAGAGTGTCCTCTGCATGTACCGGCTGTGCAAGAAGAGCTCCGAGTGCTGCGGCTCCAGCGCAAACCATACCGAAGTTCATGGGTGCCCTCCAGAAAGTGCATCGGCTCTCGTGATGAGATCCGCCGATCTCCAGCGTCATTGCGCCGCGCCCACGTCGTAATCAAGATAGCAGTTGCAAGCGGCTGGAAAACGCTTTTCTATGGACTCTCACCCCTGATGGAGAACGCCCCATGATCGCACGCCGCCACTTTCTCGCGGGTGTGGGCCCTGCATTGCTGTTGGCGGCGAGAAGCAGGACGCTGGACGCGCAGGAGGCGCCCACCATTCGCTTCGTGCTCGACTGGAAATATGAGGGCGAGCATGCACAGTTCACGGTCCCGATCACGGACGGGACCTATGGCCGGCTGGGCATCAATGTAAAGCTCGATCGCGGCAATGGATCCGGCGACACGGTCGCAAAAGTGGCCGCAGGCGCCTACGACATGGGCCTCGCGGACACCAACACAATGGTCCGCTTCAACGCCAACAACCCCGGCAATCAGCTCATTGCGGTTGCCATGGTCCAGGACGCATCGGCGTCCGGCGTTGTCGGGCTGCGCTCAAAAGGGATCGGGAAGCCTGCGGATCTCGCCGGTAAGCGCATCTACGCGCCGGCCGCGGATGCAGGCCGAATCCTCTTTCCGATCTTTGCGCAGATCAACAACATCGATCTCAACTCGATCCAGTGGAACACGGTCACGAGCGAGTTGCGCGATACGATGCTGGCGCGCCACGAGGCCGATGCCGTCACTTCCAACATCGTCACCACCGTCATGAACGTGCGCGCGGTTGGCGTTCCGGAATCCGACCTCGTCACGTTTTTCTATGGACGGTACGGCGTGGATCTCTACGGAAGCTCGGTCGTCACCACGCGCGCGTTCGCGGAGAAGAATCCCGACACGGTGCGGAAATTCATTATGGGTCTGGTGCATGGACTCAATACCATGGTCACCGATCTAAATGCGTCCATGGCTTCGCTCAAAACGTACGATCAACTCTTGAATGATAATATCGAAAAGGAGCGCATGATCATCTCGATGCGCGACATGCTCATCACGCCCAATGTTCTCAAGAATGGTTTCAGCTCGGTCGATCCGGAGCGCCTCGACCGCACGTTGAAGCAGGTTGCGCCGGTATTCAAGATCGCGCCCCCTCCCGCCTCCGACGTCTATACCGATCGCTATCTGCCCCCTGCCAGCGAGCGGGTGATCCACCCCTGGACCGCCCCCGCGAAGTGAGGCGTTTAACGCACGGCTATCTCCTATGGACTTTGCGGCGCGGCGAACTCCGCAGTACCTCTTCCTGAAAAGGGGAGATCGGCGACCCCCGACTTGGTCGGGGGGAGCCGGGTGGGGGTCAACTCGCGGGCGCGATAATCACCGAATCTGGGTCTCGACCGCCGGACCCCTACCCGACAGTATTTGCCCCGGCGCAAGGCCGGGGCAAATACTGTCGACCTCCCTCTTGCAGGAGGAGGTAAGGAGCCTGATGCCGAGCTCATGACGCGGACCCAGGTGCGCAAGCAGCTCACTCCAATCATCTCTACACTTGCGCTGTTCGTGGTGTGGGAGGGAGCGTGTTGGGCCTTTCAGATTCCGACCTTCATTCTGCCCAGGCCGACCGAGGCGCTTGCAGCGCTTATCGAGAACTGGCCCGGCATATGGCCGAACGCGCTGCATACGCTTATCACCACCTTGATCGGATTTGGCGCCGCAGTCGCGGTGGGCATGATGCTCGGGATCGCGGTTGGTACCTCCGCGCTCGTCTACGATGCGATCAATCCGCTGCTGATCGGGTTCAACGCCATCCCGAAGGTCGCGCTGGTGCCGATCCTGGTGCTCTGGTTCGGCATCGGGACAGTGCCGGCTGTCATCACGGCCTTCCTCACCGCCTTCTTTCCCATCGTCGTCAACGTGGCCACTGGCATTGCAACTGTCGAGCCGGAGCTCAGCGACGTGCTGCGCTCGCTGGGAGCAAGCAAAACCGATATCGTGCGCAAGGTCGGGATTCCCCGATCCATGCCGTATTTCTTCGCCTCGCTCAAGATCGCAATTGCCCTGGCTTTCGTCGGTGCGGTTGTTTCTGAATCCATCGCGTCGAATGTGGGGATCGGATATCTGATGCTGTCCGCGAGTGCGACATTCCGCATTCCGCTGGTGTTTGCCGGGCTGTTGGTGATCGCGCTCATGGGCATCGTCATGTACCTGGCCGCTGCGCGGCTCGAGCGGCATTTTGCATCATGGGCGACCCGCGGTTCCGAGATCGGCAGCTACATGGGCGGCGGATGATGGCGCAAGCGAGAAGAGGACGGCAGGGATGAGCGATTTGGCGGGCCTGCAGCGGGACCTCGTGACGGCCAATCACATCCTGGCGCGGGAAGGGGTCACGGATGCGCTCGGCCATATCAGCGTGCGTCATCCTGATCGGCCCGACCGCTTTTTCCTGTCGTGCTCGCGCAGCCCGGAGCTTGTGACGCTCGACGACATCATGGAATACGATCTCGACTGCAACCCGATCGATCCGCGCGGGCGGCCGATGTATTTCGAGCGGCCGATCCATGGCGCGATCTATCAGGCGCGTCCCGACGTCATCTCCATCGTGCACAATCACGCCTATGAGGTTATTCCATTCGGATTGACGCGAAGACCGCTTAAGGCGTGCGTGCACCCGGCCTGCGGCATCGGTATGCATGTCCCCGTGTGGGACAGCCGCACCTCCTTCGGCGATACCGACCTCTTGATCACGAACATGGAGCGGGGCAGCGATCTCGCCCGGGGCATGGGCAAACACAATTCGGTGCTGCTGCGCGGCCATGGCTGCGTGGTCGTCGGAAGCGATCTCCGGCAGGCCGTCCTCAACGCCGTGTACTTCAAGATCAACGCCAGCCTGGTGCTGCAATCGATGCTCATCGGCGACGACATCACGTTTTTGAGCGAGGGCGAGATCGAGCTGACCAAGAAGCTCGTCTATGCGGAGAATTCCGTGACCCGGATGTGGGACTACTGGTCGCGCCGATGCGGCGACCAGGCGTAGAGAGCGTCTTGCTAAAATTTATGCACAGACGGCGCCGCAAACTCCTGCCTCTGAGATTTCATTCGCTCAACGTCGTTCCGGGGCGCCGCACAGCGGCGAGCCCGGGATCCAGTAACCCTCTGCCGGTGATTACTGGATTCCGGGCTCCCTCGCTGCGCTCGGGCCCCGGAATGACGAAATCAAGCGTCGGAGTCACGTCACTCCTATTCCTCGCCATTGTCGGCAGTGTCCTCTGTTTGGATGCGGGCGCGCTGCTGGCGCAGGAGTGGCCGGCCCATCCGGTGAAGGTGATCGTCCCCTACGGGCCGGGCGGCATCAGCGATACGCTTGCTCGCATGACCGCCGACCGGCTGGCCAAAGCTTTCGGTCAGCCCTTCGTGATCGACAACCGCGGCGGAGCGGGGGGTGTCATCGGCACCGAAGCGGCAGCGCGCTCCCCTGCTGACGGCTACACGCTCTATCTTGCCGGCGGGGCGCAGCTCACCGTCAACCCGCTGGTGAAGAAGCTCTCCTACGATCCGCTCAAAGATTTCGCTCCCATCAGCATGGTGAGCGTCAACGGCATGGCGTTGACCGTGCATCCGGATCTGCCGGCTCGCTCCGTGCGCGAATTCATCGATTACGTCCGAGCAAACCCGGGCAAGATCAACTACGCATCTGCAGGGCTCGGGCAGAGCAGCCATCTCACGCCGGCGGCGTTTGCCGCGCGCGAGGGTCTCGAGATGGTGGTCGTGCCGTATCAAAGCACGCCCCAGGCTTTGGTGGGGCTTCTGTCGGGATCAGCCCAGGTCTTCTTCGGCAATGTGTCGGATGTGCTCGAGCTGGTCCACAGCGGCAAGGCCCGCATGCTGGCGATCTCCACGGAGAAGCGGGTTGCGCAGTTTTCCGATGTACCGACCGTGTCCGAGACGGTGCCGGGATTCGTGATGACCGGCTGGATCGGTTATTTCGCCCCCGCAGGCACGCCGCGGCCAATCATCGATAAGGTCTCCCGGGCTCTGGTCGCGATCTGCCGCGAGCCGGACCTCGTGAGCACTATGGAAAAAGCCGGGGTGGATGCGGTCGGCGATACGCCGGACGCGTTTGCCGCGGCGATCCAGGCTGACCTCCCGATCGTGCGCTCCGCAGTGGAAGCCGCCGGCCTGCTAAGGAAGTGAACGAGTGATCGTCATGGCCGGGCTTGTCCCGGCCATCCACGCCTTGGCTGCCGCGCGAAAGACGTGGATGCGCGGGTCAAGCCCGCGCATGACGGAGATAACAGCGAGTCAATGTAAATCGGAAATGTCGGCGAGTGTCACACGCCGGCCGATGCGGCGACAAGAGTATCCGTCTCCATGTCATCATCGCGGACCGCACCGATGAGTTCCGTGACTTTTTTTATCCCGCGCTCATCGCACCAAGCTTCCAGGTCATCGATGATCGTGATCAAGGCCGTGGGATTTCGGAAACCGGCATAGCCAATACCGACAGCGCTGGCGCCGGCGAGCATGTATTCGACGACGTCCTCGGCCTTGGTCACGCCGCCAATTCCGATGATCGGAATTTTTACCATCTTGGCGACCTGATAGACCATGCGCAGCACAATCGGCTTGAGCGCCGGTGAGACCAGTCCGCCAAACTTGTTGCCGAGCGCGGGGCGGAAATTGTCCGTGCGGATCTTGAGCGACAGGAAAGTATTGGCGATCACCAGCGCATCGGCACCGGCTTCCTCGGCCGCCTGCGCAATGGAGACAATGTCGCCGGCGTTAGGGGAGAGCTTGACCCACAACGGCTTGGTGGTTGCGGCGCGGATGGCGTGGATCACTTTCCTGGTGTGATCCTCGTGCATCGCGAAATTGCCGCCGGTGGAATTTCGCGTCGGACAGGAAATATTCGCCTCGATCACATCGACATCCGGCACGCTCAGCTCACGCGCCAGCGCGGCGAAATCCTCGACACTTTCCGATGACACGCTGACGACCAGCGGCGGGTTGAATTTTGCGTATTCGGGGACGATGTGGTCGACGAAATACTCGATGCCTTTTCCCGGCAATCCAATCGACTGGATGATTCCCGCCTCCGTTTCGGCCATGCGCGGCGTCGGGTTGCCGACCCGCGGCTCGCGGCAGATCGTCTTTGCCACGAGCGCTCCGAGCCGGTTGAGGTCGATGACGTCGTTGTACTCCCAAGAGAAGGCGCCTGATGCAGGCTGCACCGGGTTCTGCAGCGTGATGTCACCGATCTTGACCGAAAGATCTACCATGCCACGGCCTCCTGCATGTTGAATACCGGGCCATCGCGGCAAACGCGCTTGAGCACACGCTTTCCATCTACTTCGAACGTGCGGACACAGACGTAGCAGGCGCCGAAACCGCAGACCATGATCTGCTCCATCGCGACCTGACCGGGAATGTCATGCTTTTTCCCAAGGCGCTGCATCAGTTTCAGCAGTCGGTTGGAGCCGCAGGTGAAGAAGGCGTCTGCTTTGCCTTCGGCGATCAGAGCCTCGAGAAGCTTTTCCACATTCTCAACGGCGCTGCTGTTGTCGGAATCGACTACCGTTATGGTCCGGGCGCCTATTCCTTCAAACAGCTCCTTCGACATAACCACCTCGAGATTGCGCGCGCTCAGGATCGCGATCACCCCGACCCCATGTTCGGCCGCCAGCTGCGAGAGCGGCGCCAGCGTCGCCAGGCCAACGCCCCGACCAAGCACCACGATGCTTTTCCACCTCGGCTCGAGCTTGAAACCGACACCGAGAGGGCCGGCGACATTGAATTCATCGCCGGGGTTGAGCATCGCCATCCCCCGCGTTCCTCGCCCCTCCGCCTTGTAGAGAAACTCGATTTGACTGTTCGCCTTATCGACGCGGTAGACGCTCATCGGCCGCCGCATCCACACCTCGGCGCCATCAGGTGAGGGGCAGAGCAGGTGGAACATCTGCCCGGCATAAGCCCGCAGCGCATGCGCGTGCACCTTGACAGTGATATGCTTGTATTCATCGTTGACCGAGATGTTGGCAACGATGTTTCCGATGAATTCCCCGACCAGCCGCTGCGGATAGGGATCGGGATCGCCGATACGCAGCGCGGAGTGGGTATAATTCTCATTGCGGTCAAGCGACATGCTGGCGACGCGTTCAGGCCCTTTATTGGGATTCTCGGCTTCAGTTCTCATGGCGGCCAAACAACATGGTAATGTTGATCCTGTGGTTTTGATAGCCTTGCGCGAATTGCGGCGCATCCGATCTGTGGAAGAGACGGGATGCAAACAACACGGCGCGGTTCTCGCGGTAGGGCACGTATACCGTGTCGTCTGCGTGCCTTGCCATGAACTCCGCGATTTGTGCGTTGTCGGCGTCATAGCCCTTGATCTGCCACTCCGACGGCGGCGGGGTGCAGCAGATGGCCAATCCTCCACGCTGGGGATCGAGGTTGGCCTCGTCCGGGGTGAGCCAGAAATTGAGGCTGATGCCGGCGTCATCGGCGTGGGCGTCTACCGCGGCTCCACACTGCAAACCCTTGAAGGCCCAGGCCTGCGCAAGCGGCCGATCGGCCAGCAGCTCCGGGAAGGTCTGCCGGATCTCGTCTGCAACTTGCAGCAGGAGCGGGCAGGCCAAACCATCCTCCAGGTACGAGGCGACGAACCCATCGATGTGGCCAAAATCGTGCCATATCGTGCTTTCGAGCAGGTACTGCTTCAGCCGGACGAGCTCCGGCGCAGTCAACAGCTCGTCGAAATAGACTGCGCCCGCCTGGCGCTCTTGGAAGAGCCGCATGATGGTCGCATGCTCTCTCCGTTCGCTCACGGCGCGTCCAGGAAGCTCCGGCGCAGCGAAAACAGTGATGGCGCTATTATAATCATTGCCGAGCACCGCGATTTGCTCGCTCGAAAGCTTTGTGGGTTGCTCTGGAAAGTCTTTGGCGACTGTCGCGTATGTTTTGGCCAGCGCCTCGAAGCGTTGGCGATCCCGTCGGCGCCCGGCCAGAAAACGAAACTGCTCAGCGTCATGCAACAGCTTGCCGCGCGTGGCCTCGGT
>Ga0070712_100002205_pt1 | contig 11981 bp, 11 predicted proteins | sample LARL81metaG_FD_71396 | JGI IMG/M metagenome (GOLD analysis project Ga0070712, IMG submission 71396) | Corn, switchgrass and miscanthus rhizosphere microbial communities from Kellogg Biological Station, Michigan, USA - LAR L8-1 metaG | ecosystem: Host-associated > Plants > Roots > Rhizosphere ...
GAGCCGACTTCCGCTGCATCAGCTCGGCTGAGAACGAACGCTACGTCTGGGAGCAGGAGCTGGCGGGGACGCCCTTCGAGCGGCACCTGAAGGCCCTGGAGGTCGAGGTGCGACTGCGTGAGCGCGACGGCGGGACCGAGATCGGCCTGACCGAGGAGCAGTCGCTGAAGGGGATGTCGAAGCTGGGTTCGCCGCTGATGCGCCGCGCCCGCGCCGCGATCCTCGACAAAGCGCTCGACGGGATCGAAGGGGCGCTTTAGTGAACCTATGGTTGACAAAGTCGCCCCGGGGTCCGCGATGACCGTCCCGCGACGCGACGCGAAGTGGTGGGGGTGGGGTGACCCCGCGATCGAGCCGGCTCTTGACGGGGAGGCGCTTGGGGTTCTCCGGGAGCGGATCGGGGGCCTGGAGCCGTGGCCGCTGGCGCGGCAGCTCGAGGAGTTCGAGCTGCCGCCGGCTGAGCCGCTGCCGCAGAGGCTGGTCGAGACGGTGGGGGAGGAGAACGTCTTCGCGGGCGACGAGGACCGTCTCCGCCACGCGACCGGTCGCGGCTACGTCGACCTGGCGCGGCTGCGCAACGGGACGCTGACGGCGGCGCCCGATGCGGTGGTGATGCCTCCCAACGCCGAGGCGCTCCGGCGCACGATCGAGATCTGCGCCGGAGAGGGAATCGCGATCGTCCCCTTCGGCGGCGGCACCAGCGTCGTCGGCGGGGTAGAGCCGCTGCGGGAAGCGCACGATCGTCTCGTCAGCCTCGACCTCGGCGCCCTGCGGGACGTCGAGATCGACCGCCGCTCCCTCACCGCCCGCCTCGGTGCCGGCCTGCGCGGGCCCGAGGCCGAGGCGGCGCTGGCGCGGGAGGGGTTGACGCTCGGCCACTTTCCCCAGTCCTTCGAGTACGCGACGATCGGCGGATTCGCCGCCACCCGCTCGGCGGGACAAGCCTCCAGCGGCTACGGACGCTTCGACTCCCTGGTCAGCTCCGTATGGCTGCTGACCCCGGTTGGGGAAATCTCGACCCTGGAAACGCCGCACAGCGCCGCCGGACCCGCCCTGCGCGAGCTGGCGATTGGCTCCGAGGGCGTCCTCGGCGTCATCCCCGAGGTCACGGTGCGGGTCCGCCCGGCGCCGGCGGAGCGCCGCTACGAGGCCTGGATGGCCGAGAGCTTCGAGGCCGGCACGGAGATCGTCCGCGCCCTCGCGCAGGGACCGGGGCTGCCGGAGGTGATCCGGGTCTCCGACGAGGAGGAGACCGAGGGGACGCTGGCGCTATCGGGGCCGCGCGGCGTCAGCGGCCGCCTCTTCGATCGCTACCTCGGCGTCCGCGGCCGCCGCCGCGGAGCCCTTGTCGTCGTCGGCTTCGAGGGGGACGCGGAGTCCACCGCGCGGCGGCGCGCCCTCGCCGTCCGCGCCCTCCGCGGCGGCGGAGCCGCCTACCTCGGCCAGACCGCCGGCCGCGCCTGGGAGCACGGCCGCTATCGGGGTCCCTACCTGCGCGACACGCTGATGGGGATGGGGGCGATGGTCGAGACGCTCGAGACCTCTCACACCTGGAGCCGTTATGGCGAGCTGCACGAGGCTGTCGGCGGCGCCATTCGCGCCACGCTCGAGGGAGAGGGCGCGCCCGGCCTCGTCTTCTGCCACCTCTCCCACGCCTACGCCGACGGCGCCTCGCTCTACTTCACCTTCATCTCCCGCGCCCGCCGCGGCTCCGAGATCGAGCAGTGGGCGGCGGTCAAGCGCGCCGCCTGCGAAGCGATCGTCGCCCACGGCGGCACGATCACCCACCACCACGCCGTCGGCCGCGATCACATCCCCTACATGGAGGCCGAGGTGGGGGCGACCGGGATCGAGGCCCTGCGAACGCTGAAGGAGCGGCTGGACCCCGCGGGCATCATGAACCCTGGAAAGCTCCTCCCGGACGCCTGACCGCTATTCGGCGCCGCTCTTGCCCTGCGCTTCGATCCGCTTCGCGGCGCCGACGATTGGCCCGGTGATTTCTCCGAGGAGGACCTCTTCGCCGGTGTAGGCGGGCGCCTGTTTCTTCTTCGTCGCCTGCTTCAGGCTGGCTTCCAGCTGCGAGTCCTCGGTCTTGGTGATCGCGATCTTGGTGAAGGTTTCGTTGGCGAGGTAGGCGAGGACTTCGACCGGGGCTTCGACCTGGGCGGCGAGGCGGCCGTTCTCGCCGACTTCGTTGGTCGAGGCGAGCGGCAGCATCTTTGCCGGCGAGGCCGCCAGCCAGATCGTGTACGACTCGCCTTTCCCGGTCGGTTCGAGGCCTTCGGCGGCGACCTGGAGGGCGAGGCGGTTCTTCACCCGCCCGAAGATCGCGACCCCGATCGCGTCGCTGCCGTCGACGGCTTCCAGCGAGGCCTCCGTCACCTTGCGGCTGCCCTGCGCCGCGGCTTCCTCAAGGGCGGCGACGGTCTTGCCGCTGGGTGAGGTGGAGGAAGTAGTCGTTGAGTCGCCGCCGCCACCGTCGCCGCCACCGGACAAGACGAAGACGACGAAAAGGATCACCACCGCGGCCCCCGCCAGGATCGCCCACAACCCCCGGTTCTCAAGCAGCTTCAGCTCTTTCCGCAGCGGAGGTTTCGGCTCCCCCTTGGGAAGTGCCGGTTTCGGTTTAGGCGGCTCCGTCGGAACCTCGGGGGGCTGCTGGGGAGACGAGGGGACCCCCGCAGGAGCCTCCCCATCTTTTGCGACGGAGGGGGTCTCCTCGTCGCCACCACCCACCCCCGGAGGATTCGGAATCGACGGCGCCGGTATCCCTTCCGCTTCGAGCGCGGCCGCCGCCTCTTTCGCCCGCCGGTGCACCTCAGCCGCATCGACCCCGATCAGGGCCGAGAGATCCGCGTACCCCTGCTCGCCGCGCTGGGAGAGCAGGCGCAGGATCGCCTTCTGGTCGTCGGACAGCGCCACCGGGACGGAAGCCTATTAGGGTGCGACCTGTGAACGACGAGGCTCAGGTTAAGCCTGTGCATTTCGACGAGCTGGTCGGCACCGAGTGGCTCAGCGACGACCCCGACGACGCGCGCGTGCGGCTCCAGGTCCGCGACGAGCTGCGCCAGCCGTTCGGGCTGATGCACGGCGGCGTGATGTCGACTCTGATCGAGAGCATCTGCTCCCGCGCCACCGCCGGCGCCGTCTACGACCAGGGGATGGCGGCAATGGGGCAGTCGATCAACGTCAGCTTCATCCGCCCGGTCACCGAGGGCGGGGTGGAGGTGCGCGCCCAAGCCCGCCACCGCGGTCGCACCACCTGGCTCTGGCAGGCCGAAGTCCTCAACGACGAGGGGAAGGTTTGCGCCCTCGCTCAGATGACGATCGCGGTCCGCCCGCGTCCGGGCGCTTAGCTATCCACCAAATCTGTTGGTGATAGGGAGGCGGCGGTCCTTGCCGAAGGCCTTCGGCGTGATCCGGATCCCCGGCGCCGCCTGTCGGCGCTTGTACTCGGAGCGGTCGACCAGTCTGATTACCTCGTCGACGGTCTCTGCCGGCATCCCGGCGGCGATGATTTCCTCGCGGCCTTCGTCGCGCTCGACGTAGGCCTCGAGGATGCGGTCGAGCAGCTCGTAGGGCGGCAGCGAGTCCTCGTCGCGCTGATCGGGGCGCAGCTCCGCCGAGGGCGCTCTCTCGATCACGCTCGTCGGCACCAGCTCGCGGCCGGCGCGCTCGTTGCGCCGTCGCACCAGCTCGTAGACGAGACCCTTGGGAACGTCCTTGATCACCGCGAAGCCGCCGGCCATGTCCCCGTAGAGGGTCGCGTAGCCGACCGACATCTCGCTCTTGTTGCCGGTGGTGAGGACGAGCCAGCCGTGGCGGTTGGAGAGCGCCATCATCATGTTGCCGCGGATCCGCGCCTGCAGGTTCTCGGCCGTCAGGTCGGGCTCGGAGGGTTTGGTCGGGTCGCGCGGGACCGCCGGATCGGGCTCCTCTAGGTAGCCGCTCAGCGCCCGCTCGTAGCTCTGCATCATCGGCTCGATCGCGACCTCGAGCAGCTCGCAGCCGAGGTTGGCGGCGATTTCGCGCGCGTCCTGCTGGGTCTCGGAACTGGAGTGGGGGGAGGGCATGACCACGCAGGTCAGTCGCTCGGGCCCGACCGCGTCGGCGGCGATCATCGCCACGAGGGCCGAGTCGATCCCCCCCGAGAGCGCGAGGCCGACGTGCTTGAAGCCGTTCTTGGCGACGTAGTCGCGCAGGCCGAGGGTCAGCGCCGCGTAGACCTCGTCGAGGTCGCCGAGCGGCTGCGCCAGCGGACCGGGGCCGCCGTGGGGGATCTCGCAGACGAGCAGCTCCTGCTCGAACTGGGCGCCGCGGGCGATGACGCTGCCGTCGGGGGCGGTGATGAGGCTCTGGCCGTCGAAGACGAGCTCGTCCTGGCCGCCGACGAGGTTGCAGAAGGCGAAGTAGGCGCCGTAGGCACGGGAGCGCTGGCTGAACATCTCTTCCCGCTCGCGCCCCTTGCCGCGGTGGTAAGGGGAGCCTGAGGGGTTGGCGATGAGCCGCGCCCCCGCTTCGGCCTCGGCCTGCGCCGGGCCTCCCGGAGCCCAGACGTCCTCGCAGATCGTCAGTCCGATCCCCAGGCCGTCGATCTCGATCGAGAGGGGCTCGCTGGCCGGGATGAAGTAGCGCTGCTCGTCGAAGACCGCGTAGTTTGGAAGGCGGGTCTTGCGGTAGACGCCCTGCACCGCGCCGGACGCGAGCACCGCGGTCGCGTTGTGGGCCCGGCGGGAGTCGTCGTGGTCGCCAGCCGGCTCGGCGAAGCCGACCAGGGCCGTGATTCCTCCGACCGAGGCGGCCAGCTCCGCGACCGCGCGCTGGTTCGCCCGCAGGAAGTGGCGCTTCAGGTAGAGGTCCTCCGCCGGGTAGCCGGGGATGCAGAGCTCGGGCAGGATCACCAGCTCGGCGCCCTCGTCGCGGGCGCGGCCGATCCACTCCGCCGCCTTGGCGGCGTTGCCGTCGACGTCGCCGACGGTTGGGTTGATCTGGGCGAGGGCCACGCGCATCGGGGTCAGCGGAGGCTATTACCCGGATCGCCCGCCGGCGACCCCAGAGGTACTTTCTGCCGCCGCTAGGGTTCCCAGGGCATGCGGAACCGCCGGCGCCACCTGGTCGGATCCTCGGCGGCGCTGCTGACAGCCCTCGCCGCGATCGTCCCTGCCCACGCGGTTGCGGCACGGAAGCCGTTCATCCTGCCGCAGTCGCGGCCGACCGAAGAGCGGCAGCGGCCGACCGACACGCCCGACCCCAACCGCAACGCCTACTCGGTTCCCGAGGCGCCGAACTCCCCGGCCTGCTCGCGACACTTCTGCGTCCACTGGGTCGACCAGGGGCTCGACGCCCCCGAACCGGCGGATCGCGACGGCGACGGCGTTCCGGACTACGTCGAGCGGGTACTGCGGGTGGCCGAACGGGTCCACCAGGTCGAGAACGGGAAGCTCGGCTGGCGCGAACCGCGCAGCGACGGCCGTCAGGGCGGTCGCAACGGCAAGACCGACGTCTATCTCTCTCAGATCGGCGGCGAACTGTTCGGCTACGCGGCGCCCGACCGCGGCCAGGCGACGAAGCAGCACCGGATCCCGCGGCGCCTCCACGGCTACCTCGTCCTCGACAACGACTACAGCGCCTTCGAGTTCCCCGGGACGAAGCAGCTCGCCGACCTGCAGGTGACCTTCGCCCACGAGTACAACCACATCCTCCAGTTCGGCTACGACGCCTACCAGGACCCCTGGTTTGCCGAGGCGACCGCGACCTGGATGGAGGACCAGGTCTACAACCGGATCAACGACTACCTTCGCTACGTCCGCCGCTGGGTCAAGCTCTACGAAACGCCGCTGACCGCCAACTCGATCAAGGAGTACGGCAGCGCGGTCTGGAACCAGTGGCTGGCCCGCCGCTATGGGCCGGAGATCATCCGCAAGGCCTGGGCGGGGGCGATCGACGCCAGGCCCGCCGGCTTCTCGATCGCCGCCTACGAGCGGGCGATCCGATCCAGCGGTCCGTCCGATTTTGGCCACGATTTCTCCCGCTTCGCCGCCGCCGTGGCCGAGTGGCGCACCGACAAATCCTTCCGCGAGAGCCGGCTGTATCCGGATCCACCGCGGCAGGGACACCTGCCGCTGAACGGGACGAGGCTGACGCGCCTGCTCAACCACACGACCTTCCAGCTGCTGCGGGTGCGCCCGCGGCAGGGGCGCGCGGTCGTCGTCCACCTCTCGGCGCCGCGCGGGACCGCCGCGACGGTGGCCCTGGTGGGCCGGCGGGGAAGCGAGCGCCACGGGCGTCCCGTCGTGCGCCTCGCCTACCGCCCTGCCGGTGGGCAAATGACGGTGCGGCTGCGCCGTCCCGGCCGCTTCGAGCGGATCACCGCCGTCGTCGTCAACGCCGACGCCCGTGCCAGTGGCTTCAGCCTCGGCAAACTCGACTGGAACTACCTGACCGATGGCCTCCCGTTCGAGGTCAGCGGGCGGTTACAGCGCTAAAAGCGCCTACGGCCGGGACTCGGTGGCGACCGGGCTGGCGCCGTTGGTGGCGCCGGTCATTGCGGCCGTGCGTTTCTTCGACTTCTTCGCCGGAGCCGTGGCGATCACCTCGGCGGTCGCCGCCTCGAGGTCGAGGGCGAAGCTGTCGAGGTCGGCCATCGCGTCGTAGTCGCCGATCAGGCCGAAGTTGACCTGGCCGTTGTAGGACATGATCCCGACGCAGAGCGCCTGGCGGCGGGCCAGCGGCACCATCGGGAAGATCGACTCCATCTTGCGGCCGAGCACGTAGAGCGGGAACTGCGGCCCCGGCACGTTGGTGACGACGAGGTTGAAGAAGCGCTGCGCCGGCTGCAGGCGGGCCGCCTGCGAGGCGATCGTCGAGGGCGCGAAGTCGGTCAGTTTGGTGAGGATCTCCGCCCCGACCGCCTGACCGGAGGACTTGAGGTCGCCCATCTCCCCGGTCATCAGGTGCAGCCGCTCGACCGGGTCCTCGCACCAGACCGGCAGCGGCGCCATCATCGCCGAGATCCGGTTGCCGAGGGCCCCGTGCTCTTCGGCGGTGCGGACGCTGACCGGGACCATCGCCCGCAGCTCGAGATCGGTCGTGTCGTGGCCGCGGGCGCGCAGGTAGCGGCCGATGCCGCCGGCGACGATCGAGAGGATGACGTCGTTGACGGTGCCGCCGTGGGCATCCTTGACCCGCTTCAGGTCACCGAGGTCGGTCTGGGTCATCTGGAATCGACGGTGGGGGCCGATCTCGACGTTGAAGACGGAGTGGGGGGCGGCCATCCCGGCGGTGACCATCTTCGAGGTGGCCCCGACGCCCTTCAGCACCTGGCGCGGGCGGCGCAGGGCGGCGCGGAACCCGCGGTAGATCTCCTTCGGGCTCGTCAGCCGCTCCTTCCAGGCTTCGCTCAGCAGTTGGACGTCGGTCGGTTCGGGGCGCGCCAGCCAGGGCGGCGGCTTCTCGCCCGCGGCGGCTGGCTCGGGGTCGAGGTCGAAGAGGACCGTGGTGATGTCGACCCCGGAGACGCCGTCGACGAGGGCGTGGTGGCTCTTGCCGATGATCGCGAAGCGGTCCCCGCACAGCCCCTCGACCAGCCACAACTCCCAGAGCGGCTTCGAGCGGTCGAGCTGCTGGGAGAAGATCCGCGCCGCGAGGTTGCGCAGCTGCTCGTCCGATCCCGGCGCCGGCAGCGCGGTCTGGCGCACGTGGTAGTCGAGGTTGAGATGGGGGTCGTCGACCCAGACCGGCCGGCTCTGGTCGAAGGGAACGAAACGCAGCTTCTGGCGGAAGCGCGGGACCAGGTGCAGGCGCGAGGCGATGTGGTTGCGGAACTCTTCGTGGGTCGGGGCCGAGCCTTCGAAGATCGAGGTCGAGGCGACGTGCATGTGGGCGCCCGAGCGCTCGAGGTGGAGGAAGGAGGTATCGAGGCCGCTGAGGCGTTCCGGCTTGCTCACGAAATCATCTTCGCACACGGGCCCAGGTCCGGGTAAAGCTGCGGATAACGCGATCTAAAGCCGAAATGGGACTTACGTTGCATGTGGAGAATATGTGCGTCCGCTCACATTCCTGCTTCGGGAGGGCCCTTAGCGTGTTTCTTCTGAAACGACCTGCCGAGTCCCCTCGCCTCTGAGCGCAGGGTCAGCGAACCAGCTAGGCAGCAGAAAGCGAGCGACACAGATGCGACACCTCCTGCCTGCGGTGGCGGCTGCCACCGCATTGACCTTCGGCCTGGCGCCGGCGGCGGCGCAGAGCGAGCGAACTACCCACCACGAGCGCCAGCGCTCCCACGTCGCCCTCCACCTCTCGACGCACTCGGTGCTGAAGGGGAGCGGGTTGGCGGTGCGCGGCAAGGTGCGGCCGAGCGGCCGCCACCGGGTGAAACTGGTCTTCCGCGGCCTCGCCGGCGGCACCCGCGGCGTCACCACGAAGGTCAACGGCACCTTCGCCCTGCGCTGGCTGCCGGAGAGAACCGGCAACTACTCCGTGCGCGCCTACGGCGTCCACGACCGGCGGATCGCCTCCTCCCGCAGCGTCGCCCGCAAACTGACCGCCTACCGGCTTGCCGGCGCCTCCTACTACGGGCCCGGCCTCTACGGCAACGGCGTCGCCTGCGGCGGCACCCTGCTGCCGGGGACGATGGGCGTCGCCAACAAGACGCTGCCGTGCGGGACCAAGGTGAAGCTCCGCTACCACGGCCGCACGGTGACGGTGCCGGTGATCGACCGTGGCCCTTACGTCGCCGGGCGCGACTACGACCTCACCGAGGCGGTCAAGGAGAAGCTCGGCTTCCCCGGCGTTGGAACTGTGATGGCAACCCGCTAGGACGCAAGGCCGAGCTTTAGCTGACCCGGTGTCGGCTCAAGCTCGACGGCGTCGGCGGCGCCGAAAGAGGCGACGCGGACGCCGAGCAGGCGGACGGGCCGCTGCGGGTCGTAGGCGCGGAGCAGCCCCAGCGCCGCCGGTCCGACGACCGCGGGGTCGTTGGTCGGCTGCTCGATCGTCTGCGAGCGGGTGACGTTGGTCCAGTCGTCGAGCCGCACCTTGATCCCGATCGTGCGGCCCTCGAGGCCGCGCTTGCGCAGCCGCCGGCAGAGCTCGTCGGAGAGATCTCCCAGGTGGCGCTCCAGCTCGGCCCGCTGGGTGACGTCGACGTCGAAGGTGATCTCGGTCGACTGCGACTTGGTCTCGTGTTCGGGGGTGACCGGCGTCTGGTCGAGGAGGTTGCCGCGGGCGTGCAGCCAGGCGCCGGAGCGCGGCCCGAAGGCGTCTTCGAGCGCCGGCTGCTGCCAGCGGCGCAGGTCGGCGAAGGTGCGGATCCCCATCCCTTCGAGGCGGGAGACCGTTTTCGGCCCGATCCCGGGGACGAGGCCGGGGGAGTGGTCGGCGAAGCGCTCCAGCGCTTCCTCCCGCGAGAGCACCACCAGCCCCGCCGGCTTGCCGAGCTCGCTGGTGATCTTCGCCAGCATCCGGCTCTCGGAGATCCCGATCGAGCAGGTCAGCTCGGTCTCGGTCCGGATCTCGGCCGCGATCCGGCGCATCGTCGCCTTCGGCGAGAAGATCCCGGTCAGGTCGAGGTAGGCCTCGTCGAGCCCGACCACCTCGACCACCTCCGCGTTCCGCCGCAGCACGTCCATCACCTGCCCCGAGGCCTCCCGGTAGGCCGGGAAGTCCGGCCTCAAATACACCGCGTCCGGCAGCCTGCGCCGCGCCACCGCCGCCGGCATCGCCGAATGGATCCCAGCCAGCTTCCGCGCCTCGTAGCTGGCCGTAGTCACCACCGCCCGCGGCCCCGACCCGCAGACCACCACCGGCTTCCCCCTCAACTCCGGCCGCCGGCGTAGCTCCACTGACGCGTAGAAGGCGTCCATGTCGAGGTGGGCGATCGTCCGCTCGAAGCTCACCCGTCGATGGTAGGAAGATGACGGGACGGGATCGTCCGGCATCATCCAGTCGAGCATGATGCCGGTCGAGAAAGAGAGAAAGGCTTCCGAGGAGCCCTCCTACGCCGATAAGTGGCGCCTTCGCGGCTTTGTCTTCCGGGGAGAAGCTCCAGATGATCCGCGGCTGGCGGCGGCAACCGTCGAGCTGGCCGAGAGTTACCAGCGTCAAATGCGGCGCTATCGCGGGGTGGGGCGCTGGTTCCCGGGGGCGTTGGGCATCGCTTTCAGCATCCTTGCCCTCCTCAACGGGCTGCAGGGGGACAAGGTTTCGGTGGTTCTGTACGCGCTGATCGCGCTGGGCAACTTCGCGCATTACGCCTTCAACCCAGTCACTCGGCCGAAGAACGTCGCCCGATCTTTAGCGGCGTCCGAAGACGTCCTGGCCACGGGTAAAGCCGCCTAGACTTGCCGGATGGCTTCCCCGGAGGCGAAGAACCTCGAGGCGATCTCCAAGGCGATCGACCAGCACAACGCCAACTGCCCCTTCCCGGCGGCGGAGGTGCGGATGAACCCCTTCGAGGTCGGGCGCCTCGGCTGGGACACGATCCGCGGCCTGCCGGTCGTGCCGGACGGGGAGATCGGCACCGGCCGCTTCCGCATCGTCTGCTCCCGCGACATCGAGGACGACGGCCTCGAGATCGTCGAGGCGGTGGGCAAAGAGCTGGAGACGGTCGCGCCAACTACGAACTGAGAAGCCAGAGGGCCAAGCAGGTCAAGGACGCAGGGAGCCCGAATAGCAGCGCTATTTGGGCGACCGAGGACGCAGAGATGCGCCGGCCATATGGCTTCTCAGACCTGGTTGTAGAAGTCGAGGCCGGAACTTTCCATCCAGTTGATGACTTCGTTGTTCAGCTGGTTGAGTTCGCCGGTCCAGATCAGGATTCCCATCGCGATCAGGATCAGGCCGCCCGCGGCGACGATCGCCTGGTAGTGGCGCTTGACGACGGCGAAGGCGCTCGTCATCTGCGAGAAGGCGACCGCGGTGAGGAGAAAGGGAATCGCCAGGCCGGCCGAGTAGACGGCGAGGAGGAAGCCGCCCCTGGCCGTCGAGCCCGAGAGCGAAGCTGCGGCGAGGATCGCGCCGAGGGTCGGTCCGATGCAGGGGGTCCAGGCGATCGCGAAGGCGGCGCCGGCGACGATCGGCCCCCCACGGCCGACGCGTTCGAGGAGGGCGTTGACGTGCCAGTCGCGGTTGAGGCGGGTGATGAAGAGCGAACCGACGAAGAGCAGGCCCATGGCAATGATCAGCGCCGCCGAGACCTTCGTCAGCAGTTCCCGATGGTTCTCGAGGGCGGAGCCGAGGCCGGTGGCGGTCAGGCCGAGGAGGATGAAGATCGCCGAGAAGCTGGCGACGAAGAGGAGGCTCGGGCCCAGCACCCGGCGCCAGCCGGCGCTCTCCAGCTCGCTGGCCGAGACGCCGCTGACCGCCGAGAGGTAGCCCGGCACGAGCGGCAGCACGCAGGGGGAGAGGAAGGAGACGACCCCGGCCGCCAAGGCGGCGAGGATTCCCACCCCCGCGGCGGGATCGGTGCTGACTGCGGCGAGAAACACGGCTTCTTCAGGTTATCTCGGTCGCCGCCCGGTACATTTGGCCAGCTAGCCAAATCAGGAGGAGGAGAGTTGAGCGCGAAGACGTACGTGATCGGGGTCGGGATGACCAAGTTCGAGAAGCCCGGGACCAAGGAGGGCGACTACCCGGACTGGGCCAAGGAGGCGGGGGAGAAAGCGCTGTCCGACGCCGGCATCCCCTACGAGGACGTCGAGCAGGCCTACGCCGGCTACTGCTACGGCGACTCGACCTACGGCCAGCGGGCGCTCTACCAGCTCGGCCTCACCGGAATTCCCGTCGTCAACGTCAACAACAACTGCTCGACCGGCTCCTCGGCGCTGTTCCTGGCCCGCCAGGCGGTCAAGGGCGGCGTCGCCGACTGCGCCTTGGCGCTGGGCTTCGAGAAGATGGAGCCGGGCAGCCTCGGGGTCAAGTACACCGACCGCACCAACGCGCTCGACAAGCACGCGATGCGGATGTTCGAGATCCGCGACCCCGAG
>Ga0070712_100002210_pt1 | contig 11968 bp, 9 predicted proteins | sample LARL81metaG_FD_71396 | JGI IMG/M metagenome (GOLD analysis project Ga0070712, IMG submission 71396) | Corn, switchgrass and miscanthus rhizosphere microbial communities from Kellogg Biological Station, Michigan, USA - LAR L8-1 metaG | ecosystem: Host-associated > Plants > Roots > Rhizosphere ...
ATCCCCGACCGCCAGTTGCGCAACGATGTCATCGCCCTCGCCAACCTGGTGAAGGACTCTCGCGCCGAACGCCGCGCCATAAAATGCGACCGCCTCAGCGGGCCGATCGACCCACAGCTCCGGCTGGATGCCCGTCATGCCGTCAGCGTATTCGCCTTCCCAAACGCCGGGGCTCGCAGTTCAGCCAGTCTGCACCGCTCAACTGGCAGCCGCAGAGAATGCAGCTGCCGCGCATGGCGGCGGAATTGCGCACCAATCCTCACACCGAGGTTGATTACGTACCGTAGCGAACACTGGCGAGGAGGCACGCGCCGAGCGCCGAATAGGAACGCTTGTGGTCGTATCGGCCGCACGTGCGGAAAGCACGCAGATCACTCAGATCTGCGCCACCTGGGCGACGGCTGACACGCTCCTGTCGTCTGAGGTCTGTCTAGCGGACCAGCCAGGTTCCCCAGAAGATCATCGGGAGGGCGCTCGACGCCGGCATCTGGCGCGGGCGGGGCGCAGGCTGCCGGTCCGGGCCGCCGCGACCATGACGTGGGCGACCGACCGCATCGGCCCCTGGGCCTGGGTGATCCTGGGCGTGATCGCCGACGGCGGAGGCTACTGGTATTGCAAGCAGCCACCCGAGCGCCGCGAGAAGATCAAGAACGTCGCCGGGCAGATCGGCACCCACGTGCTGAACGAGTACGAGAAGGCCACACCCGAACCCACCAGCGGTCCATATACCAGTGGCATGCACGTCACGGACCGAATCCTGAGTTGGCACCCTTCACGCCCGCAAGGAACCGCCATCGCCTCGCCGCCAACAACGCGTCCGGGGACCCCGATCCGCGAATTGGCACCCTTCAGGGCATTTCTCGTCGTGGCCGTTCATGACGCCGAGAGCGGGCTGCGCGCGGTCACCGGCGTCACCGCCTGCCGGGACCCCGCCGGGTGTAGTCAGTCCGTGTGGCAGGGCTTGCCCTTGGTCGTTAGGCCGGTCGAGACCGAGATCCGGATCTCGGTGCCCTGGGGCACGACCGTGGTGCCAACCACGCTCTGCCCGACGACGATGCCTGCCGGACCGAGGCAGCGGCTGTCCCGGGAGACAGGGCCGAGAGTGAGGCCGGCGGCGGCGATCTCGCTCATGGCCTGCGATTGAGGGATCCCGAGGACGTCGGGGACCCGCGAGACCGTCGTCCACGTGAATGTCGCGATACCGGCGGCCAGGTTCGCGTCGGTCGCGACCACCGTCACGGTTCGGGTGGCGGGACCCCCGGGCACCGGCACCCCACTGATGAGTCCAGCGGTGCTGCAGTTCAGGCCGGGCGGCAGGGGGTCAGCGGTCCATGTGATCGGGTCGACTCCCCCGACGGCGGTGAGTTGCAGCACGACCGGCGCGCCGAGCGGCGTCACCTGGTCCCCTGGCCACGTCACCTGCGGCGCATCGTCGAGCAGCAGGGTCGGTCGTACCGTCATCGGGAGGGGAGCCCAGGCGCCCCACACCGCCGGGTTGGCGAGTGTGGTGGATCGCGCGAAGACCCGCCCGGCCGCGTCTGCGCCGTACAGGTGCAGAACGCCCGCAGGGGCGGTCATCGCGAGTCGGCGAATGGTGAATCGAGCCCATTGCTGGTCCAAGTCCTTGAAGAGGCCGAACCCGACGGTCCCCGCTGCGGGCTGCCGTGAACTCTGGAGCCGTCCGTCGTCGTCGGTAAGGACGATCTGGGCGAGGCCGTCGAATCCGCAGCCGATCGTGACTGCGGTGGCCGGGGTGGCGAGGGACAGCCAGGTGGCCCCGGACCAGTCGCCCGGACTCGCCTGGTAAATGGTGACGACGTTGCTGGACGCCGAGACGGCAACGACGAGCACGCGACCGGAATGGTCGGTGCAGGCCGCGACGTCGATGAATCCGCCGTCGGCGAACAGCTGCCATGGTTCGAGATCGTCGGAGCCCGCTGCGGCTTGACGGGTATGCCACAAGGTGCCGAGTTGGGCGTCGGGGCTGCCCGGGCTCAGGCCTTGTATCGCGAAGAGCTCCAGACGACCCTGTCCATCGACGGCTGCTGCGACCGCCGTGAACCGGCCGTCCAGGGCGAGCGCCGGCGTCCACGTACCCGCAGCTGTGCGCCGGCGGAGCCAGGGGACGCCGTCGGCGCCGACGCCGAACAGATGCAGCGTGCCGTCAGGCTCATCGGTGAGGCAGAGGGCCCGCAGGGCGCCGTCCAGCAGGAGGGGGTCGCTGCCGGCGACGTCCCCGATGCGCACCTGGTCCTGCTGGTCCGCGGCGGCGGTCACCACTGAGCCGCCGGGGACGACGGCGGCGGCCAGAGGTGAACCGAACACAGGAGGGTCCGGCAGCGGGAACGGTGCGGGAAGGACGAGTCGCACATTGCGCTGCTCGTGGGTTCCCGGGTTGTCGATCACGTTTCGGTCCCGCTCTTGGAGGTCGTTCGCGGCGATCTCGCGAGCCAGCGACGCCAACACCGCCGGTTGGGTGATGTCGCCGCCGCGGAAGTCGAGCGGAGCATCGAGGTCGACCATCGTCGTGATGATGGACACGGTGCCACGTCCACTCGCGAGTTCGAACAGGCGACCCTGCGACGGGAAGTCGACCACCGCGGACGTGCCTACCTCGTAGAACCCTCCATGCGGCGCGGTGGGCCAGGGCCGGAAATGGCGTTCGATGACATTCCGGTGGCTGTGTCCGTTCACCATCAGGACGACGTTGGGGTACCGCAGCAACAGACGTTCCAAGGCGTCGCTGTTCACGCGGAGCGAGCGGATCGCGTGATGGGAGTGAACCACGAACAGCACGTCGCGCACGCCGTCCTGCTCGACGAGAACCGGCGCCGCCTCGTCGGTGAGGTAGTGCGCGCTGCCCGCCTTCAGTTGGTCCTCCAGCCATTGCAGCTGGAGCACGTCGATGTACCCGCCGTCGTAGCCACCGGGGTCGGTGGTATCGAGCACGACGTGACGCACCCGGTCGGTGGACCCTCCGGGCACGACGTAGGAGGCGATGTCGCCGAGGGCGAAGCCGTGGCCGACGGGAGTGCCGTGAGTGTCGAAATGCGCTGCGATGAACTCGGCGCGGCTCACCAGACGGCGGCGTACGTCGGCTGGCACCAGCAGGCCCGCGAAACCGGCATTGACGACAGCATCGGCGAGGTCGACCCAGTCGGAGTCCCACCCGGACGGCTGGACGTCAGGCAAGGGCTGAGTGATTTGGGTGCGCTTGAAGTCGCTCTCGGCGATCGCCCGCAAGTCGAGACCCACGTCTGTGGTCGAATACCCGTGGATGATCCCGTCAGGAGTCGCGTTCCCCTGGACGAGTGCGTCGTGGTTGCCGTAGCAGGCGAACCATGGCATGCCGAGTCCGGTGGCGGCGAACGGCATGCGGGCGATGAAAGGCAGCTGCGGGATCGGCGGGTACCCGGCGCGGAAGTAGTTGTCGAGTCCCGGACCCTGGTGGTTCGAGAGCTCGAAATCGCGGCTCGCCGGGTGCCAGTACTCGACGGGCAGACCCAGCGCATCGCTGGTCACACTGGAGTCCAGGGTGGGTGAACCCGAGTCGGCCGTAACGGTCTGTCCGTCGAGAATGTCGATGTACCACCGCAACTCGTTGGCCTGGCAGTTGTCGATCCCGTCGCCGCTGACCATGGTGAAGGCGAGCGGGAGCCCGGTCCGCGGCCCGTACCCGACGGTGCGCAGGCGTCGGCAGATGGCGTCCGTGAGGAACGGCGTCAGGCATTCGTGGGGGCGGTAGGCGGAGTCGAAGTCGTAGCTGCGCTGGTGCGGTTCGCCGGGGTCGGCGTACCTGTCGAGGAACTCCACGCGCATGGGCGATTGATCGTCGATGATGTGCAGGTCGGTGAGCTGTGCGAACGACGCGAGCGCGAAGGTCAACGGCGGGGCCGCCTCGGAGAAGTCGTCGACGTCCAGCTGACGGATGACGTGCGGCTCCGGGGGCCCCGGTACGAGTATGGCGTAGTTCCCGTTCGCGGGATCACGGCCGCCGACGACGACCGTGCCGCCCATCGTGGTTCGGCTGGGCGCCTCGCTGGCACTTACGACCGGTTCGACGTGGTCGGTCACGCGCACCTCCTCGCCAGGAGCGGCCACCGCCGAAACCCGCTCGTCAACAGCACGTCAGACGGCGCGAGATCGACCCTTTAGGTGGATTCGAGTGTGGTTCTCATGTTGCCAGGGCGGGTCCGGTGAGTCCAGGGAGTCAGCCATCCGCGCGGACGTCGGGCCAAGGCGCGGGTCAGGTGGCACCGCTGGGCTGCACGTGTGGGTGCCGAAAACCCTGGATCGGCTATGCGACCTGCGCGTATTCGTGGAGCAGGCCGCCGCGGCGATCGCGTCGGGCGACCGTACCCGTCGGGTCTCCAGCCACTGGTGGGAGCTCACGCAAGGGTGCCGCCTGGCCCAGGGCACAGTGGGGTCGGTGGGAGTTGAAGTGTGCCTCGTACTTCGCCAGGACGGTTCCGGCGTGCGCGGCGTTGACGATCAGGAGCCGGTCAAGCAATTCACGGCGGACACTGCCCACGACCCGCTCACAGATCGCGTTCGCCCGCGGCGCCCGGACCAGGATCCTGATCACCTCCGCGCCGGCGCCGGCGATGACGGCGTCGAACGCATCCTGTCCCGCAACACGGTCCGCCGGTTCGCTCGCGCCGCCAGCCCGGAAGAGCTCCTTGTCCATGACGGAACCGGCCGCAGGGCGAGCATCCTCGACGAGCACTCCGCCCACCTGCGCGAGCGATGGAACTCCGGCTGCACCAACGCCGCGCAGCTGTGGCAGGAGATCCGCGACCGCGGATACACCGGCAGCTGCCGGCAGGTCCGCGGCTACGTCAGGCGTTTCCGCGGAAACGCGGCCGTCCCCGCCCCGCCCCCGGTCCCGCCGAAGGTCCGCGCCGTGACCGCCTGGATCATGACCCGGCCCGACCGGCTCGCCGACGCCGACCGCGCCAGCCTGGACGCCATCCTCGCCGCCTCCACAGAACTGGCAGCCGTCGCCGCCAGCGTCCGCGGCTTCGCCGCCATCATGAACGAGCGCCGCGGCCGCAAACAGCTCGAGCCGTGGATGGCTGCCGCCCTGGCCACCGGCGAGCCCGCGCTCCGCTCTTTCGTCACCGGCCTGCGCGCCGACCACGACGCCGTCACCAACGGACTCAGCCTCCCGTGGAGCTCCGGCGCCGTCGAAGGCCACGTCAACCGCATCAAGATGCTCAAGCGGCAAATGTACGGATGGGCCAGCCCCGACCTGCTCCGCCGCCGCGTCATCCTCGCCAACTAACCCCGCCAGGAAAGACCACGGAAACTGTGCCAGAGCCAGAAAATCAGTTCCCGCGATGCGCGACGCTGGTGCACCACCCTGCCTCTCCATCCCCTGGTACGCGGCACAGGGGCACAGGCGGAGCACAAGAATTCCTGATCGGCGCCAGCCGGCGGCCAGGAGCAGGCTCGGCTATCGGCGTGCAGATCGGCGGCTACGTGAGCTTTCCGCATGTTGGAGCTGCTAACGATGAGTAGCAGCGTGACTGCAGTGAGCATACGTGACTCGCGGGATTTGGCTAGGCCTGTTATTTCGGAGTTGTCGCCCCAGCTGCCAGTCCCGCCATCTAGTAGCCAAGGGCCACGGGTTGTTGCGCGGCGCCAAGGTCTGCGATTCCTCGTGCGGTGACTGGCGTTCCGGTGGTCCGAGCAGTTCTGGTACCTCCGAGTCGGCTAGCCAGCGTGCCTGTCAAGGCGATCCCGAGGTAGGACGCGATAGCCGATAGGGCACGTCATTCTCCTCGACGACGTAGTCTGGAACGAGGTAACCGGGAGGCTGTCCAAGATGGCCAAGCTGCCGATCATGCAGGCTAACGACCTGCTCGAAATTGAGGAGATCGTCGCCGCTAAGCTCGAGGGTGAGGATCGCCAGTTCTTGCCAAGATGGGCGGATGAGGGCGCCGCGGCGCTCACGGTGGACGTTGGCCTGCTCGCTCTAGTGCCCAGCCCACTGAACGCGAGCCGCACTCTGGCCGTGTGTAACAGCCTCCGCGGGAGGGGCGTGTACGGTGCGTTCAGGGCCGTACTAGCACTGAACGGCACGATGGCAACGAGCGGTGCATCGCGGCGAACCCCAGCGACGCCCAGTCGTGCGCGAGCCTGCTGGCGGTCCAGGTCATAAATCACAAGGCGATGACCCTGGACTTCAGCAGCCCCGGCGTGGATCCCTACAAGCGGGCGGAGGATGCGGCATGACCAGCGCAGGCCGAATCCTTGTCCCTGGCGAACGGCGCCTGGCATGATGAACAAGTTCGCCAGTATCAGACAGTACGGCACGCACAGGGCGCTCATCGGGCAGACGACATCGGAGAACGCTCAGAGCGTCCGACTGCCTCTGGACGCGATCATTGTTCCCGGGACGCGACCCGCAGCGGGTCTCGATCAGGCCATAACGCTCGCGCGCGCCGCTAACTGCTGGCTTCTTATTCTGGCCAGTGAGCGGCTTAAGGGCATCGAGGCGGAAAGGTTCCTCGCCTCCCGCTCTTTCCGCAAAGGTATCGTCATTGACTTTCCGCCGACTCATTCACATGAGCTGCTCACCTTCTCCGCATTGGATTCTGTCAATAGTGAACTGCCTCCAGAGTGCGGTTTTTATACCAGCGATCTAAGCGCAAAACGCAACGTCAGCCTTATCTTGGGGAAAATGCTTGGATGGCGGCGCGTCTTCTTCCTAGGTGACGACATTAGGGATATAACTTCTCCAGACCTGCAGGCGACAATCAACATGCTCGGATCATTCTCGGCGGCCGGAATGCGGGTGACAGAATTCCCGGATAATTCGGTCGTCTGTCACGCTAACCGGGCGACAGGAGGGCCGCAGGATGTCTTCGTCAGTGGTGCCGCCCTAGCCGTCGACTGCAATCAGGACATGGGCTTCTTCCCAGACATCTACCACGAAGACTGGCTCTTCTTCTACGATGCAGCGGCTAGCAGGCAGCTGGCTGACTCAAGCCTGCAGGCCACGCAACTTACCTACTACCCGTTCGCGGACTCGAAGCGGGCAGCCTGGCAGGAATTCGGCGATGCCCTGGGGGAAGGCCTCTATTCGCTCCTGCACCGTGACGGGAACGCAGAGCACGCCACTCACGAGTACTGGTCCCATTTCCTTCAGGTGCGACGCACCTTCCTCAAGGAAATCCTGGGACGCTCACAGAACGCCGATAAGCGGGTACGCGTCGAAATAGCGGACTCAGTAGAAGCGGCGCTAGAATGCTCGCTTCAGATCAAGCCCGAGGTGTGCGCGCGATATGTCCAGGCGTGGCGCAGGGACTTGAACGACTGGAAATGGCGGGTGGCCAGGATCCCTGCCATATCATCCCTCGGTGAAGTGCTGGCCATCGACAAGGCGCTGGCTGAGCTGGGGTTGACGCGGATAGCCCCCCAAAGAAACCATCCGGACTCCCTCCGAGTGTGGGACAACCTGGCGGCGGCGCTGGACGGTGCAGCCGCGGCACACGGGACTGGCGCCGACCAGCACCGGCCAGGCCCACTGGCCGATGCTGACGGGGGCATCGTGGGCCGATCGGACGAGGGTGTTCCTGGACGACCGGTAACCATCAAGGCGGCATCAGGCGTCCAGGTCGGCAACAACAACGTCCAGAACAACTACTACGGTTTCCGTGCTCGGCCCGCGCGGCTACCTCGGCGGCGCGAGGACTGGCTGCCCAGCCGGGCTGATGGCGGTGCGCCGTCCATGCCCGTGGATTATCCGCGTCGCGGTCATGCCTTCATCTCATACGTCCGAGAGAATTCCGATGAGGTGGATGCGTTGCAGCGCACGCTCGAAGCTGCCGGAATCCCGGTGTGGCGCGATACGGCCAGCCTGTGGCCCGGAGAGAATTGGCACGCGAAGATAAGAGATGCGATCACTCGCGACGCGCTGGTGTTCATCGCCTGCTTCTCTTGTCACAGTGCCGCGCGCCGGAAGAGCTATATGAACGAGGAGCTCTTGCTGGCCATCGACCAACTGCGGCTGCGGCAGCCGGATGACCCGTGGCTGATCCCCGTCCGCTTCGACGACTGCAGAATCCCTGACTTCGAGCTGGGCCCGGGACGGACACTCACGTCGATCAATCGGGCAGATCTCTTCGGCCCGAGCCGTGACCAGGCAGCCGCGCGGCTAGTAGTAGCCGTCCAGCAGCTACTCCGACGACCCAGTCCTAGGCCACCAGAACCAGAAGGGGCGGGTGCCGCAAACCCAGTCCGTCCCTGAGTCCGCGCCCGCCGTCACCGTTCCAGCTGGCCGCGTCTGCGGACAGCCCAGCGGACCCGCTGTCGCCACGAGAGCGGAATATCATGGCGCTACTGGCCGGTGGGGTGAGCAATACCAGGATCGCCGAGACGCTCTTCGTCACGCCTAACACGGTGCGGGCGCACCTGGACAGGATCAGGACAAGACCGGCCGCAACCGCGCCGAACTGACCCGCTACGCCATGCGGGCGAGCAGGCATCGAAACGGTTAACTCGTCCCCGGTGACGTCTGCCGCACGCGCGGGCGGGACGTTACTTTTAGCTTATTAATGAGATTCACCAAGGCAGTTGTGACATGTCGTCCACTTCACCCGTCTGCAGGGCGTCCCTGTGCTCGCCTTCATCATGAAGCACCAGATCGACCCGTTCGGCGCGCCCCGATACGAACGACGAAGCTGAATTGACGATCGTTGCAACCATTAGCAACATACAGGCCAGCGCATAAGTATACGGATTCGCAACGTCCGCTATTCGGCATGTGGGTGAGACTGTCGTGACTCTGGCGACCGTACTTTTGAGGCTATTCTGGCGATGGCCGCCGTGAACCTGGCCACCAGCCCGGCCGGCACTCGTCTGCGGTCTTGGACCTTGATGCCGCGGTGGTTTCGGTTCCTTTCTGCACTTGCCAAGTGAGGCACCCCTTGCTGTGGCGTCTGCGTCAGAGAACTCGTTTGCGAGCCGGCCGGGCGCTGGGAATCATGATCGGATGAGCAGAACGAGCGACGGCCCGTCCGGCTGGGACGATGCTGGCGTGCAGAGGCCGCCGCCCGCCGCCGGGATGCGTCTGGCGTGGCCCTTGGTGCCGGCCGGGTTGCGGCAGGCCGTTGAGCAACGACTCGGCGGGCCGGTGGTGGAGGCGGTCACCCAGCCGGGCGGCTTCTCCCCCGGTGTAGCCGCCCGCGTGAAGACGGCCACGGGAAAGCGCGCTTTCGTCAAAGCGGTCGGGCCAGTACCTAACCCTGAGTCCCCGGACATCCACCGGGCCGAAGCGCGCATTGCCGCCTCGCTGCCCGAGGGCACGCCCGCTCCGCGGCTGCTCGGGTTCTTCGACCAGGACGGCTGGGTCGCCTTGATGTTCGAGGACATTGAGGGCCACCTGCCGGCCCAGCCGTGGGTACCAGACGAGCTGGCCCGGGTGCTCCAGGCTGTAGCCGAACTGGCGGTGGCCCTGACACCAGCGCCGATCGATGCGCCCACCGTCGCCGACCGCTTCGGCGAGGAATTCCGGGGCTGGCGTCGTCTTGCCGAAGCCGAGCGCCGCGGTGAGGGCAACTTGGCCGGCCTCGACCCGTGGGCGCGCCGTCACCTGGTGGACCTGGCAGCGTTGGAGAACCGCTGGGACGCCGCTGCCGCAGGTTCCTCGCTGGTCCATGCCGACCTGCGGGCGGACAACCTGCTGCTGACCGGTGACCGCGTGGTCGTCGTCGACTGGCCCTGGGCTTGCCTGGCTGTTTCCTGGTTCGACCTGGTCGCGATGCTGCCGAGCGTCCATATGCAAGGCGGACCGCTGCCTGAAACGATCTTCAACGATCACCCTGTCGCCCAGACCGCAAACCCCGAGGCTGTCACCGCCGTCCTGGCCGCGCTCACCGGTTTCTTCGTGCGGCAGTCCCGCCAGCCGCCTCCCCCGGGCCTGCCCACGTTGCGGGCGTTCCAGGCCGCCCAGGGCAGGACCGCCCTCGCCTGGCTGAAGATCCGTACCCGATGGCAGTAGCCGCCAAGTGGCGGGAGCCAGGACAGCAGCGCCATGCCGGACTCAGCCGAGGCCGCCTCCCTCGTGAGCATCCGCGCCGCACCGCCGGACCCGGCCAGTCACCACCTCGCGTCCTTCTGGTCCTCGCCATCACTACGCAGGCGATACCCATGCCTTACCCGCGTCCGTCCAGCGGGTGGACGCGATGATCGTGGCGCCACACGGTCGGCGGCAGAAGAGGACGTTCTCTGCGCATAGGACGCCGCGTAAGTATGCGGCGTGCCGTTGCCAAAGTGATGAGGGGCTCGTCAGCGATCTGGCTGTGGACCAGCCAGCACACGCGCGTACCCGCCTTCGATATGGCGTGAGCCGTCCCAGCAGAAGGGCCGGATCTGCCCGCGCCAGATCAGTCAGGGGGATCCGTTGACGCGACTATCGGTGACAACGTCGGTCCGCTAACCCCTGCCCGGGCAGGAACTATGGTCCTATTCCTCCGCCCCGGGCAGCTACGGGAAGCCGGATGCCCCTGTGCCGGGCTCTGCCTCGGAGGCCTGCCCGGCACATCCGCGCTGTCGCGTTGAGCGGGACGGCGCATGCGCCGTCCCGCTCAACCCAGGCCTGCTGTGTCGAGCACAGCCGACGTGGCTCCCGCGCCGGGCGTTAGCCCTTGATTATGTTGTGGACGGGCGAGGGCATCGGCTGGCCAGGGTCAGCCCCTAGGTCTGCCATGATCGGCAGCAGCGTCTTCCCGAAGGCCTGGAACGCCGCCTCAGATTCCCACACGTCGAACACCTGGATCAGGCCGTCCGCTTCCATAGCGACGTGGTACAGCCTTCCGGGGGGCGACCCGGCGCCAGCCGCCTCGAGCCGCTTGATTGTGTCGTCGTACCGCGCCGGCGTGAACGAACTGGGCGTGAAGTACATTCCGAGTGCCATACCTACGTTCCCCCTCAACATCTCACGATTCTCGTCACCGGCAACGCTGCCGGCTCCGGACCGCGGATTAGTACGAATCCTAGCGGTATAATCTCCAAACTGCAAATTAAGCGAATATCTCCCCGCAACGTTCTGGATGCGATCATTTTCTGACATCCCTCTCATTTCCAGGTAGACATGCTTGCCATTTCAGGCCAGAAACGGGTGAGGGAAGGCACCTACCGGTCAACCCGCACCACCAGGTGACTGCGTCCTGAGCTGGGGGGCAGCCGCACGCCGCACAGCCCCGAAACTAGGGATTTGCCCGAACAGGTGTACGGATTCCCGGCGGCCGGGAGCGACCCCGCCATCGCTGCCGCTGCGGGCCCCCGCGTTCGCGCGTGCCGCCGAGCTGATGCCGTGACTCGTGAGGGCGGCGTGGCGGCGACGCCACTTCAGGTCAAACGCCTCAGCTGAATAAAAGCGAAAGGCAGGCCCTTTCCATGCATCATCGAATCGCAATCGGGCCGAATCGGCAGGCTTCCCCTCCAGACGCAGAATTACAACGCGGGGAGCCGTTGCAGGAGCATGGCGACGTCGCGCGAAGTCACGAGCGAAAATGCCGTCCAGTGCATAAGTATGCGCATATGTAATGCACTCCTTTCGGCAATGCAGTGAACCTTTTCCATCCTGGTTGTGCTTCGCGGAGTTGCAATTCGTGGATGGCCTTGGCGAGTTTCCCGGCGCGCCAGGGGCAGCAGCGGAGCTTGGTGGGGATCTTGCAGGTCAGTGACGCGACAGTGCCGGAGGCTCGGATGCTCAGTTCGTGTGCGTGGTGCCGTGGCTCCCGGCGGACATGGCGACGATGAGGACGATGGCCAGGATCACCGTCACCCAGCCGAGTATCAAGCCTGCGAGCGCCAGGCCAGCCCCTTGTTCTCCGGTGCGCTTGATCTGGTGCCGGGCCACGTGGCCGAATACGATCGCCGGGATGGCCGCCGGCGGCCCGAAGATGAACGGTGCGAGCCCGCAGATGAGGCTCGCTAGCGCGAGCCCGTTGGTCTTGGC
>Ga0070712_100002214_pt1 | contig 11958 bp, 9 predicted proteins | sample LARL81metaG_FD_71396 | JGI IMG/M metagenome (GOLD analysis project Ga0070712, IMG submission 71396) | Corn, switchgrass and miscanthus rhizosphere microbial communities from Kellogg Biological Station, Michigan, USA - LAR L8-1 metaG | ecosystem: Host-associated > Plants > Roots > Rhizosphere ...
TTTCATTCTAGCGGACGGACGGTCCAGCGATAGACCAGACTCAGAGGACCAAAAGCTTTCACCACAGGGGACACAGAGGTTCACAGGGGAATCAAAAGCCCCACCCTGTCTTCGCTCAATGACGCGAAGACAAGAGTGGGGCACCCGCTTGCATTACTTTGTCAGGTGAAATTCTGAATGGAGTTTCGCTTGGGAGTTGTCGCCGGCCCAGACGTCGAAGGCTTCGGGCTCGACTACCCACTTCTTCAATGCCGGGCTCCAGAATTGGAGTTCGTCTGGACCTAGCTTGAAGTGGACGGTTTGCTTTGCTCCGGGTTGCAGATTGATCCGCTGGAATCCCTTGAGTTGCCTTACGGGACGAGAAGCGCTGCCGGCGCGTTGGTGAATGTAGAGTTGCACCACGGTGTCTCCCGCGCGGTTGCCGGAGTTCGCGACGTCCACGGCTACGTCTAGAGTGGCCCCCACTTTCGCCTCCGATTGACTCAGCTTGAGGTTGTCGTAGGAGAACGTGGTGTAACTGAGGCCGTAACCGAATGGATAGAGCGGCGTGCTCTTGATGTCCCAGTAACGCGACGTGAACGCGGGAGCATCTTCCGGAGCTTGCGTCAAAGTGTGGTTGTAGTAGAGCGGAAGTCCGGCAGAGGTTCGGGGCCAACTCACCGGCAAATGTCCGGCAGGGTTCGCGTCGCCGAAAAGAATGTCCGCGATGCCGTTGCCGGCCTGACTTCCCGAATACCAGGTTTCGAGGATCGCAGGGATGTGTTCGGAGGCCCATGTGATTTCAAGGGGGCGCCCGTTGACTAACACGAGCACGACAGGCTTGCCGGTAGCGGCGATGGCTTCAAGTAATTCTTCCTGTCCGCCGGAGAGTTTTAAGGACGCTCGCGACGCGGCCTCGCCGCTCATGAGGGCGATCTCGCCGAGCACGACGACGGCGACATCGCTGCGCTTGGCAAGATCGACGGCTTCGTCAAAGGCTTTCTTGGCATCTTCGGGACTTTGTTTCGGTTGCTCTTTGATCACGATGAACGGGATATTTTCGAAGAAGGATGGGATGTCGCGGCGGATGTTGGGGCCGTGGGCGAATTCAACGCGCACTGAATCGCCGACTTTGTTTTTGATTCCTTGCAGGATGTTGACGGTCGGGCCCGGCTTGGTCATGGCGCCCCACATGTCGAGCAGGTCGGTTTCGGCATCTGCCAGTGGCCCGATCACGGCGATCGATTTGATCTGGGATTTATCGAGAGGCAGAGTGTTTTGTTCGTTGCGCAGCAAAACCACGGAGCGCTGAGCTGCAGTGCGGGCTAGTTCCTGGCTTGCGGGGTCGTTCAGTACTTCGGGAATTTTCGCTTCGTCGATGTAGGGGTGCTCGAAGAGGCCGAGCTTGATTTTGGTCTCGAGGATGGGGAGGACCATCTCGTCAATCTGCTGCATCGGGATGTGGCCTGCTTTGGCGTCGGCTAGCAGATGCTTGAGATATGTGCCGCTAGCCATGTCCATGTTCAGGCCTGCGGAGAAAGCTTTCATGGCGGCGTCCTGGCCATCGCGGGCGTAGCCGTGGGTGATTAGGCTATGGACGGCATTGGCATCGCTGACGACAAATCCGTTGTATTTCCAGGCGTCGCGGAGAACATCGTGCAGAAGCCAGCGGTTGCCGCTGGCAGGGACGTCGTTCAGGTCCATGTAGGCACTCATGAAACTGCCAACCCCGGCATCGGCGGCGGCCTTGAAGGGGACAAGGTAGGTGTTCCACATCTGCTCTTCGGGGATGTAGACGGAGTCGTAATCGCGGCCGCCGTCGGCGGCGCCGTATCCGGCGAAGTGCTTGGCGCACGCCAAGACTTTGTCTGGCGCGCCGAGTTGGGCTCCCTGGAATCCGAGCACTTGTGCGCGGGCGATGGCGGCTCCGAGATAGGGATCTTCTCCGGCACCTTCGACCATCCGGCCCCAGCGGGCATCGCGGGCGATGTCGAGCATGGGGGCAAAGGTCCAGGTGATACCTCCTGCACGCGCTTCACCGGCGGCCACGGCTTGAGCCGATTCGACGAGCTTGGGGTCCCACGAAGAGGCCATGGCGATCGGAGCGGGAAAAATCGTATGGTAGCCATGGATTACATCGAGCCCGAAGATGATCGGGATGTGATGGGGAGACTTATCGACCGCGATATGTTGCATGCGGTTGATCTGCTTCGGGTCGGAGACCCAGAGCACCGATCCCGCGCCGTAGTTGCTGATGACTTCCTCCGGATTGCCGACCTGCTGGATGAACTCGGGGATTGGAAAACCTGGGAGCTGCGAAAGCTGGGCGATCTTCTCTTCGATGGTCATCTGCTTCAGGAGGTCTTTTGCGTTCGGGCGAGCCTGGGCAGAGATCCTGGATGTACAGAGTGGGATGACAGGCAATAAGACGATCAGGAACGAGAACAGCAGGGAACGACGCTGCGATGGGGAATCGGACATGGATTCGTTTTCTCCTCCGGGAGCGATGCCTCGGAACACGTTCGTAACCTGATGATTGAGGCGAAAAGAGTGTAAACCTTTGAAGGAAAAAGGTCAGTGCGTTCAACGGCCCTTTGAATGTTGATTAGAAGGGGTGGAGGCGGTAGAGTCTAGGAAGATCTAATTTGGGGCATCCTATGTCAAGTCAACTGAAAACCTATCTGAAGTTTGGCGGAGCGACCGCTTTCATCCTTTTGCTGCTCGCCTACCTGGCCTACACCGGCGTGCAGGACAGCAAGAGCTATTACGTGACCATCAAGGAACTGCATAAGATGGGTGACGGCGTATATACGAAGCGGTTGCGGGTCGCCGGAAATGTGCAGCCGGGATCAATCAAGCGGACGGGAACCCATGTGCAATTTGTTCTGGTGGAGGAAGATCAGAATCTGTCGGTCGACTACACCGGGGCCGAGGCTCCTCCCGATACGTTCAAGGATGATTCCCAGGCGTTGGCCGACGGCAGCTTTGGGCACGACGGTGTGTTTCACGCAAAGCAACTGCAGGCAAAGTGCGCGTCGAAGTATGCTCCGAAACAGCCCGGGGCGGCTCCGGCAGCTACGCCAGCCAAGAGCATGACGCAGGTGCAGACGAGTCCCGCGGAGCGGGCGAATTAGTACTTCTGCGGGTTTAGAAGTTATAAATCGGAGATCCTTCGCTCCGCCTGAAAAACGGCTCCGCTCGGGATGACGCCCTGATTGTTATTGCCTGAGCTCACCCGATAGCGGCGTGTTGTCTCCGGCGATTCTGTCCTTTGCAAAACTAGTCTGAAATCCATAGATTGCTTTCAGTGAATGCCGCCACCAGTGTGCTCGCACCCGCATCGATGATTACCGTCAAGAACGTGATCAAACAGTTCGGGCGATTTGCGGCGTTGCGTGGCGTATCGGCTGAATTCGACCAGGGGCGGTTTCACGCGATCCTGGGCGATAACGGGGCGGGGAAGACTACCTTGTTGCGCGCTCTCGCCGGCCTGGCGCAGCCGACGCAGGGAACGATCTCGATCTTCGGGAAGAATCCGCGGGACGCCTGCCGGGATCTCGGCTACATGGCGCATCCATCGCTGCTGTATGACGAGATGAGCGGGATGGAGAATCTGAGGTACTTCGCGGGGCTGTACGGTCTCGAAGGCGACACTCGGTGCGCGGAGGCGATTCGGGCGGTCGGGCTTGATCCGGAACTTACGCGCGGAGTCGGGCAGTATTCCCAGGGCATGCGGCAGAGAATGTCGCTGGCGCGAGCGATCTTGCACGATCCGAAATTGCTGTTGCTGGATGAACCTTTTTCCAACGTGGACGTTCACTCGGCGCGCGAGATGGTTGGCTTACTCAAGAACATGCGCGACGCGGGAAAGACGATTTTTGTGGTGACGCACCAGGCGTTGCTGCTGGAGGGCGTTGCTGACGAGTTCGTATGGATGCAGGCGGGGCAGATCGTGGACAGGACCGCCAGCGCCACCACTCGTCGTGAGAGCGTGCAATGAGCTCGTTCTGGGCAGTCCTCTCGGCGACGCTGGTGAAAGACATCCGCCTGGAATGGCGTTCGAAAGATGCCCTGAACGCAATGCTGTTTTTCTCATTGCTGGTCGTGGTCATCTTTGTTTTTTCGTTTGACCCGTTGGCGGAAGAATCCCGACACATTGTGGGCGGGCTGGTGTGGGTGGCGTTTCTTTTCGCCGCGGTGGTGGCGTTAAACCAGACCTGGGCGCGAGAGTTGCGGAACCAGGTTCTCGATGCATACCGGGTTTCGCCCGCTCCCGCGAATGCGTTGTTCATGGCCAAATCGGTCGGCAATTTTCTATTCGTAAGCGTGCTTGAGGCGCTGATGACGCCGCTATTCGTTATTTTTTACAACTTGCACGTGCTCGGCCCAGCGTGGCAACTCATTCCCATTGCTCTTCTCGGGACGTGGGCGCTGGTGGTGAACGGAACCTTCTTTGCCGCGATGTCAGTGCGAACCCGCAGCAGAGAAATCATGCTGCCGTTGTTGCTCTTTCCGATCTCGATTCCTGCAGTGCTCGGGATGGTGGCAGGAACCACGGCGGTACTTACCGGGGAGAATTCCGCGCACTTCTATATCGTGTTGCTTCTGACCTACGATGTAGTGTTTACTACGGCTAGTCTGGCCTTGTTTGGGACGATCTTACACGCAGAATGAAACGCCTTTTTCCGATCCTGTCGATCGTGACGGTAGCGCTGTTGGGTTATGCGCTATATCAGGCCCTGGTGGTTGCGCCCACGGACGCGTTGCAAGGGGACGTTTATCGCATCATTTACTATCACGTTCCTTCCGCCTGGACTGCCTTTCTACTCTTCTTCATCAATTTTGTGGCGTCGGTGCGATATCTTGCGCGTTCCAAGGCGTCCACAGAAACGGCTGTGAAGTGGATCGCGATTTTCATTGGTGTGGTTGGATTCATCGCACCATTTCTTCCGCCGGTTCGGGCAAAAATCCCGGCAGGCATGGAACCCAGCGCGGTGGCGACCACGATCGTGCTGATTCCGGTGTTCTATTTCCTCGTCGGTAAATTGTTTCCTGGCGACAAACTGGATGTCTTGGCCCTGACGAGTGCCGAGGTGGGCGTCGTCTTCTGCACCATCGTACTGGTGACCGGGCCATTATGGGCACGGCCAGTCTGGGGAATTTGGTGGGCGCCTGGTGATATTCGGCTCACTTCGACCCTGGTGATGTGGCTGATTTACGTCAGCTACCTTGTGCTGAGACGTTTCTCAAACAGCGCTCAGACACAAATGCTGGCGGCGGCTCTGGCAGTCTTTGGGGCGCTCGACGTTCCACTGGTGTATCTCTCGATCTGGTTCTTCCGGACGCAGCATCCGCAGCCGGTGATCGGCGGTGGTGGGCAGATGGATCCCCGGATGCTTCACGTGCTGCTGCTCAGCTGGATGGCCTTTCTGCTCTTCGGATTTCTCGTATGCTGGTCACGATTCCGGCTGGAATTACTGAAGCGAGAGGTTGAGCAGGCGCATGCGATGGAGTCTCTCGTCGGGGCTGAAGCTTCGTCGAGCACCAGTCTTCCGTTGAGCAGGAGTGCACGATGAACGCAGTTCGCTTCTTATTCGGGGCGTACATTGCGACCTGGGTGATTCATTTGTTCTACATCGGGACGCTTGTGAGCAGATTCAGCAAACTGCGCCAGCAGTTGCGGGAGTTGGGCAAGGGCAAGTAGTGGTGATCTGACTGATTTGTTTCTTTCGCTCCTACGGAGCTCTTTCCTGATGCTTATAGCGACCCACGGCTCGCGCCGTGGGCTGCATTCTGTCGCCGCTTCGCGGCTGCCTCCAGAATGCTTCCAGAAAGCGCGGATAAGGCAACAACGTTTGGGACAGACGTGTGCCAGCGCAACTATTTTGACTGTTTATGCACTGAAACGCTGCTCTCGGCGACTCTCGGTTCCTTCACGGCATATTTCAGCAAGCACCACAGGGCACGAACACCGTCTTTCCAGCCAATCTTCTTTCCTTCCGCATAGGTGCGGCCCCAATAGCTGATGCCAACCTCGTAGACTCGCAGGTTCCGTTTGGCGATCTTCACCGTGACTTCCGGTTCGAAGCCGAAGCGGTTTTCTTCGATGGGAATCGACTGGATGACCTCGCGGCGGAAGACTTTGTAGCAGGTTTCCATGTCGGTCATGTTGAGATTGGTGATCATGTTCGACAGAAGCGTGAGAAGCCAATTGCCGATGGAGTGCCAGAAGTAAAGGACGCGGTGAGGGCCTGCGCCTAGAAAGCGTGAGCCGTAGACGACGTCGGCCTGACCGCTCTCGAGTGGTTCGAGCAGGCGGCGGTAGTCCGCAGGATCATATTCAAGATCGGCATCCTGAATGATTACGTAATCACCAACGGCTTCCTGAATCCCGCGGCGAAGTGCAGCGCCCTTTCCCATATTTTGCGGTTGCAGAAGAACGTGCATTTGGGGGAACTGCTGCTGAAGTTCAGCGAGTATTTCGCGGGAGCCATCGCTCGACCCGTCATCGACACAGAGTAGCTCCAGTTCGAGGCTGACCGAAACAACGCGTTCGACCACGCGGCGCAGCGTCGCCTGTTCATTGTAGACGGGCATTACGACTGAGAGTTTCATAGAAGGCGGGTAGCGATTCTAACAGAGAGCATCGAAGCCATCGAAGTACGGCACTCAGTGGGTCGGGGTTAGGCGCAAGACGAGATCGCGACGACTGAGGATTGCTACACCTGTGACCGGCGACGTTTAGCCCTCTAATTGGTGGTATTGCTTTTCAGCTCATTCTGGAGGGCTGAGAGGAAGTCGGGAGTGCTGCTGGAGCGAAGGAATTCATAACCTTCGATCATGGCGGCCACACCGATTCGAGCGGAGGGCAGCGGGTGCTCGACGCGAATTACACGAGCGCCAAAGCGCACACGAACGGCATCGGTCAGAGTCACATGAGGCGGGAAGGTCAGTGTCACCTCAAGTTTGGTTCCGGCAGACACGGGCCGGTCCAGGAAAAAAAATACGCCGCGGGCACTCACGTTCTGTGTTTCGGTGTGGTATTCCGAACTGCCTTCCAGTCGAACGATGGCGGGCAGACGCATATCAAAGCGCCGCATCGCCCGACGTTCCTGTGCGTTTGGCTGCATCGAATCCCGACTGCCGGTTGCCTCTGTTCCAGTGAATCGCAAACCGCAACATCCCCAGATTGAAACTTCGCAGCCCCCAATTTATAGAATCGCCAGCCGTTTGCAACAGCAAAATTCCATTCGAGCCGAGTCGGTAAATCCGCAAGGGTGTTGCAGAAGCCTGTGTCGAGCGGAGGCTGATCCTCATGTCTGATCCCCGCCTTCGAGACACCGATTTTCCGTGACGCAACTTTGGCGCCGTCACCGGGTTGATTCCGACATCTTGAATTCTGCGCCATCCGGTCCCAACCCGGGTGCCGAATGACATTCGCGTAGGGTTTCGATGAAAGCGAATAACACACTTCTGGCAAACGCCATGGTTTTAGCTCTACTAGGAATTCTGGCGGGAGCCGTAGCCGGTATTGGTGTGGGCTTATTGACGGGCCGGTCTCCGGCGCCGTCAAGCACTGGCAGTCAATAGCGCTTTAAGAATTTTGCCGGGCGACACGCATCTTACGGGACTATGCCCCGCATCTGACCACTCTTAGGAGCGAGGAGACTTGCGTTTTCGCGTTCCGGATGGGCGCAATAGGTGGGCCCGGCTTGACTTGCCTATCCTTCAGATGTTTAAGTAGTTACTTAATTTTTCCGCCAGTTCCAGTGACCAGAAAGCTGCGGGCGACGCTCGCCCGGGATACACCGGCGCGAAGATTCTGCATACGAGTGCAACCGTCAACTCATCAGTGGTCTCGTCAAAACGATCTGGGCGGTAGCACTTGCACCAGAGCGGACCTGAATACATCGGAGGAAGCGTGAACGTAGATCGCCGCAGGTGGGGCACGTCCGTGCCCGGAGTTCGCATTATGGCCGCCGCCTTGGTATTGCTAGGGGCCGGGTGTGCTTTTCTCGGGTGGGGATTCCGGCCTGGCACTGCTTTGACCGATGGCGCGAATATGACGGTGCCAGGCAATGTGCTTTCGGGTCTTGGGCTGAATTCCGGCGACGTCGAGTCCACGGGAGACATTAAGGGACAGGCGCATTCGATTCTTGCAGGACTACCTCTTATTTTCGAGCCGAACCAGGGACAGGGATCGTTGGACGTAACCGATAACCGCGCCAGGTTTGTGGCGCATGGTTCCGGATACAGCATGGTTCTCGGTGACGATGGAGCGATTCTGAGCCTGGCCTCGCGAGGTCAAGCGGGCAATCATATTTCTCGCCTTTCTAGTCGTGCAGAAACGTTTCAGATGAAACTTGTGGGCGCAGATCCGAAGGTTGTGCCCGCCGCTGCCCAGCAACTTCCTGGCAAGAGCAACTATTTCATCGGGAGTGACCCGACAAAGTGGCGCCGCGGGATTCCCCAGTTTGCGCGCGTGCGTTACGAGAGCGTTTACCCTGGGATCAATCTCGTTTTCTACGGCAATGACGGGCATCTGGAGTATGACTTCCAGGTGGCGGCAGGTTCAGATCCCTCCCAAGCAGAACTGGAATTTGATGGCGCGAAACATCTTGCGGTGGAAGATGGAGCGCTGGTGGTTCGCGGGGAAAGCGGAAGTATCCGGCTCGACGCACCGACCGTTTACCAGAATTTCGACGGACGGAAACAACCTGTGGAAGGTGCTTTCGTGCTGCGAAGTCGGAATCGAGCAGGGTTTGCGGTGGGCGCCTACGACCGTTCGCGGGAATTGATCATTGATCCAATCCTGAATTTTTCAACGTACTTTGGCGGGAACGGCAACGAGCACTTTACCTCCGTCGGGGTGGACAGCGCCTTCAACATCTATCTTGCAGGTTCCACAACGTCAACCAATCTCCCAACGACCACGGGCGTCGTTCAGACCACCCTCGCAGGCGCGCAGAACGTATATATCGCGAAGATTCAGCCTCCTCTGAGTTCAGTAGCAGCTCAGTTGCTGGATTTGACCTATCTTGGCGGAAGTGGGACGGATTATCCGGTGGGTCTCGAAGTCGACGGGGCGGGGAATTCGTTTGTTGCCGGGACAACGACTTCCGGAGACTTTCCAACGACGATCACGAATGCATATCAGTCTGTCCCGGCGAGCGCGGGCACGCATGTGTTTGTGACCGAGTTGCGCAATGATTTTGCGCAATTGAACTATTCGACGTATCTCTCGGGAAACGGGACGGACATCGCCAGCGGCATGACGATTGATTCGGCCGATCAGGTATATGTGACCGGGACGACCACGTCCATCGAGACGCAGACGACCGATCAGTTTCCGGCCAGCAATCTGCCGCAAGCTCTGCCCTTCCAGAGTACGTCAAGGGCGCCAGGACTGCCGCAGTTCTTCGTGACCAAGGTCAATACGACCGCACCCAAGAATGCCAGCATCCGCTACTCGACCTATTTTGGAGGAGGCACTTTCAACACTGCCACTCCGATCGCAGTGGGTGGTGGCATTGCTGTAGACACGAACCAGAATGTCTACTTCAGCGGAACGACGAACTTCACTTTCTCGGGATGCGACGGCTGCAGCACCACCGATTTTCCGATCCTGAACGCCTATCAGCCCTGTCTCGACACGCCCACCAGCACGACGATCTTGAATCCTCAGTCGTGCGCGAATAGCACAAACCCAATTGCTACGGATGCGTTTGTGGCGAAGTTAGATCCCAATGCCGTGCAAGGACAACAGTTACGGTGGTCAACTTACATCGGTGGTACCGATGACGATTCGTCGGGAGCGATAGCACTCGATTTAGGCTCGGCCAACGTGTACGCGGTCGGGACGACGAACTCGGCGGACTTCGTGAATACGGGCGTGGTGAAGTCGTACGCTTCGTACCAGGCGTGTCTGAACAATAATCCCCTTACTCCGGCTAGTGGATCGGTCACATGCAACGCGACGGCGACTTCGCACACGGATGCATTCGTGACACGTTTGTCGAATCCAGCCAACATCTCCGGTACGCCAACGCTTGTTGCCCTTAATTACTTCTCGTATCTGGGGGGGGCGAACGACGAACAAGGCCTTGCCATTACGGTGGATTCGAATCGCGGAGCTATGATCACGGGTTCGACGACATCGCCGGCATCATTCACCGGCACCACTCCGAATGCTGGAACCTTTCCCGTGAGTCCTTTTCCCAGCTCAATTCAGAGCAATCTGAACGGGACCCAGGATGCGTTTATTGCGCGCCTGAATACTGGAGCGGTGGTTGGACAGACCACGAGTGCTTCGTGGGCCAGTTTCTTCGGCGGAACCGGATTGGAATCGGGAACTGGTATTGCTCTCGATGTGAATCAGGATTCGTATCTTGCCGGCGAGACCAACTCGACGGATCTGCAGGTTGCCAAAGCGGAGCAGGCAAACAATGGAGGGGGCTACGATTCGTTTGTAACGCAATTCGGAACCGCACTCAGCCTTTCCATCCAAGGTGTCCTGACCCTGGGAACGAACCAGCAATACATTAGCGCTGGTAACCCTGCGACCTTTACGTACACGGTGACGAATAACGGGCCCGATACGGCAACCGGAATCGTGGTTACGGCAAATATGAATTCAACGGTAACCAACGTTCAGTTTTCGAACGTGAGCGCGACCATCAGTTCTGGAACGTGCGGAGCCGGAAACTCCTCGAGTACGGGCATCAGTTGCGGTCCGATTTCGCTGCAATCGGGATCGACGGCAACAGTGACCATTACAGCGACGCCGACGGCGAGCAGCACCGGAAATTTTCCGGTGAATTTCAACGGCGGCACGGTGCAAGCGATCGCGCCGGGAAATATTGTGCTGGCGCAAACGTCAGTTCCGGCTAAGATGTCGGACTTCGGCATGGGCGTCACTCCGAGTAACCAAGCGGTCACGGTGGCTGGAGGGACGGCCACGTACTCGGTAACGCTAACGCCGAAACCGGTTTTCACATCGAGCATCAGTCTGTCGTGTTCCGGGCTGCCGGCCGCTTCCACTTGCAATTTCACTAGCCCGTCGGTCACGCTGACTAGCACGAGTCCGGCCACATCGACGCTGAATATCGTTACTACGGCACGTCCAGTGACGACGCCTGCAGCAAGTATGTGGGTTCGTCAGTTCTATGCTCTCTGGTTAGCATTCCCGGCTTTGGCGTTCGTAACTTTCGGACGAGATCGAGGGCGCAGGCGGATTCTCGGAATTAGCTTGTTGTGTCTGATTTTCGCGATGCTTCTGCTGCTGCCTGCGTGTAGTCACAGTTCGACGCAAAATCCGGTCAGTGGAACTCCGGCGGGAAACTACACGATCACCGTAACTGGAGCATCTGGCGGTGACTCGAAGACCCAGACCATCGGACTGAGTGTTCCGTAGAGAGTTCGCGGAAAAAAGAAGAAGCCCGCAGCGAGTGCTGCGGGCTTTTGATTTTTTGGTCGAAGGTCAGGCGCCAGCGGAAAGTTTGTGGTGTCCGCGCGCCTCGGCAATTCCGTACTGGCGAATCTTGTAGAGGAGAGCCTTGTAGCTGATCTGCAGGATCGCCGCTGCCTGCTTGCGATTCCAATTCGTCTGTTCCAACGCGCGAGTAATAGCGAGCGCCTCGGCTTCGTCCTTGGCAGAGCGGGCCAGAGATTTCAGGCCTCCCGGCTCGCCTGTTTTGGAAGGGTCGCCCGGTACACCTCCGGTGCCGTCGTTGCGCGGCAGTAGTTCCGAGACCGCAAGATTTTCATCTCCTAGAATCAGATACCGCTTCAGAAAGTTATTCAACTCACGCAGATTGCCGGGCCACGAATGATTGTGGCAAGCCTCCAGCAGAGCAGGGGAAAGCGGCAACGGCGGACGCGCATAACGCTCGGCCATGCGGGTCATCGAATGTTTGAGCAAGATAGGAATTTCTTCACGCCGGTCGCGCAGAGGCGGCAGGCTCAACGTGAATGCATTGA
>Ga0070712_100002216_pt1 | contig 11958 bp, 21 predicted proteins | sample LARL81metaG_FD_71396 | JGI IMG/M metagenome (GOLD analysis project Ga0070712, IMG submission 71396) | Corn, switchgrass and miscanthus rhizosphere microbial communities from Kellogg Biological Station, Michigan, USA - LAR L8-1 metaG | ecosystem: Host-associated > Plants > Roots > Rhizosphere ...
TACCGACGTGAGGAGTCTCGATGTCGCACGCACGCGTGTGGGATCTGCCTGGCTGGAAGTCCCCCCTGAACATCAAGGATCTGGCGGGGCGCCCCGGCGTCGGCTGGATCGGTCTGGCGACCCGCGACGGCTCCGTGATCACGGACCACGCGGGGAACCTGTACGTGCGGGACGCGACGACGCTCCAGCCGCACAAGGGCACCATCCACTCGGACTGGGCCGTTCAGGCGGTCCACACCTCCGAGGGCATCGCCCTGTACATCCCGAAGGCTGCGTACACGAACATCCGCCTGGACGGCGCCTCCTCTTCGCCGTTCGGCTACACGAAGGTGGCGAAGATCCTGATGGCGCCGCAGGCGGAGGACGCGGTGCGCGCCGATACGCTGAAGCCGCCGACGTCGGCGGGCTGGAGCGTCGTGCCGCTGAAGAAGAACGGCGTGCAGGTCGGCACGGTGAAGGTGGCGTGGGGCGACGGAAGCGTGACGCTGGAGTTCATGGACTCCTACGGCTCCGGGCAGGCGATCAACGGGCGCACCTTCTCTGGCGGCAAGGGGCTGTCCCTGTCGATCTCCCCGACCGGCACCACGGTCTCGGTGCTGTAGGCCATGACGGTCGGGGAGCTGATCGCGCAGTTGCGCAAGCTGGACCCTGAGCTGCTCGTTGTCCTCTCGGAGGACGAGGAGGGCAACGGATTCAGCCCGCTGGCCGAGACGTCCGCTGGCTGGTTCATTCCGGCTGACGCGGACTACTACGACGATGATGACGAAGACTATGAGCCCTACGAGGGGCACGTGAAGGCAGTGTGTCTGTGGCCTTGATGATGGAGTTCCCGGAGGACCCGTTCTCCGAGGCGGAGATGAATCTGCTGTTGATGGACGCTTGCTTCGGGGATTCGGCGGTGCGGGCGGACGCCCCGAAGTGGAAGTGGGAGCCCGACGCGGTCGGAGGCGCTCTGACGCCGGAGATGGTTGACGAGGCGCTGCGCGGTATGTGGAGCGCGAAGCTGCGTCCGCCGCCGCCAGGTTGGTAAACGGCTTTAGAGTTGCGTTTGTTAGTCCCTAGGGTATAAGATCTCTTCGATGGTCCGGAGAGGCCGGACACCCTAGGGAGGCAACTTATGCGATTGCGAAGGGCGCTCGTAGCGCTCAGCGCCCCGCTCCTGTTCGTCGCGCTGACGGCAGAGTCCTGCGGCAGCGGCTCCGGCGGTAGCTCGAACGGCGCCCCGCCCACGTACCACTCGATCTTCGACACCCCGACGCCCCCCGTGGGGGGCAACGACAAGCGACCCTCCGCCCCGGCGAGCAAGTTCCCGAGCAACCCGGTAGAGGGCTCCAGGGTCTGGGGCGGCAACAAGCTCGGCGACTGCGATGTGTACCTGTGGCCCGCCGGTACGGGGCTCTCTGTGGTCCCGCACTACTACGACAAAAGCACGGGCTACCCGCCGCCCTATTCGGCGGTGGTGGCCGACGTGACCACCGGCTGCCTGGGTTACCAGCCCGGCGAGTTCCACATCCACATCCACCTCCAGCGGTACTACTCGTTGACGCTTCCGGGACGTAAGGCGCAGCCGGAGGCGTGGCACGATGTCGCCCTCCCGGTGGCAGACGACCGCAAGCCGAACATCGTGCCGCTGGACCCGCGCACCGGGTTGATGCCCTACTTCCCGATGACGCACTACACGCTGCCCAACAGCTATCTGCCCAGACTGGCAACGCCCTGCAATGGGGCGTTCAAGACGACCTACCGGATTCAGCTGGATATCATCGGGACCAGCTACAGCGGTGAGCCGTTCGTCGGCGGTGGCACCGGTATGACGTGGACGGTCACTCCGGACATGTGCGCGCACGCCAGCTACTAGGCGGTTGAAACGGCACGGCCCCCGGGGCTCTCTCGGGGGCCGTGCCGTTTCTCCAGAGATCTCCCCGGGGGGTAAGCTCCGGCCTATCCCCCGTCTCGAAGGAGATCCGATGTCGCCTAAGGCGCGCTCATGAAGGCCCCGCAGGTCCCTCGTTACGCCACCCGTGTTCCAGGGCGCAGCGCCGGGGAGTTCAAGCCCCACAACACTCTGGCGCAGGCCAAACAGGCTCTTCTGATGTACCCGAATCTGCGCCGCTTGCCGCGCGAGAGCGGCCAGAGCGTGCCGCGCAGTGTCTTCCGGCTCGACATGGAGCTGCTGCGCCTAGACTCCGACCAGGGCGAGTACCTGCCGTGGGTCGCGTTCAAGGAGGGCACTTCCCCGGGCGAATACCCGGAGCTGGCGAACGGCTACAGCGACCCGAACGAGAAGTACCTGACGGAGCGCACCGCCGCGTTCCTGCTCGGCGTGAAGCGCACCGACGTCCGTCGGATGGCGCGGCACGGCGAACTGGAGCCTGTGAACGTGGACGGCAGGAGCCGGTTCCTGCGCAGCGACGTGGAGGCGCTCAAGGCTGCCCGGGAGATCTCCGCGCACTACGGCGGGCAACCGGCCCCGGTTCCGGACGGCTTGACCCCGCTCTCCGAAGAGGAGGCGCAAGAGGCGCGGGACTACGGCGAGCAGCTCAAAGCCCCGCTCTCGCAGGCGACTGTCGATGCCCTGAACGAGCGGCTTGCGTCGGGCGACTATCCGCGCCGTGTGGTGACGCCCGTGAAGATCACGGAGCGCCCCGAACCGCAGGTCTCGATGTGCGGCACGCTTCCCGGGCCGTGCCAGGTGGACGAGGGCCTTGACCAGTCGGACGAGGACCCGGCGGACATTGAGCGGAAGTTCAACGAGTCCACTCGGGGCGGCGTGACCGCACCGACGGACGCGACAGAGGGCCAGCGAGAGTTCCCCCTCGGCGACGAGGAGATTGAGCAGGCGCTGGAGGGAAGTGCGGCGCCTGTGACGTACGTGATCGCGTACAACTGGCGCGAGTATTTCCAGTGGTGCGCGGAGAATGGGTACGACTACCAGCGCACGGACTGGGCTTACGCGCATGACCCGAGGTGGCTTCTCGGGCGCGTGAAGAGGCGGGAAGGGCCGTTCCAGTACCTGCTCACCCCTCGGGCGGCGGAACGGCGCGACTGGCCTGAGCTCGTAAAGATCATCGGGACGCGGGATTGGACTAACGTCACTCCGGCGTTGAGTGCCCGGGAGCAGCCTAACGAGCGCACCCGCTCGGCCGTGGGGCTTATGCGCGAGGTTATCGCGCGCCCGCCGAAGACACTGCGCCAGGTTCGGCAGGTCCTGGCGGACGCCGTCGTGGATCTCGCCCAGATCGAACGGTCCCAGAGGGAGAACCCCGTCCCGCCCGCCGTCTACCCGCTGACGCTGATTGCCTCCCGGTATCGGGGGACGTACGAGGGCGCGTCTTGGGTGGCGTTCAACGACTACCCGGAGCGCCTGGACGGGGCGATGGGCGACGACGTCACGTGCGTGTCGTTCTTCCGCATGTACGAGCGGTTCAAGCCGATCGGGCGCGGCGAGACGCCACAGGAGGCGATCCGGGACCTGGCGCGTCAGGTGAAGCCCTAATGCCCCACAAGCACGGTACGGCCAGCATGTACCGCACCTGCAAGTGCGCCACCTGCCTGAAGGCGAAACGCCAGGCGGCGAAGGCCAGGCTGGGGAAGGTGCGGATCGCCGACCCGTCGATCATCCCGCACGGCACGACCAATGGATACGTGTACTACTGCTGCCGGTGCGATCCTTGTAAGGAGGCAGGGCGAAAGCGCAACAAGGCAATCAAGGATGCTCTGAAGCTCACCCCCTCCGAGTTGATCCCGCACGGCACTCGCGGGGGGTATGCGGAATACGCCTGTCGGTGCGGCGAGTGCGTGGAGGCGATCCGCGCATACAACCTGGAACTGGCGGCGAGGAGGCGCAATGGCGCCAACGCACGGTAGGGCTTCTACGTACAGCAACTACAAGTGCCGTTGCGACGCGTGCACAGAGGCGAACCGGCTGCGCTGTATGGAGGTGCGGGCGAAGCTGCGCGCTAAACCGTTCAACCAGATCCCGCACGGCACCACGACCGGTTACAGCCAGTACGGTTGCCACTGCGAGGCATGCCAGGAGGTCGGTACCGCTTCCCTGAGGGAGCAGCGCGACAAGCGCAAGCTGACCCCTTTCGATCAGATCCCGCACGGGACGAGCGGCTACAACTCCTATGGCTGCCGGTGCAAGGTCTGCCATGCCGCAAACAAGGCGTATCGGCTGGAACTTAAGCGGGCGAAGGCGGCTTGATGGCCCGGGACCTCCCGGGGGACAATGAGGGCTCACCCTCGTCCCCCGGGAGGTTTCTGCTGTGGATGAACTGACCGCGTACGGCAAGCCGTTCGACCCGTCGCGCCCGCGCTGGATTCCCTGCCACCGAGGGGCGCAGTGGTGCGGGTGGCATCGGATGTCGAACAGCGAGGAGGAGTGGGAGGAGATGGAGAAGGAGCGCGAGGAGCACGAGGAGACCTGCAACGGGGGGCTGATGCAGCCGTGAAGTTGAAGGTGAGGCGCGGCCTGCGGCACTGGTACTGGTCGTGTTTCGATTGCTCGGAGGGCTTCGCGGAGCGGGACTGGCGCGCGGTGTTCGACTCGGCTGTAGCGCACGCCGCGAAGCCGGAGCACCAGGCCTCGCAGAAACGCGCGGTGAAGGTGCGGCGCAACCCGGCTTGGCGCAACTGGCATTGGAACTGTTCGGCTTGCGATACGGGGGGCGCCGCCGCCAGGTCCGTGGACTGGAGCGTTGTCCTGGATGCGGCGAACCGGCACGCCCGTCAGGGTTGGCATCGAGAGAAGGTGAGGCGTGGAAGGTCTTGACGCCCTACGGGCTATCGTAGCGGCGCGCCGCTCCCTTCCCGACCCGAAGGACAGGAGGTCCCTGCGGGAGGCGGCAGGGGTGTCCCTGAGTGCGCTCGGGGCGGCCCTCGGGGTCTCGGGGCGGGCGATGGCGGCACTGGAGCGGTCGGCGGCGGTCCCCGAGGAGCACGTGGTGGCGTACGCGGCGGCGCTGAAAGTCCTGGAGCCGGAGCGCCCGCTGACGCAGGAGGAGTTGGACGAGTACGCGGTGCTCTTCCGGGAGCATCCGTGCCCTGCTTGCGGCGGGGTTCATCCCGAGGTCATCGCTGAGGGTGGCGCGGAGGCGTCCCCTGCGGCCTGCGCCAGGGTTAGGCGCGTCGCCTACGATAGTCAGAAGCGGGTCACGGAGATGGAGTTCTGGCCGGAAGACCGCTGGTCGCGCGACGGAATCGTGTTCCCTTCCATGCTGAAGAGCCCCGAGGGTCCGGCGTGACGTTCCCCGTAAATGGCTGTATCGTACCCATGATGGGTTGGGTGTACCTATGACGATCGAGATCCCGGTGCGGGACAAATATCTCTCCCACCAGGTCAAGAAGGTCTCGCCTCCGAAGGGCGGCAACTCTGGCTCGTCCGCCAAGAAGCGGTTCAAGCTCCCGAACGCAGCGCCCAAGGCGGTACCCCCGACCCGCACCCGCGTCCTCGTCCTGACCGACGGACGCCGCTCCTGGACGTGGAGGTAACCGTGGAAGGGACGACCGTCCTGGTTTCGAACGTGTCCGACGCGCAGCGCGTACCGCTCGGGGAAATCGTCGCGAAGCGCCGGGCCCAGTTGACCGAGAAGGCGGAAACGGCCAACGCCGGTTTCAACTCTTCGATCTGACGAAGAAGGCCCCGGAACCCCGGGGCCTTCTTCACGCGGGCTTGGCGCAACCGGTAGACGCGGCACCCTCAAAATGTGTTGTTTGCGGGTTCGAATCCCGCAGCCCGTACCTACGTGTCCAGAACGGTCACGAGCGTCGCTTCGACGCCGTAGACGAGTTCCAGCTCATTCAGGATCTTCACCCCGGCGTCCTGGAGGTCTTCCCAGTCGGCCGTCCACATGATTCCATGCTCATCGGCCCACGATCCGCCGGATGTCCCGAGGCAAACAGCCGCCAGAAGGTAGCGGTCTTGGACTTCGTTCAAGTCCGTCAGGGGTGACTCGTGGATGTTGGCCTTGATACCGAACCCGGGGAAGCAGTTGTAGAACTCGTCCTCCACCTCCCCGGGCTTGATCTTCTCGGGGAAGAGGGCATACACGCTCATGCCGCCCTCTCCCGTGCTGTGGAATCCGGGCAGGTTCGCGGGCCACTTCACGAACCCGTTGTTGGCACTCGGGTCGAAGCGTTTCACGGTTCTCCTAGTCGTCGAACGGCAGGCGGACGATCGTGTACGAGTCTTCCTTGCGGTAGTTGTAGCGCTCGGCCGCACGGGGGTCGCAGTCGAGTCCGAACACCCACGCGTACTGCCCGTCCCGAGTCGGGACGCGATCGGCGTAGGGGAAGTGCAGGTGCCCGTGGTACAGGCGCTTCGCCCGCAGCTCCACGAGGGCGTGCTGGAGTCGGTTCTGGTTGGGAAGGCACTCGGGCAAGTCCTTGCGGTTCCACGGGACGCGGGAGTCTCGGGGCTTGTCGTGGCTGAGGATCACGTCCACCGGGGACGGGTCGGCGTCCATGATCGCCATGAACTGGGCGTCCGTCATCTCCTCTTCGGGGAACCACAGCGTGCCGATACGGGTGCGCGGCATTCCCCCCGAGCGGGCAGCGGCCCGCTCCGCCTTCATCTGATCGATCATCTCCTGCTGGAGGCGCCACGCCTTGTCCACGGAGTAGGCTCCCCCCAAGGTGATGAACCGGGTGCCGCTCCACGTCCAGCGATGCCCCCTCGGGGCGTAGCGCAGGTTGTCGCGGACGATCAGGAACCCCTCGCCGTCCCGCCGCTCGCCGTACTTCTCCAGCAGCAGAGACGTCTTGTCGTGGTTGCCGTCCAGGAAGTACACGATGATCTCGCGCTGGCGCGCGTAGCGGTCCACGTTGTCGAAGAAGTCCACGCCGTCGGAGGTGTGCTCCCACGCGCCAAAGTCCCCGAGCTGGAAGATGCGCGGGACGCCATTGTTGCGGGCGTTGTCCAGCAGGGTGATCATATGCGAGAAGTTGCCGTGGACGTCCCCGGCCAGCATCAACGGCTCCCCCTTCACCGCAGGACGTACGTCCGGCCCTCGATCGGGTTGCCGGTCTTCTTCCACTGCTCCAGTCCCTCCAGGAAATGCCGCGCGTCCTCGCCGTTGCGACCGGGTTGGGTGCGGCGCAGATCACCAGACTTGTCCGGGCGATCGGGGTACACCCGGATCGTAGCGCGGTAGTCCCTCCTCAGTCCGTCGAGAAACCCAACGACGTCCCTCAGCCCGGACTCGGGGGTTTCGGGACGCGCCTGCCACTCCCATTCGCCGTCGCGGTACGCGTACGGGGTCCAGCTCAGCGGGAGATACCAGCGCCCGCCGTACAGTGGGTTGGAATCCCAGACCCACTCCTCCATGACCGGCAGGAACCCGAGTCGCCTCTCCAGCTCAGAGAAGTCCCGCGTCAGCGCATCGTATTCGTCGAGATCGTCACTGAACTGGCCGCCCTTCCCTTCGCTCCACCGGGCACGCCACGGCTTGTCGAGCAGGTTGTACAGGCTGACGGGCTCCCGGGGAAAGCAGTCCTCGTGCCCGCACGGCTCGACGTGGATAGGGATCGTCCAGACCTGGAATCCGGCGTAGTCGAAGGCGACCTTGGCGGTGCCGGGGCCGTACGGGCGCGCCGGGTCGTCCGGCCGCCACCACCGGCCCCAACCGAACGGCCTGAACCCGTCGAACGCGAACGGTAGCCCGAACTCGTACTCCAGGGCGCCCTTCGGGAAGACGGCGGCGAACTCGACGCCGCCCACGTCGTACTCGTCGCGGCGCCACGTGGAGTAGGAGGCGCGCAGCGCGCGCCGGTACAGGGAGCGGTTCACGCCTGGCCCAGGGGGCATTCGGTGTCCGCGTACCGGAGGCATTCGCCCCAGGGTTGAGCCTGGTCCTGCCGCTCTTGAAGGAGCGTGGCCCAACCGGATTGCAGCTGGTTGGTCTCGATGCCGAGCGCCCGGAACGCGGCGACGACGTACTTGCGCTCGCAGGGCATGATGTCCTCGTACGTGAGCCCGAGGTTGAGGAACGCGCGCCCGAAGACGCAGCCGCCACCCGTCGGCTCTCGGTCCTCGTAGTGAAGGTACAGGCACCACCTGCCATCTCCGGGGCGCTGGTACACGAAGTCCGGGTTTTCGGCGATGATCCGGCGCACCTCGGTGGCGAGCTGCTCGAAGGTAATCACTTCAGATCCACTTTCTCAGCGACCTGGATGGCGTACTCGACAGCCGTCTTCCAGTTGCATCCGTTGTCTTGCGACATTTGCGCGCTCTGCATCAAGACCCGGGCTTGCTTGTCGAAGTCGTCCCACAACTTGTGGCGGCTAAGGGAGATCATCTTCGCGCCCTGGGAGGCGTCCTCTCGGTCCAGCTCGCGCATGACCTCGCGGTCAACCCCGAGACGCTCCAGCAGGACCGCGATCAAGCAGCTCGGTTCCCCGCAGACCAGGTAGCGGTACGTGGAAACCTTGCGGTTGGGTTGCTCGTCGGCGATCCGCCTCAAGACCTTCGCAACAGTCTCGTAGGAGATCAGATCGTTCACCGCTCCTCCTAGCGGGAGAAGGCCCGGGACAGTCCCGGGCCTTCTGTTTCATAGGGCTTCCCAGATCGCGCTGCGCCGGGTGCGCCCTTCGGGTTCCAGGTAGTCGTCTGCGTCTTCACCGGCCCGGTGCGCCTTAAGGACGTCGCGCCCGTAGGTGCGCTCCTCGTTGCGAGTCCGTCGGCGGTGCTTGCGGCCGTAGCCTTTGGCGACGCCTCCGGCGTGGCCCCAGGTGTCGCTGTATCCGGTGTAGCGGCGCACGAGGTGGACGAGCTGGGGAGTGCGCCTACATCCAGCGTAGAACCTCAAGTCGTACAGCTCGTGGCCCACGGTCTCGTCACCGTCTTCCAGTCCGTTGTACGGGCTGTACATGGCGTACACGTAGACCGTCGGCCGCTTGAGGTTCCAGTGCTTCCAGGCGACATGATGCATGGTGCGGGACAAGTAGGCTCCTTGCGGAACGGCCGGTCCCTCCGGTCTCGCTCCTATCGCATGGCTCCTCCTTCCTTCAGTGGGCACGGCCTTTGGGCGCTTCCGTCCCGACTAGCGTAGCGGATATGTGGTCTCGGCGGGTTTGCCCCTACTCAACGTGTCGTGTTTCATGGATATGTGACTGAGCTTCGAGAGATCGCCCTGCGAGCCGCGCTCGAACTGCGGAACGCCGAATACGGCGACGGGAACCCGGACGCCGACCTCCGGCGCGTTCTGCATGCGGCCGACAAGATCGCCTCGTGGCTCAGTCGGCCGAACCCCCCCGCGCGCCTCGACTTCGCCGTCAGCGCGGTCCGGGCCGTCCATCCCGAAAGGCACGTACCCATGGCCAACCTCCAGGTCCCCGTCGGCTACGAGTTCGACATCAACGTGACCGCCGACGACATCGAGGGCAACCCGGTCCCCGACACTCTGTCGTGGACGATCTCCGACACCACCAACACCACGCTGACCGTAGACGACGCGACCACGCTCAAGGTCACCGTCCAGGTTCTCAACCCCTCCCAGGGCGTCGTGATCACTGCGACTGACCCGACGGGCGTGACCGGCACGCTCGACTTCGACGCGGTACCCGACGTGGTGGCGTCCCTGACGCTGGCCCCGGCGACCCCGGTGAAGATCCCCACGGCGTGACCGGTGAGGCGCCGCTCGGGACGAACTGGGCGGCGCCTCCCTCACCGGGCCAGCTTCGCCCACTGGCGTCGGTACCCCGCACGCCGCCGAGCGCTGCCGATAGCGTGGATCGCCCAGCGCAGGGCGACATGGATCACGACCGGCGACGCGAGGACGATCACCAGCGCGAGGACGTGAGTCCACGCGCATACCGGCCCGAACACCTGATAGTCGTTCACGATGCCCTCCGCTCCGCAATCTCGTACTGCATATCAGTGGCGTACATCGCCATCGAGTCGCACACCTGCATGTCCTCCCAGACGGCGTTGGCCTTCGCGTCCAGTTCGCGGGAGCGCGCGTACGCCTTGCGCCAGTCGGCGCCCAGCTTCTCCCCCTGCTTCCGCGCCGAGCGCGAGAGCCGACTGAGCCGCTTCCACTCGAAGAACTTCTCAGCCGCCAGGTTGCGCGCGACGGTCCGCAACTGGCCCAGGTTCTTCAGTCGCTCGTTCTTGACCGCCTCGTCGATGCCCTGTTCCAGTTCGCGCACCCGGCGCAGGAACGCCTCGTCCTTGCGCTTCTCGTAGCGCAAGGTCAGAAGTTGGCGCAACTCCCGCATCGCGGCGTCCCGGTTGCGGAACGGCTCACCGCTGTTGTCGCCGACCGACGTGATCCAGCCGGAGTGGACGCCCTCAACGCGCTGGTAGTCGGTGACAGTCCCGATGATCGACCAGCGGTTGTCCCGCAGGTCGTCCGGGTTGAAGTCCCGGATGTCCAGGCCCTCCTCCAGCTCCACGGCCCACACGGTGTGCCTCGCGAACTGGACGATGTAGGTGTTGGGGACGTCCTTGAGGGCGGTGGCCGTGAACTTCTCGTCGGTCTTCGGCTTGGGCTTGGGCTGCGACTTGGGGGAGCCGGAGACGTAGAAGGATGCGTACGCGGCGTTGCCGCTGACGAGGTCTATGTGGTAGCCGAGCGCCTTCAGCTCCTCGGAGATCTGATCGGCGGACGCCTTAGCGTCCACCTCGTGACGCTCCCAGCCGTCGTAAACCGTCACCCACGCCTGTCCGCCGACGGCGCCGCGCGAGCTGTGCACGGATGCCCCGCCGTACCGGCGGGCGTCCTCGGAGGTGCGAGGCCTGTATCCCATGCTCCGCAGCTTGGCGGATAGGGCAGTCGAGTTCGTCATCGGGCGCCTCCGAGGGAGACCAGGTCAGTCTCTTCCATCTCGCGAGCATTGGCGACGACAATGCGCTCGACCGTACGCAGGCTGTAGTCGATGTTCTGGCGCAGCCCCAGGGTCTGGGCGGTCTCCAGGAGGGCCATCTCGGTGATGACGTTCGAGCCGCCCTGGCGGCGCGCCCTGCGCACGAAGACGCGGGCCTCGCGGGCGATGCGCTCCGCGTTCTCGGTCTTGCTCGCCATTTCGTCCTCCTGGGCCGGTTGCTTACATAGCTATCGTACTGCCTCTCATTAACAAACGCAACACTACCCGGGGGTGAACAATTGGGCACCAGCGCACGTGACGTCCTCCAGGCCGTCAAGGCGACCCGACCTGGGGCGCTCACCGCGCGGGGCATCCCCGGCAATCAGGGTCCGTCCCCCTCCCCGCAGGGTCTGGGCAATCTCGGCAGCTCTCCTGCGATGATGAGCACTCTCGCCACGGGCGACGGCTCTTGGACCAATGCATACCGGTCCTACCTCCCGCGTCCCGCCGCCGACTTCGCCAACGGCGCGTTCGGCCCCTTCAGCCCGATCCTGCCCGTCCCGGTGGACGCCCCGGCGCCTGACTCCGACTTCGCCGACCCCCGACTGTGGCAGTACGAGGTGGGCTGGAACCTGCCGACCGGGCAGCCCGGCTCCGAGGGCATCAAGCTCGCCGACTTCAACACGCTGCGCACCCTCGCCGACCTGTACTCGGTGGCGCGCGCCTGCATCCAGCTCCGCAAGGCGGAGGTCCGTGGCCTGTCGTGGGACATCACCCCGACGAAGGACGCGGCGAAGGCGATGCGTGGCTCCCCGCAGCAGGCCAAGGACTTCGGCAAGCGCCGGGGTGAGGCCATCAAGTTCCTCAACCACCCCGACCCGGACTACTTCTCCTGGGGCACCTTCCTGGACGCCTTGCTGGAGGAGGTCTTTGTCTTCGACGCGCTCTCCATCCTGTTCCGCCAGAAGTGGGGCAAGCGTCAGGGCAAGGGCCTGCTGGGTTCGGACCTGGACTCCCTGTCTCTGATCAACGGGCCGACGATCCGCCCGCTGCTCGACATGTCCGGGGCGAAGCCGCGTCCTCCGGCCCCCGCGTACCAGCAGTATCTGTACGGGGTGCCTCGCACGGACCTGATGACGCTGATCACCGAGC
>Ga0070712_100002223_pt1 | contig 11936 bp, 10 predicted proteins | sample LARL81metaG_FD_71396 | JGI IMG/M metagenome (GOLD analysis project Ga0070712, IMG submission 71396) | Corn, switchgrass and miscanthus rhizosphere microbial communities from Kellogg Biological Station, Michigan, USA - LAR L8-1 metaG | ecosystem: Host-associated > Plants > Roots > Rhizosphere ...
GGCGGCCGGAATACGTTCGCGTCAAATAAATGTCGATGCGGAGGGCTGACTTCGCCCAACTGCTGATCCGTGCAACAAAGTGCCAGCGGCGGTGAACTGCAATAGCCGGGCATTGCGGATCAGTGGGATCTCGTCGGACCGCAATTCCTTCGACGTGTCGTGGGACAGCACCGCCGCGGCGCGCCCGAGGGCATGGGCTCGGGCGGCCGGCGCCAGATCGACGAGATAGATAGCCTCGGCGGTCCCACCCAGTTCTTCTTCGACGATCGCCCGGCTGCGTGCTGTGAGCGGATAGGTCACTACCAGTGGCCCGGTAGCCATTCACCAGCCTCCATTCTGATCCGTCTACGGTATGAGGATTTTCGCCAATATTGCCGAAGCGATCCACGTTTGCCTGGCAGAAACCTCTCGAGCCGCCGCAGGATTCTCCAACTCACGCTCCACCGTGCTGTTGCTGGGCGATCCTCCCTTGCGCATCAATCTTCAGCAGCCTTTCGCCGGCGAGATGAGCGAATAAGACGGCAAAGAGGCATGGAGAGCAGTTCCCGCTGCCGAGGATGAGCGGCGGTTTGCCGGCCTCGAAAGTGGCCCGAGATCACCATCACCCAACGGTGCGACCTGATCGGGGCGGCTTTGATCTCGTGCGGTTGCAGCGGATTTGCCGTTGCTCGATGCGTCCAAAGGCGCGATTCTGGGCGTCGAAAACGGTCGAAGTAGCGGGTGCCGGCTGAAATCATGCCCGACGCTGACGTGATCCCGGTCATCGATCTCGGACCCTATTTCGCGGGAGAGGCCGGGGCGCTCGACCGTGCCGCGTCCGAGTTGCGTCACGCGCTGACCGAGATCGGCTTCTATTCGATCGTCAACCACGGCGTGCCTTCGGCGCTGGTGCACGAGGTCTATCGCCAGGTCGCCCGCTTCCACGCTCGGCCGCTCGACGAGAAGCTCAAAATTAAGCTCGACAAGCACAATGTCGGCTATCTACCGATGATGGGCGACACTCTGCGCACCTCGGTCGTCGCACAGGTCACCAAGCCCAATATGAGCGAAGCGTTCTTTATGGCGCGCGACCTCGCCGCCGACCATCCCGACGTCGTCTCCGGCCGGCGTTTCCGCAGCGCCAACCAGTGGCCCGAGAGCCTGCCCGGCTTCCGCGAACCGCTCGTCGAATATTGCGACGCGCTGGAGCGGCTGGTGCAACGCCTGGTGCGCGTTTATGCCCGCGCGCTCGACCTGCCCGCCACGTACTTCGATCGGCCCTTCACCGACTTCCAGTACAAGCTGCGCGCGACCCACTACCCGTCGCAGCCGGAGGCGTCCGACGACGAATTCGGCATCGCCCCGCATACCGATACGAGTTTCCTAACGCTGCTCGCGCCCAATGACGTGCCTGGTCTGGCATTCCGCACCCAGACCGGCGATTGGATCGACGTCCCAACCGTCCGCGACGCGTTTATCGTCAATGGCGGGCAGTTGTTGCTGCGCTGGACGAACGACACTTTTCTCGCAACGGCGCACCGCGCAGTCAACCGCACCGGCGGCGAACGCTACGCGTTAGCGTTTTTCTGCGACGCCCAGATCGACTGGCCGATCGCCGCGGTACCGACCTGCGTCGGTCCCCTCCGGCCACCCCGATACGAGACGACTTATTACACCGACTACATGATCGGCTATCAGGCGCGGACCTATAACGTGTTCGGTGACCAGACCAAGGACGCGGCGGAATGACGGCGCGTCGCGGCAGCTGGCTGTGCGGCGAGCCGGGACTGGCGAAATTCGACGAACACTCGGGCAGCGGAAAGGCCGACCCCACGCCGTGGCGCTCTACGGCGTCGCACTGGCTAGCTCGACGAGAACCCGGCCTCCGCCCCGCTGAGCATAGGTTTGTCGTCGGCTTATCAAGCGCCGACGGCAGCGAACGCCGGCGCATCGCGAACCGGGCGGAGGTTCTCGACGGTCCGTTCGAGCGCCGCATCCAACAGCTCGAGACCGAGATCGATTTCGGCATCGGTCGCAGTCAATGGCGGGGCAATGCGCATGACCCCATCGGACGCGCCGGTGCGCACGATGTTGGCGCTTAGTCCGAGATGCAGCGCCCTGTCGGTAACCGCATCCGAAAGCGCGCGCGCCGAGTGGTTCTCGTTCCGATCGAGCGCTCTGAATTCCACTCCGAGCAGCAAACCCCGCCCGCGTACGTCGCCAATGCAGGGATACTTCTGCTTCAGTGACAGCAACCCCCGCTTGAGGCAATCGCCCAACTCGGCCGCGCGCGCCGCCAACCCGTCGCGCTGCACCACTTCGATGACCTTCAACCCGACCATTGCCGGCAGCGGGTCGTTCACGTGGGTGGTGTAGAAGAGGAAGCCGCGGTCGTCTGCCGCCTGCGAGATCTCGTCGGTGGTCATGACTGCGGCCAAGGGCAGCCCGGCGCCGAGCGTCTTTGATAGCACCAGGATATCCGGCACGACCCCGTCCCGCTCGAAGGCGAACATCGTGCCGGTGCGTCCCATCCCGGTCTGCGCTTCGTCGAGGATCAGCAGCATGCCGCGTTCGGCGCATTTCTGCTTTATGGCGGCAAGGTACCCCTCGGGCAACTCGATAATGCCGCCGCTGCTGAGGATCGGCTCGGCGATAAAGGCGGCGAGGTTGCCGGTGCTTTGGCGGTCCAGTAGATCGAAAGCGTCGTCGAGCTCCGTTTGCCAATCGACACCAGAAAAGCGGGGGCGATAGGCGTTCGGCGCGGGAATAGCGAAACAACCGGCCGCCATCGGCCCATAGCCGCGACGGCCGGCCTTGTAGGTGGCTGAAGCCGCCGCTCCGGTCATGCCGTGCCATGACTGCGCGAAGCCCACCACCTCCCACCCGCCGGTGACGAGTTTCGCGAGCTTGATCGCCGCCTCATTGGCCTCGCCACCGGTGGACAACAGCATGACTTTTGGCAGTTGCGGCACCAGCCTGGCCAAAGCCTCGGCCAGATCGACCACAGGCCGGCTCAGCATCGAGGAGAACAGGTGGTCGAGCCGCCCAATGCCGTCGCGTACCGTTGCGACGATCTCGGGATGAGAATGGCCGAGCAGGGCACTCATCTGACCCGAGGTGAAGTCCAATACGCGCCGGCCAGCATCATCGTAGAGAAACGCGCCCTCGGCCCGAACCGGCACGAAATCGACGAACTCGCCGCCATATTTGAGCAGGTGACGCCGAGCGCGTGTCCAAAAATCCGCATCGTTCGGAACGATACGCTCGTCCATTATTGATCTCCGTTTGCTCAGACGCGCTTGCAATACCGCAGCGCCGCACAACTCAGTCCAACCAGGCGCCGGCAGGTCACATCGCCGAACGCCCTATTCCGCGGCAGCGGGACGGGTAAACAGCCTGACGGCTTCCACATCCGTGTAATAACCTCGGGCAATATCGCGTTCCACCATCGCGGGGTCACGCTCTTCCGCGGGCCCATACCCGCCGCCGCCCGGCGTCTTGACGGCGATCCAATCTCCGGGGGCCAGCACGTAACCTTCGCCCTTCGAGAGATGCGGCGGCCACGAAGCTACGCCGCCCTGACTGACGGTAATCTCGTTGACTGCTCCGGGGCTGCCGCCGAGCAGACCCGGCGGCCCGACGCGCCCATGATCCATCAGGAACGAGGCTTTTGCCTCGCCGCGCAGCAGCCGGATCTGGTAGTCGATCCCAAAACCGCCGCGATGCCGCCCGGCGCCCCCCGAGCCTTCGCGCAGGGCGAAGCGGTCGAACAGGATCGGGTAATGCTGTTCGAGAATCTCGACGGGCTGGGTCTTCGAGATCCCGACGCTCGAGCAGCCGTTGGTCAGCCCATCGGTCTGCCACCAGCCGCCGTACCCGCCACCGCTAAACAGGTACATGATGTAGTGCCGGTCCTCCTCGGGATCGTAGCCGCCGAGGCCGAAATTGCCGCTGGTACCGGCCGGCGCGGCGAAGAGACGCTCCGGTATTGCTTTCCCCATCGCTCCGAACACCGCTTCCATGATGCGCTGCGCGACCTCGGCGGCGCAGCCGGCAACGGGGCGCGGATAGCGGGCATAGAGGAAGGTGCCGTCGGGTGGGGCGATGTGGATCGGTGCAAAACAGCCGGCATTGATCGGCACGTCGGGGAAAATGTGCTTCATTGCGACATAGACAGACGATTGCGTCGTCGCCCAGACGGAGTTCATCGGGCCGCGGCATGGCGGGCTCGACCGCGACAGGTCGAAATGGATGTCGGAGCCGGAAACCGTCATGTCCAGCACCACTTCGAGCGGCCGATCGACGATGCCGTCGCTGTCGACGATCGCGGTCGCCGAGTAGGTCCCGTCCGGGATGCTGTCGATGTGGGCGCGCATCAACTGCTCGGAACCGGCCTTGAGCTCGGCGATGGCAGCATCGACGGTTTCGACGCTGTAGCGATCGAGCAATTGGGTCAGCCGCTTCTCGCCGACGCTGAGCGCCCCGAGCTGCGCGCGGATGTCGCCGATCCGCTCCTCGGCGACCCGGATGTTGTTCAGGACGATGTCGATGATGTCCTGGCAAATCTCGCCGCGGCGGACGAGCTTCACCGGCGGCAGGCGCAGGCCCTCCTGCACGATCTCGGTCGCCGTCGCGGAAAAACCGCCCGGCACCATGCCGCCGGTATCGGGCCAATGGCCGGTGTTCGACAGATAGCACCAGAGGCGGCCGCGATAATAGAACGGCCGCACCATCTTGACGTCCATCAGATGGGTGCCGCCGAGATAGGGGTCGTTGACCAGGATCACGTCGCCCGGTTCGAGATCGCGGCGCCGCTCGATAACGGCCTGGGTGGTGAACTGCATCACCCCGACAAAAATCGGCAGCCCGAGTTCACCCTGGGCGACGACTTCGCCGGTGGCGCGATCGTAGATGCCGTTTGAGCGGTCAAATCCTTCAGAGATGACTGGCGAGAACGAGGTTTTCTCGTGGACCAGATCCATCTCGCTGGCCACCTGCCGCAGGCCGTTCTGAATGACCGTCAGTGTCACCGGATCGAGCGTCATGTCTCACCTACAGAAATCACCAGATTTCCCAGGCTGTCGACGATGGCGGTTGCACCGGGGTCGATGACCACCGTGGTATCGGGCTGCTCGACGATTGCAGGCCCGGTGAGCGTCGCACCTCTCCTGAGAGAAGCCCGGTCGAAGAGCCGGGTATCGAACCAGCCATCGTTGAAGCGTACCTGCCGCGCGCCGCTCGGCCGGAGCGCCTCGGACCCGCCAATCACGGGAGCAAAAGTCGCCAGATCGACCGGAGCGCGCCGCCCGATCACAGTGGTGCGCAGGTTCACGAGTATCGCTGTCATCTCAGGTAATTCGATGTCGAACCGCGCCTTGTAGCGCTCCAGAAAATCGGCCAGCACCACCCGGGGATCAAAACCCGGCGCGGTCACCGGCACCCGGAACACATGGCTTTGACCGCGGAACAGCAGATCGACTTCATGGAGAACCACGATTTCGGCGAGTGGCACTCCGTCTTGGTCGAGAAGCTGCCGTCCCGCCGCAGCCTGATCGGCGAAGCGGCCGTCGATCTCTGCGGTCGCCGCATCGGCGAGCGGTTGGGCGACACTCTGGACAAAATCATGCCGCACCGGCGCGAGGACGCAGCCCAGACCCGAGGTGATGCCGGGAAACCGCGGCACCAGCACGGTCGGAATGCCGAGCTCGCGGGCGATCTCGACGGCGTGCAAGGGACCGGCGCCGCCAAATGCGAATAGGGAGAAATCGCGCGGATCGTGTCCCTTCTCGACCGATACCAGGCGGATCGCGTGCGCCAGCTGATTGGTGGTGACGGCCAGGACCGCCGCCGCGGCAGCGGTCGCATCGAGGCCCAGCGGCGCGCCGATTTGTTCGTGGATGGCGGCGGCGATCGTCTCTGTCGGCGCAGCCTCCTCAACCCCGGTCAGACGATCAGGGTTGAGACGCCCGAGCAGAAGGTTGGCATCGGTGACGGTAACGGCAGTGCCGCCTCGGCCATAGGCGATCGGCCCGGGGCGCGCGCCAGCGCTTTCGGGGCCGACCTGCAACAGGCCGGCCCGTGTGATCCGCGCGATGCTGCCGCCGCCGGCCCCGATTGTGTGGATGTCGACCAGCGGCACGCGCAACGGCACGCCATAGGCGATGTCTTTCTCCGCGCTCAGCGCCGGCTCGCCGGCGGCGATCAGAGAGACATCGAAGCTGGTCCCTCCCATATCGCAGGCGACAAGGTTGGGATAACCGGCCTGCACGCCGATCTGCGCCGCGGCGATCGCCCCGGCGGCCGGGCCGGACATGACGGTGTGCACGGCGAGATCGGCGGCTGTGCTGACCGCCATCATGCCGCCATTCCCCTGCATCACGAGAAGCTCGTTGCTCAGTCCCGCGCTGCGCAGGTTCTGTGAGAGGCGGCCGAGATAACGCGACACGATCGGCTGCACATAGCCGTTGAGCGCTGCCGTGCTGCCGCGTTCGAATTCACGCACCTCGCGCAATATTTCGCTGCCTAATGTCACAAACCGGTTGGGCCAGATCTCGCGCGCAATTTCGGCGCAGCGCTGCTCGTGCGCCGGATTGGCGTAGGCATGGATGAAATGGATCACCAATGCCTCGGCGCCGCGCTCACACAAGCGACGCACTTCCTGCCTCACCGCCGCTTCGTCGAGCGGCGTCATGACGCGGCCAGCGGCATCGATGCGCTCGGGCACCTCGGCCCGCAATTCGCGCGGGATGAGTGCCTCAAAGCTCCCGGTCATGCCATAGGGATTGGGGCGCGTGCGGCGGCCGAGCTCTAGCACGTCGCGAAACCCGGCCGTGGTTATCAGCCCGCAGCCCGCTCCCTTGCGTTCGAGGACGGCGTTGGTGGCAACCGTGGTGCCGTGGACCAGCGCGGCCACCGCGGCGAGATCAGTTTCGAGTTCGGCCAGGCCAGCAATGAAGCCGATCGACTGATCCTCGGGGGTCGATAACACCTTGGCGACGCGGAACACGCCACGATCCGGATCGAGCGCTAGCAGATCGGTGAACGTGCCGCCGACATCGACGCCGACCTGCCATGCCATCCGCTATTCCTCGCCGTCTTGCCGCGCTTCTCGGTCGTTCACTTGCATCAGTGCTCCAGGTCCTGCCGCGCAAGCGGTGGCGCCTCTTTCAAGTTCATCCGGCCGTCATAGATCGGCGGCGCGCCGGTCGTGGGACCTGGGTATTGCACAAAGAAGATGGTCCCGCCGGTCGCTGTGTGCATTTCATGCTCGAAATGCGGATCGGGCATGTAGGCGATCGTGCCGGGGCCGTAGAGCTTTCCGCCAAACGTGAATTCGCCCTCGATGATGTACCAAATCTGCGCGAAATCGTGCCGGTGCAGCGGGAAAGACGCACCCGGGGCGTATTTGAGAAATCCCGCATTCGGCTCTGTCGGGCGTTCCGGTCGCGGGTGAAACAGGAATCTGGTGACATTGCCAAATCGCCCCATCTCCCATTCCATGTCCTCGGCGTGCTTGAATTCGGGTGGGTTATGTATGCCGCTCGTACTCATGTCGCGTTCTCCTGATTTGCAGCCGACCGATGTGATTTCATTCAAGAAGAACCGCCAGTCACGCGAAACGCGCCGATGCCCAGCCGGTCTCGAACGGAACGCTCATCAGCGGCTCTGACCGCTTGTGACGGAACATCCAGATCCCAGCCACCCGAGCGTAGGTTTCGTGATCGATGCCAGCGCGCCACGTCGCCTGATTGCCGGCGGCTACCGTGCACGGCATGAACAGGTACCAGCGGGCTCGCGCGGTATCGCCGTCCACCTCGATGTGCCCGTTCAGGCTGTAATGGATCGCGAAGGAGAAGATGCCCGACGCTCCCCGGAAAAAGTTCCGGATCGTATCGCGCCCTTCGAACCGGCCCAGCGCGGGACTTTCCCACACCGCATCCTCGGTGAACAGACTGGCAATCCCGTCGGCATCGTACTGGTTGTCGCACAACGCCGCGTAGCGTGCTTTTAAATTGCGGATCGCCTCCGCGTCCTCCAGCACTTGCAATCGGCGTTCAATTTGTTCGAGCCGTGCCGGATCAAATCGATTGTCTTGCGCCATTTTGCCCTCGCGGCCAAACCATTGCCCCCGTGGCCAAAGCTTAAGTGAAGGGTTGGACGTCGACTAGCGGCCCAGCATTGCCAAGAGCGCTCGCGTCAGAACGCCTTCCGGTCGCGCCAGCGCGTCCAGTATCGTGAAGTGATCAGCGCCGTGCACCGGCAGCAGGCGTCCCGGAAGACCCCGTTCGGTCCACGCCCGGGCATACTCGATCGACTGGCGGCGCAATTCGGGCAATTCGCGGGTGCCGTAGGCCACGACCAGCTCGCTTGCCGTCGCCGGCAAATGGCGGACCGGAGTGTTGCGCTCGGCCTCGGCCATGTCGAGACCCGGCTTTTCGTTGAGATAATTAAGCCGTATTGGCTCGAGGTCGTAGATGCCGCTGATCGCGATCCCGCCGCGCACCTCGGATAGCGGCATCGTCATCGCGGTCAGGTGGCCGCCGGCCGAATGTCCGGCAACGTACAGCCGGCGCGGGTCGGCGCCATATTCGGCGAGATGTTCGGCCAGCCACCGCACTGAACGGCGTACCTCGGCAACAATGCGTTCGAGCCGCGCCATAGGCGCCAGCGTGTATTCGATGACCGCGAGATTGATCCCGAGCGGAAGCAGGCCCTCCGCGAAGAAGGCGAAACTCTCCTTTACGAGATCGCTTATCTGCCAGTAGCCGCCGTGGATGAACGCCAGCGTCGGCGCGTCTGGATCGGCGGCGAGAAACAGATCGAGCCGCTCGCACGGAGTCTCGCCGTAAGCAAGGTCGAGACGTCCGGCGTATTCGCGCCGCACCCCGGCACTGCGTGCGGCCCAACCGGCGACAATCGCGGCGCGCTCCGGGACCGCCGCGGAGTTGTTGTAGGCGGCATCGAGCTGCGCACGGTCCATTCCGCGGTACAGCATGGTGCAGGCTCCAGTTGCTATTCGGCGGGCGGTCACGGCAGTCTGCCACGCCTTCGGCGGCAGCCGGTAGAGCTGCACGCTGGCACGCGGGTGATCAGCGGCGGCTAATCGCGACAGCGCCGGATTGGGTCTCTCTTGCGCCGGCAGCGACGCCGGTCGGCGACACACGCTAGAAAGCGGCGGGTACGGCTTTTTGCCGGCGTGATTCTTCAGCCGAGTGATCGGGGGAGGCCGATCGCGCGGGACGACCTGGCCTGGCTGGTCCGTCTCGCGCGGGGGACGTGCAATCCCCGGAACGGCCGTCCCTCCCGTCTTGGGATTGCGGAAGACGCCGATGTTTCGGCTGGAGTACCGACGGCTGCTTTGCACCGCCATGGCGACAAGTCTGGTCCATAAATACGAGCCGGCCAGCCGCTGGGATTCGCTCCCGCTCTCAGGCTGCGTGTGCGGATGTGTTTAATTGATTGAACCGGCCACACCGGATCGACAGAAATAGCCATTTGTTGATTTGACAGGTCATCATAGCGCGGAGGTCTTGAATGCCGCGGGCGAATTGGAAAGGCTTTCTGCGCCTCTCCCTGGTTTCATGTCCGGTCTATCTGTCGCCCGCGACCACGCGGACGAAGTCGATCCGCCTGCACCAAGTCTGGCAGCCCCGGGTCCGGGGCGCACCGGCGTACGATGAAGACGAAGACGAACAGCCCTACCGCCCGGCGGCCCGTGTGTTGAGCGATGATGCCGGCAACACGCATTTGGAATCCCTTGCTCCCGCGCGCATCGCGCTTCATCCGCACGATCCTCACACCGGCGAGGAGATCGGGCGCGAGGACGTCGTCAAGGGTTACGAATATGAGCGCGGCCGGTTCGTCACCTTTACCGCGGAGGAATTGAAAGCGCTCGATGTCGAAAGCTCGAAAATCATCGATCTCGAAACCTTTGTCCCGCGCGCCGAGGTCGATCCGGTGTATTTCAGCACGCCGTATTACGTCTACCCGGACGGCCCGATCACGACCGAGACCTTTGGCGTGATCGGCGCGGCCATGGGAGAAGCCGGAACCGTCGGCATTGGCCGGGTGACGCTGAGCCGGCGCGAGCGGCTTGTCATGGTCGAGCCGCGCGGCGCGGGCATGGTGGCGATCACCTTGCGGTCGTCAGAGGAGGTTCGAATGCCCTCCTTTGCAACGGCTCATGGGGAGGCCGATGCCGATATGATCGCTGTCGCGGCGATGATCATGAAACGGCGCATCGGGCATTTCGACCCGGCAACCTTCCGGGACCGCTATCAGGAGGCACTGCGCGAGCTGATCGAGGCGAAAATGAAAGGGCTGCCGGTGAGGCCGAAAGAGATTTTCAAACCGCCGCCGGTGGTCGACCTGATGGCAGCGCTGAAGCGCAGCCTCGCGCAGGAAACCGGCGCAGCCGCAAAACCAAAGCGCAAGGCCGGCGTCGATCGCCGGCAAACCAGCCTGCTGCTGCCGGTATCCGGAAAAAAGCGGACGGAGAAATCGCGGCCCGCAGCCGAACCGGCCGCGCAGCGCCGCAAAAAAGCGTGATCCGGCCACGCGCCGAGGAAATCCCGCCTTGCCGGCGGCAGCCCAATTCCGGCCGGAGATGAATGCGGGTGAACCGCCCAGGGGGCTCCCCTCCGCTGCCCGGTCGAACGAATAGACGGACTGTCCCCCTCCCCTCCCTACCGGGTCAATGTACCGGGCCGGATGGTGTCTGGTTTTCAAGCTCCACGATCGCCGTGCTGATGCGGTGCCACACCGCCTCGCCGTTGTAATCGCCGGTCGCCGCGAGCTCGTCGGCCCGTGCGGCACTTTCATCGAGCGCTTTCTCGCCATGGCGTTTGAGCATCAGGTTGGCAGCGCGCCAAATGTCGATATCAGGTATCATGGTCGGAAAATTGCACGCTTACGATCTCTGAGCCATTAATACCGAAGATTGAATGGCGTGAATCTATGCCTGTCAAGGTGGCTGCCGATGGCACCGGTGTTAACGGCCGAATATGTGGTCCGGCGAATTGCCGCCGAGTGCGCTTATGTCGACGAACGCGGCGGGGTCGGCATTCGGCTCGAACCGGCGGCGGCGATCCACGGACGACGAACATTTCAGCGTCCTTCATCACACCGGCAAACGTGCGCATTACGGCATCAGGCGGAGCCGGCCGAATTAATGGCATCAGTGGCTTGCGGCGGGCGTGTTAAAGTTTGCGCTGGATGATCGGAACCCGGCGCGGTGGGAGGCTCAGGCGGAGGCGGCCATGACGGTGCGTGGTCGCGAAGAGCCACTGCAAAGTCTGCGCCAGGCTGAGCGGTATTCGGCTTTGTAAGCGCCGTCGGGTCGATGAAACGAGAGGAAATCGGCCGTGGCTGGAAAGGCGCGTCCGCAGTCCTTGATTGTCATTGGCGAGACGCCACCGCCATTCGTCGGGAGGATTTATGTCCATGGACGGTCAGTGCCTGGCCGCGGGGCGTCGGATCGCGCACCGCCGGACGTGAATTCAAACATCGCATTGAGATCCGTGCTGCGCCCATCGGGACGCTCGCCGAGACGGCGCCAGCGAAGCGCCCTACTTCAGCCGGGCGATCAGCGGCGCCAGGAACCCGCGCAACACCGGCGACCATTTGGCGTGCTCGGGACCGCTGGAGGAATGGCCGAGATCGCTGTCGAGCTCGAAATAGCGCGCCTCGACCCCGGCCGCGGTCAACGCCTTGACGACGTCGGGCGCGATCTTTGGTGGAAACAGCACGTCGGTGCGGCACAGGATATAGAGCACCTTGGCTTTGATCCTGGCGAAGTCCGGCCTGGTGTCGAAGCCTAGCAGGGCGCGACGCAGGATGATCAGCGAGTTGGCGTCCCATTTGGCGGCCCAGTTCGCGGCCTGCCCGCGGATCGCCGCCTCGCGCGCCGCCGGGTCGGGGAAACGCGGCGCCAGAGCGGTCTCGATGCCGTAGCGCTT
>Ga0070712_100002229_pt1 | contig 11925 bp, 10 predicted proteins | sample LARL81metaG_FD_71396 | JGI IMG/M metagenome (GOLD analysis project Ga0070712, IMG submission 71396) | Corn, switchgrass and miscanthus rhizosphere microbial communities from Kellogg Biological Station, Michigan, USA - LAR L8-1 metaG | ecosystem: Host-associated > Plants > Roots > Rhizosphere ...
TTGAAGTAAGCGCCCTTGCGCTGGGCACCGACCTGATCGGGAGCAAGGTTAATCGCGCAGCATCATTCGCGCTCTTCGATTTCTACAAGGATAAGGGTGGGACATTCCTCGATACCGCGAACTTCTATGCAAGCTGGCTGCCGGGTTTCCATGGCGGTGAGAGCGAAACTACAATCGGTGCCTGGATGAGAGAACGCGGCAACCGTAATGAAATGGTGATTTCTTCTAAGTTAGCCTTTGACTATCCGGAGAGCAAAGGCGGTCTGAGTGCTAGCGAAATCGAACGCGAGTGCGAAAAGAGCCTGCGCAGGCTTCAGACCGACAGAATCGACCTTTACTACGCCCACCGGGATGACCGCGATACCGCATTGGAAGAGACTATGAAGGCCTTTGATCAGTTGATTCGCGCCGGCAAGGTGCGCGCGATAGGAGCAAGCAATCTACCGGTTTGGCGCATAGTCCAGGCGAACGCAGTTGCTAAGGCAAATGGATGGAGCCTGTATTCTGTCGTCGAACAACGGTACACCTACCTGCGGCCGCGCCATGGCGCTGACTTTGGTCCCCAGATATTCCTGAGCGAAGATATGAAGGATTTTGCGCAGTCTGAAGAGATCGGCTTAATTGGTTACTCAGTCCTGTTGCAGGGAGCCTATACTCGGCGAGATCGTCCTCTTCCCGCACAGTTTGCGGGTTCTGACTCGGACGAGCGTCTCAGTATGCTGAGGACAGTGGCTGCTGAGCTGAGGCACAGCCCCAATCAGGTGATTATTGCCTGGATGCGTCAAAGCAAACCCGCTGTCCTCCCCATCATCGCAGGAAGCCAAGTTGAACAATTGGCCGAGAACATAGCTGCACTGGAGCTTTCGCTCAGCGACGAACAGTTCATGCGCCTAAGCATGGCGGGTAACCCGGATATCAAGCGTGCCTGGTTGCAACCTTCCTGATGTAACCGAAAAAATGAAGGCCTCTGAGGGGCTTTCATCGATCTGTACGGGGGCCGTCAAGCCGGAGAGTTCCGGGCCCAGTCCGTTGCAAAAAGGCAAGATCGAAAGCTCCGACAAAATCGCTTGACATCGGTTAGGCAGTCAGGATACCCGATGTTTTGGATTATGCGGGCAATCCACGAGGGAACGGCACGGGCAAAGGAGTAATCGCAGGAGGAGTACATGGCAAAGTCGATGGAAATCGAAGTCAACGGAAAACGCTATGCCGTCAGCTACCCTCCGGACACGCCACTTTTGGCCGTATTGCGTGATGAACTCGGCCTCACTGGGACCAAGTATGGCTGCGGGGAGGGACAATGCGGCGCTTGCACTCTGCTGATCGGAGGTACGCCGAGGCGCTCGTGCCAGATTCCCGTCAGCACAGCAGCTGCAAAACCAATTGTGACCATTGAAGGGCTCGAAAAGGACGGGCAGTTGCATCCTGTGCAGCAAGCCTTCCTCAACACGGGCGCGTTTCAATGCGCGTATTGTACCTCCGGGATGGTGATGAGTTCGGTCGCCTTGCTGGCGACCAACACTAATCCGAGACGCGAGGAGATTGTTCAATCTCTCCAAGGAAATATTTGCCGGTGCGGTACGTACCCGCGCGTCATCGAGGCCGTGCAGGACGCGGCAAAGATAATGCAGGAGCGAGGGCGATGAACACGATTCGAGAGAAACTCGTTGTCGAACCGGAGCGCTACGAATTTAGCGGGCCGCCAATCCATCAATTTGAGCTGGCGCGCCGCGAGTTCTTCAAGATTCTTGGCGCTGGGATTGCCGTTTTGTTGGTGGCTAAGAGAGCGCTGGTGGCGCAAGAGACTGGCCCCGGGTCGGGCTCCTTCCACGACGAAGAGTTACCCAGGGAAATCACCTCCTGGTTGCACATCGGCGAAGATGGGATTGTTACGGGTTTTACCGGTAAAGCGGAGATAGGGCAGAACATTCGTACTTCGATTTCGCAAACGATCACGGATGAATTGCGAGTGCCTTTTGAAAATGTGCGCCTGGTGATGGCAGACACCATGTTGACACCGTTTGACGAGGGGACATTTGGCAGTCAATCGACTCCAAGCATGACGCCGCAATTTCGCCGCGTAGCGGAAGCGGCGCGTAATCTGCTTATTGAAGTAGCGGCCAAGCAGTGGAACGTGGCGCCGGACGGATTAGTTGCTAAGGACGCTAAAGTGACTGACCCAGCTTCCAAACGGTCGCTGAGCTATGCCCAGCTCGCGCGGGGCAAGACATTGGCACGAAATCTTCCATCGGAAGACCCCATCACGCCCGCGACGGAGTGGACAGTTGCGGGAAAGCCTTTTCCAAAAGTAGAGGGCCGGGCATTCGTCACGGGAAAGCACCAGTACGCGAGCGATATGCGGCTCGAAGGCATGCTTTATGGTAAGGTGTTGCGCCCGCCGTCTTTCGGCGCGACGCTCACCTCCTATGATGACAGTGCGGCAAAGGCCATGGGAGAGGTGACGGTTGTTCGCGATGGCAATTTCGTTGGGGTGGCCGCTCCCAGCGCGCATAAAGCACAGAAGGCACTCGATTCCATTCATGCGCAATGGAAGGAAATGCCGCAGGTCTCTAGTAAGGAAATCTTCCTCTATCTCAAAAAGAACGCCCAATCGACGTCGCGTGGTCATTTCCGAAAACAAAAAGGTTTGGTAGAAACAGGACTGGCTGCCGCCGCGCATCGGCTCGATGCATCGTATAACGTCGCCTATATTGCACACGCCCCGCTCGAGCCGCGTGCAGCCGTGGCCCAATGGCATGATGGCAAGCTCACGGTGTGGACTGGAACGCAGCGACCGTTTGCCAACCGAGATGAACTCGCCAGCATTTTTCACATGCCAGAGAGCGATGTCCGGGTCATCGTTCCAGACACCGGCGCCGCGTACGGAGGGAAGCACACGAGCGACGCGGCCATTGAAGCCGCTCGTTTGTCGCGGGCGGCCAAGAAGGCAGTACAAGTTCTGTGGACGCGCGAAGAGGAATTCACCTGGGCATACTTCCGACCTGCTGGTGTGATCGAGGTCAAGAGCGGCATCGATGCCGACGGCAGGCTGACGGCGTGGGAATTCCACAACTACCACTCCGGCACGGCGGCGATCGAAACACCCTACGACGTCGCCAAACAACTGACACAATATCATCAGGTGCCGTTGGTTTTGCGCAGCGGCTCCTATCGTGGGTTAGCCGCAACCGCAAACCATTTCGCGCGTGAAATGCACATGGATGGGCTGGCACGGATGGCAAAAATAGATCCGGCTGAATTCCGTTTGAGAAATCTTTCCGATTCACGGATCCGAGCTGTGCTCGAAGCTGCTACAAAATCCTTCGGCTGGCCGCGGAAGAGAACGCGAGAGGGTCAAGGATTCGGCCTTGCTTGTGGACACGAAAAGGGGAGTTATGTGGCAACATGCGCCGAGGTTGCGGTAGATCGGGTTTCCGGGGGCGTACGCGTTGCGCGGGTCGTCGAAGCGTTCGAATGCGGTGCCGTCGTCAACCCAGACGGTTTGCGTAATCAGGTCGTCGGCGCAATTGTTCAGGGACTGGGAGGAGCGCTCTTCGAAGCCATCGAATTCGAGAACGGGCGCATCCAGAATCCCCACTTTGCTATGTACCGGGTACCGCGCTTCCGCGATGTCCCTGAGATTGAGGTGGTCCTCCTTGATCGAAAGGACCTTCCATCCGCGGGGGCGGGTGAAACACCCATCATGGGGATTGCGCCAGCAGTCGGCAATGCCGTGTTCGACGCCGTGGGTGTCCGTCTCAACCATTTGCCAATGGTTCCCCATGGGCTGAAGGCGGCTTGAATCCAGCGTTAGCGGATTGCGTACCATTTGATCGCGACAAAAATCGCGACAAAATCGCGGTCAAAATCGCTTGACATCGGTTACGCAGTGAGTATAGCCTGCTGTTTACTGCATGTGAATTAAGTTCAATAGGGGACAGGGGAATGATTGGAATCCCCCAATTTGCATTTACATCAGCCTCGAGGGGGCGAGTACCGTCCGCTATTGGGCCAATTCAAAGTGCGACTTTTCGCCCAATAGGAGAAGTCAGCAACAACGCATACCACTGTGATTTGAGGTCTCCGCCTCTCGGAGGTCCGTCTTCCTTCCGCTTGCGTTTTCTTGTTTGCGATCTCTCCGATTGGTCAACGTTTTGTGGGTCCATTCTCGGAACCGTCACAGACGCGTCCGGAGCAGTTCAACCCGGCGCAAGGGCGGCCCTGACTAGTGCCGATAGTGGTTTCCGGCGTACCGTTACCGTGGGTGGCGATGGGACTTACAGTTTCTTGAGTCTGGTTCCCGGCATCTACACGGTTACGATCGAACAACCGGGCTTCAAAACCTATGTCCGCAATTCGCTCACGGTAGAAGAGCAAGCCGCCGTCCGCGCTGATGTGGTCATGCAGCTGGGCTCAGTTGATCAGAGAGTTGAAGTGAGTAGTGCTGCCGCTCCTCTAATGCCAGCAGAAAACACCTTCCTCTGAGAGTTGGTGGGCGCATGAGGGTCAAACTCCACGACGACCTGCCGAAAACATGAAAAGGAAATGCCTCTTAGCCGGATGCGGGTTCGCTTGCAGTCTGCCCAAGGGAGCGAGGTTACGACATGGCGGGTGACAACATCGTACTAAACGTACATATGGAAGCGGTGCCTGGCCGGGAACAGGATCTCGAAAGGGAGTTGGGTGCGCTGCTCGAACCGACTCGGAAGGAGTCTGGTTGCCTTGCCTACGAACTGCATCGAGATCCGGAACATCCTGGAAGGTTCATGTTCTATGAAAAGTTCAAGAACCAGGTAGCTTTGGACCAGCATTTGAACTCTCTCCATTTCAAGAAGTTTCTAGACTATCGCGAGAAAAAAGGCAACCCAGCGGCCGTTACCACCGTGACCAGATGGCGTGTGGTCGATTAAACGTCGGCCAACGTGTGCGAATGACGAACCCAACGGACGGGATGTGGCGCAACGGAAGACTAAGGACCAACGCGATGGCTCCGGAAAATAAATACACTCCGCCAAATGAAATGCCGCCAGCGCCCATTCACCAGGTGCTCCTGGGTCAAAAGGCGCTAGTGACAGGAGCCAGCAAAGGTCTCGGCCAAGCCATGGCGATTGGCTTGGCGCAAGCCGGCGCTGACGTCCTGGTAAATTACAACAGCGATGAGGAAGGGGCGCGCTGGACCGTGGCGGAGATCGAGAAGCTCGGCCGGAAGGCGGTGATTTTCAAAGCGGATGTTTCCGACGAGAGCGAAGTGCAGGCAATGTTCCATTGCATGATTGAGAAGTTTGGTCGCCTCGATATCTGCGTTCCTAATTCCGCCCTGCAACTCAATGCGCGGGTGGACGAAATGACCATGGCGCAGTGGCAACGCGTGATTGGCGTCAACCTTACCGGTGTATTTCTGTGTTGCCGCGAATCGGTAAGAGCGTTCAAGCGCCAGGGAATCAATCGTTCCATTTCGTACGCCTGCGGAAAACTGATTCTGATCAGTTCCGTGCACGACGTGATTCCTTGGGAGGGCCACGCCAACTACGCCGCCGCGAAGGGGGGTCTCATCCTTTTCATGAAAAGCCTCGCTCAGGAGGTGGCTCATCTGCGGATCCGGGTGAATGCCATCTCTCCGGGCGCGATCCGAACGCCAATGAACGTCGAGAAGCTTACGTCGCCCGAGGTTTTCAACTCGGTCTTGTTGAAGCTGATCCCCTCAAAGCGAATCGGTGAGCCAGAAGAGGTCGCACGCCTGGCGGTCTGGCTTGCATCCGACGAGTCGGATTATGTCCAGGGAACGACCATCTATATTGATGGGGGCATGACCCTGTATCCGGGATTCATTGGCGCAGGCTAGTTTTGCGGAGGCGAGCCATGCTGATTTTGTACCCAGGGCGCATATGGTGAACGAAGAGCGGCTGAACCGGATGCGGCAGGCGATGGAGGCGGAGGAGCTCGATGCGCTGGTTCTGAGCTTGCCCGAGAATGTCCTACTGCTTAGCGGCTTTTGGCCGATGATCGGTGCTACGACGTTGGTTTTCCCCCTGCACGGGAATCCGGTTTGCATCATTCCCGATTGCTACGAAAGCGAGGCCAGCCGGTCGCTCTGGGAAGCACAAACCGTGTACTACCGCTACGGTGTGCTTGGCGCGCCGTGCCTGGCAGCGGCAGTTCGAAATGGTCTTGCGGCAATTGCAAGAGGCAAGGCGTGGGAGCGGATTGGCTTCGAAGCAAGTTTTGAAGTCGCGGCGCCCTCGTGGAACAGCGCTGAGTTTCTGTTGCCAGCCGCACTGACTCGGGAGTTGTTGAACACTGTGTTCGATGAGGGTGAACTGATCGACGCGTCGCCGTTACTGCAAACACAGCGCTTGCGAAAGACCGCCTATGAAATAGACAGGCTCCGGACGGCAAACGAAATTTCTCGTGTTGGTTTGGAAACATTTGAGCAGTTGCTCGAAATCGGAATCTCCGGTGTTGAACTTGCGGCGGCGACGGAACACGATGTTATGACCTTAGGCACTGAGCTGTGCGGTGCTTTTCGAGTTCGTGGTTTCGCACAGGTGGCGGTTGGATCGGAGGAGACTTCTGTGGGCTATCGCCCTAACGAAGTGTCCACGATTCGTCGCCTGCAGCACGGCGATGTGGCTCTGTTGGAACTTGGAGTGGTAGCCGATGGCTACTGGGCTGATAGGACACGCGTCCGGGTGGCAGGGCAGCCTACCGATGAACAGTTCAAGATCTTCGACACTGTGAGAAGGGCGCAGGAGGCAGCCGTTGCGGAGATCAGGCCGGGAGTTACCGGAGCGCAGGTGGACGAGGCGGCGCGATCTGTAATCAGAGAAGCAGGCTTTGGAGAATTCTTTCCCCATATAACGGGGCATGGTCTTGGGTTCAGATATCATGAGTCCTCCCCGATTCTCGCCCCTGGCTGCGCCACAACGCTCGAAGAAGGAAATTTTACCTCGGTTGAGCCGGGAATTTATCGTGGTGAATCCGGTGGTTTTCGCATTGAGGACGATGTGCTCGTCACGAAAGGCGGCTCGGAAATATTCGGGCCATTTCCGAAGAGGCTTGTCTGGTGAGATTTCGCCACGCAGGTTGAACTGGAAAGCATTGCCCCGATACAGCTTTAAGGATTGCAGGAGCATGCGCTCCTAATAGCAAACGTGACTCGGAGCGACTAGCGCAGTGGCCGAAGAAATCTATCGAAACCGTCGCGCGACCGGAGTCGAGAACGGATGTGTCCGCGTAACGGTCACGTCTGAGGGCGGCCACGTTGCTGAAATCTTCCACAAGGACACAGGCGTTAATCCATTGTGGACGCCCCCTTGGCCCTCTATTGAACCCTCCACTTACGACCGCGCGAGTCGTCCGGAATACGGATCAAGCGATGAGGCCCATCTTCTGTCAGGAATCATGGGCCACAGCATCTGCCTCGATACCTTCGGTAAGCCGAGTTCGGAGGAGTTCCTTGCGGGAATGCCGGTTCATGGCGAGGGACCAGTCGTACCCTACACCGTGGAGAGCGATCAGAACACGATTTCAATGAGAACCATTCTTCCCATGGCGCAACTTGAGTTTCACCGCCAGATCTCTCTATCCAGAAACGACGGGCTCGTCCACTTTCGAGAGGACGTCGAAAATCTATCTCACAGTGATCGGCCAATCGCCTGGACGCAACACGTGACGATGGGTCCTCCATTCCTTGAACGTGGACGCACCCAATTCCATGCTCCCGTCACGCGATCGAGGGTGGTCGAGGAGGACTTCACTGGCGGCCGCGGAGCACAGAAAACTGGAGCTGACTTTGATGGTCTGTTATGTCCCCGGAAAGACGGCGGCGTAATCGATCTGCGCGTCTATTCGAGCGAATCCGTTTCTGGCGGATTCACTACGCACATGATAGATCCTCACCTCGATGACGCTTTTTTCCTGGCATGGTCGCCAACTACCAAGATCCTATTCGGTTACATATGGAAACGTGGTGACTTTCCCTGGCTTTGCCGATGGGAAGAGAACCATCTCCGTTCTGAGCCACCCTGGAACAGCCGGACTCTAACTTGTGCCATGGAATTCGGCGTGTCCCCAATGCTCGAGTCGAGGAGGCAAATGGTCGCACGAGGTAGTCTATTCGGAACGCCCGCATTTCGCTGGGTTCCCGCGAGGTCGCAGATACATACCGAGTACCTTGCGTTTGTCACCGTTGCCGAGTCATTGCCTGGGTCTGTCCGTTGGGATGGTGGCGAATCCGTACAATTCGCTCCCTGAGTACCGCGAGCAGCCATCCGACAAAATGAAGTGTGCCCTCGCCGCCACGGGTATCTGCGGCGAAACCGGAGTGGAGTGAGGATCCTGGTAGACCATCTTCATCGTCTCGCAAGACACAGCGACCTGAGTCGGGCGTGTTGAGTGCTCAGTACAGGGGATGCGTTGGAAGTGGAAAAGAGCGCGAATATGAATCGAGTCAAGAAGAACGAAGCCGAGCTCGACGCGATCAGAGGCCGGTCTGGCGACGTATTGGGCCACCCGACGTCATTAATTCTGGTTGCGGGACATGCAATAGTGCGGCGACTTGATTCTCTCGAGTCGGACGAAGGATGGTTTCTCAAACATTTTCAGGCGGGCGAGGCGAAATCGTACATTGAGCATGTGCGCCATGGTGTGATCTTGGCGTCTGGTGAACCGGACGCGATTCTACTGTTTGCTGGGGGCCAAACCGACTCTCAAGCGGGACCTCGTAGTGAAAGCCAAGGCTATTGGCTTGTTGCCGACCATTTCGATTGGTTTGGTCATCGTCACGTCATACCGCGCGCGAGCACCGAGGAGTTCTCGATGGACTCCTTCGAAAACCTTCTTTTTGGATTGTGCCGTTTCAAAGAGCTTACGGGAAGCTATCCAGAAAACCTCACAGTCGTCGGTTGGAATTTCAAGCGATATCGATTTGAAATGCACCGCGGAGCGCTGCACTTTCCTTTGCACAGGTTTCGCTATGAAGGTGTCGGTGACCCGCCCGATTTGGCAACAAACCAGCACTTTGAAGGCTTGCGAAGAGCGATGTTCAAGGACGACCCGTTCGGCCAATCGGAGGAGGCCGCCAGAAAAAAGCGGGTACGGAACTTTTCTTGCCGCCAACATGGCTATCACAAGAGTTGCCCGGAGATCACGAGCCTTCTCGACGGTCAAGTGCCCACTGGGCGGGAAATCATGCTGCCTTGGGGCGAGTGAGGCCTCTGACCAAAATGCGGGTCAAGTCATGGTCATGATGTCGCAAGTCTCCAGTGTTCAAGCGGACTCGTGGTTGTCATCTATTACGGTCAGAGCTCCGAGAAACTAAACTAGCGATTGGAAGGTAGATGCCGGATTAACGACTGAACGGCTGATCCGGGCAAAAGGACAGTGAACGTGCTGCCGCCCTCGTCCGAACGAGTCAACTCGAGTTGCCCGCCATACATTTGTGCAATCCATCGGCTGATGGATCCAGAATGTAGAACATCCATTAGTAAAGGATCGCCATCGATCGAAAGGATGACTACGATGCTCCGTTATATCCGGCTACTCATTCGGCCTTGTGCAGTTATTCTCGCCCTGATGGCGTTTCTGCCCCTGCAATCCCAGTCGGAGTCGCCAAAAAGAAAGGAGTCTTCCGGGTACCACGTAGCCAAAACGATTGCGCTTGGGGGCGATGAGGGCTGGGACTACGTCACGGTGGATAGCGACGCCCGGCGCCTCTACGTTTCGCATGGCAGCCGGGTCGTAGTACTCGATGCCGACAGCCTGGCTGTGGCTGGGGAAATTCCAGACACACAGGGCGTGCATGGCATCGCCGTCGCTTCTAATCTGGGACGCGGGTTCACGAGTAATGGGCGGGCGAACACGGTGACCATTTTCGACTTGAAGACTCTTAAAACCATCGGGACCTCGCGGGCAGGAACAAATCCGGATGCAATCGTCTACGATGTCGGCACCAAGCTCGTGTTCACCATGAATGGCCGCAGTCGGGATACCACTGCTATCGATGCCGCCAGCGGAACAGTGGTCGGCACGTTGGCTTTGGGTGGCAAACCGGAGTTTGCGGTTGCGGACGGCAAGGGAAACATCTTTGTAAACATCGAAGACAAATCGGAGCTCGTGGAATTTGATCCACAGAAACTTGCTGTTCTCCACCGTTGGCCATTGGCTCCTTGCCAGGAGCCTTCAGGTTTGGCCATAGACCGGAAGAGTCGCCGCCTCTTCGCCGGCTGCAACAACAAGATGATGGCCGTCGTCAACGCGGACACAGGAAAAGTAGTGGCAACGCCCGCGATCGGAGAAGGTGTCGATGCCAACGGATTCGATCCCGCGACAAACTTCGCATTTGCGTCCAACGGAGAAGGAACGCTCACTGTGGTTCATGAGGATTCGCCGGACAAATTTACGATTGTGGACAACCTACCCACCAAGCGCTCCGCCCGCACCATGGGCTTGGACCTCCAAACTCACAATATTTATCTTCCCGCCGCGGACTTCGACGCACCAGCACCCGGGGAACGACCCGGAAAGATGAAGCCTGGCTCCTTCCTACTTCTCGTCATCACGCGAGAATGAAAGCGGTTCGTCATATTTAAGAATTTAGTTAATCTACAAGCAGTCAATTCGCCATCGCCTAGGCAGCTTTCTATTGTGACGAGGCACCAATTTAAAAGGGCACAAAGTCACCGGCAGAATTCCTTGTGCCGGAGCGGTAGGTCTTCAATGACATCAGGATTGCGCCTTCGGCGACCCGTTACTATCAGCAGTTCGTGAGGAACTAGACGACCGGTTGCCGTTGCCTATTAGCTCGCGTTCTGGCCTGCACGATCACGCCGTTTCAGAGATCCTTCATCTGTTGTGTGCGGAGGTTGAGTCTGGTGGGTTGTCCGGCACTCTATACGCAGAATCGCTGGCGCACGCACTTGCGGTGCGGTTCCTCTTTCTCGGTGAATATCCCCCGGCCCGGTCGGACAGTACAGCTATACTCCCTCAACGAAAGCTGCGTTGCATCCAGGACCTCATTGAAAGCCGTTTGGACGCTGACCTAACCCTTCAGGAACTAGCGGCAGAAATCGGCTGTAGCCGGGCCATTTTTTGCGGATGTTTCGCGCAACGACGGGCATCACGCCCCATCGATACGTGTTAGAGCGGCGTGTCGAGCGTGCGCGACAATTGCTTGAAGGGCTAGAGTTCAGTATCGCAGAAATCATTGTTCAGGGATCAATGTGAATCCATCCGTGGAATTCTCCGATCCCTCTTCACATCGATGGGCTTTTAGGGCGACCGTCTACAAATCTCCCCGTTGTAAAGGCTTCGTCGGCTACGGCGACGCCGATCCGTCCAATGTCTCTGCGCTGGTCCATGGTGCCGAGATGCGAGTGGCTGAAACCCGTGCGGTCAACCGGGCCCTGCGCAAGGCCTACGGCATTGGCATATGCTCGGTTGAAGAGATCGGCTCGTTTGCCGAACCAAGTCCGCAGTCGCTCGAATCGAAGAAGCCACCCCAGCCGGTCAATGGAAAGAACGGAAACTACGGCGGACCCAAAGTCCGCGACCGCCTCTGCCAGCTGATCCGCCAGCATCAGCTCGATGCCAATCTGGTCAAGCTTTACGCCATCGATTTCTGCGGCACCAAGACCCTCCGCGAAGCCTCCCGCGAGCAGGTCGAAGGCTTCGTTGCTCACCTTGCCGACTGGGCCGAGAAAGACCGCAACGCACTGCTCTGCCAGCTGAATAGCTATCTCGGCAGCAAGGAAGGTGAAGCATGAGGCGCTATTTCAAATTTCTCCAGCCGGCGGATGTGTCGGCCATTCACTCCGTTCCGGGCGGGATCTTCCTTGTCCGGGTGGATCGAGCGCAATATCGCTGGCACAAGCAGAAGCCCTATTACCAGATCCGCTTCGCCGTCCTCAAGCCCAGGCATCTGACCGG
>Ga0070712_100002234_pt1 | contig 11911 bp, 8 predicted proteins | sample LARL81metaG_FD_71396 | JGI IMG/M metagenome (GOLD analysis project Ga0070712, IMG submission 71396) | Corn, switchgrass and miscanthus rhizosphere microbial communities from Kellogg Biological Station, Michigan, USA - LAR L8-1 metaG | ecosystem: Host-associated > Plants > Roots > Rhizosphere ...
GGTCATGGCGTTTCCTTCAGAACTACTTTCTATCGGCTGTCGTGAATGCCGTTTCGGTGAATGACCTGTTTCCATCCTTCGCCACGGTCCCGACCGCAACCTTGTATTCAAGACCGGGAGACAAGAAGCCTTCGGGAATGGTGAACGTGGTCGCGGTGGCCAGCAGGTTCGCCCTGATTTCGCGGTGTGTCTTCTCGTGCTCAATGACCAGGACGAACGCGGTGGCGTCCTTGACCGGGTTCCATCTGACCTGAAGACCCGCGATAGGCACATTCTTCTCGTCAGGACGCGGGCGCAGGATCCGCGTGACGGCAGGAAGCTTGTGGGTCAGCTTCGCCTCGCCCTGCAGCGTGGCGCCGGTCGTGCTGGTCCCGGTAAACCGGTAGACGCCGGCCGGGAAGTCTGCCTGAAGCCTGCCGTCGTTCTTCGGTTCGGGCGATTCCAGCGTGAGGTGCTGCATCCCCAGCTTGGAATCGGCTGCCTTGAAATCGATGACGGTGCGCTCATCGGGCGCGACGACTTTTAGTGCCGCCAGTCCGGCGGTGTCGCTGATTGCCTCGAATGTTACCTCGGAGTCCTCGTCCTCGGCAGTCTGCTCGAGATACACCGCGACGGTGTCAAACTTCTCTGCACCCCATGCAAGACCTTGGCAGGCGCCCAACAAGACCGCAGTCAAGACAACCGGCTTTATCATTTGGATCCCTCAGTCCGCAGTGGCGGCAGTCGGTTCGGGCAAGAAATTCGTCTCGGCTTGCACCGAGCCACCGCCGAAGCGCAGGTAGAGCGCCGGCAGGACGAAGAGATTGAGCAAGGTCGAGGTGACCAGGCCGCCCAGGATCACGACCGCCATCGGATACTCGATCTCATGTCCCGGCAGGTTGCCGTAGATCACCAAGGGCAGGATTGCGAGAGCCGTGGCACCGGTCGTCATCAGAATGGGCCGCAAGCGCTCCCTGGCGCCGCGCAGCACCAGGCTCACGCCGAAGGTCTCGCCTTCGAACTGCTCCAGATGCTGGAAGTGGCTGATCATCATGATGCCGTTCCGCGCGGCGATACCGAGCACCGAGAGGAAGCCTACGAGCGACCCCAGTGTGATGACGCCGCCTGCGGCGAACGCGGCGAGCACGCCGCCGACCAGGGCCGAGGGTAATGTCAGGAAGCTCAGGGTTGCGAGCCGCCAGCTGCGGAACGACAACTGCAGCAGCAGGAAAATCGCCACCAGCGCGAGGACGGCAAACACCTGCAGGTCTTTCTGCGCCGACTGCAGCTCGACATAGGCTCCCTGCACGATCGCATGGTACCCGAGCGGGAACTTCATCGCCGCCAGACGCTGCTCCACGTCCCTCGCCACCGCCCCAAGGTCACGGCCTTCGACACCGGCCTGAACATCTATGCGGCGCGATCCCCCCTCTCGCTTGATGACATTCGGCGTCGGGACGATCCGAACATCGGCCACCTCATTGAGGCGGACCCGCTTGCCCGTGGGCGTATCGATCAGCATCTGTTGGACTGAGGTCAGGCTATGGCGCCACTCGGGGGTGGTCCAAACCTGCACATCGTAGGTCTGTCCGCCCAGGAAGATGTCGCCGACTTCCTCGCCCGCCATCAGGACAGCCGACGCACGCCGCACGTCCCCTGGCTTGAGGCCATAGCGCAGCGCTTCGGCGGGCTTCTCCGTGACCTGTATGTGGGGCACATCGACGTTGATGTCCTTCTTGACATCGTCGGTGCCCTTGATGGTGGTCAGTGCTTGCCGCACCCGTTCCGCCTGTTCCCGCAAGACCGCCAGATCGGAACCGAAGATGCGGACGACGATAGGCTCACTCTCGCCCGACAGAACCTCCTCGATCCGTTCATCCAGGTAGGTCTCGACGCCGCGATAAAGCCCCGGATAGCCGTCAACCACGTCCTTGATGGCGGCGATCGTCTTGTCGTAGTCGACCTTGGGATCGATGCTGATCCAGTTCTCGCCGTTGGCAACGCCGACGATTTCGTCCGCCAGGAAGGCCTGTCCGATATGTGCTCCGAAGTTGCGGACCCCTGGTATCGCCCGCAGCTCACGGCTGACCGCCTTGGTGATGCGGAGCATTTCTGGGTGAGACGTGCTGGGATCGGTTATCCAATGGATCAGGAAGTCCCGCTCCTTGAACGGTGGCAGCAGCGAATACCCGAGGAACGGCCAAGCTGCTGCGCCGGCCACTGTGATGACGGCGACAGTGACGTATGCCGCAGCCGGCGAGCGAATGGTCCGGGCGATCCCGCGTACGTAGTTGCGCCCCAGCCATTCGGACAGCGGTGACACCTTGCCGGCAAGCGAGGCGTTGCGCAGCAGGAACAGGCAGAGCACCGGCGTGATCGTCACCGCGACAACAAGCGATGCGAGGATGGCCGTCACATAGGCGAAAATGAGCGGCTTGAAGAACGCGCCCGACAGCGCCTGCATGAAGAAGACGGGGACGACGGCAATCACCACGATCAGGGTCGCGTACAGGATGGGATTCCGCACTTCGAGGGACGCATCGAGGATGATGCGGGCGGTGGATTGTGTGTCGCCCACGGCGCGGCGCTCGCCGAGGCGTCGCATGATATTCTCGACGTCCAGAATAGCGTCGTCGACCACGACGCCAAGCGCGATCACGAAGCCCGCCAGCACCATTGTGTTGAGTGTCGAGCCGCTCCAGTGGAGCACGAGCACTGCTGCCAACAGCGACAGCGGCAGGGCAACGATGCAGACGATTGCTGTTCGCCATTCGTAAAGGAAGGCGAAAACCACGGCAACGATAAGAATGCAGCCCAGCACCAACGCATGGGACAGGTTGTCAACGGACGCAGCGATGTATTCGGCAGGGCGGAAGATCTTGGTGTCAAATTCCACGTCGCCGAGACCAGGTTTCAGCTCGTTGATTGCCTCCTCGACTGCGCGGGTCACCTCCAGTGTGTTGCCCCATGGGTATTTCTCGATGATCAGCATGAGACCGGGACCGTCATTGATGACCGCGTCTCCGACCATTCCCTGTGGGCCCCAAGCGAGTTGGGCCACGTCGCCGAGCACGAGCTGCTTGCCGTCACGTTTCGCGACGGGAACCTGAGCGAGCGTTTCCGGGGTCGTGCTGGACAGGATATGGTGGACGGCGAAGCGCTTGTCGGGGGTATCGATGAAACCGCCGGTACCGATATGGGCCCCGCCGGAATAGCGCAGCAGCCCCACCTCCAGCGCGTCCGACGTTGTTTCCATGACATGGTCGAGGGTCAGGCCGAGCTTTGCCAGCCCGTCAGGATCCACCTGCACCTGAAGCATCTTCAATTGCTCGCCCCAGATCGGGACGTTGGCAACGCCGGGAACGCCGAGCAGCCGCGACCTTATCTTCCAATAGGCAAGCATGGAGAGGTCCATCATGGACAGAGTCTTCGAAGTGACTCCGATCTTCATGACCCGGCTGGTGGTCGAAACCGGCGGCATCATGACCGGTGGCGCCGCCCATGTCGGCATGTTGCGCGTCGCGATGGCAACCCGCTCCGTCACGAGCTGCCGCGCGGCCAGTTCGTCGGCGCCACGCGCAAGGATCGCCGAGACTGAGGACAGCTGGGGCACGGAACTCGATCGCAGAATCTCGACTCCCGGCACGCCGTTCATCGCGTTCTCGATTGGTACCGTGACCTGCTCTTCCACTTCGGCGGGGGAAAGTCCGAGGCAGAGCGTCTGGACTTCTATCCAGGGTGGCGCGAACTCCGGAAAGACATCGATCGGAATGTCCTTCAGCCGCTGGGCGCCAAAAAATGTCAGGCCGAGGCCGAGTGCCACGACGATGAAGCGAAAACGCAGGCTTGTTCCGACGATCCACCGGATCATGACTGAAATGTCCTTCGAACTGCTATTCGCCGTTTACGCCGACTTCCGTCCCGTACAGCTCGGGCACTCCAACCGTCACAACCTTCGTTCCGGCGGGCGGACCTTCCTCGAGGTAAACGTCGTTCCCCTTTACCAGGGCGACCACGACTGACTCCCGGACGAAGCTCAGTGGCTCCGGAACCGTGTACACCCAGGCGTCGCCATCGAGGTCGTAGATGATCGACGAGAACGGCGTGATCTTCCGTCCTGACTGATCCTCGCGGATCTCAGCTGTCGTGATGTCGAGCCTGCTGGCCGCCTTCGCCGGCAGCGTGATGAGACTTATGCCAAAGCCGAGGCGCTTGATTTTTGCCTGGGTCTCGGCGATCGGTGGAGCCGGGGAGTCGGCCATCGCTGCCGGCGCCCCGAATTGCAAACCTAACGATATCAACGCCACGGCAAGCGCGGCCCCGTTCAGCTTGGCTACGGCGAACGCATACTGCCGGTCACGGTCGAGCAGCGGGCTCATGCGACCTCCGGAGTCAACGGCCGCAGCTCAGCAGCTGCCTTGACCACAAATCGAGGATACAGCGCCGGGATCACGAACAGCGTAAGAACGGTCGAAGTGACAAGTCCGCCCAGGATCACGATCGCCGCCGGATGCAGGATTTCCAGCCCTGCGACATTGCCTAGCGCCACGAACGGCAGGGCGATGAGGCCAGTGGTGATGGCGGTGGCAACGACAGAGTGGAAGCGCTCGCCCGCCCCGCGCACGACCAGACTGACATCCTGCGCCGCTTCCTGCTGTTCAAGATGCTGGATGTGCCTGATCAGCATGATCGTATTGCGCACGGACAGACCGAGAACCGCGGCCAATCCGAGGAACGAGCCCAGCGACAGCGGACCACCCACGAGATATGCAATGAGGCATCCGCCGAGCGCTGCCACCGGCATGCCGACGATGACGAGGCCCGCCAGACGCCAGCTTCCCAGGACCGCCTGCAGCAGCAGGACGATCCCGATCGCGGCCGCGATCATATAGCTGTACAGCGACCCCAGCGCGGCCTTCCGCTCGACATGCTCGCCGAGTACCTCAGCATGGTACTCGAACGGGAACGCGCCTTCCTTGATGCGGTTCCTGACCTCGTCCGTCACGGCGCCCAGAGAGCGCCCGCTGACCTCTGCCTCGACGTCGATCCGGCGCGAAGCTCCTTCGCGGTGGATCACGCTTGGCGCAGCCACATAATCGACCCGGGCGACATCCGCGAGGCGCACCTGCGAGCCGGACTCGGTATCGATCATGAGGTTCCCGATGTCGTTGAGGTTCTTGCGAAGGTTCGGGGCTCCCCAAACCACGACGTCGAACACCTTCTGCTCCTGGAACAGGCTGCCCACGGTTATGCCGCCGATCAGGGCCGACGCGGCACGCCGAACGTCACCTGGCTTGAGGCCATGGACCCGAGCCTTCTCCAGATCGACCTCTACATCGATCGCCTGCTGCTCGTCCTGCTGCTCGACCTTCGGGTTCCTGATGCCCTCGATCCTGCCGAGCGTTTGCCGGATCTCCTGTGCCTTGGCGCGAAGAATGCCAAGGTCCTGGCCATAGACGCGGACCGAGATGGCCTCATCCTCGCCGGTCAGACTTTCGCGCATTCTCTTGGAGAGGAACGTCTGCACCTCACCGCTGACGCCCGGTTGGGCACCGGCGACCGCCTGCATCGCGGCCAGCGTGGCCCCGTAATCGGCCTTGGGATCCAGGCTTACCCAGACATCGGCCGAATTCACGTCCTGCGACTCATGCGACAACAGCGCGCGTCCGATTTGCGCGGCTGCGTCGCGAACCCCTGGTATCGCGCGGAGATCGTGGATCAGCGCCGCAGTGATGCGATCCATCGCCTGCAGGGAGGTGCCAGGCGGAGCCTGCAACTCGACGAAAACGTCGGTCTCCTTGAAGGAGGGGACCAGCGAGCGTTCCCGCTGCGACCAGACCAGGACGCATACCAGCACTCCCGCCGCCACGAGAGCCCAGGCGAAATTCGGGGAGCGCATCGCCGAGCCGGCCAGCCGGCCGTAGAGGCGCCGGGCTCCAGCCACGAATGCGGACTCGCCAGGCGCAACCGCGGCTACGCGCGCCGAAAGCAACATGGACAGAGCAGGCGCGACCGTGGTCGCAACCACCAGTGAGACCACCGCGGCGATGATGTAGGACCACGCAAGGGGTTCAAAGAACGCGGCCGACAGCCCCTTCATCAGCAACAGCGGCGCGACCGCGATCACAATGATCAACGTGGCGTAGAGCATCGGCACGCGAATTTCGATCGAGGCGTCAGCGATGATGCGCCAGACCGGCCTGACCGTGCCGTCGCTGGTCTCGCGCAGTCGCCACCGAATGTTCTCGGCATCGACGATGGCATCGTCGACCACCACGGCGATCGCCACCAGCAGGCCAGCGACCACCATCATGTTGAAGTCGACGCCGCGCAGGTAGAACACCAGGCACGCCGCCGCGAGCGATGTCGTGATGGATGCCGCCGCGACCAGGGTCGCCCGCCAACTGCCCAGAAGAGCGACGAGTGCGACGAGCGCCAGGACGGCCGCGATGATGACGGCGGTGGTGAGGTTGCCGGTCGCCCGCTCGATGAAGCTGGCCGGCCGATAGATTGTGGTGTCGACATCGATGCCGACCATGCCTGGGCGAAGTTCGGCAAGCGCGGCCTCGACGCCTTGCGTCACCTCGACGGTGTTGAACCCTGGGTACTTCTCGACCGCCAGCAGCAGGCCAGGGCCATCCTTGAGGATGGCGTCGCCGATCAGCGGTTGGTGCGCCTCCACCACATCGGCGACTTCACGCAAGGCGAGCGACGTGCCGGCGACGGGAATGGCGGCGAAGTCTTCGGCCGCTGCAATGGGGAAAACGTGACGTACGTTCAGTCTCTGGTTCGGGGTGTCGATGAAGCCGCCCGCTCCGGGCGTCGACGAGTTGAGATAGGTCAGCGGCGACGACCAGACGGCCTCACCCGCTGTCTTGACGACCTGGTCGAGCGTGACGCCTTTGTCGTGCAGCTTCGCGGGGTCCACCTGTACCTGGACCTGCCGATTGCGCTGTCCCCAGATCGATACATTCGCGACGCCGGGGATGCCGGTCAGTCGGGGCACGATGGTCCACTGCGCCTGCGTCGACATATCGATCAGCGAGACTGACTTGGAACTCAGCCCGATATTCATGATGCGATTTGCCGTCGCGACAGGCTGGAGCAACGTCGGCGGGGTCGATACATTGGGCAGCGCCCGCGCCTGTGTCATACGCTCGTTGATCATCTGCCGGGCGCGTATGAGGTCGGTTCCAGGCTCAAACAGCATGTCGATCGACGAGACGCCGGTGATCGACTCCGATTCAATGGACTTGAGCCATGGCACCCCGATCAGCAGGTCGGCCTCAAGCGGAACCGTGATCAGCGACTCCACTTCCGCTGCCGACAGCCCGAGCGCCTCGGTCCGCACCTGCAGTGTCAGCGGCGAGAACTCCGGGACGACGTCGAGCGGCATCTGGCGCATTTGCCAGATGCCGGCGGCGACGAGGACGGCCGCGACCGCGACGACCACCGTGCGAAGTCGCAAACAACCCAAAACGATTCGTTCCACAGAAACTCCCCCCGGCGTGCAGCCGCCGTTCTTGCCCTGACGCCTTATTCGGCCTGAATGGATTCCAAGTGCTTCAGCAGCTCGACGGCCTCGTCCCTGGCTTGCTCAAGCCAACGGGCCCGCTTCGCCGATTGCCACTTCTTGATGAGGATGTACTGGGTCGACGGACCCACCACCAATTCGAGAAAGACGCGCTGCTCGCCGGTCTCGGGGAGGGATTTCAGCGGAATGCCGACGGCGTCCCCGCCGGTGCCTGTCTCGCCCCACTTCTCTTCGATCTGGACGTCGGTCATTCCCTTCATCGCCGGGATATCGGCGATCGCGGCGTCCATCAGCTTGGCATATTTGGGATGGTGCGCGCCGTACTCCTTCATCCCGACTGTGCCGATCGCGATCATCTCGTCGAGGCGGGCAAGAGTGGCGTTGCTGTCTGCCAGGCGCTTGGTATTGAGTTCTGCCAAGGTCGTCTCGGCGCGCGCCTTGAAGCCGCCGAGATCGAAAGCCCAGGCGCCGGACCAGCCGGCTGCCAGTGCGAGAAACAGCCCGCAGGCGCAGACCGGCCTGGCCAGCCGCGCAAGATAATGCCCGCGAACGTCGGCACCTTCGATGATGCGTATCGTGAGCAACGCTGTGGCTCGCGTCACGTGTTCAACCTCCCACTTGTGGGCGATAGGACAGCAATACCGGCCCTATCGCTGTGAACCAGGTCACCGCCTCGGTACGAAAAACCGTGGGGCGGGGGCACGCCGTTCGCGGCTGATTCCAGGCGGCCGTCTGGCTGCCGATGTCGACCTGTCAGGGCGACCATGGGCGAATGGAACTCGCTACCACTCCGCTGGACCATCGCTTCGTCGGTGGTACCGCTTGAATAACGTGCAGGTAATGACAAGATCACAGTATGTTGGCAGTTGTCAACGGCTTTCTAAAGAGAGCAGTGACCATTTTGCTCGAGAAGCCACCTCCGGAGACCGGACTAGTTGACTGACAGGAACGAGTATCGCGCGCCAGTTCGGCCTTCTTGCGATGACCGCCGCAGGCGGGCCGAGACGCAAGCCGCGTAAAGCGACGACAGGACACGCTGCCACTGGTTGCGCTTGGTCATATCGGCGACACCGATTGACGAGGTGCCGCCGGTGCCGAGCGCCTCTCTGCAAAATCACGGGCTGGTCGCGCGGGTCTCGCCTCGGCACGTGCGAGGCGCTGGAGCGGGCTCGCGCCCCCCCCGTAGGTCTATCGCATTCCGCGGCCGCCGGCGCCCGCCGTCACTATTGGAAGCGAAGCGCCGGTCAGAAGGTGAACTGCATGCCGATATAGGTGGAGAACTGGTTGGTATCTCTGGCGTTGATCAGATTTCTGCCGGCTGACAACAGGACATGGTAGATGTCGTTGATGTTGTAGATAAAGCCTAGATTAAAACCCATTGTATGTTTCACGCCGGTCGCGTCCGGCGAGCTGTAGTACAGCTCGCCCCCCACCGTCCAGTTCGGATCAAGCTCGCGCAGCACCCCAACGCCCGAGAACCACCAGTTCTTCTGGTCGGGGCCGGTATTGATATTGAGGCCGCCGCCGCCGAACACGGTCCACTGGTTGATATCCTTCGACGCCCAGATAGGGATGAAGCCAGTGGTGCGGCCGGCGCCAAGGCCCCTCGCCTCGCTGCCGCTGGGCAGGTTGATCTGCGGCGCAAAGGCGACCGCTGGCCGCCAGCCCCAGGAGTCCTCCTCGATGAAGCGGTACTTCAGGCTCAGCTCGACGTCGCCGAAGCCGACATTGGTTCCAACCCCGCTGACCTGCGACAGGCCCAGCGGTATCAGGATCGTCGCCTCCAGATTGCTGAGCACGCCATAGTCCACTTCGAGGCTCGGTATGTTCGCCGTGGAGCCGCCGTTGAAGCGGGTATACTGCCCCGCCAGATTGATCTCGAAATGCCCTTTGTCAGGTGTATCGGGATCATCCGTTACGAATGGCGGTCCTGCCGAGACAGGCGTTGCGGCGAGCGCGGCAGCGGACACGATGACGGCGGCCACAAGAGGGCGGCCACGGGTGCCGGCGTCAGAACGGGACGTTCGTTCATTGAGGCTGCTCATTCCAGCTTCCTTGGACCACTTTGTTTAGGGGCGGTGGCAACGCAAAGAACGTTACATGATGTTTGCGGGGATTCGCAGATTTCATTTCGACCGGCATGTGTGCGACGGTGCAGGTCGACATAATCCGTTGCCCTGCGCTGGAACCGTTGCCGGGCACGCGCGTGGAAGCCTGGTTCCTGGCCGGCGTGTCCAGCGGCCTCAAGGAAATGATTCACTTCCTCGCGCAACGTCACAGTCTGGCGGCGCACTCATCTGCGGCGCTCAACACCGATCGGCTTGCTCCGCTGGTTTCGTCGGCAACCTCCGACAGGTTAACCGTCGCCTGCAGGGCACTGCTGCTGCTCGATCGGCATGGTGACCTGTTGCGTCCCGCACCCGCTTGATTGCCGCGTTCACGCCATAGATTCCGACCTGGTGCGTCGATGTCCGGATGGCGACAATGCGCTGGTGGACCCGCTCGGCTGCTCCCCTGGTGTGGGTCGCAAGGCCCTTCACCTCGCCGGCCACAACCGCGGGTCCCTTGCCTGCCTCGGCGGCACGCGCCGCCTCGATCGTCGCAGAGGCCCTAATATCCCGCCGTGATGTCGATCTTCTGCAAAGGCCGCCCGCCCGCCTCGACGCTGCGGATGTTCGCCGCGATCTCAGTCACGAGTTGAGCAACGGTCGGCCGACGCGCCACGTGCGGCATCACGGTCACTTTGGGGTGCAGCCAGAGCGGGCTTGCTGGCGGCAGGGGCTCGGGCCACAGCGCGTCCAACGCGGCGTATGACAGCTGTCCAGAATCGAGCGCGTCGATCAGATCGTCATCCACGACATGCTTGCCGCGCCCGACATTCACCAGCATCGCCCCGCGTGGCATCATGGCAAAGGTGCGCGCGCAGAAGATGCCCTCTGTTTCCCTCGTCAGCGGCAACAGGCAGACCGCGATGTCGGTCTGTTGAAGAAATGGTTCAAGTTGGCCGGGGCCGTGATAGATCGGAATGTCGCCTTCATCCCGCTCATGTCGCACCCAGGCCGAGACCTTGAACCCGAGCGACTTCAACACCAGCGCCGGCGCCTTCGCCATCATGCCGAAGCCCAAGAATCCGACACGCCTTTGCTCGGGCCGCACTATCGTGGTGCGCCGCCACTCCCGATTGGCCTGAGCCGCCTGATACCCGGGCATGTCGCGATGAAAACGCAGGACATGCATGACGACGTATTCCGTCATCATGGGATCGCCGCCGGGCGGCTCGACCTTGCATAGCGGCGCCTTCGGCAGCTTTGGATGGCTGACAAAGGACTCGACCCCGGCCGAGCGGCTGAACATGGCCTTCAAATTCGGAAAGACCGGGAGGGAATCGAAATCGGGATGCATGAAGGCGAGATATTCGATATCCGCCAGGTTTCCCGCATCAGGCCAAATGCGGATCTCCAAATCAGGAAGCTGTTCCCCGAACGTATCGCGCCACGCCGTGGCGTTGCCGATATGTTTGTCGAGATCAACGATGAGCAGCGCCATAGCCGGCTCCTGAGCTATTCCATCAGAGTGTGACGTGGCCGGATCGCCGTGGTGGCACTACCACTTGTAGACTTTCTGCAACGTTCCTCCCATGAGCGCCGCCTTGTCGCTCTCGGACAGGCGTGTGGTGTCGCGGAACGGCGCGACGCCCTGCTCATAGGTCAGCATGCCGATCGTCCGCGTCCAATCGGTGCCCCACATGCAACGATCCAGCCCGAAAGCATCAATGACCCGAAGCACAGGATCCCAGATGTCGTCGTAAGGGAATGGTTGGTGCGACATCGTGCAGGCGCCGCTGATCTTCACCCTGACGTTCGGGTATTGCGCCAAAGCGAGCAGCTTCGGCAGATCGGCCCAGACGTCGGCCGGAACCGGCGGGCGAGCGGGTTGCAGCAGGCCGAGATGGTCGATCACGATGACCGTATCAGGGTGTCGCTGGATATGCGGCAGGCCTTTGTCCAGGATTCCCCAGCAAAGCAGGTTGACCGGCAGGCCCTGTTTGGCAGCGGCGGCGAAAGCGCGGTTCAGGCCGGGATGGTCGGCGTCCATCGGCAGGCCGTCGCGCATGCGGATGCGGATGCCGCGCGCACCTGGCGTCGCCGCCCATTTCGCCACCACATCGTCAATCGCTGGATCGGTCGCGTCGACCGGCGTCACGACCCGAAAGTTATCCGGATAGGTATTGTACACCTCGAGCGCGTAGCTCGGATCGTATTCATAGGCGCTGAACGACGACACCATGATCGCCCCGTCGACGCCGACACTTTTCATGGCAGCGACCATTTCCTCGCCCGAGGCGGAGTCGAGCCCATGTGAGGGACTGGCCCACGGCCGGCCGGGATGATTTCGATC
>Ga0070712_100002235_pt1 | contig 11910 bp, 9 predicted proteins | sample LARL81metaG_FD_71396 | JGI IMG/M metagenome (GOLD analysis project Ga0070712, IMG submission 71396) | Corn, switchgrass and miscanthus rhizosphere microbial communities from Kellogg Biological Station, Michigan, USA - LAR L8-1 metaG | ecosystem: Host-associated > Plants > Roots > Rhizosphere ...
GGCAACCGCAACCAAGAAAGATTATTACGAAATCCTTGGCGTAAAGAAGTCCGCTTCCGCCGAGGACATTCGTAAAGCCTTCCGCAAACTTGCCCGCAAATACCATCCCGACGTCAATCCGGGGGACAAATCTGCGGAAGAGAAGTTCAAGGGGATTTCAGAGGCGAACGAAGTTCTCAGCGATCCGAAGAAGCGCAAGATTTACGACCAGGTCGGTTTCTATTCGGACAACATCGATCCCGCAACTGCCGAGGCCTACGCGCGTGCTGGGCAATCCGGCGGCGGATTTCCCGGGGGATTTCCAGGCGCAGGCGGTGCCCCCGGCGGCCAAGGCGGAGCTCAGTTCGACTTCGGCGGATTCGACTTTTCCGACTTCATCAACAACGCCGGACGCGGCCAGCAACGTACGTCAGGCGGTAGTGGCAGTTTCCGCGATATCTTCTCCGGAATTTTCGGTGGCGGCCGGGGCGGAACCATGGCGGAAGAAGGCCCTGAGCCTGGCACCGATCTCGAATATCAGGTCAATGTGCCGTTCTGGACCGCGATTCGCGGGGGCGTGATGCGTCTGAACATCACGCGGCAGGACCTCTGCTCGCAGTGCCATGGACAGGGGGCGCTAGAGGCTCCGGGAAATTGTCCCGAGTGCAACGGCACGGGACAGATCACCCAGACCGGCGGACGCATGAAATTCAACGTTCAGTGTCCTCGGTGTCATGGGACCGGGAAAAATTTGACCACCTGCCCGACATGTCATGGAGATGGCACTGTCACGCACACGGAACCGCTTGAAGTTCGCATCAAGGCTGGGACACGCGACGGACAGCGCATTCGGTTACCGGGCAAAGGGAATGCCGGCTCCCATGGAGGTCAGGCTGGTGATCTATACGCGATCATCCGTGCCGAGGGGCATCCGATCTTCCATCGAGACGGGGATGACATCTCGTTGACTGTGCCGGTCAGCGCGACGGAGGCTGCCTTAGGAGCGAAGATCGAAGTGCCTACCATTGACGGCCGGGCACTGCTGAAGATTCCACCTGGCACGCAGTCCGGGCAGAAACTGCGGCTGCGGGAGAAGGGTGTGCCGTCGGCGACGAGAGAGGGTGTGCGCGGGGATGAGATCGTGGAGATTACCGTCCACGTACCGATGCCGCGGGACGAGCGAACCAAAGAGCTTCTGAGGGAGTTGGCGAAGCTGAATCCGGAAGATCCGCGGGCGGAGTTGTGGTCGAAGGTGTAGGTTCTGGCTTTTCCTGTGAAATCCTGCGTTCCCTGTGGTGACTCATTCTTCCCAGTTTGAAAATGCAAAAAGTATTTCACCACAGGGATCACAGAGGAACACAGGGGAAATCTGATATGCGTTACGCATGGCTACTGTTGCGCGCTCCCATACCCTTCATGTAAATCAGATCACCGGAGCCATCGTTAATTCTGCAATGAAGGTTCACTCCACGCTTGGACCAGGTCTGCTTGAGAGCGCGTATCAAGCGTGCCTCGCACATGAACTTCGAAACCGAGGATTTGGTGTTCTGACCGAAGTCCCTCTCCCGGTCGTCTACGAAGGCCATAAGCTTGAAGTTGGATACCGCATCGATCTGGTTGTCGAGAATCGAGTCGTCGTGGAAGTAAAATCAGTCGAGGCGATTCATCCAATTCACGAAGCGCAACTTCTTTCCTACATGCGCTTGACCGGGATTGGAGTGGGCTTGTTGATCAATTTCAACGTTCTCTGCTTGCGCGACGGTATCAAGCGCATGGTGGACGGCCGAGACTGGCAAGAGTGATTAGGTTTCCCTGTGAAACCCTGTGTTCCCTGTGGTGAGTTCTTCCCAGTTCGAAACTGCAAAACATCTTTCACCACAGGGATGACAGAGGATCACAGAGGCCCCGATATAGTTGACTTAGTCAACTATTATGATATGCTGCTTGCATGACGCTTCCTGCGGCGGCACTTCCCTCCACTGACGACCCTGTCCAGATCATCCGGCGTTTCAATCGTTTCTACACTCGCCAGATCGGGGTGTTGCAGGAGCATCTGCTGCAGAGTCAGTTTTCGCTCACGGAAGTCCGCGTTCTATACGAAATCGCTCATCGGGCAAACCTGACCGCGAAAGATCTCTGCTCCGAGTTAGCACTCGACCGCGGCTACGTGAGCCGCATGCTCCAGGGATTCGAGGAACGCGGCTGGATCAAAACCATCCCGGCTCCGGAAGATCGGCGGCGGCAATTTCTTTCTCTGACACCTAAGGGGCATAAGGTTTTCGACCCGCTGGATCGCCGGTCAAGCGACGAAGTCTCTGTAATGTTGGATCGTCTCTCGCCCGATCGGCAAAAGAAACTGTTGGCGGCGATTCGCGACGTCGAATCGGTTCTTAGTCCTACGGAAGGGCCAATCCGATCTTTTACTATTCGTCAACATAGTCCGGGCGACATGGGATGGCTTGTCCAGCGTCATGGCGAACTTTATTGGAAGGAATATCACTACGACGAGAGGTTCGAGGCTCTCGTGGCGAAGATTGCCGCCGAATTCATTCAGAACTTGGATCCCACTCGTGAGCGCTGCTGGATCGCAGAGAAGGAAGGAGAGCGGGTGGGCTGCGTCCTGCTCGTGAAAAAGTCGGAGACCGTTGCGAAGCTCCGGGTGTTGCTGGTCGAACCATCCGCGCGAGGCTTGGGGATTGGCAAGCGCCTGGTTGAAGAATGCGTGAATTTCGCCAGGGAAGCCGGCTTTAACAAGATCATGCTGTGGACGCAAAGTGAACTCGCCGCCGCGCGTCACGTCTACAAGGCCGCCGGGTTTGAACTCGTGGCTGAAGAACGACACGACAGTTGGAGTCGCAAGAATCTCGTTGCTGAAACGTGGGAACTGAAGCTCTGAGAGTCGCGAGTCCTGAGTCCCGAGTTGCGAGTATGTCTGAGCATCTCGACGCAGGCTACGTTCGGGGCTCACGACTCATTACCCTCGTACCACGCCTCCCGCCTACAAAAAATTTGCAAAAAATCTCAGAAAAATCTTGCATCTGTGGAAATTTCCCGTAATCTCACTACTGCGAACTAACTTCGCCGAAATGCCGGGAAAAACGCAGCATTCCCGGAGCCGCGAAACGAAATTCAAGGGAGACGCGGTGGTGAGAGTGAGTCGCTTGAGGAGGCAGCCATAGAAATTGGCAACAGCTAGCCGGCAACAATTCGAAACTTCCCAACCCCTCGCCGTAGTTCCCAACCGGAAGAAATTCGTCCGCCTCACTCTTTGGCCCTTGGTCGCCGCCACCTTCTTTATGGTGTCGGGCGGAACTTATGGGACCGAGGACATCGTGCATGGCGCCGGTTACGGACGCGCCATCCTGATCCTGCTCATTACACCGCTCCTCTGGAGCCTCCCGACTGCGTTCATGATCGGCGAGCTTTCGAGCGCGCTGCCGCACGAAGGCGGTTACTACGCCTGGGTGCGACGTGCGATGGGCAATTTCTGGGGATTTCAGGAAGCCTGGCTCTCGCTCGTTGCTTCAATTTTCGACATGGCGATTTACCCCACGCTGTTCGTGGCTTATCTGACCCGCGTATTCCCATGGTTTCAGGAGAACAATCGCGGATGGTGGGTTGCGTTGGCGGTGGTGGTCGCCTGCGCTCTTCTTAATATTGCCGGAGTGAAAGTTGTCTCCCTGACCTCGCTCTGGTTGTTCCTTGCCCTTTCAGCGCCGTTCGCGGCTGTAGTTCTGCTTACTCCATTCAAGATCGGAGCGTTGGCCAACGCGGTCACCAAGCCGACGACTTCAACAGTTGACATCCTTGGCGGACTGCTCATCTGCATGTGGAATTACATGGGATGGGACAACGCGTCGACGATCGCGACCGAGGTTGAGCGTCCGCAGCGGACTTATCCGCGGGCGATGATTGTCGCCGTTTGTATTGTTGCTCTCAGTTATGTCTTGCCCTTCGCGGCAATGTGGGCGACCGGGCTGAAGTCGACTGCCTGGGAAACTGGTTCCTGGGCGGATATCGCCGGACTGATGGGCGGTCCGCTGCTCCGCATTGGAGTTGTGCTTGGCGGTATGATCAGCGGCTTTGGGATGTTCAACGCGTTAGTCATGAGCTACTCGCGGCTTCCGCTGGCGATGGCACAGGATGGCATGCTGCCGAAAGCTTTCGGCAAGCTGCATCCGAAGTCGAAAGCGCCGTGGGTTGCTATCTTAGCCCTGGCCGTCTGCTGGGCAATGTGCCTGGGATTGGGTTTTGCCCGACTGGTCACGCTCGACATACTTCTCTATGGCGGGAGCCTTGGACTGGAATTCGTCGCGTTGATCGTGCTGCGTTTCCGGGAACCGAACTTGAAGCGGCCGTTCCGCGTTCCGGGAGGACTTCCCGGGGCGATGGCGATCGGCATTCCGCCGGTGATGCTGCTGGCGTTCTCGGTCATCCGCAGCCAACACGAGTCGATCCTTGGGATGAGCTCTTTCGCCTTTGGGATGATTCTGATCGCGGCTGGATTCGTTGCGTACTTTGTGAATCATCTGCTCAAGCCTGAGGGCTGGGCCGACGGCCCCAAACGCAAACCGCAGACCGCTTCCTAAAAACATTAGCCACGGATTTCGATGAATCAGCACGGGGTTTATCCGTGAAATCCATCCAGATCCGTGGCGTTGTGTTTTTGGAGCTTAGAACTTGTACCCGAGACCTATCGAGATGATCGGATACACCTTAAAGAACGACATGCTGTTGTTGACTTTGTTCTGTTCCGCGATGATGTTGCTCTGAACCGTAGGATCGCTAGCTGCATTCACGCAGTTGACTCCGGGGGCATCCACGCACACATTTCCCGCCAGATTCAGAGTGGCCTTTGGCGATCCCTGGAACGCGGCTCCGATCTCGAAGGGAACGCTGAAGTGACTTCCTTCCTTGCGCGACACTAGGTTTCCCCATCCCACCGTGATCGTTGGCGCCGCCCGGTTGAAATTGATTTTGCCGGTGCCGCGCGCCGGGTTGGTCGGATCGCTGTAGTAGGTGAAATCTCCCAGCGAGAAGCTCTGGTTCGCTGGAGCAGACGCCGTTGCGGTAATCGGATCCCCAATGTAGGTCAGTACGCCCGGGCTGATGTGGAAACTTCCTGCCCACGGGAAAAAATCATAGTGAGCCTCAATGGTTTTGAATTGCAGTTTTCCGGCGTACGAGATTCCATCTTTGTCGAACGTGCGGTCGTAGGAGAACATGTTGAATCCAGCGCGAACATTGGAGTTATGGGTCACGCGCACTGCCGTCTCGATCCCCACTCCAAGAAGCGAGGCTTTAACTCCGACTCCCACTATCCCTGAACCGTTGTTCCAAGCGGAGTGGCCCTGCGGCGCAGGTGAGCTTCCCGATGGTGGTTCTACTGCCTGTTGCGCTGACGTCGACTGTCCGAAACTCGCCGCGCAGGCAAAAACAAGCAGACTACAGCTGACAACCGCAGTTCGCACTAGTGTGCTCATGCGTTTCATCTCTCCTTGTTGTTTCATAGTAGAAGGAGACGAGTCCCAATAGCTGTCTCTGAAAAAATCGCAATGGGCATTCCTGGGGAACAGAGTCCTACGAAAGTAGGATGATGGCGCATCATTGTTGAATTTTTTAACAGAGCATGCCGAAAGGAGTTCGCTCCCGGCGATTATCTTTTTCGCTCGGGAGCGAACATACCACTCGATTGACCTTCAGAAAAATTACCAACGTACTCGGGTTTGCGCGAAGATTAGGCCGCTTTAGCCGAATCACGCAGGAGCTTCACCTTGTCATGAGCTCGCTGCACACTTGTTGCCTGCCTGCGAATGATCTCTTTCAACGATTCAGGCAGGGCGCCGGTGAGCGCCTTGTTGTACGCGTCCTTGGCTGTGTCTTCGCCGGCCTCCACCGACTCCAGAATGGACTTGTCCCCGCCACCGAGATTGGCTTTTGTATCGAGCCATGCGCGGTGCATTGCTCCGCCCACCGATCCGGAAACCTTTTTGTCCGGCTTCCCGAGCGTTGACAATTGAGATTGCAATTCCTGAGCAAATCGAGCTCGTTCTGCGCTCTGCTCGTTGAAATAGGCTTTCAGTTCGGGATTCTTTACGTGCTGGGATGCATCCTGATAGCCTTTCTGGCCGTCCTTGCTTGTCTCAATGAGATTTTCCACAACGCTGATTGCATTATTTTCGTCCATAAATGACCTCCGGGAGTTCGATGCGGTCCAATCAGATGAGTTTGGCGGGATTCAGCTGGCAATATCGCGGGAAAGTGGAAACGAACAGAACCCTCCTCTAGAATTAGGGCGAATTCTCTATGTGGAGCCGCTATGCGGGCATGAGCGAAGCGGGAGCCCGCAGGCGAAATCCTGAGCAGCGCGAAGGAACTGATGACCAAGCGTAAATCTAAAGGCGCCTACATGATCTCCGCCGTCGCTGAGATGTATGGTATTCATCCCCAGACGCTGCGGCTCTACGAACGTGAGGGACTGCTCAAGCCATCGCGCACCGAGGGGAACACGCGCCTTTATACCGATGAAGACCTGGTTCGACTGGAGTTCATTCTGTCGCTGGCGCGCGATCTTGGAGTGAACATCGCAGGAATGGCTATTATTCTGCAAATGCGGGAGCGCATGGAAGAGATGCAGCGCCAGATTCAGGAGTTCGTGCAGTACATCCAAAAAGAAGTCTTGACGAGAGCGAATGCCGCTGCCGATCCAGCAAAGGGAGCGATCGTTCCGGTGCGGCGGCCGATTGTTGCGGTGCAGACGGCGAAAAAGCACTAGTCACGGCGGACTGTACTGCATCGATCGTCGTATTCCTCTCTGCTGAACCAACGTCTCGCTGCCGTCGTAAGGTCCCTCACGCCGGCTTCGCCGACATTCAAGATGACATCTTGTTGGGCTATGATGAATGGCTCACGCATGCTCCCGTTCAAGCTCGTCTACAGTGACGCGTACTATCTGCCAATCGGCAATCATGTTTTCCCCGCCGAGAAATACCGTCGCATTCACGATCGCTTGATTTCCACCGCAGTAGCCGACCGCAGCGATTTCATCGAACCGCAGCCCGCCACTGACCAGGACATCCTGCTTGTCCACAAGCCTGAGTATGTCGGGAAACTGCGTAAAGGCACTCTCAGCCCCCGCGAAGAGATGGAAATGGAGATCCCATTCTCGCGCGAACTGGCCGATGCCTTCTGGCTCGCGGCTGGAGGATCGATTCTTGCCGCGCGGCAGAGCCTCGCCGACGGAGTCTGCATCAGCATCGGTGGTGGATTTCACCATGCGTTTCCCGATCATGGTGAAGGTTTCTGCATGATTCACGACGTTGCAGTCGCGATCCGCCGCTTGCAGCGCGAAGACAAGATCCACACCGCGATGACGGTCGACTGTGACGTGCATCAGGGCAATGGGACGGCTGCCATTTTCGCTGGCACCCGGACCGCGAGTGCGCTGTTGCCGTCGTCCTCGGTCTCGACCGTGCAACCACCTGCCAATGCGCCTCGCGGCAAAATCCGCGGAGCTCATGCCGGAGATGTATTTACGATCTCGTTGCACCAACATAACAATTATCCGTTGTGGAAGCCGCCTTCCTCGATCGATGTTGATCTCCCGGATGGCACCAATGACGAGGACTATCTCGCATGGCTTGATAACGCGCTCAGTTCGGGCTTGCGCCAATTCGAACCCGACCTGCTTTGCTACATTGCCGGGGCCGATCCGTATAGAGAAGATCAACTCGGTGGTCTCAGTCTGACAATCGAGGGATTGAAACGGCGGGACGAACTGGTATTCCGTGTCGCTCGCGCTCGCGGTATTCCGACAATGGTGACTTTCGCCGGCGGCTACGCACACAACGTAGAAGACACGGTCACAATCCACAGCAACACCATCCTCGCAGCAAGAGAAATCTTCGCGGACTAGTCGCCAAGGTTTTCGGGCAATCTCATCATTACTAACGTGCAGAAGTTTTTCTTCGATACTTGACAGTGAATTTGCGCACAGCACATAATCGCAACCAGATTTTCTCCTCCCCTGATCCGTGAACTCACTCGAATTCGTCCCTTTTGACCTCAACCCTCTTAACCCTGAACGGTTTTTCTGCGCAAAAATGGCCGCCGTGTGGCAGGCGAAGGAGTAACAATGCGAGCACCATTCTTACGAAGACCAATCCTTATTACTTATGCATTCTTAGCACTATCGTCAGCTTTGGCTTCGGCTCAGACTTTTACTAAACTCGTCGACTTTACGAACCTCAACGGCGCTGATCCGTTTCATACTTCGTTAATCCAAGGGCTCGACGGGAACCTATACGGCACAACGGCGTATGGCGGAAGATTTTCTTGTCCGCCGAATGGTGGTTGTGGGACGGTGTTCAGCCTCACCGAAGATGGAAAGATCATCCGCAACTTCAGTTTCAATGGAATTGACGGAGCCTATCCCTTCGGGGGATTGATTCAAACCAGCAACGGTGCGCTGTTCGGGACGACATCATCCGGTGGGCTGAGTGCGGCGGGCGGTTCGGTCTTCGAGTTCACTCCCTCGGGCAAACTGGTGACAATTCATAGCTTTTGTTCCCAGGCAAGTTGTTCAGATGGGGACTCTCCCAGTGCGTCTCTGTTACATGCCCGAGATGGAAATCTTTACGGAACAACCTGTCAGGGCGGCGCATTTAACAACGGTACAGTCTACAAAATCAGTCCGGCCGGAGTTTTCAGCAGCATTCACAGCTTCAGCGGATTGGACGATGGTTCTTGTCCATACGGACCTCTGATGCAAGGCGCCAATGGTCAAATCTACGGCACAGCAAGTGGTGGCGGAAGCAATCAATACGGCACTGTGTTCACCGTTGCTGCGGCCGGATCTGTAAAGATTCTGTACGTATTTGCAGGTCCGCCATTCGATGGCGCATACCCTGACGGAGGGTTGGTTCAATCCAGCGATGGATCTCTTTACGGCACAACCTTGCTTGGTGGCTCGTGCCCGGCGGCACCTCAAGCCGGTTGCGGGACGATTTTCAAGATCAGCGCGAGCGGGATGTTCACGTTGATATACAGCTTTTGCGTCAATGGGAATCCTTGCTACGACGGCCAAGGCCCGGCGGATGGTCTTACGTTGGGAAGCGATGGCAACCTCTATGGGACGACCGCATTTGGAGGAGGCGTTGCGAATGCCGGAACGATCTTCAGCATTACTCCCGATGGAACTTTGACCACACTTCATGCCGTAATCAGTCCGGTACAAGAAGGCAAGTTTCCATTCACCACGCTGGTCCAGGCCACGAATGGCAAGTTCTACGGCACCATGGAAGAGGGCGGAGTGAAGGGCAAGGGTGTTATCTTCAGCCTTGATGTTGGCCTCAGTCCCTTCGTGAGTATCGAACCCTCCGTCGGCAAGATTGGAACGAGTGTCGCCATCCTGGGCAATGGCTTGACGGGCACAACGGCCGTCAGCTTTAACGGGGCGACAAGCGCCTTCAGAGTCGTGTCAGACAACCTTATCAGCGCGACTGTACCCGTAGGAGCAACTTCCGGCACAGTAACCGTGACGACTCCTAGCGGAGCGCTAGCAAGCAACATGGCGTTTCGGGTCCTGCCCTGAAGTGATTCTGCGTGACGGAATGTAGCGTAGCATCTGAACGATCGCGACGCCGCGGGCCAGCTACTTGCTTCGCTTTGGATTTAACACAGATTTGGCCGATAATCTCGTGTCCTGCGCACGGCCTTTCCATTCCCCACCACGACCCAGCCAGTACAGCAGCGCCGAGTGCATAGTTGCGCCCGCATAGAAAATAGCGACAAGCGGAAGCGTTGCAGCCCACACTACCGATAGCCCATAAAACCGTGCCATTGGCAGAAAGCTCAGGCTCATCAGCAACCAAGCCAGTCCTCCTAACAGTGCGGCCACGTAATTTGATAGCAGCCCGGCCAGTAGAACTGCAGGCGGCGCGAGAAATGTGATACACAGTCCGAGCAGAGTTGCGATCAATAACCAGAATGAATGCCGTAATTGGTAGAACGCATTGCGCGAGATCATGCGGCCAATCGTCCCAAAGGTGTCGTATCTTCGGATGCTTGATGCCTCATCCGTCAGTCCAAGCCAGATCGCGCCATTGCGCTTAATCTCACGAGCCAACGCGCAATCGTCGATGAGTTCGCCGCAAACCGCCTCGATCCCGCCCATTTTATCTACTGCCTCCGCGCGCACCAGTATGTCGCCGCCTGCCGCAGCTGCTGTCTTTTTTCGTCGATCGTTTACCCAATTCGGCGGATACAGCAGGAAAAAGAAAAAGACGAATGACGGCATGAGAGCGCGCTCGGCAAACGATTCGCAACGCAACCTCACCATCATCGAAACCAAGTCAAACTTGCGGGATTGCGCCAGAGCTACCAAAGACGAAAGGCTACATCGCGTATGGACGATATCGGCGTCCGTGAACAGAAAGTATTCGGGAGAGAATGCCTGGGCGGTTTTTACGCCTTGCTCCAGTGCCCACATTTTGCCAGTCCAGCCATCGGGCAGATCAGGGGAAGACACAATCGTGATGCGCTCTCCGGCCACGGATGCCACGTGAGCGGTTGAGTCGGTGCTATGATCGTCGACCACAAAGATGCGAAGCAGACCTGGGTAATCCTGATTAAGCAACGATTGGAGCGCCCTTCCAAGGGTCTCAGCCTCATTCCGGGCTGGTATGACGACTGCTACTCGAGGCGGAGGAGGCGACAGTGTTAGTCCCGGTGGCGCGGTCGTGAGACGCCAGAATCGTCCCCATAAGGTGATAAGGGTTAACCAGATCAAGCACGAGAGAGCGCCTAGGCAGACCAAGGGCATGGGGAAACGGAGGCCGGTGATTACGGCCGACCGTCGCCTATTCTAATCATTCGCACCAGTAAAGACTCCTGGCCTTTAGCGGGCGGGGCGCCCGCTCCACATACATCCAGCCATCCACCACCGAATCTATCTATTTCGCCGGTTGAAATTCCTCGTCCAGCCACTTCTTGAATGCGTCCAGGTTCTGCGGCCGTCCAAGGAAACCGCGAACGAGTTCAGTACCGGCCTTGGAGCCTCCCGGTTCAAGCACAGTCCTGCGATACCGCATGGCCGCATCTCCTCCCAACAGGTTCGATTTATCGAACTGGCTGAAGAAGTCGAGTGCGATCACTTTGTCGAGCACATAGGTGTAGTAGTTCGAGGTGTATCCCATCAAGTGAGTAAAGCTCGTATAGAAGCGGTTCCCCTCAACGAACGGATTCGGATAGAAGCGGGTGAAATCGTCGCGTAGAATCGCGTCGAGATCGATGGCGTCGGGCGCACGGTCATGCAGGTCGAGTGAGTAATTGGAGTAGAAGAGTTGTCCCTGTGCCCAGGTGGCGCGGCCAAATGCGCTGGCGCGGTTCATGCGTTCAATGAGGTCAAGGGGAAGAGGTTCATTCGTCTGGTAATGCTTTGCGAACGAGCGCAGAATCGTGGGATCGCGGAAGAATTCTTCCAGCATCTGGGAGGGTGCTTCGACGAAGTCCGTCTCAGTCGCGAATCCGGCCTCGCCCGACCATGGCTGGCGGCCACCGAGAATGTTATGCATCAGGTGGCCAAATTCGTGGAAGAACGTAACGACATCGTCGTATTGCAGCAGTCCGGGATCGCCCGCCTTGCCTCCGGCGAAGTTGCAGATCAGGGTGCCTTCTGGCAGTTGGCGATCTTTGATGCCCGGAACGACAGGCGATGAGCTGAACCACTTGTCCTTCCCATCACGCGGATGCATGTCGAGGTAAATGCGTCCGACTCGTTTGCCGCCATCAAATACATCGAACGCGGACACCGATGGATCCCAGACTGGGGCGTCAGGAACGGCTTTGAATGAAATGTGAAACAGTTTGGCAGCGGTGTCGAGGATGCCTTGCTGAACGCGGTCGTAGGGGAAGTAAGGCCGGACAGATTGG
>Ga0070712_100002238_pt1 | contig 11902 bp, 9 predicted proteins | sample LARL81metaG_FD_71396 | JGI IMG/M metagenome (GOLD analysis project Ga0070712, IMG submission 71396) | Corn, switchgrass and miscanthus rhizosphere microbial communities from Kellogg Biological Station, Michigan, USA - LAR L8-1 metaG | ecosystem: Host-associated > Plants > Roots > Rhizosphere ...
AGGTAGGCAGCCGTATCCTCCCCCAGGTACCACACGTTGCCCTGCTTGTCCTGCGCGAACCAGTCGGTTGTCTTCTCAAGCAGCTTGCCGTTATGCCGGGCGACATCACTCACGGTAGTGGCGGTGATGCCCTCGATGACCTTCGTGCGCGACGTGACGTGTACCCGATCGGTCTGCGTCTGCCCATCCCGTACACCGCGATAGATCAGCGTCCGGCCCACCGGCAGCGGATAGTACGGGTTGTCGATCACTCGGACGAAGTCCCGGGGATTCAGCACCGGTTCATACGCCCCATGAGCGGAGGTCCCAGCCGATGCCCATGGGGTCCCCGCCATGACCCCCGCGGCGGCCGCGGCCGCGGTCAAGACTGCAAGCACCTTCGCCTTCATCGGTGTTCCTCTCTGTCAGGGTCCAAGCCCCCAAGCCTTGCCCGGCAGAGGTAAAAAGACGGTGAAGACGCTTCCTTCGCCACGGACGGACAGGCGCCGGTCCCGCACGAGAACAACCTCACCAGCCCACTCCAATGACGCCGTCGGCAGACCGCCTGATACGCCAGACTGGCGGAATGCTTGCCGTGGCGAACCGGACCGCCGGGGAACCCACCAGGCTGACGAAGCCCCATCATGATCTGCGCACGGCCACCCAACGGGGCCGGCGCAGCACTTACCCGCGCCGACTCGGCGATATGGCGCCGTAACCACGCCAGCCCTCGCCGGCCCTGCACGTCACGCTCCGCGGTGAGCTCGGGCCATGACACGCCGGACAATATCCGCCTAATGGGCGCTGTCACATGTCATCGGGCTGGCCGTTGGAAGCGCGCCCGAATTGGTTTCTGTACGCGGGGGCAGCACGCGCTGCGCCGGGGAGACTTGGATGGTGGATGGGCGGGACGCGGGACTAGCCAGCCCGCTTGGCAGAGAAGCTGGGGACAGCCGCACGTACGAAGGAGGCCCAGATCGAGCAGACCTCGGCCTCCCTGTCCCGCCACGCCATCACGTCACTACCCTATTCGCGCATACAAGGCGAGCACATTGGAGTCGGCGATCGTTGTTGGAGAGGCTGCTGTCGGCCGGTCATGGCTTCACGGCGCCCGAACATCGGCTCTCCTGCGTGATCATGGTATGCAGGTCGGCGACCCCTTCCGTTCGGTGCCTTCATCTTCTGCCGCCGAAGTAGGGTGGCCGGTGTGGGATCGGTGCCCGGTCGGCGGGTGGCTGCCCGCGGGATCGCTCGTGGCGCAGCTGCTCATGATGTTCACATGCTTCCTGGGGTAGCGTCGCGGCGTCGGGTACTGCGGGTTAGGCCGGGCAGTGAGGCGGAGGCACGGCGTGGCTGGTGGCGCTGAGCCCCCCCACACGTGGGAGATGCTATGCAGGAATGCACGGGGCCGGTGCCGTAGCGGTGCGTCTGCTAGTCGTTGAGGATTCCCTGAAGATGTCGGCCCTGCTGGAGCGGGCGTTCCGCGAGGACGGGTATGCGGTTGATGTCCAAGCCAGCGGCAGCGATGCGGTGTGGATGGCCAGCGAATGCGGTTACGACGCGGTCATCCTGGACGTCGGGCTCCCGGACATCGACGGGTTCGATGTCTGCCGTCAGCTCCGGGAGCGGGCGCGCTGGATGCCGATCCTCATGCTGACCGCCAGGGAGGCCGTCCCCGACCGGGTACACGGCCTGGATGCCGGTGCCGACGACTATGTCACTAAGCCGTTTGAGATCGCCGAGCTCCGGGCCCGGGTCCGGGCCCTCATCCGCCGCGGGCCTGGCGAGCGGCCGGCCGTGCTGGCGGTGGGAGATTTGCTGCTCGACCCGGCGGCGCGCACGGTCCGCCGGGCCGGCACCCCGGTCAGCCTGGCCGCCAAGGAGTTCGCGATCCTGGAGTACTTCATGCGTCATCCCGGGCAGGTCCTGTCGCGGGCCAGGTTCCTCGAGCATGTGTGGGACTTCGCGCGTGACGGCGACTCGAACATCGTCGACGTCTACGTGCGGATCTTGCGGGACAAGATCGACCGGCCGTTCGGGACGCGGTCCATTGAGACCGTGCGGGGCGCGGGGTACCGGCTGACGCCATGATGCGCCTTCCGCTGCGCGTGCGGGTCACGCTTGCCTCGGCGGTGAGCATGGCCCTCATCCTCAGTGCGCTCAGCTTCTTCGTGTACACGCGCCTGGAGGCCGAACTCGTGCGCGCCGCGGATGCCGGGTTGCGGGCGAGGGCCGAGGCGGTCGCGTCCGTGACCGGCCGTCACGATTCCGCCGGGTTCGACGCGCCCGACAGCGCGGCTGGCGGCCTCACCCAGATCCTGACGCCAGCCGGTCGGCTGGAGATGTCGAGCGGGCCCGGGGCGCCAGCCCTGTCCGCTGCCGCGCTGCGGACGATCCGCCATGGCAGGTTCGTGAGCCTTCCGGCGGCGCGGGGGAGGCCGACGTTGCGGGTGTTCGTGCTGCCGGTGACCGAGGGACAGCGCCTCTTCGTGGTGGTTGGCTCCTCCACGGCACAGGTCAGCCACACGCTGGCCAGTCTCCGGCTGCTGCTGATGACGGCCGGCCCGGCCGCGCTCGCCCTGGCCTGCCTGGCGGCATGGCTGCTCGCCGGGGCCGCGCTCCGGCCGGTGGAACGCATGCGCCGGGAGGCAGATGCGATCTCGGTGTCCAGGCCCGGCCGGCGGCTTCCGGTCCCGGGCGCGAACGACGAGGTGGCCCGGCTCGGCCGGACGCTCAACTCGCTGCTCGGCCGGCTGCAGGACGCGGCCGACCGGGAGCAGCGGCTGCTTGATGACGCCAGCCACGAGCTGCGGACCCCGCTCAGCATCCTCAAGGCCGAGCTTGATCTGACCCTGTCGCGCGAGCGGGAGCCCGAGGAGCTTGAGGCCGCCCTGCGCAGCGCGTCCGAGGAGACCGACCGGCTGGCGCGGCTGGCCGAGGACCTGCTGGTGCTCTCCCGGGCCCGGGCCGGCGGGCTCGGCATCCACCTGATGAGCACACAGGTACAGGACCTGCTCGGCCGGGCCTGCGCGGGCCACCAGGCCCGGGCCCGGGAACGCGGCGCCCGGATCGAGTGGCTGGCTCCCGCGGTCGAGATCCCGGTCGACCCCATGCGGCTGCGCCAGGCCCTCGACAACCTGCTGGATAACGCTATCCGTCACGGCCCCGGGGCCGGCGGCCTTATCCGGGTCGAAGCCGCCGTATCCGGCGAGGTCGCGACGGTGGTGACCGAGAACTGCGGGCCGGGCTTCGCCCGCGACGTGCTGCCGCAGGCCTTCGAGCCTTTTGTCCGGGGAGGCCATGACTGTGTACCGGAGCACGGGGCCGGGCTTGGGCTCGCCATCGTGCGGGCGATCGCGCAGGCACACGGTGGGACGGCCACCGCGGAGAACGTACCGGGGGGCGCCCGGGTGACGATCACCCTGGCGCTCGATCACGGCCCGGTCCCCGAAGCCCGCGTTCGCTCCTTACCAACCGGTCCCCGCCCCGATCCGGGGACCGGCGGGTTCATCTTCTCTTCATCTGTCTCCCGGTAGAACCGGGGCATGTCCACCAGCGAGCACCCGCTCAGGCTGAACTCCATCACCGTGGCATGGAAGCCCATGGCCGCCGCGCCGACAGTCAGCTCCGGTGACAGCAACTGGGCCTGGGCAGGCTGAACCGGTCGGGCCAGCTGGCAAGCCCGGGCAGGAGCTACGCGCGGCCGGGGTAGATCTGGCCCACGGGGGACCCCGCTGGCGGCAGCCGCACCGTCTGGCTCGCATGAGCCAGGTGGCCGACTGGGCGCCCCCCCTCATTCCGGGGATCGTATTGCTGCTGGCTGACGGATATGGGCTGGGGCGCCTATCGCTGTGGCGCGATGAGGCCTACACGCTGGACGCGATACACCGGCCGCTGGCACAGATCTTCGCGATGGCAGGTCAGATCGATGCGGTCATCACCCCCTACTACCTGCTCATGCACGCCTGGATCGCCGCCGTGGGCACCTCAGCCACAGCGCTGCGGCTGCCTTCGGTGCTGACGATGGCAGTCGCGGCGGTGGCCACCGCCGTGATCGGCCGGCGCCTGGCCAGCACCGCCCAGTTGCCCGCACCGGCCACGACCGGCATGTTGGCCGGGCTGCTATTCGCTGCCGCCCCTCAAGTGACCAGGTACGCCCAGGATGCGCGGCCGTATGGGCTGGTCACTATGTGCGCTGCCATCGCGACCTGGCTGCTGCTGCGCGCGCTCGCTGACGGCCGGTGGCGCTGGTGGGCGGGGTACGGGATGGCGATCACAGCTACCGGGCTGTTCAACATGCTGGCGCTGCTGCTGCTGGCCGCGCACGGGATGACCGTGTGGATCGCGCGCACCAGGCAGCGGGCAGCGGTCCCACCGGCAGCGATTGCGCCGGCCGAGGCGGCCGGCGGCGACCCGGTGGATGGAGAAACTGGGGCGCCGTTGGCATTGCTGCCGTCCCGCTGGCTCACTGCGGCCGGGGCCGCCACCGTTGTGCTGATCCCGCTGATGGTGGCCGGGTACGGGCAGCGCAGCCAGATCAGCTGGCTGCCACGGCCCCGCCTGGGTGCGGTGGACCAGCTGGTCGTCTCGTTCGCTGGCTCGAGACCGCTGGTGCCGCTGGTGGCCCTGCTGGTGGTAGTCGGGGTGACGACAAGCGCCGCCGGCCGACGCAGCGTGACAGTGGACATGGTCACGGTCGCGGCGCCGTGGCTGCTGCTGCCCGCGCTGATCCTGCTCGCGGCCTCCCAAGTGCATCCGGTGTATGACTTCCGCTACCTCGTGTACTGCCTGCCAGCGCTTGCACTGCTGACCGCCGCGGGTCTGGCCGCGGTGACCCGCCTGGCCATGCCGACCCCGCTGGGCAAGGCAGCCTGGCTGCCCGCCGCCCTGACCGTGGTCCTGTTGGTGGCACTGGTGCTAGGGCCGCAGCGATTGGTGCGGCTTCCCTCGGCACGACCGGACAACCTGCGCCGGGTAGCAGCCATCGTGGCGGCCTACGGGCGTCCCGGTGATGCGGTGCTGTACGTGCCGTCGAACAGGAGAGCCTACAGCCTGGCCTACCCGGCCCCGTTCCGGCGGCTGCGGGATATCGCGCTGGCCAAATCGCCGGTTGCCGCGGCCAACCTGATCGGCACCCAGGTGCCGTCGGCCACCCTGCGGTCCCGGTTCACCACGGTGGCCAGGGTATGGGTGATCGGCCAGCGCAGCTTGCGCCTGCTGCGGCACCCGGTCAGCCGGATGGAGAAGACCGAGGCCGCACTGCTCAAACCATTCCGCCTGGTCCGGCGCTGGCGCACAGGCCAGGACATGCTCAGCCTGTACCGCCGTGCCCAGGCAGGTAGGAGGCTCCACGTTCGAGATCATGGTGGGAGAAACGCCACCGTAATGATCCGTGGTGATGTACCGGGCGCGCGGGCCACCAGGCCCGGCCGGTGACCGCGGCACCCGGTCCGAGTGGCCGGCTCCCGCGGTGGAGATCCCGGCGACCCCATGCGGCTGCGCCCGGCGGGTTCATCTTCTCTTCATCTGCCTCCCGGTAGAACCGGGGGCATGCCCGCCAGCAAGCGCCCGCTCAGGCCCCGGTGGCTCGGCAGCGCCGCGGCCCTGGCCGGGCTGGCCACGGCGCTGGCCGCCTGCGGGGGCTCGGGGTCGTCGGCCCCGTCCGCCACTGCCGCGGCTGGCAGCGCAGGCCCGGCCGGGGCCACCGGCACGGCCCCGGCCGGCCGGGCCAGCCAGAGCCTGGCCGGCGGCCAGGCCCCCGTTCCGGCCGAGAGCAACCCGCCCGGGGACATCCCCGACACCACCGTCTATGTGACCTACCAGCCGGCGGCCGGTCATCTGCTGCTGAAGGTGCCCGAGGGCTGGTCGCGGAAGACGGGCCCGGCCAGCTCGACGTTTGCCAGCAACCTGAACTCCATCACCGTGGCGTGGAAGCCCATGGCCGCGGCGCCGACGGTCAGCTCCGCCCGCGCCACCACCGTCTCCGCGCTCCAGGCGAGCAGCCTCGCGTTCCGGCTGCTGGGCGTGCGGGCGGTGTCGCTGGCGGGCGGCCAGGCGGTCGAGATCATCTATCAGGTCAACAGCCCGCCCAGCCAGGTCACCGGCCGCCAGTACCGCCTGGTGATCGAGCGGTTCGAGCTGTACCGCAACGGCCGCGGCGCGGTGATCAGCCTCTCGTCGGCCGTCGGTTCCGACAACGTCGATCCGTGGCGCATCGTCTCGCAGAGCTTCCGGTGGCGGTAGGAGCCCAGACCGCGCCCCTGGTCGACGGGCGCGAACTCTACCGCTTCTTCCACACCGGCGATGACGAGACGTTCGCGCTCCGCGGCGTATCGGTCTCGGTGCGGGCGGGCGAGCTGGTCGCGGTCGCCGGGCCGTCGGGAAGCGGGAAGTCGACCCTGCTGGCGTGCCTGGCCGGGCTGGACGAACCGGACGGCGGGCACGTGATGATCGCGGGCTGGCGGATCACCCGGCGGGACGAGGCGACCCGCGCCAGGCTGCGCGCCCGGTGGATCGGCATGCTGCTGCAGTCCGGCAACCTCATCGAGCACCTCAGCGTGGCCCAGAACATCCAGGCCGCGCAGGCGCTCGTGCCACATGCGCCAAGACGCGGGCCGCGTTCCCGGGCCCGGCGCGGGCATGACGGCGGAACCCGCCCCGGCCCAGCAAGGCTGCTCGACGACGTCGGCCTGGCCGGGCGCGCCTCGGCCCGGCCAAGCACGCTGTCGGGCGGCGAGGCGGCCCGCGCGGCGCTCGCCGTCGCGATGGCCAACGACCCACCGGTCCTGCTGGCCGATGAGCCGACCGGCGAGGTCGACCGGCAGGCAGAGGCCCGGGTGCTGGAGCTGCTGCGCGGCCGGGCGGACCGCGGCAAGGCAGTCCTGGTGGTCACCCACAGCGACAGCGTGGCGGCGGCCGCCGACCGCGTCGTGCGCATGGTCGATGGGCGGCTCGCCGATGGGTGACGTTCTCGTGCGCGCGGCCGGGCTCTGCCGGCAGTTCGGCTACGGCCCGGGCGCCGTGATCGCGGTCGCCTATGCGAACTTCGAGATCCGGCAAGGGGACCGCATCGCCCTGACCGGGCCCTCCGGCAGCGGCAAGACGTCGCTGCTGCACCTGATCGCGGCGCTGGACAAGCCGTCCGGGGGAGTCATAGAGTGGCCCGCCCTGGGCCGGCCCGAGGATCTGCGGCCCGGCCCGGTCGCCATCGCCTTCCAGGGGCCGAGCCTGCTGCCACCGCTCACCGTCGCGGAGAACGTCGCCCTGCCGGTCCTGCTCGCCGGTGGCACGGAAGCCGGTGCCGCGGCCGCGGCCGGGACCCTGATCGAACGGCTCGGCCTGTCGGACGTGGCGTCGAAGCTGCCCGAGGAGATCTCCGGCGGCCAGGCCCAGCGCGCCGGGATGGCCCGGGCGCTGATGGGTGAGCCACGGCTGATCCTGGCCGACGAACCGACCGGGCAGCTGGACCGCGGCTCCGCGCTGGAACTGATCGGCGTGCTCCTCCAGCAGGCGGAGGCGACGAACGCCGCGCTGGTCGTAGCGACGCACGACACCGCGGTAGCCGACCGCCTGCCACAGCGCTGGACTTTGACCGAGCGGATCCTCAACACGGGAGCCCCATGTACGTTCTGACCTGGCTGTTGGGCCTGCTCAAGCGCAGGCCGGTCCGGCTGGCGGGCGCGGTGGCCGGGGTCGCCGTCGGGGTAGCGCTGCTCGGGTCACTCGGCGCGTTCTTCGCCGCCAGCAAGGCGCACATGACCAGGCAGGCGGCCAACGGCGTGGTCGTGGACTGGCAGGTGCAGATCGCGCCTGGGGCCGGCCTGGCATCGGCCGCCCGGGTGATCGCGGCCACGCCCGGCGTGATCCGGAGCTTGCCCGTCGGCTACGCGCCGACGACCGGGCTCACGGCATCGGCCGGGGGGACGGTCCAGACCACCGGGCCGGGTCAGGTGCTCGGCCTGCCGCCCGGGTACACGGCAGCCTTCCCCGGCGAGATCCGGTTCCTGCTCGGGGCGCGATCCGGGGTGCTGCTCGCCCAGCAGACCGCGGCCAACCTGCACGCGACGGTCGGCACGATCGTCAGCGTCGGACGGCGGGCACTGCCGCCGCTGCGGGTCCGCGTCGCGGGAATCGTGGACCTCCCGGCCGCCGACTCGCTGTTCCAGGCGGTCGGCGTGCCGCCCGGTGCCGCGCCGCAGGCGCCCCCCGACAACGTCGTGCTCCTGCCCGCGGCGCAATGGCAGGGCGCGTTCGCGCCCGCACGCGGCGGCCAGCCCGCGGCGGTGCACACCCAGTACCACGTGAAGCTGTCCCCGGCCCTGCCTCCCGACCCCGCGGCGGCCTTCGCCGACGTCATGGCCCGCGCCAAGAACCTGGAGGCACGGCTGGCCGGTGCCGGGCTGATCGGCGACAACCTTAGCGCGCAACTGGACGCCGCTCGCAGCGACGCCCTGTACGCGCAGCTGCTGTTCCTGTTCCTCGGGCTCCCCGGGGCGGTGCTCGCCGCCCTGGTGACCAGCGTCATCGGCGCGGCGGGCGGCGACCGGCGGCGCCGCGAGCAGGCGCTGCTGCGGATCAGGGGCGCTTCGCCGCACCGGATTGTCTGGCTGGCCGGAGCCGAGGCGCTGCTGGTCGGCGTGCTCGGCTCGGGCATCGGCCTGGCCGGTGCGGTGATCGCCGGTCGGCTCGCGTTCGGCGCCGCGCGGTTCGGCGCCACCCCGGGGCAGGCGATCGGATGGGCGGTGGGCGCCGCGGTTGCCGGGCTGAGCCTCGCCGTCCTGACGATCGGTGTCCCGGCGGTGCGGGACGCGCGTACCCTGTCGGTGCGCGGCGCGCGCGAGGTCGTCGGGTCGGCCCGGCGGCCGCTGTGGGCGCGGCTCTACCTGGACCTCTGGCTGCTGGCCTTGGCAGCGGTCATCTTCTGGCGTTTGGCGCGGAGCGGCTACCAGGTCATCCTCGCCCCCGAAGGTGTCGCCACGATCTCGGTGAGCTACTCGACGTTCCTCGCGCCCCTGCTGTTCTGGTTCGGGGCAGCGCTGCTGTCCTGGCGGATCTCCACCGCGGTGCTCGGGCGGGGACGGCCGGCCCTGGCCCGGGCGGCCCGGCCGCTGGCGGGCGGGCTGTCCGGAGTTGTCGCCGCCGCCATGTCCCGGCAGCGGCGTCTGCTGTCACGGGGCCTCATGATCATCGGCCTGACGGCCTCGTTCGCGGTCTCGACGGCGGTCTTCAACCAGACCTACCAGCAGCAGTCACGGGTCGACGCGCAGCTCACGAACGGGGCGGATGTGACGGCCGCCACCACCGCCGCGGCGGGACTGCCGTCCGGCTCGTTCGCGGCGGCCCGGCGGTTGCCCGGCGTCGCGGCGGTCCAGCCGATGATGCACAGGTTCGCCTACGTCGGGAACGACCTGCAGGACCTGTACGGGATCAGCCCCAGGACCATCGGCACAGCCACACCGATGTCGGACGCGTTCTTCCAGGGCGGGAATGCCGCCGGGGTGCTCGCGGCCCTGGCGTCCCGCCCGGATGCGGTGCTGGTCTCGGCGGAGACCGTAGCGAACTACCAGCTCCGGCCGGGTGACCTGCTCCGGCTGCGGATGCAGTCCGCGCGCGACCACGCCTACCACATCGTGCCCTTCCACTATGCCGGGGTGGTGCGGGAGTTCCCCACCGCACCCAGGGACTCGTTCTTCATCGCGAACGCGTCCTACGTCGCGCGGGCCACCGGATCACCGGCGTACCAGGACATGCTCATCCGGGCCAACGGCCCGCCCCCGGCCGTGGCCAGGGAGGTGCGGCACTTGCTCGGCCCGGCATCGGGGGCAGTGGTGCAGGACATCAACAGCCAGCTGAAGATCACGCTGTCCGGCCTGACCGCGCTCGATTTGTCCGGCCTGACCAGGCTGGAGCTGGCGTTCGCGTTCATCCTCGCCGCCGCGGCATCCGGCCTGGTGCTGGCCTTGGGGCTGGTCGAGCGGCGCCGGACCTTCGCGATCGCAGCGGCGCTGGGGGCACGTTCCCGCCAGCTTGCCTCGTTCGTGTGGAGCGAAGCTATCTTCGTGACCGCCGGCGGTGTCCTGCTGGGAGTCCTGTCGGGCTGGCTGCTGTCGTTCATCATCATCAAGATCCTGACCGGGGTGTTCGACCCGCCGCCGCCGCACCTGTTCATCCCGTGGGCCTACCTGGCCGCCCTGGGGGGCGTGACCTGTGGGGCCATCGCTGCGGCCGGCACGGGTGTTATCCGCGCCATGCGCCGCCCGGCGGCCGACATCATCCGCGACCTCTGAATCCGTCAGCGACACGGCCTATTGGGGGCTTGATGTTCGCCAGCTTGGGTAGGGCGCCCGCCGTGGGCGCCTTGCTCGCCGGGGTGGGCGGCCCCGTCCCCGGCCTTGGCGGCCGCGCCGCGGCCGGGCTGCTCGTGCTCGCCGCGGCCGCGGGCATGGTCTGCGGCTGCACCCCCCGGGCGGCGCATGTGGCCGCGTCGGAGGCATCGGAGGCATCGGCTAGCGCCGCGCGCGGTTCAACCCCGGCCGAGGCCAGCCCGCGGCCGCCGGGGCCATCGGTGAACGTGTACGCCCATATCGGGGCAGGCATGATGAACCCGAAGTGGGCTCACGATCTGTACCGGGTCTATGTGCCGAACAGCCTGAGCAACACGGTCACCGAGATCAACCCGCATACCTACCGGGTGATCAGGACCTTCGCGGTCGGTGGGCAGCCCAACCACATCACCCCGTCCTGGGACGGCTCGGTGCTGTGGGTGAACAACACCGACGGCTATACCCTCACCCCGATCAGCCCCAAGACCGGCCAGCCGGGCCGGCCGGTGCCCGTGGCCGACCCGTACAACCTGTACTTCACACCGGACGGCCGCACCGCGATGGTGGTGGCCGAGGCACTGGACCGGATCGACTTCCGCAACCCGCACACCATGAGGCTGCGCTCCTCGATGCCGGTGCCGTGCTTAGGGGTGAATCACCTGGACTTCACCGCCGACGGGCGGCACGCCGTGGCGAGCTGTGAGTTCAGCGCGAAACTCCTGTGGATCGACATCCCGGCACGCAAGGTGGAAAAGACGCTGACCCTCGGGAAGGCCATGAGCGCCCCGATGACCGCACCCCCGCGGGGATACAGCATGCCGCAGGACGTGCGCCTGTCCGCCGACGGCACCATCTTCTACGTCGCCGACATAGCCGCCAATGGGATCTGGCTCATCAACGCCCACCGGTTCACAGTGATGCGCTTCATCCACACCGGCGCTGGCACGCACGGCTTCCTGGTCAGCTGGGACGGGAAATACCTCTACATCTCCAACCAGGGAGAGGGCTCCATCTCCGTGCTTGACTTCGCTACCAACGAGCTGGTGCACAAGTGGTGGATCCCGGGTGGCGGCTCGCCGGATATGGGCGGGATCTCCCCCGACGGCACGGTGATGTGGTGGGGCGGCCGCTACAACGGGGTGGTCTATGCGATGTCCACCCGCAGCGGGCGCCTGCTCGCCACCATTCCCGTCGGGGCCGGGCCGCACGGCGTGTGCTTGTTCCCCCAGCCCGGCCGGTACTCACTCGGGCACACCGGCAACTTCCGCTGACCAGCACGGGGTCCCCAGGGGCGGCAGCGGGCCACCGGGCCGGCCCGATCGCCGGGCTCGGGATCATGGCCTGGGCCGTCGGGGGTAAAGGGCCCATCCCGGTGGCGCGCTGACGCCGGTCCTGCGGCCGGTTACTCGGCCCCGGAGAACTCGTGCTGGACGTTCCCGGAGGGGTCGGCGTGCCCGCCGGGCCCATCCGAGACGGCCGACTCGTTCTCGGTGGCGCTTTCCCCTTCGGGAGAGGACGCCTCCGGGCTCGGGCTGCTGGTTCCGGCCGTGGCCGCGGCCGGAGAGCTGTCCGGGCTGGTCTGGTCGCCCTGCTGCACACTG
>Ga0070712_100002240_pt1 | contig 11897 bp, 14 predicted proteins | sample LARL81metaG_FD_71396 | JGI IMG/M metagenome (GOLD analysis project Ga0070712, IMG submission 71396) | Corn, switchgrass and miscanthus rhizosphere microbial communities from Kellogg Biological Station, Michigan, USA - LAR L8-1 metaG | ecosystem: Host-associated > Plants > Roots > Rhizosphere ...
GTCGACGCCGGCTCGCTTGGTCAAGAGCGGAAAACCCGTCCGGAAAAACCGCAAGTGAGCCGCAACGGAAACCCCGACGGGGCGCTACGGCCTGAACCGTAGCGCCCCGTCATTCTCGGCCACCCGGGTCCTCGCGTGACCCGGGTCCGGTCGTCAAGTCCCTCCGTTCGGCCGGGCTAGACTCGTCCCTGGCGCCCGGCGGTGACGGGCTCGTGGGCCTTGAGGAAGCGCCGAGCGTGGTCGACGACCTCGGTGATGTGCTCCTGCGAATCCTTCCAGGGATAGATGGTCACCTCGGCGTTCGGGGCGAGGCTGGCCACCTCCATCGCCACCTTGTACGGATGCGCGGGCACGTCGTCCGGCGCAATCAGCAGCGGCGTCTGGATGGAGCGCACGAAATCCCGCGACACAGTGAAAACGAAGTCGGCACGGTTGGTGTACATGCTGGTGAGGAAGGCGTGGACCATGTCCATCGTGACGTCGGGGCGCTTTTCGCAAAGCTCCGGCCCCCAGCCCTTGATGTTGTTCTGGTAGAAGAGGTCGGGGATCTCGGGCCGGGAGCCGCTGGGTTGCATCATCGCGGCCGCCACCACGCGCTCGGGGGCCCGCCGAATAAGGTTGTGAATCATCGGCCCGCCGATGCAGAAACCCATGACCAGGAACTCGCGGATGCCGAGATGGTCCATCAGTCCGAGCTGGTCGTCGGTATAGGCGTCCCAGGGTCGGTCGATCTCCAGCGGGCCGCTGGACTGGCCGGGGTTGGCATTGCGCAGATCGGCGCAGATACAGCGGAAGTCATTCTTGTACCTTTCCATCGGGTTGAAGGGCGAGGCCGTCTGCCAGGATGAGAGAGCTGAATTGAGCCCGCCGCCCGGGATGAGGAGGAGCGGGAAGCCTGAACCAGCCTCTTCGTAGTGAATGCGGACGGGGCCTCTTTCATAGAACGGCATGACGATTCTCCTCCCTCGGCGAGTCGCCGTTGCTCTCGCTCACGGCGACGTTGGGTAGTGTCCCGGGGTATGGTCGAGGGCATGGGCATTTGAAGCGCCCGCCATCGCCACCCCTGCCCGCTGCCGGGCAACACGATGGAGCCCTCAGCGGCCGAAGTCAAGCGCCTCCGGGAGCTCACTCGTAACCCGGCCCCCGTGGCGGTCCTGGTCCTTTTCTGATAGCCTTACGTGCTTCTCCACGAGGTGTCAGGGCGGATCAGGCCGAGTAGGTTCTGCCGGCAGCTCAATGGTGGGCGTCGGAAGAGTCGCGAAAAGGAGACCAGCAATGGCGTCACAGCCCACCCGCTTCGGATCCCTTCACCAATATGAGAAGGGCGGCGTCGAGATCATCAAGGACGACCCCCGGAACTATGTTTTCTCCAACGTCTTCGAGGTTGCCTCGAAGGCCAAGCCCTATGAGAAGGTCGCGGTCGGCAAGAACATCGAGTACGTCATCGAGGCGATCCGGGCTGACGGCACCTCCGGGTGGCGGGTGGCCGCGCAGGACGAGTTCGCTCTCGTGATGGACGGTGAGATCGAGGTGCGGCTGGTCAAGCCAGACGATACGTCCCTCGTGCCGCCGGGCAGCCAGGGCTCGATTCCGCTGGCCGGCGATCCCCAGGGAAAGAAGATGGGACGGGTGCGGGCCCGACGCGGTCACATGACGCTATTGCCGGCCGGCGCGGCCTACCAGTTCCACGCGGGCCACCCGAGCGTGATCCTGCTCCAGACCCTCGCCGGGCGCGACACGGTGGAGCGCTGGGCTGAGATTTGCCAGACCACGCCCCGCCCCCAGGCCTGAGCACTGTCACGCACAGGGAGGACGATGCCATGACGACCGATACGCTCCCCGAGCTCGGAAGCATCGAGCCAAATCAGCACGGGTACCGCGACTTTGTGCTGGGCAAGTTCTCGTTCAGCCGGGACGAATACTTCACGCACGTCCGCTGGCCCAACGGTACCCACATGCTCCCGGTGGACGCGTTTCTCCGTGCCATCCAGCGTGACGTCGCGTGGGGATTCTTCTACGGCATCGTCAACTTCGATACCGTCATGGGGACGGTGAACCACTACGGTACGGTGGATCTCTTCGCGGGACGCTTCAACGCCCACTACCGGCAGGCCGGCCTCGACTACTCGGAGAACTTCAAGTCCGACGCGATCAGCCGCCTCTTCGAGGCGATCCTCGCTGACTGGACGAACGCCACGTTCGATCCCTTCGCGTCGCCCGCGGAGACGGGTAGCGCCTTCGGGCCCAAGAACGGGAGCAACAAGCGTGCGATCACCAGGCACCGGGTCACTGCCAAGCGCATGATCGGGGCCCCCGGCGACGAGCCGATCCGGACCGACGATAACGGCTTCCCGATCAACCGCCACTTCACCGACGTGCCGCAAGACGCGCCCGAGGTGCACGCGGAGCCCGGCTTCGAGCACGAGGTGGTGTCCGTAAACCTCTTTGCCTATCTCTCCCGCTCGGACGTAACGTGGAATCCCTCGGTGGTCTCGGTGTGCAAGAACAGCCTCTACTGCCCGACCACGGAGGAGTACATCCTGCCGATCATTCACGGCAACGATCGGGTGGAGTGGTTCGTGCAACTCTGCGACGAGATCCAGTGGGAGGTGGAGGACCGGGACACCGGCGCCGTGCGGGCCCGCGTCACCATGAAGGCCGGCGATGTGGCGGCCATGCCTGCCGACATCCGGCACCGCGGCTTCTCGCCCAAGCGCTCCATGCTCCTCGTCTGGGAGAACGCCTCGCCGGAGCTCCCTGCTCTCTACGCCAGCGGGAAGATGCCGCCGGCGCCCGTGCAGTTCTAGGGCGCGACCCCCTCCCCTCGTCAAGACCCGCAGCTCGTCGAGGAGGACGCTCGAACAGTAAGGGCACCACAGGCTTGCTAGTGAGCGCTCCGCTCCATACCCGACTGGTTCCTGCCTTTGGTCGGGCTCGTTGCCCTACATCCTTCCAATGGGGTAGCGGAAGTATGTGTTTTTGCGGAAAGCACCCTTTGGCACTGCGCATGCTTCACAGTGTGCGCCTTAATGTAATCAAGTGGAGGGTCCAACCTAGCGAAGCATCGTAGCCTCACCCTTGCCCCGAGAGAACTTGACTCACCACTCGAGAGAGCGAGGAGGAACTTCGATGACAGCGATGCGGTGGGAAGTCCTGGTAAGCAGCTCCGCAGTAGTTGTGCTTCTTGCCCTAGGCTCTCTGATGATTCCGGGTGAACGAGCTCACGTCCCTCAGGATCAGGGCAGCCTCTCCGTTTCCGAAGACACGCCGGAGCGGTCATGGGAAACGTCTGCGAGCAAGGAGGGTGACGTCGTGAACTTCGAGCTGGATCCGACGGCTAGCTTGGAGTCGACTGCACAACGGACGGTGGCCGAGGGAGCAAGTCGCTCCGAGAGATAGATCACCATCGGCAGGAGGAAGCCACATGGGCGCTCATCACGCAATTACGCGGCGACAAGTGCTGGGGATGGTGGTGGCCACAGGCGGCCTGGCCATGTCTGGTGGGGTCGGCCCGGTCTTCGCTCAGGCCTTGAAGCGGACCCCGGGCGAAATCCTCGGACCCTTCTATCCCGTCCTCAGGTCAGTGGACAGAGCCACGGATTTGACCACCGTCAAAGGGAAGTCGGGGCGCGCGGCGGGTCAGGTGATCTATGCCATGGGGCAGGTTCTCACTGTCGACGGGCAGCCGGTGAAGGGGGCGAGGGTGGAGCTCTGGCAGGCAAACGCGCATGGACGCTATACCCATCCCAGTGATACGAACCCGGCTCCCCTCGATCCCAACTTCGAGGGGTTCGCCATTCAGGACACTGATGCCGAAGGCCGTTACCGCTTCAAGACAATCAAGCCTGGGGCCTATCCAGCAAACTCGAATTGGATGCGGCCCCCTCATCTTCACTTCGACGTGACGGGCAAGGTCAACCGCGTGATCACACAAATGTATTTCCCCGGAGATCCCCTCAATGAGAAGGACCTCCTGCTGCAAAGCGTTCGCGCGAACAAGGATGGGCTGATCGCGACCGTGTTGCCCCCGACCCGAGACCTCGAGCCAGATTCGCTTCTGGTGGTCTGGAATATCGTCCTCGATAAGGGCTGAAGTCTCGAACCGAGGTCCCAAGCCCCCCTTGCGTCTATTCCCCGGATCCCCGGCGCCCGCCGAGGCCGGGGGGCGGCCACGAATGTGGAACCCGCTCAATACTTCTCGGGGACGAACTTGTATGGATAGTCGGGCTCGCGGTAGCGGCCGGGCTCCTGGCGCTTGGGGAGCTTCACCTTGGTGCGCGGCGGCGCCTTGTAGTCGATGCTGGCGAGCAGGTGCCGGATGATATTCAGCCGCGCGCGCCGCTTGTCATCCGATCGAGCGACGTACCAAGGCGCCCACGCCGTGTCGGTGGCCGCGAACATCTCGTCGCGCGCGCGGGAGTAGTCGTACCAGCGACCATAAGACTTGAGGTCCATCGGCGAAAGCTTCCAGGTCTTGCGTCCGTCCTCGTCGCGCGCCTCGAGCCGGCGCGTCTGCTCCTCCTCGCTGACTTCGAGCCAGTACTTGAGGAGGTGAATACCTGAGGAAACCATGAGCTTCTCGAAGGCGGGAACGATCTGGAGGAATTCGCGAGCCTGCTTCTCTGTGCAGAACCCCATCACCCGCTCGACGCCCGCACGGTTGTACCAGCTCCGGTCGAAGATGACGATCTCGCCCGCCGAGGGAAAATGTGCCATATAGCGCTGAGAATACATCTGCGACCGCTCCCGCTCCGTCGGGGCGGGGAGCGCCACGACCCGAAAGACACGTGGGCTCACGCGCTCCGTGATGGCCTTGATGGTCCCGCCCTTGCCGGCCCCGTCCCGTCCCTCGAAGACGATGCAGACCTTGAGGCCCTTGAGCTTCACCCACTCCTGGAGGTTGACCAGCTCCGCCTGGAGCTTGGCCAGCGCCTTCTCATAGGCCTTGCGCTTGAGCTTGCTCTTTGAACCCTTTTTTCCGTCCTTGTCATCGCCCATAGTCCGTCTCTCCTTTAGCGAGGATGGCATGCATGCTGCGGGCCCGGATCAACGTTGCTTCTGGCTCCTGTCACGTGCTGCCTCGTAGATCTCCTTCATCTTGCCCACCATGACCTTGCTGCCGATGCCGCGCTTCATAGAGCCACCGGCTCCCGTGACCTGGTCGGTAAAGGCATGGGTCGAGGTGACCCCGACCGTCCCCCCTTGGACGGGGAGGAAGCCCGCCACCAGAACGTGGGCGAGGATATAGGTCATCTGGTCATGGATGCCTTGGCCTCGTCGGCCGTGAGGGTGAGCTTCGCGAAGTCCGCCACGCTCCCCTCGCCACTCAGCTCGCCAACAGCCTTGACCTGGGTATCGGCGGTGATCAGCTCGCCCGCCGCGATCTGCTTGGCGAGAGTCTCCGGTGGCGTCTTGACCAGGAGGGCGATGGCGAAGGAGAGGTTCCGGTCCGAGACTCCTCCCACGCTGACGTTCACAAATTGTCCCTTCATGACATTCTGCTTGTCCCCGGCGGAGAGTCCCGCATCCGTCAGGACCTGATCGGCGGCGGGCTGAGCCTGCGCGACATGGGCGAGACAGCAGATGCTCAGCGCGACCATCACGAGCCGGCTGCTCAGTATTCTCATTCTTCGACGTTGGACCATGGCCGAGTCCTTTCCTTATCCAGGGTTCCATTCTCGAGGAACCCAGATCCACCCGAGATTGCCGGATCCACTACACGAAGATCCGACTCACCAGCGCGCCGTCATCCGAGAGCGCCCCGCGCGTGAATCGCCCCGCATCATATCCAGGGTCGACGAGGGAGGTCTCGATCCCCCGCCCCGGTCCGGTGACGAGCATCGTGTGATCCAGGTTCAACGATCGCTCGCTCTTTCTGGCTTCCCGGGGGCATCGACGGGCGGCACGGCGGCCTCGCTGATCGCGTCATCGATGGAAATTCGCCGGCTGATCTCGCCCACGCTCATCCCGACCTCCTTGCGGAGCAGATCTCGAACCTGCGCATGCGCCTCCACGATGCGCATGGCCACCCCCTGGGCGGCCAGAATCCGTTGCGTCTCGCTCAGCAGGCGGGCGCCGGCGATGTCGACGATGGGCGATGCCGACAGGTCCCACACGACCAGGCGCAGCCCGTCACCGCCGACGCCCACCTGACGGAGAATCCGGTCGCGGACATGGTTCACGTTGAAATAGAGCAGGCTCGCCTCGACACGGACGATGAGGACACCGGGCACGGCCTCATTGTCGGGATGGCGCGCGAAGTCGGAGAAGCGGCGGGTGGCCGGGACCCGCCCGAGCCACGCCACGTGCGGATGGGCCGCGCGGTGGATGAGCAGCAGCATGGAGAAGACGGCGGCCGCGAGGACCCCCTTCAGAATCCCGAGGAGGAGCACGCCGGCAAAGGCGGCGAGGGCGATCGAGAATTCGATTCGGCTCAACGCCCAGACCCGACGCAGCTCGGGCACGTTGATCAATCCCCTGACCGCGACGAGGACGATCGCGGCCAGGACCACCTCGGGGAGGTTGTGCAGGAGTCCCGTGAGGAACAGGAGGCAGACCGCGATGGTGATCGACGCGAACACCAGGGCGAGCGGCGTCCGGGCGCCCGCCTTGTCGTTGACGGTGGACTGCGAGAGACCCCCCGCCACGGGATAGCCGTGGGCGAACGCCACCGCGCAGTTGGCCGCAGCCAGGGCCAGCAGTTCCTGGCGTGGGTCGATTTCGGATCCATGCTTCTGGGCGAGGGCGCGGGCCGCCGACACCCCCTCGATGTAGGCGAGCAGGAAGCAGGCGAAGGCGAGGGGGATGACCCCGTCGACGTCTCGTACGCGTAGACCGGGAAGCGCGAGGTCGGGTAAGCCGGCGGGCAGGACACCAACCGTCTTGAAACCGAGCTGGGCAAGAGGGGTGACGGACAGCGCGATGATCGAGGCGATCACCACCCCGAGGGCGACGGGACGGGCCGGCAAGAGCTTGTCGCCGACCACGAGCAGGACGATGGCCGTGACGCCGAAGGCGAGGATGACCGGCTTGGTGTCGGGTAACTGGCCACCAAGGACCCGTACACGTTCGAAGAAGTGGTCGCCACCACCAGGTACGCCGAACAGCTTGGGCAGCTGCGTCATGGCGATGGTGAGGGCGGCCCCCGCCTTGAAGCCGAGCAGGATCGTCTCGCTGATGAAGCTCACCAGCGAGGACAGCCGCAGTGCCCAGGCAAGAACACTCATGAGTGCGAACACCAGAGCGGTGAGGGCGGCGATCTGCGCTCCCCGTTCCACGTCGCCGCCCGCCATCCCGGCCACCGTCGTGCCCACCAGCATCGAGATGGCCGAGGTGGGGCCGATGGCGAGCTGGTGAGAGGAGCCGAGGAGCGCGTAGGCGATGCCGCCTACCAGATAGCAGTAGATGCCGTATTGCGGGGGCAGACCCGCAAGCGAGGCATAGGCGAGCGAGACCGGTATGGCATAGGCAGCCAGCGTGATACCGGCGACGACATCGGGCCGCAACCAGGATCTCTGATAGCGCGGCAGCCACTGCGCCGGAGGGAAGAACGTGAGCCGCCCGGCCGCGGGTGCGTCGAGGGCGAGCGGGCCTTCGGACTCACGCATGATCAGGTGGTCACGGTGTGGGCCGGGCCGTTCTGCGCACGTAGCCACCGGCCGCCATGCTCCCGGACGACGACAATAGCCTCGTCGAAGTGACGACGCAACGAGAAGCTGGTTCGCTCGGGGAGAGCCTTGGCCGAGGTCGGCGGCCACATCGTCACGGACGCTGGCCCCGCCCTCGCATCGTGCGCTCCGCCTCGAGCTGGCCCTGGCGTGCGTGGTCGATGGACTCCCCGAGGATCCGCGCCAGCTCCTGCGGGGCGTGAAATCCCATGGAGTTCTCGGCGGCCACGAAGTCGAGCCGCCATTGCGCCTTCCGATGCTGAGCGGCGGCCTTCTGGAGGTCACTCTCGCCAACCCCGCCCTTCTTCGCGGCAACGATGGCGTCCAGCATGTCGGTGGTGGCCCGGGCCGCGCGCTCCAGGAGCGCGTGGTGACGATCCTGGATCGTGAGCACGCGAGCCTCCAGCTCCTTCTCGGACACCGCGTGGCAGGTCTGGCAGGCGCGGTTCAGATTCAGGAGGGGACTCCGCACCCAGTGATCGCTCACCTTGAGCGCGCCGACGCGCTCGTAGGGCATGTGACAATCCGCGCAGGCCACCCCCGCCCGGGCGTGCACGCCCTGTGACCACACCTCGAACTCTGGGTGCTGGGCCTTCAATACCTTGTTGCCGGTTTCCGCGTGGACCCAGTCCGTGAAGCCTTCCCGCTCGTAGTAGGCCTCGATCTCTTCGACCTTGAGGCCGTTCGCCCAGGGATACGTCACGACCTTGCCCGGGCCCTTGAAGTAGTACTCGACATGGCACTGGCCGCACACGAACGAGCGCATCTCCTGACGGGTGGCGTCCCGATTAGGGTCGTAGTCGGCGACCCCTTGCTTGGCCTTGAGCGCCCGGATGCCCGCGAGGAAGCCCGGTCGGGTGACGCGGAGGCCCATGGTCTTGGGATCGTGGCAGTCGACATAGGAGACGGGATGCTGGATGAGGGGCTGGCCCTTGTCGTCCTTCAGCTCGCGGGCCTCGCGATACGGCATTCCCGAGACTTGCTCGAAGCCCTTCTGGATGTCTCCCTTCCCCACGAAACGATAGAGGGCGAGATTCGCGGCGTGGCAGTGCAAGCAGGCTCCAGGCTGCTGCCGCTCGGTCACGCGCCGGGTTTCTTCCTGGTCGAAGAGGGCATACACGTGGCCGCGCCGGTCACGGTAGTCGAGGGCGAAAGCGTAGCCCGCGAAGATCCGCTTGAGCCAGGGGTCCCGGTCGAGCTTCTGCTCCGCGGGCCCGGCGTCACTCGCCCCGAGACCGCGGCCCCCGTACTTGGTCGCCGTGGGCTGCGAGGTTCGCAGGTAGGAGTCGTATTGCAACGGCCAGTTCTGGCCCCACACCTTGGGGTCCATGGTGTCCTCGGTCACTTCGACGAGCCGGACGGAGGTTTGCCGGGCTTCCTGCTTCCGCTCGAAGATGTTCGTGAGGAGCGCGAGCAGGAGCACGGTGAGACCCGCCACCGCCGCCAGACCCAGCAATCCCCAAAGCCAGCCCCTCGCCCTCTTCCCAGATGATCGAATGGTCGCCATATTGGCTTCTGTGACTCAGCCGCCGGCGCCATGCCCGGCGCCGGCGTGGCAGTGCAGGCAATCGAGCCTTCCGCGCGGCGACCCCGCCGTGTCGAGGATCGCGTGGACGAGGGCTTCGTGACATCTCACACAGTTCACGCGAACCATGTCTCGATCACGCGGCGTGATCTCGATCGGCTCCTTGAAGTTCTGAAGGGTAAAGGCGAGCGAGTGCCGGAACCCATGCTCCGCCTTGGCCGCCCACTTGGCGATGCCCGTGTGCGGCAGGTGGCACTCGACACAGGTCGCGGTATGCCGGTGCCCACTCTTGAGCCACCCGTCGTACTGCGGGTTCATGACGTGGCAGTTCACGCAGGCTCACGGGTCTGGCGATAGATAGGAGAAGCCCTTCGCGTAGACGAAGGTGAAGGCACCGATTCCGGCGGGGATTCCCAGCAGGCAAGCGAAGAGGACAGCGAGCTTCGCCGTCCTCACAGCACGCCCTTCTCGCACAGCTCCCGGAGCACACGGGCAAGATACATCAGTCCGACGATGACGAACAGCGGCTGCACCTAAGTAGAAGTACGCAGGAGCCGACGTGCAGTCGCAACAGGCTCATATCTCCTCGCGAGCCGGCCCACTATACACCCCTCTCGACCCACGCTCGGCCTTTGCGAACACCGAGATCGGCGTGATGGTCGACGAGTGCATGACGGCGATTCCGGAGTGGTTTTACTCGCTGTTAAAAGGATTGGCTGCCCCCGGTCTGCCGCCAGCGTTGGTCACACGGTCCGATCGCGAGGCGAGTAAGATGTGGCGAACCCGAATGCTTGCCGCAAGGAGTTCCGATGTTTGACATCCTGATCCTCAACGGCGTGGTGGTGGACGGCACCGGCGCGCGCGGGTACCGCGCCGATGTGGGCGTCGTCGGCGAGCGCATCGACGCCATCGGCGACCTCGCGCACGCCGAGACACGGCGAGTGATCAACGCCGCCGGGCTGACGGTAGCTCCCGGCTTCATCGACACCCACACGCACTCCGAGGGCGACCTTCTCGTCAACCCGCAGCACGCCTGCGGCCTGCGCCAGGGGATCACCACGGAGTTTCTGGGCATCGACGGGATGTCGTATGCGCCGCTGTCGCCCGAGAACTACCGTACGTACCGCCACTGGCTCTCGGGCCTCCTGGGCTGGCCGCCCGAGGACCTGGACATGAGCAGCGTGGCCGCCTTCCGCGCCCACTACCACAAGAAGGTGGCGATCAATACCGCCTACCTGGCGCCCAACGGCACCCTGCGGCTGGAGGTGGCGGGCTGGCGCGACGTGCCCCTGACCGGCGACCTGATGGAGCGCTACAAGCGCCTGCTGCGCGAGAGCATCGAGCAGGGCGCGGTGGGCTTCACCACCGGATCCGCTTACTACCCGGGCCCCTGGACGAGCACCGACGAGCTGGTGGAGATCTGCACGCTTCTCAAGGAGCTGGGCAGCGTCTACATGACCGAGCCGCGGCGGGCCAACCCGGAGCGCGCTTTCGGCGGAGGCGGCGTGCCCGAGGCGCTGGAGATCGCACGGCGCACCGGGGTCAAGCTGCACTTCGCCCACTACCGAACCCACCCGCACTCCGCCGGGCAGGTCACGCAGGTCATGGCCGGCATCGACGCCGCCAAGGCGCAGGGCGCGGACGTGACACTGGACATCTACCCCTACGCCACCGGCAGCTCAGTGCCGATCAGCTTCCTGCCCAGCGAGGCTCACGAGGGCGGTCCGCAGGCGATCCTTCAGCGCTTGAAGGACCCCGTCTGGCGGGCGCGCATCGCCGAGTTCCTCATGGCCGATCAGCGGGACATGCGCGCGCTCAGCGAGGTGGTGGTGTCATACACCCCCAAGACGCCACATCTCGAGGGAATCAGCCTGTTGCAGATCGCGCGCGAGCGCGGGCTGTCACTGGGCGAGGCGCTCTGCGACGTGCTCTACGAGAACGACCTGGCGCTGGGCTACTGCCTGGCGCCGCCGCTGAGCTACGGACTCTGGCACCGGGTGAGCAAGGACTCCATGGACCTCATCGCGCGCGACGATTTCATGGTCTGCAGCGACATCACCCCGGCCGGGACGATGCCGCACCCGCGCTCGTACGGAGCGTTCCCGCGCTTCCTGGGCCGCTTGCGGCGCGAGTTTCCCACCGTCTCGGTGGAGGGCATGGTGCACCGCATGACCGACCGCCCCGCTCGGCGCTTCGGCATCGCGCAGCGCGGCCGCATCCAGAAGGGCTACTACGCCGACATCACGCTGTTCGACGCCGAGCGGGTGGTGGACACCGCCACCTTCGACGATCCTCGCCAGCACCCGGTCGGCATTCCCTACGTGCTGGTCAATGGCCAGGTGGCGGTGGATAACGACCGCTGCACCGGCGTGCTCGCCGGGCAGGCGGTGCCGTAGGGAGCATCGGCGCTGTTGGGCCCGCGATTCTGGTTTGGCGTGGCCGCTCACCGGACGCCGCCGCCACCACCAGGCTACGGCGTCGAGCCAGAGAGAACTGCCGGAAGACCAGCCGTCAAGCGTGCCGCCGGGAGGTCGAGCCGGAGGCAGGGACGGAGTAGCTACTCAAACTTGTACTTGAGGGTGACGCCGACGATCTGGGCGGTGTAGTTCTGCCAGTTCTGGCCGAGGAAGACTGAACCGTTCGCGTTGGGGGTGAGGGACGGGGTGAGGGCACCCGTCTGCCAGTTGTGGTTGATGAACTGCTCG
>Ga0070712_100002241_pt1 | contig 11897 bp, 11 predicted proteins | sample LARL81metaG_FD_71396 | JGI IMG/M metagenome (GOLD analysis project Ga0070712, IMG submission 71396) | Corn, switchgrass and miscanthus rhizosphere microbial communities from Kellogg Biological Station, Michigan, USA - LAR L8-1 metaG | ecosystem: Host-associated > Plants > Roots > Rhizosphere ...
GCGCACGACGGTTCGTGGCGGGGCAGCCAAATTTGGCCGGCGGCGTTGTCCGGAAAGACCGATGCGATACTCCTATTCTTGGCACTGGTCAACTGAGACTGCTAATCACGCTTGTCATCGACCCGGGCCAGCGCCGATATGCTGCATCCGGCCCGTGAGCATTGGCTCTGGCCATGATGGAGATGGAGATTCACGCGCCCTGGTCCTCATAAATCAGTCGGCCTTGCATGGCAGGTCATTTCGGAAATCAGGTTTCCGGGATGCCGATCGGACTGTGAGGCCATCTCGTTCCTTCCGCTCGCAGATTCGGTGGGGCTCTAACGCGTCGACGTCATCGTCGATAAAATCGAAGGTGTTGCAGCGTTTTCATGTTTGGCGACGTATCGTAGGCGCGCGGTGGCGCTCAAGATTGTCGTCGGCTCGGTGTCAATGATGGCCGATGCCGCATCCATGACGGCGTCGTGCCATCTTTCGAATTTGGCGTCGTGTGCACCTTTTTTTGATGGATTATCCTCAAGATGGCCCCAAGCGACGCGGTGCGCCTCGATCGCGGAACCCTGCCCAGGCGGCGGCTTAGTAATGAACGAGGCTGTCTTGAATAAGCTAGAGCGACGGCTGGGTCGGCTGCACGCAAAACTGCGCTTAGGAATCGAGATGGATCACGAGGCCCAGATTTTTGGCCAGGGAATCAACTTCTTTCATATTGAGAACTGGTATTCGGTCCATTCCGTCATTCGGACGACGCTGAAGTTGATGGGATTGTATTGGCGTGGCCGCAAGAACGCGGAGCAGATCCAGGTCAGACACAATCATATCAGCATGAAGACACTACCAAGCCGCTTCGATGGCTTCACTCTACTGCAGCTCAGCGACCTACACGTTGATATGAGCGAAGGCGCGATGCGGCGCCTGACTGAGCTTCTTCCAGATCTGACCTATGACGTATGCGTCCTAACTGGTGACTATCGTGGTGCGACATTTGGGCCATTCGATGCCACGCTCGATGGCCTCGCGCGGATACGCTCGCAACTCAAGGATCCAGTTTACGGCGTGTTGGGAAATCACGACACCATTCGCATGGTTCCCGGGCTTGAAGAAATGGGAATCAGGATGTTGCTCAACGAATGCGAACACATTTTACGCGGCGATCAAGCGATCTATTTGGCCGGCATCGACGATGCGCACTACTATCGAGTTGACAGCATTGAAAAGGCCGCATCCGAAATTCCCGATAACGGATTCTCAATCCTGCTGTCCCATACGCCGGAAATCTACCAGCAGGCTGCACACGGCGGTTTCGATTTGTTTGTGAGCGGCCATACCCATGGGGGTCAGATCTGTCTGCCTGGGTCAATCCCGATCACTCTTGATTCGGTTCTGCCACGGCATATGGGCTCGGGACCATGGAAATATCGCGATATGGTGGGCTATACCTCGGTCGGTGTCGGAACATCCGTCGTTCCCATCCGCCTTAATTGTCTTCCGGAAATTACCCTGCATCACCTCCAATGTTCGGTATGAAACGCTGCCGGGGAGCGACATGAATTCGCGCCGCTCGGAGGCGAGACTTGTAATGGTCTTTCGAGGGGTCACGGTTGCTCCTCGTACACTCTGACGGTGGTCCGCCGCTTCCTTCTAGACCCCTGCATCTCACGCCCGATCGCTGCGTGCAGACCTGACATGGCCTACAGAGACCCGACTGCATGGCTGGGCATGTGAGATTCGAACTCAGAAATGTCGTCGCAAATTACCTGAACAGCCTCTTCAAGGCTAAAAGAATAAAACAGCTGCCCTTGGTCGTGATTGAGAGGCCCAAAGTGAATAGTCTCTAAAGAACTTTGCAGCCGAGTCGTTCTCCTAAAGGGTCACCTGGGCGACGCGGAGAAGCGATCTTCTGCCGCTACTTGATCTGCAAACTGAGGCCTGGCGCGCCTATGCGGGTCCGAGTTCGAGTCGCTCGACCAGGACCTTTCGATCCACAGCTCCTTCCCACGATGCGACCACGATTGTTGCGAGCGCATTGCCGAGAATGTTGACCGCGACAAAGCCCGAGGACATCAGGCGATGCACGCCGAGAATGATTCCGACCGCGGCTACCGGCACCGTACCGGTCGCGGCCAGAGTGGACACCAGCACGACGATCGCCGATCCGGCGACCCCGGCGCCGCCTTTGGATGTGACGAGGAGGATGCCCAATAAGCCTAGTTGCTGCCCGAGCGAAAGATCGAGCCCGACCGCCTGCGCAAGAAAGAGGGAGGCGGCTGCGAAATAGAGGCAGGTGCCGTCATGATTGAAGGCATAGCCCGTCGGCAGCACGAGCCCGACGACCGATTCCTCGCAGCCGAGGCTGGTGAGCTTCTGGACGAGCTGGGGAAACACCGATTCCGAGGAGCTCGTTCCGACTACGATCAGCAACTCGGTGCGAATGTAGCGCACCAAATGCCACAGACTGATCCCATTCCAATACGCAATGGGCCAGAGGACGAGACAGATGAACAGGATACAGGTCAGATAGAACTCGCCGACCATTGCGCCCAGCGAGACAAGCGAGCCTATACCGAATCGGCCTACGGTGAAGCCGATCGCGCCCATCGCGCCGATCGGCGCTAACCACATGATGTAGCCAATGATCTTGAACACAACTCGCTTGGTGAGCTCGATCATTTGCAGCATCGGCTCGCCATCCGCGCCAATCGCGTGCAGTCCGAAGGCGAACAGCACCGAAAGGAATACTATCTGCAGCACATTGCCTTCGGTGAAGGCGGAGATCGCAGTATGGGGCACGATGCTCAGAAGAAAACCGCTGCCGCTGATCTGCTGGGCGGTCTTGAGATACGGATCGACTGCGGATCCCGCAATCGACTGCAGATCGACATGCATGCCGCGGCCGGGTCCGAACAGATTGACCATGGCTAGACCGATGACGAGTGCAAAGCTCGTCACCACCTCGAAATAAATGAGGGCCTTGATCGCTATCCGGCCGACCTTCTTCGCCTCGCGCACCGTCGCAATGCCATGAACCACGGCGCAGAAGATGATCAGGCCGACGAACATCGTTATCAGCCGGATGAACAGATCGCCGAGGGTACGCATCCATTCCGCTGACTGCGGCCAGAGCCAGCCGATGAGCGCGCCCAGGGCCATGCCGGCGAAAACCTGTACCGACATGTCCTGATACAACGGCTTTGTCTTGCGCGAGTCGTGGGTCGCCGTCGTCGAGTTCATCGCGACTCTCTTTCAATTCAGAGGTTCTGTAGCTGGATTAAATCCAGATCTTTTCAACGTGTAGGCGGCAATTCCGCGAACAACCTGCTGATTCCGAGGCGCGCCTCTTTGCGCCGTGGCCGCCTATTGTTTTTCGAGGCCCCCTTCCGCGATAACGCGGGCCCATCGCTCAATTTCGGAGCGCATACGGTGGTCGAGCGGTTCTGCCGCCATTGGCCGCGCATCGAATCCGATCTCCTTGAACCTCGCCTTTACATCCGGCTCTTCAAGAATTTCTGTTGCTGCCCGGCTGAGTATGTTTACAGCTGCTACCGGCATGTCCTTCGGACCGTAAAGCGCGTTCCACGAGATCACTATGAAATCGGGAACGCCGGCTTCCTGCATCGTTGGCACGTCGGGTAAGTCGGGATCTCGGCTGGCCGAAGTTATGGCAAGTGCGCGAATTTGTTTGGCGCCGATTTGAGATCGCAATCCGCCATACGCGTTGATGACCACGTCTACCTCATTACGCAGCAAAGCAACACTGAGTTCGGAGGGGCCGCGATAAGGCACAACGGTGAAATCCAGGTGTTGGATCGATCTCATTAGAAGCGCGGCGAGATAATTAGTCGTACCTGGGCTCGATGTGCCAACGGTCAGGGTGCCGGGCTGTTCCTCTACCGCTGTCATCCACTGTCGCAGGGTCCTGAACGGCGAGTTCTCGCTTGTGACGAAGAGGTAGGAAAACTCACTTACTCCGACGACCGGTCTCAGCTCCTTGCGTGGGTCCACCGGCTCCTTGAATAGGCTCACGCCGATAGCGGTGTTGTTGCCAGCCCATAAGATTGTGTAGCCGTCAGCTGGCGCATTGGTGACCGCACGCTCCGCAATGACACCCGCTGCGCCCGGTTGGTTTTGCACAAGCACAGGGACAACGAAGCGAGCTGCCAGTTTTTCTGCGAGAATGCGAAGCGCGATATCCGATGCCGCTCCTGCAGCCAAAGGCGTTACAATTCGAATTGGGCGCGATGGATAAGACAATTGGGCGTCTGCTGGTGTGGAAACCAACGTGCCGCAACACAGCATTGCCGCTGGCAATGCGACGCAGCAAAGACGTTTTATTTGCAGTGCAGGCATAAAAAATTCCGTAACGCTATGTTTGCGGAAGCATGCAAACGATTACTGCCGCTGATTTGCTGATTGAGGCCAGTGGAGGCATTCGGCAAGACCGCGCCCCATGATCCATTCCTTGTCCGAGGCGGACAAAAAATCCATGTCCTCGGTGAACAGCTTCACGCAGTCGTCATAGCTGCACATGGTGCGCTCCAGCATCGCTGACGCGTCGGTTCCCCAAAAGCAGCGCTTCGGTCCGAAGGCTTCCACCAGGCGGCGGATGTAGGGGTGAATATTCTTGTAGGGGTAGGGCGCTGTGGAAAACACAGGCACCAAGGTCAGCTTAACGTAGACGTTGGGATGTTTGGCTAAAGTCGCCGTGCTCTCCGAGGCGGCCTTGAGCAAATCATCCTTCTGCGTGGTGCGCGCGCCGAGATGATCCATGATGATGCGTAGACGCGGATGTCGTGCCGCGACGTCGCCAATTTCCTTGTGCGTATAGGGCGCATTTAGCATCACCGGAATGCCGAACCGCTCCGCGGCCGGCCAAAACCAGTCGGCAGTGCCGTCCTGCATCCACGCGCGATCCCATTCGTGATGCAGCGTGAGCCGAACGCCAAGCATGCCCTTCTGGTCGCGCCATGTTTCAAGTTTGCTGCGCTCCTCCGGCTTATTGATGGGAAACCGTCCCATGACCGCGAAACGATTGGGATATTTTTGCGCCGCTTCGAGGCTGTAATCGACGCGGTCGCCTTCCCACGAGGGAGGAACGAGGATCGCATGCTCGACGCCGGCCTCCTTCATCATCGCGCTGAATTTCTCATGTGTCAGCGGCTCCGGAAGATGCGCCTTGCGACCGGGCATCCAGGGGCGGTCCGGCGCTTCAGGCGGCCAGACGTGAACGCCGGCATCAATGATCATCATTACCGTTCCCCATACGCTGCAGTCAGCATGCGCGTTGTGTCGTCGAAAAGTTCGTCAACCGACATGCGGCGCGGTATGAGCTTCTGTTGGTGGCAGAAGTCGATGATGATTTCCAAAATCGGCCGGCAGGCCTCGACGCCAAATCGGTAAGGATCGAGCTCGCCGCCGTCAGGCAGGCCGGCGGCCTGTTTGCTTGCGCGCAGCTGACGGAAGATGTCTTTGACCACGTCGGGGCGCGAGCGCGACAACTCTTCCCTGACAACCACCATGTGATTGATCGGGATGCCGTGGTGGCGCTTGGCCCAGCTCGCAGCGGCCTGCTCGGTATCGGGTATGAGGTGCTTGAGTTTCGGGTCAGGCAGTTTGTCGCCGACGATTCCGGCGGCGACTTCGCCATCGAGCAGCATCTGCGTCAGTTCCTTGCCCTCGGGCGCGCGCTTAACGATGGTGGGATCGCGATACTCGGCGACATGCGGATCCTCGAAAGTGATCCATTCCACCTTGTTGATGTCGAGGCCGTAATCGCTGGCCAAAATTCCCCTCACCCACGTCCCTGTCGTCACCGTGTAGGCGCGCACGCCGACCCGCTTGCCCTCGAGCTCGGAGGGCTTGAGCGCGCCACGCTGAGGGTTGTAGGCGATGGTGTGATGCTGGCCGCGGCTCACGATCACCGCGGGTAACAATACATAGGGCTTGCCGTAGGCCTTAGCCTGCAAGTAGGTCACGATGGCAAGCTCGGCGACATCATATTTGGCGTCGCGCACGACCTGCTTGAACAGATTGTTGGCGACCTTCACCTCGACAAAATCGAAATCGACCAGGTCCGAACGAACTGCACCGTTCTTGAGTGGCTTGGTAATCGGATAGTTGCCCAGCATCGTGTGCAGCTTGAGCTTTGTTGCAGTCGCCATGAGAGCGATTCCTTGTCACTTCGCCAAAGCGGGATAGAGCGTGAGCGCGGTCTTGCCGAAGATCCAGTCCTGATCGGAAGCCTTGGCAAAGGCAAACGCCTTGCGCGCGGTGCCGAGGATCTCGGACAGCGTGCCGACCGAGTTCGGAAAATTGGAGCCCCAGGCGATGCGGGACGCGCCGAAGGTATCGAGGACCTCGCCGAAGAATGTATCCGGCGCACCCTTGCCCCAGCTCTTGGGCGTGACGTTGACAGGCGTGATCTTGAGGTAGACTTGCATATATTTCGCAAGCTCGAGGAACTCGGCTGCCGCCTTGTAGGGCGGGCCATCCGCAAACGGCGCGCGCGCCAGGTGATCGAGGATGATCGTGACCTTGGGGAAGCGATCCATGATCTGCCGCAGCAGCGGCAGGCCCTCCTGCTTCATCTGCATGCAGACCGGAATGTTTTTGGCCGCCGCGTGCTCCCAGAACGGATAGGTCTTCGGGTCGACAAACCACGTCGCCTGATCCGGCAAGGTGCTCCCGGTAGTGAAGAGCCGCATGCCGGTGCAGCCGCGCGCCAGCCAGTGGTCGAACGTCTTGACCGCGTCGGGCGCCATGACATCGATTGAGCATACCGCCGTGAAGCGCGACGGAACGGCCGCCACTGCATCCGCCACATAGCTGTTGTCGTACCCATAGGCGGTGGATGAATGCACGATCGCCGCCTTGTCGACGCCGGCCTCATCCATGGCTTCGATCAATGTTTGATAGGTGGTCGGTCGCTCGCTCGACCAGCTGGATTGCGTGCCGCCAAGCGGGGCCAGCGGATAACGCTGGGTATCGGGCGAGACGATGTGCGGATGTATATCTATGACCGGCATAGTGCCTCACTCGCGTTGCTGGTTATAGGAACTGTTCAAGGATCGATATCGACAAACACGCGATCGAGTTGCGGACGCGACGGTATCAGCTTCTGCTGCAGGCTGTAGGTGATCAGGGCCTCGATACTGGGACGATTAGGCGTCATGCCGTAGGGCAGCGGATCGCTCATCAAGGACAGGAAATTGCGATAGCGTTTGTCTTCCGGACTGTCGCCGTGACCGCGCTTGAGCTCCTCGAGATACGGTTTTTTTGCTGCCACGAAGGTGTCCATGAGCGAACGCGCCAGCCACGGATAGCTCTTGATATGCTCGTCCTTCACTACAATGAGACCGTGGATCGGGTAGATGCCGCTGCGGCGAAACCAATCGGCTTCGACCTGTTCGACATTGGCAATCAGTTCCGGATATGTGTCCGCCGCGGCGGCGGCCGCGCTGGCTTTGTCCCAGCCGCTGATCGGCGGTCCGGCGCGGCCGACGCCGGCAGGGCCTGTGAACCCGGCCTGGATCTCGCCTGTCTTCATCATGCTCTGCAGCGATTTGCCTTCCGGCGCGTGCACCACGTTCGGCGGCAGGTTGAGCGCGGTGACGTGCTCCTCATCATCGACCACCCACGTGACCTTCGAGGAATCGAGCTCGTACTCGTTGATGAAAATGCCGCGGGTCCATACACCGGTCGTGACCGAATATGCCCGGACTCCGACCTTTTTGCCTTCGAGGTCCTTCGGCACTTTGATGCCGGCATCGGGGCGGACCACAAAGCCGCCGTGATGAAATCGGCGCATCAGGAAAATCGGCAATGCAATGAACGGGGCGCCGAGCGCGCGTGCGATCATGTAGGTCGTGGGCGCCATTTCGCAAACGTCGAATTCGACGTCGCGCACCATGCGCCGGAACGCGCCGATGATGGGCACGACCTCGACGAAATCGGGCTCGATCCCTGCGATCGCAGCCGCCCCGCTCTTGATATCCTTGGTATGGCCGTAGGTGGCGATTGCAATTTTCAGTCGCGGCTGGGTCATTGTTTTTCGATGCCTGCCTTCTCAATCACCGCCGCCCACTTCTGAACATCCGCCGCCATGCGATCGCGCATTTCCTGGGGCGTGCTGCCGCGGGCCTCCATGCCCAGCGCGGCCGCCGTGGCCTGGAGGGCTGGATCGGTTAGCCCGGCATTGATGTGCTGATTGAGAATCGCAAGCGTTTCAGCCGGCATGCCGATCGCTGAGGCCAGACCGTTCCAGCTGGTCACGATATATTCCGGGAAACCGCTTTCCTTCGCGGTCGGCACATCCCGCAGCAGCGGATTGCGCTCCTCGCCGGAGGTCGCAATGATTCTGACCTGGTTATCCGAGATCACCCCTTGCAATCCAGCATAGAAATCGAATCCGACGTCGACGTCTCCACGCAACACCGCCGTCACGAGGTCGGGCGTTGTTTTAAAAGGAATGATTGCGACATCCACACCGCTCACCTGCTTCAGGAGATGCGCGGATAGATTTTGCGTGCTACCTGGATTAATGGCGCCGAAATTGAGCTTTCCCGGATTCTTGCGGGCGGCGTTGACCACATCCTGGAGGGTCTTGAGTGGCGAATCCGCTTTGACCGCAAGCAACATCTCGAACCGGGCCGTCATCGATACGAATGTAAAGTCGGTTAGCACGTTGTAGGGCCGCCTCTTGAACAGGGACATGGCGATGGCTTGCCCGTTTCCGATCACCCCAAGCGTGTATCCGTCCGGCAGCGCATCGAGCACTGCCTTTGCCGATAAGAGGCCGCCGGCTCCCGGACGATTTTCGATCACGACCTGCTGCTTCGTTCGCTCGGTGAGTTTCTGCGCGAGCAGCCGCATGGTCAGATCGGCAACGCCCCCGGCTCCGTAAGGAATGGAAATGTGGATCGGCTTCGCGGGGAAACTGGAGTCTGCCCGGACAATGCCCGACCCCGCTGTGCCGACGATTGCGGTCAGGGAGAGGGCGAAGGCGGCCCGCAAAGCACATTGGCGAGCTTCGTTGAAACGCCCGCTATGCGAGCGCATGGCAAATCCTCCCTGAATCTTTGGCTCTTTACAGTTAGCCTCGCACATTCTTGCTTTTGTGAGCTAATCGAAAGCCCGCAAGGAGTCATAAATTTTTGTTATTCTTGCCACTGAAGCCTAGCCGGACGGCCAATGCGCAACAAACTCGATTCTCCTTCGCTACGTCAGCTTCGCGCCTTCGAGGCAGTAGCGCGCGGCAAGAGCATCGGCGCCGCCGCCGCCGAGCTTGGCTTGTCGCAACCCGCAGTGACGCAGATGGTCGTCCAAATCGAGACCGCACTCGCCGTGAACTTGTTGGAACGCCGGCGGACCGGAACATATTTGACGACGATGGGGTCGGTGCTTTTGCCACGGGTTGAGCGGTTGTTCGCACACATTCAAACGGCGTTGTGCGATCCCGTTATCGGCGCATCGCTTTCAGGTCGCGAGACGACGAAATCGGTCGAAAACAAGATTACCGACACGCACATCCGCGCTCTCATCGCGATCGCAGAGTGCGGTTCTTTCGAGGCGGCGGCACGCAGGCTCAATATATCCCAGCCGGCGCTGCATCGATCGGCTCGCGATCTCGAGCGCGTGATTCGAAGAAGTCTGTACCAGCGAATGGCGCGGGGATTGGGGCCGACGTCGCAGGCGCGTGAGCTCGCGCGCCGGCTGAAGGTGGCGCTGCGGGAACTCGAATATGCCACCGAGGAAATTCGCGCGGCACAAGGTATTTTCATGTCGCGAATAAGGGTTGGCAACATACCCCATTCCGGCACGCATCTACTGTCGAAAGCGATCAATCACTTTCTTGCATTGTATCCCGCCGCGTTTGTCCATGTCTTGGATGGCCCTTACGAGCCGCTGCTCGATGGCCTGCGTGCCGGCGATCTCGATCTGCTATTCGGGGTACTCAGGCGCCCGCCATGGGCGATCGACGTGAGTGAAGAGTTTCTCTTCTCGAATCCTTATGCCGTCGTTGTTCGGCGCCAACACCCCCTCGCCGGGGTTCGGAACGTCACGTTGAGAGACTTGGCGGGCTACGATTGGATCTTGCCGGCGCGCGGAGCCCCACGTAGGGAGGCGTTTGAACGCCTTTTTGCGGGCTCGGCCCGTGCACCGATTGTCAGCATCGAGACCACTTCCTCGGCAATCTACAAATCCGTGCTGACGACAACGGACAGGATCGCTCTGCTCTCGACCTTGGAGGCACAATTTATGGAGCCCAAAGCCTTGACGATAGTTCCTTTCCAGTCGCCTGTGCTGGCCAGAGCCGACGGCGTTGCCACCCGAGCGGATTGGCAGCCGCCCCGCTTGCATCAGCAGTTTCTAGATCTACTGCGAACGCAGGCGCAGGAATATCAAACGGTCATTCCAATAGCGCCTGTGCAAGTCCCGTGATCAACTCTTCAATGTCGCGCAGCCCGTTTGATCGCGGCGACCCCGCCATGTGCGGCGTCAGGATCACATTGTCGAACGCGAGCAACTCGTCATCCTGACGCCCGGGTTCTTCATAGAGCGGGTCAAGGGCAAAACCGCCGAGATGACCTGAGCGGAGGGCCTCGATAAGCGCATCGCGTTCCACGATTTCCGCACGCGCGACGTTGACTAGGCAAGCGCCCGGCTTCATCAGCGCCAATCGCCCACGATCGATGAAATGCCGAGTCGAGGGGTCGCCGGGAAGCTGCGGAATGACCCAGTCGCTTTGTGCGAGCAGGGTATCCAACGGCCGATAGGAGGCACGCAGCGTCTCTTCTTCGCCGGGCAGCAGCCGCGTGCGCTGGAAATACAAGATGTTCATTCCGAACGCCGCGGCGCGCAAGGCGATTTCGCGGCCAATCTCGCCAAGACCGATGATGCCAATCGTGCTGCCGTTCAAACTGCGGCTTTCCGCTATCCGTGCCCAATTGCCACCCGGGACATGTCTGCGGTCGAACGGCTTGTATGGAAGTTTAGCAGCCGAAAGCTGCTCGATGCTGTTCAGTCCGTTGATGCGATGGATGCGTCTCGCGAGCGTAAGCATCAGCGCGAAGGCGTGCTCCGCGCAGGCGATATTGGCTCGCCGGCGCACGCTGAGAACCTTGACGCCGGCAGCGGCGCAGACGGCGATATCGATGTTTCGGAGCACGGCGCCGTATTTGTGAACGACCTTGAGTTGGGGCGCGGATCTAAGCTCCTCTATTCCCACGGCGAAGGACTCGATGACCAGTGCGCGCGCGGGCGCAAGATTGACATGCAGTTCCGCCCGGGAGGGTACCAGCCGAACCTCACTGGGATAGAGTCCTCCTACGCGTGCTCTGAGCTCATCGCACCAGCCCGCGAAATTAGGCTCGTCGGGTGACATGAAGTCGGCAAAAGCGACGCGTCTCTCCTCAGACGTCGTAGGGTCAAGCACCACACCAATCAAGCGAGTCCAGGGATCGTCTTCAACAACCACTATTGGAGGATTGGAGGCCATTGAATGAACGGTATCGGAACAGGTCAATCTGCATGGACAGACATCACAATAAACCCAGGCTACAACGGCGCAAGTTGAATGGGACTATTCGGCCCTCCTCCGTTCCGTAACCTGTCATTAGGCGAATCGTAACCTGTGCCCGGAACATTGCGCCTAAAGCGCCTGCACCGTCTCCGCGATTCCCCGGTCGATGTCATACTGATCGTGATTGATACAGGCCATTCCGGGAATGGTGTTCATGCCCGACATGTTCGACGAGCCAACGACCGTGGGCGGAACCAAATGGACTGAAGCACGGCTTCGGACTCTGGCTCGTTCGCGCCGCTCAGCGCCTGCATCCGAACGTTTTGGCCGCTGCCCTCGCCAACAAGCTGGCGCGGATCGCTTGGACCGTGCTGGCACAAGAGCG